>Ga0155285_1097_pt1 | contig 24277 bp, 19 predicted proteins | sample RifCSPhighO2_02_FD_106253 | JGI IMG/M metagenome (GOLD analysis project Ga0155285, IMG submission 106253) | Ignavibacteria bacterium RIFCSPHIGHO2_02_FULL_56_12
CCCCTTCATCAACGTCGTATCCTTCCGCCCATATGCCTCCGGCATACGTCGTGTTTCTTTTCCCCTTTTTCTTCGTCGACAATGTCGTCCTTCGCAACGCGCTTATCGTCGTGTTTCAGTCGCTCATTGCCTGCAGTGCCGTCGTCTTGATGTACAGGTGGATGCTGATGCACTTTCCAGCACGTACCGCCCTCCTTGCTGCACTTCTCGCCGCCCTTCTGCCCGAGTTTGTGTATGCTGCGGGCTCCATGACGCCGACGGTCGTGTTTCATGCAGGATTCCTCGCAACCCTTCCTCTCCTCTACTCTTTTTCGCTTGAAACTTCATCACTGAGAAGAGCAGTCTATGCCGCTTTGGGGTGCGCAGGACTAATCTACCTCCGTTCGGAATTCGCACTCTTTTGCGTCGTGTTCCTGGCATCAGTTCTCGTGCAAAAACACTACCGAAGCGCAGCGGCCTTTTTTGCGGTACTTGCGTTGTCTTTCCTCCCCTGGCAGGTCCGCAACGCAGTCGATCTCCATGCTTTCATTCCCCTTACCACAAACTTCGGACAGAATCTGTACCGTGGTCACAACAGTCTCGAGCTTGGTGCATGGGCGGATGAAGCAATGTGGCGCGAGGCAAGTGCGATCCCGGGCGGGCCACGGTTCGAACTGGAACTGAACCGACTGTATTTGAACCGGGCCATCGACTTCATGCTGAAGCACCCTGTTCAAGAGATCGAGAATTCCTTCGTCAAACTTGCCCATTTCTGGTTGTGGAACCCCTCCGATGTTCGAAGCGGAAGACTTCTGTACCGAATTCCCTGGGTCTTTCTCCTCCTGTTTGCCGCCGTGGGAATCCGCCAAGTTCACTTTTGGCGCGATCATTGGCCCGTCGCGCTGTTCCTTGCAGCATCGACGGCCACGGCTGTCCTCTTTTTTTCCCTCCCCCGCTACCAAACGATGATGAAAATCGCGCTCCTACCGTTCGCTGCGCACGGGATGATGCTCGTCTGGGATCGATTGCGGACAACTTCCTCCAACGCACCGGAACATTGACCCTTCGTTCCATCCACACGCAAGTGTGCTGGAAATCTTCCGTCTCTTCCCGACCTCTTCTCACTGCGGCACCCTCAACGGCAGCGGCAACGTCCGGCAGATGGATATTTCGGAGCTCGGCATGGAAAAGGTCGGTCACACCCGCGGCAGGCAAAAACACAACGGCCCGGTATGCTCTCCGGGCCGGACTTTTCATGAGAGTCTTTGGTATTGGCAGTTATCCTCCCCCCTTTTGCCTCTCACCTCTTACCTTCTATGTTCTCTTCAGTATAACAATCGTCGCATCGTCCGCCGCGGGGGTCGTGCCGACAAATGCCGAAAGGTCCGACACGATGCGGGCGTGAACGTCGACTGCGGGCTTTCCAGCCGCTCCGGAAAGAGCCGACTTGAGCCGACATTCCTCAAACTGTTCGTCCTTGGAGTTGATGGCTTCGGTAATGCCGTCGGTATACATCGTCAGAACGTCGCCGGGTTCGATGTTGACCGTTCCCAACTCATATCCCATGTCACGCATCAGTCCGAGCGGCAGACCGCTCGCCTGCAGCTCAAGGAAAGATCCGTCCGACCTCCGTCGGATGAGCGGAAAACAGTGTCCGGCGTTGACATACGAGATCTTGTGCGACACCGTGTCCAGTGCCATTAAGAAGAACGTGATGTACTGCTCCTCCGGACTGTTGTCATGTACCAGGTCGTTCAGCTTCCGGGCAAGCTCGACGAGGCCGATCGAGCTTTCCAGATACGCGCGGAACGAGGCATGGAGTGTCGAGACAAGCAGCGCGGCCGGTATGCCTTTCCCCGAGACGTCTGCAATCGCAAACACCACGATGCTCTTCTCGATCGGGACGACGTCGTAAAAATCGCCGCCGATCGCCTTGCTGGGCAGCGCACTGGCGGCAGTCTCGTATCCCGCGATCACCGGGAGCGTCTTGGGAATAAGCCGCTGCTGGATTTGCGCGGCGATCTGAAGCTCTTTGGTGGTTCTCTCATGTTCCAAGGCAGCGCTGTGCAGTCGCGCGTTCTCGATCGCCACGGAGACCTGCTCTGAGAACGCCGCGAGGAACATCTCGTCCGCCCGGTCGAACCCTCCCGACCTGTCGTTGATCACCTGGTATACGCCGATGATTTTTCCCTGATTGTTCTTCATCGGCATGCAGAGCATCGAATTCGTTGTGTACCCCGACCGTGCGTCGAACGACCGGTCGAATCGAGGGTCGCTTTGCACGTTCTTAAGATTGACTGTCTCTCCCGTCAGGGCAACAGCTCCCGCAATGCCGTTCCCCACCGGGAGGCGGATCTCAGCCAGCCCGTCCCCCTTGACAACCTTCGACCACAGTTCGTTGCGCTCTTCGTCGAGAAGGTAGATCGTTCCCCGCTCCGCCTCCAGGTTGCGCGCGGTCAAATCGAGAATGATCGAGAGCAGTTTGTCCAGGTCGAGGGTCGAGTTCAGAATCTTCGAGGACTCGATCAGCAACTCAAGTCGGTCGGCGGTCAGCTTTTGCATCGTAGAAGCCTGTGAAGGAGATTGTCCACGAAGGACCACTAAGAATCACTAAGGTACACGAAGAGAAAAGTGAACGACTGAACAATGTAGAGGACGTTTAGCTGATTAGTCGCTTCCATTCCAGTTTTTTGGTGCTGCCAAAATTGATCAATATTCCAAGCCGTTTGCGAGTAGTTCTTAGGTAATTGAGCATGACTGCATCGTCATCTGAGATGAGTCTTGTCGCAGCCTTGATATCCACTACTATCTCCTCAAAACAGACGAAATCAGCTTCGTGTTTCTTCTTGAGAATACGGCCCCTAAATGGTATGGAGAGTTTTTCGTGTGACTTGAATGGAATTCCTTTTTCAGTGAAGACAATCTCCAGTGCCTCGTGATATACCGCTTCAAGGAATCCGGGACCCAGTTCCGAGTGTACCTCTATTGCTGCGCCAATAATGCGTTACACTTCCTCCTTGAACAACAGATCTACGTGATTCACTTTATCACCCCCCTTCTTGAACGAAAGTACTAGCAAATCACATTCGTGGTGCTTAGTTCATATTCGTGGTCCTTCGTGGATTATTTCTTCTACATCGGCCCCCTACGCCTGCAGCACCCGCAGCTGCCACACATCCTGGCTCGAGCTGCGAATGATCGGCCGCAGCGCAAGCTTCCCCGTCGCTCCGATCGAGTGCTCGAGGTACGTCAGCTCCTTGAACTTGTCGGAAACCGTAGGATCAAGAGGGACGTCGAATCCCGTCGACCGCATCATGAGAACGCCCTTCGCCTGGATCGCCAACTCACAATGGAGACGGAGATAACAGAGAAGATCGACGACCACCTCCGGCGTGAACCTCTGCTGCAGCGAATCAAGAAATTGACCGACCGGCGTTTGCGCAACATTACCCTTGAGAATGGTGGCAAGCAGATTGGCGTCGCTGTCGAACCCCGCTCCCAGCCATTCCTGGGTCCGTTTCTCACTCTCCATGAATGCGCCTCCAAGCGCCAGCGGAATGCCCAGGAGGATCACGGCAGTATTGATGATCGGAGTGAAGAAGAAATGATTGAAGAACGAGTGAAGCACCGCCGCAATACCCAGGCCCGGCAGCGCGACGAGCATGTTTTCCGTCGACCTGGCGTCGGCCACGCTCTTGGCTACGATCGCCACCAGCGCCGTCGTTCCACCGTGCATGACGGCCGTCCCGAATCCTCGGACGATCCACACCGCCGGACTAGCGGACGCCAGTTCCATCACATACGTCGTGTTCTCGACGATGGCAAAACCCGCCCCCAGGGCAAAACCGATGATTCCGGCATCGACAAGAAATCCAACCGACTTGCGCCGCAGGAGAACAATGATATACGCGGCCTTCAACGATTCTTCCACCAAAGGAGCCACATACCGAATGTACGTTTCGAGAGCGATGCCGGAAAGGGCCAGGACGGCTTTGTACACCGCCAGCGAAGCAAAGGCTGCGACCGCTCCGACGGCCAGCGACAACAGGACGTCGTTCCGTCTGACCAGCTTGTAACTGTCGAGAACGACAAGACCGCCGAGAAACACCGCGACCGGCAAGATGCTCGCCCCGACCGACAACAGCACCTGCACAGCAGTCGTCATTGGATTCTCAGCGATGCCATGACCTCATCCGTTCGATTGCCCGATTCCGACGCAATCGCATAGCCCACTGAGAACGTTGCATCGAGCGATGAGAACGCAACGAGACGTACATCCGCTTGAACGCCGGCACTGAGGGCGGATGCTCGCAACGCGCTCCTATCGGCGTTCGTCACGATTCCCGACAGAAACGCCGAACAATGGATGAACGAGGCATACAACTTCGGAAGTCCGAATCTGCGAAATCGAATAGGCGGGGCAACCCATTCGACCATCCCTTTGCCGAAATTCCCGCCGCCGACGCCGTCGATGGCGAGACCAGGAAAACTTCCGGTCTCGCGGTACCTCTTGGAATCCCGATAGTCGACATAGTTGTTGCCAAAACCGCCGAAATAGAAGTTTGCGAACGGATCGGACCGGCCGCCGAACGACGTCCCGGCCGCCGAACGGAGCCATATCGATGAATGACCCAGGGGCAAAGGAATGCCGATGTCGAAGCCTCCGTCCAGGAGGGTAAACACCTGCGAACGGACGAACCGGTTGTCCACGTGGGCATACCACGTCGTCCCTTTTTCATCCTCCACTCCCCCCAGGGACTTCCGAAGGAATTTGTATTGAATCCCGCCGCTGATTGTATACATGCGGTCGAAGGAGGCCGCTATGTTCTGAGCCTCGGGCAATCGTTCCAGACCGCCGTAACCCGCAACCGACAGATGTGATTCAAGGATTTCCGGCTCGTTGAAGAGCAACGTCGAACGTTTTTCCACTTTCGCCCAGTATCCTTTGCGACCCGTCTTCACCGGACCGAACAGGTCGTAGAAATCTGCACCGTTATACGCCGCCGTCACCGTCCATCCCCAGCCGCGATACCGTGTGGCGACATGAAGCCGTTCGTCGGACTTCAAATACGAATGCGATGAATAGGACACGTCGACGTCGATCGTGTTCAAATACAGCCGGTCGGCGAAATTGAATCGCCATCCCGCAGCGACGGCATCTTTGTACCCTTCAGCCATCGGATACGCGGACACGAGCGACACATGCGACATCGGTGAGTACGCGCCGTCGAAGGTGGTGAGGGAATCGAACGGCACTCTCGCCGGAGAACCGACATTCCACTCCTGCAATTCCGGATATCGAACGATCGTCGAATTCCCGAGGAAGGTGATAGCGCCAACGTTCGTCTGTTTCCTGTTCGCAACGAGGGACGGCACGAAGCCTTTTCCGCTGAAGGCGAAGACGATCAAAGAGTCCGTGCCATATGGGATCGGACGGAAGAAGCCCGATTCGCTGTTCGTGACTATGTCCATTTCCTTTGTTGCACGGTCGTACCGATAGACGTTTGACACTCCCGTGAAGTAGGAAGTGCCGTACATCGCGTTTTCACGCGGCGCATATACAAAGGAAGCCGGCACACTGTTTTCAAAATCGAACAGCGACGTCATGACTGCATTTCCTGACAGCAGGCTGTCGATGCTGAATTCCACCAACTGTTGCCTTCCTCTCTCATCGGTCAATGTACCCGACAGATTCTTTCCGTCGGGGGAAATATCGATGTCGAACAGGACTTTCCCGTACGGGAATGAATGGACCTGTTTCCATTCATTGTATGGAGGGGGAATACGGACTATGGTTGCTATGCCGTTGAAGTGTCGGATCCCCCACAACGACCGGTCCTCGGGTCGGAATACAATGTCACCTACCCGGCCCTCGTGCATGATCTGACCTCGCTTGCCGGTCTTCAGATTGTAGCTTTCCAAATTTCTCCACGAATTGTTGTTCGTTGTGTAGAACAGGGTCGAGGACACCGGATCGTACGCGAGGGATGTGACATCGTAGAGGGCTCCTCCCGTGACCTCGCAGATCGGCCGGACGTTTCCATCCTTCAACGATATGGCTGCGAGATGCGCGACCTGTCCCGGATAATTGACGCCGGCATACAGGACTCCCGCCGAGCTGTCGAGTATGGACCTCGAGACCGATCCGAGTACCTGGTGGGTGATCGGACGTACAGGGGTTACCGACGTCGTACGGATGGAATCCAAATTCATGTTCTGCCATGTGTGTTCGAACGCGATCCACGTCTCCCATTCCTCATCCATGGGACGGCCATAGACCTTTTCAAACTGCGCGGCGTAGTGTGCTTCGCTGCCGTCGACCCTTCGGATCCACTCCATGAATTTTGCCGGTCCGTAGGTGTACACAAGGTACGTCATGAATCTCGTGCCGTAGAGATATGCGTTGGCGCCGACCTGGAAATCGACCTTTGTTCCCTCCGATTCGAGTCCGATCGGGTCGTAAAAGAACGCGGAATCGCGGACCATCGTGCGGAAGACCATTTCATCGTAGGACCCGAGCGCGCGTCCCAGCCCTCCGGCCATCCATGTTTCGATGAAGACTGCGAGTCCTTCGCGATACCATCGCGTGGAATAGGTGCGTGGAGCCGTGTAGTACGAATAGATCATCGAGAGGGGTTGTTCGTGTTTCGGCGAGACCTTCCCAAAGAAGATCGAACGAAAAAATCTGTCGCGGCCGGCTGCCTGGTCGAGGGAGACGATATGCACCAGCTCGTGGTTCATGATCCAGTTGAACCGCTCATTCGACGGGAGCGTTTCGAAGGACATGCTGATGGGGGACATGCCGAGGCTGACGAGGTTTTGGGGGACAACGCCCGCGGCGCCATTGCCGAAATCGTTGAAATCATTGAGCAGAACGGCGATCTGTCCTTCGCACTGATAACCGAACAGCTTTTCGTGGAAGGAAATGGCGTTCTCGAAACATCGGCCCACATGGGGAAGGACATACGAGGCGGCCGCGTCGTAGGAGACGAGGTTCATCCGTTTCGTCTGGAGGGAATACAGCTTCTGTCCCTGCAACGGCGGGGCGAAGACAATCAGCAGGAGCAGCGCGAATCGCGCGCTGGACTTGCGGGTGGGGATGTTACCAAACAGTAGGTTCATGAGCCTCCTTGGCGGCGCGGAGGCCAAAGTTTGTCAATCTTTGCTACGAAAGGCAAGGGTGAAGAGGTATTGGAGATAAGCTAAATCGTTACGTGGTCAAACGGTTATATGGCATTTCCCTGGAAATCCGGGGTTGGAGATACGGAAGAGGGGGTTTTGTGAACCGTGATGCATAATACGCAATGCGTTATTCGTGATGCGGTTTGGCTTCGTTCAACAAAAAGCCCCGGGAGAATTCCCGGGGCTCCTTGTCATACAGCATCCCTTCTTTTCACTTCTCATATCTCGCGTCTCACATCCTCCCGCTCTACTCCGCCCTATTCGCTCCTCAGCGACGATTGCAGCTCGCCGTTCTTCAGCGCATCGCGCAGCGCGGCGCTGCTTAGTGCTTCGCGCACTTCCGCATTTGCCAGCGACTGGCGCATCTCGCTGTTTGCCAGCATCGAGCGGACTTCCGCGTTCGCAAGGGCCTCGCGAACCTCGGCACTCGCCAGCGCTTCGCGCACAGACGAATTGGCAAGGGCTTCGCGAACCTCTGCGTTCTTCAGCGCTTCACGAAGTTCGGCGCTTGCAAGCGCTTCGCGGACCTGGGCGTTCGACAGGGCTTCACGCATGGCCGCGCTGGAAAGGGCTTCGCGGACGGCTGCACTGGACAATGCTTCACGTACTTCGGCATTCTTGAGCGCCTCGCGTACTTCGGCGTTCTTCAACGCTTCACGCGCTTCAGCGTTCTTCAGCGCACTTCTCAACTCCGCGCTTGACAGGGCATCGCGAACAGCTGAGCTCTGCAATGCATCACGCAACGCAGCGCTCGATAGCGCTTCGCGGACTGCCGAGCTTGCGAGGGCATCGCGAACTGCCTGTGAAGCGAGTGCATCACGCATCGCCTGTCCGGCAAGCGCATCTCTCACCGCCGCGCTCGACAACGCATCGCGCACGGCCTGGCTCGCGAGCGCTTCGCGCAATTCCGCGGAAGCCAGGGCCTGCCAGAACGCGGCATTGCTCAGGGCGTTTTGGAATTCCGGATTCCCGATCAGCTTCTGGAACTCATCGTCCTGCAACAGCCGCTGAAAGGATTCATTCTTCAGGACGACATCGCCGGAACCCATTTGCTCAGAACGATACTTTTCGGCCTTCTTCGCGCCGCCGATGGTGCCGGCGCTCTCCTCGCCCGCCGGGGGCGGATAATTCTGGGAGATGACGATGATGACCGCAACGGCGACGGCCGCGATCCCCACCAGCGCAGCATACTTTTTCCTGTCCATGACAGCCTCCTTGAAATGTGAGTACAATGGAACAACAATATATTTCTTGGCTCCCCGTCCCGGCAACGCAGATAATACGCTTGCACGCATATTCGACGGTGGATCGGGAACGTGCAGGGTTGTGATGTCTCGGAAGATCCGTTCAAACGTTTCGGCTTCCTTCCGCAGTTCTGGGGAGGAATCGAGGGCCGCGGCGAGTATTCGCTCATCGCCGGCAGATGCTTTGCCACGCACACGGCGGGCAAGAATGTCTTGAAGCTGATGGTCAATCACGTTCATATCCCGATCGTTCTAGGAGTTTCTTCATCCGCTTCCGGGCCTCAAAGATCCGGGACCTCACGCGTGCCTCGGTTGTCCCCACAAGCTCCGCGATCTCGCGGTATGAGCAATCGTCATAATGAAAGAGCACAAGCGGTGCTCGAAGGTCTGCAGGAAGCCGTGACAGCGCCGTCCGGATGATTCGCTGACGGTCGTTTGATTCCAGTCCGTCGTGGTCGAGGGCGCCGGTGGAAGGCTCGTCCTCGTCAAGTTCCTCGTGATCTCGCCGTTGTCGCGCGGCGTTCAGTGCTGTCCGCACTGCTATCGTATACAACCAAGTGAAGAAACGCTTTCGTTCGTCGTAGCTGCCGAGGTTTTCGAACGCCTTCAGGAAGGCCTGCTGCGTAGCGTCCGCGGCTTCTTCCCGATCCCAAAGGATCCGGTACGTCGCGCTGAATACCTGGGGCGTGTACCGCTCTACCAATTCCCCAAACGCGAGAGTATTGCCGGCCGCACATTTGCGGACGAGCTCAACATCTTCAGCGTCGTTCATGCAATATACACGGGGGGAACCTGAAAGTTGGTAAAATGTATCCGAAACTCTCTCCGTTTATCAACGGGGAGGTTGCTGAAATTCAGAGGAAAATCGCCATTTCGCTCTATTTGAAGGGAAGACACCGTTTCTGTGGGAAAAGGGATCATTCGATTTGAAATACAAGATCAAAACGCGCGAATTTGAACACATCCCGAACATGTCCGTTTAAATTCACCAGCTTCAAGGCCTGGCCCTTTTCTTTCAGCCGCTTTTGCGCCGCCAGCAGCGTTCCCAGCCCCGCCGACGAAATGTACTCGAGATCCTTAAAATCGACGACGGCCGACATCGTCACCGTGGCCAGTACACGCGCCGCTTCTTCAGTCTGCGATGCGTCAAGCCGGCCCGTCAGCACAATTCGGTCCTTCTCCGCCACAGTAATGGTAAACATACTATTCCTTAGTGGATGACTTGAATGAGCGTGACAATGCTCTTCCTGTTGTCATATTCGTAACCGACCTCTGTGAGCATCTCTTTGACAAGATGGATCCCCAGCCCCCCAGGCCGGCGGTCCTCGAGCGGCGCCGTGATCTCCGGCGTTGGACGGGACCAAGGATTGAACTCGTTGGAATCGGGATCGATCAGGTCCACGCGGACCCGGCCAGTGTCCAACACCATCTGCACGTCTACGTTTGGCGATCCCTGCGGATTGTATTTCACCATATTGGTGAAAATCTCCTCTATCCCAAACTCGATGTTCTTGAGCGCAACAGCATGCGGCTTCGCGGGTCGCAGGGCCGAGCGGACGGACGCAATCAGACCCTCCAGGGCCGACAACGACCGGGGAACGCGTACATCAAGCAGCGGACTAGCGATTGAACCCATCAGTCGCTTTTCTTGGAATCGATGAACATAGCGAACACCGAAAGAAGAGTCAAACGGGCGTTTCCAACGCGGGGAAAATGTGGTATCTTATCATGTGAAAAGTGACAAGGGTGAAGTGAAAAATGTGTTGAGAGGACCAAAGCCGACATTCCAGGGTAATTGACGGATACGAGCCGCTTATGGGACGCATATTCGAAAAACGGAAATACAAGATGTTCGCCCGGTACGACCGGATGGCGAAGGCTTTCACCAAGATCGGACGCGAGATCGCCATTGCCGTTCGTACTGGGGGAACCGACCCTGCGCACAATCCGCGCCTTCGCATGGCCGTTCAGAACGCCAAAGGCGTCAATATGCCGAAGGACCGTGTGGAAGCCGCCATTCATCGCGCGGCGGCGAAGGACGCGAGCGGATTTGAAGAAGTGCTGTATGAGGGCTATGCTCCGCACGGCATCGCTGTGATGATCGAGTGTGCGACAGACAACCCCAACCGGACGATCGCCAACCTTCGGCATATTTTCCGTGACGGAGGCGCTTCGATCGGCAATAGCGGTTCGGTGGCCTTTCTGTTCGAACGCAAAGGCGTGACCAAAGTCAAAGCCTCCGCCATCGTCGATCCGGACGCTGTCGAGCTGGAATTGATCGACCACGGTCTCGAGGATTTCGAGAAGATCGACGACGAGTTTGTTCTGACCTCGTCCTTCGAGAATTTTGGCAAATTGCACCGGGCACTGGAAAGCCTGAAAGTCGAGGCCATCAGCTCAGAATTGCACTATCTTCCGACAGTCCGCAAGGAGCTGCCCGAAGACCAGGCGAAACAGGTTCTTGAGTTCATCGAGTCAGTCGAAGCGGACGAGGACGTGCAGGCCGTGCACCATAATCTGCAGTGAAGCGCGGAAATATCTGAGTGAATTTTGGAAAGTAGACAGTACGCAGTAGTCGGTGCGGAGAACGAGAAATGAGGGGTCGACGTGCCGGCGTTTACGCTCCCGAGTTCCCTTTTCCCCCATCCAACAAGGTCGAAAAGAATCCCTCCAGTTCCTTCAGGCGAGTTTCCACGAGGATCGTCACCGAATCGCCGAATGCGTGAAGAATGACAATGGCATTCGCACCCGCATCGGTGGCCATCGCCTGCTTGATCCGGCGGGCCATTCCCTTGTTGACCTTTGATACCTGTTCATAGATCTCGACCAGACCGTTCATGTCCCAGTCCGGCTCTTCGCCGCGAAGCTTGCGAATTGCCTGGGCGGTGAGATACATAGCAACCGAACGGTACGAGGTCTCCAATGGACTCGCAAACGGCAGGTGGAATGCGACATTCGGGCGCAGTCTGTCCATGATTGGACAACCGCTTGTCACCATGATAATACCGATGATCGAACTGAGCGCGCGTTGTACCGTCGTGTCTTTCGCATAGTTGCGCTCGGTCGTCTCTACCATCACTTTGGCGTTCGTATACGACTGCGTCGCTTCGAACTCCTTGATGACGGAACTGAGGTTGACGGCAATAGGACAGTGGGACTCTCTTTGCAGAGGGCAATTAACGCATTTCGAGAATTCCAGGGCCGTCCAGGCGGGGGGCGGAGAGGGAGAGACGTTCAGCAGGCGCAGCGTCGCGCCGTCAAGCCGAATGTGGAATTCCCGCTGATCTCCGTTTTCGAATGTGAAGTGGTATCGAAATTCGAGCTGTGAAGTATCGTTCGTCGTGTCCGACACGGTCGTGTTCAAGCCGCCGGGAGCGTAAATTGGACGACCGTGCGTTTCCCGTCTGCCTCGATCCGGAACTCGCCGCCGTGCGCCTCGACAACCCGTTTGGCGATCGAGAGATTGAAGGCGCCGATCGACACCTGATCTTTGAGCGCTTTCCATTCCGCTTCGGACGCGTTGACGACCTTCTTCACCTCATCGGTCAACACAGAATCGCCCGGATACTCCACACGGACTCCCACCCACGAACCGGCCTGTCCCGAGAGCCCCGATGTGCGGCCATCTACGGTCACTTGGGCTGTCGCCTTGTTCCACGATTGCCACGTGCCGATCTCCAGAACGCAACGGACAACCTGGTTGATCCGGTCCATGTCGCATTTCACCATCGGCACGTCGCTCGCCGAGCGGAAGTCCAGAGTCAAATGCTGGCGTGCCGCAACCGGTCGGAACCGTTCCACCGCAGTCTGCACCAGCGTGTTCAACATCGTATCGTTCTGCTGCGTGAGCAGCGTTCCTTCGGCAAGCTCTCCGATCTGCACCGAACCTTTCAGGATATTGATGACCCCTTCCGTCAATTCCTGCGCCGTGGTCACAAGTTTTTCGTCGTCCGATCGTTTCAGCTCGCCGAAAGACTTCTTCGTGTACTCGAGGATCGTATTGATGCTGTTGAGGTGGCTGAAAACGTCGAAGAGTATCGTGGACCGCCAGAACTCCTTGTAAGTGGCGAGCGACCGTTCCGATATTTGCGCACGTAACAGCGATGTCAGACGAGTGACCAATTCCTGCGCATCGATCGGCTTGACCAGATAGTCCTTTGCCCCCTTCTTCAGACATTCAATCGCCAGGGAAAAATCCGCGAAACTCGTAAGCATGACGACGTCCGTTGCCGGATACTCACGGACGATGGCTTCCAGCGTCTGAAGCCCGTTGAGCCGGGGCATATTGATATCGAGAAGCACGATATCGAACGTCTTTCCTCGGAGCTTTTCCAGCGCGATCTCGCCGTCCTCTGCCACGTCGACGTCGAAGCCTTTTGCCTGCAACCGCGCCTTCGTCGTCAATCGGAGCGTCGATTCGTCGTCAACTACCAGGATACTACTGTCCATGAGCGTCCTCTTATGACTGTGATGTCGACTGCGCGACCGGCAGCGTGAACGTGAATGTCGTCCCCTTGCCGAGAATACTGGAAATGCCGATCGTGCCGCCATGCGCTTCAACGATGAGCTTACAGATCGCTAAACCGAGCCCGGTTCCCTTGTCCTTGACGTGTTTGGCCGACGACGCCTGCCGATAATGCGAGAACAGCAGCGGAATCTCCTCCGCTTTGATGCCGATGCCGGTATCCGCAATGGAGACCGAGACTGCACCTTGCTGTGCGATTCCCGGCAGCTTGCCCGGGAATGTTTGTATTGTGACGGTGCCCCCTTTTGGGGTGAACTTCAGGGCGTTGCTGACAAGGTTGGTAATGACCTGGGAGATCTTTCGCGGGTCAAGACTCACCATCGGTAATCCCTGTCCATATTCCTTTGCCAACTTCACTTCCTTGTTCGAAAAGGAGACGGAAAACCCGCTGACCGACATCTCGATCACCGCTCCAATGTCAACCGTTGCCCGGTCGAGCCGAACCTGCCCGGCCTGGTATTTCGACAGGTCCAGGAGATCATTGACGAGGTCCAGAAGACCCGTGCTCGACAAGAGAGCGCTTTCGATGATCTGGAGGATCTCCGGCCCGCTTGCCTTCCCTTCCTTGCTCAGATCGATGAGGAGCTCAAAGACGCTCTTGATTCCCCCCAACGGGCTCCGCAGGTCATGCACGAGCATGGCCATGAATTTCGCCTTCGTCTCCTCGAGCTCTCGTTCGATCTTGTAAAGTTTGAAGATCGAATTGATGCGGACGAATAGCTCGTCCATGTCGATCGGTTTTGTGAGATACTCGCTCGCACCCAGGAGCAGCCCTTCTTCTATACTCTTTGGGTCGCGTTTTGCGGCCGTCAGAAAAATGACGGGGATCTTCATCGTCTCGGGGTTATGACGCAGACGACGCAGGGTTTCAAATCCGTCCATGTCCGGCATTTGGATATCCAGGAGGATGATATCCGGCTTGTGCTTGACGGCCATTTCGAGACATTCCGCGCCGCTCGAGGCGCGGACGATGTCCATAGATTTCTTTCGGAGGGCGAACTCCAGGAGGTCCAGATTGTCTTCCGTGTCGTCTACGGCCAATACTTTCGGCTGGTCGTTCAGACGGCCGGATGTGCCGGCGTCGGTCATAGGTCGTTCTTCCGTTTCAGAGGACGCGTTTGATGGTTTGAGTGATGGATTCAACGGTCAGGTCGGACTTTCGGATGTAGTCGATCATCTGTCGATTGATCTCGTCCACCTGGTCCGGCGTGAGGTCCTGACCGGAAAGAATGATGATGGGAATCGATTTCCACTGATCGACTTCCCGGAAGCGCCGCAGCAATTCGAAGCCGTCCATTTCCGGCATGCGGAGGTCGAGAAGAATCAGAGCGGGACGGAAGCTTCTGATCTTCTCCATGGCCTCCTTGCCGCTGCCCGCGATCTCGACGTTAAATCCGGCCTGGTGAAGGATCTCCTGCAGGACGGTCCTGTAGTCGGGGTCGTCGTCGATGACAAGAATCTGCTTGTCCTTCGTCTTTACCGCCTTGTTCACCAGCTTGAGTACCGTCGATGCGTCCGCCGGCTTCGGAAGATAGTCCAACGCTCCGAGCGAGAATGCAAGCGGCTTGTTGTCGATCATTGAATGGATAAGGACGGGAATGTCCCGTGTCTTCGGGTTCGCCTTCAGTTCGCGAAGCACCTGCCACCCGTCCTTTTCCGGCATCATGATGTCGAGCGTGATGACATGAGGATTGACTTCCTCCGCCAGTTTCATTCCCTCCGTCGGCGAATACGCCGCGTAGACGGTGTAGCCTTCCGGTACAAGATAATTGCGGAGGATCTCGATGACGTCGGGTTCGTCGTCGATGCACAGCACTTTTTTCTGGCCGTTCGCTGCCGTCGGTTGCACCGGAGTGGGAACGGGCTCTTTCGCCGCCGGCGGGGGCGTCGGGCTGGAAGCTTTGACGGCTGCCGCTACGGCCTGGCCGACCGGTTGGGGAGCCGGGGTCGCTGCAGCGGGCGGCCTCCTTGTGATGTCCGCTTTGTCGCCAGTACTCTTGGGAAGGTCCGGCGGGATCGAGAGCGTAAAGGTCGAGCCGTGTCCGTACTCGCTGGTGGCGACGAGGTCTCCTCCTAACAACAGGGCGAGTCGTCGCGCGATTGGCAGACCGAGGCCGGTCCCTTTGTATTTTCGGGAATGACTGCTGTCGATCTGCTGAAATTCCTCGAAGATCTTTCCGATGTTCTTTGCTTCAATGCCGATTCCGTCATCCTTGACGGAGATGCGCACCATGCCTCCGTCGAGCCATGCTTTGATCTCGATCGCCCCTTGGTCGGTGAACTTCGCCGCATTGCTCAACAAGTTGACGATGATCTGCTTCACCTTGAGCGTATCCGTTTGCAACAGCGGCAGGTTCGGCTGCAGATTCTCTTTGAGCTCGAGGTTCTTCTGACGTATCAGATGCTCTGCAGTGGCCGTCGCCCCCGATACGACGTTCTCCACGGTGTCGGTCTCGACGCTGACGTGCATCCGTCCCGACTCGATCTTCGAGAAGTCGAGGATGTCATTGATGAGCTGCAACAGGTGCTTGCCGTTCTTATGCACCTTCTCCATCGCCTTCTTCTGGTCCGCAGTCAGCGGGTCGCCGCGGTCGCTCAGGAGGATCGACGTGAATCCGATGATGGAATTGAGCGGCGTCCGGAGCTCGTGCGACATGTTTGACAGGAAGTCGGACTTGACCTGGTAGGCCCGTTCGAGCTCGCTGTTCTTCTGATTCAATTCCGCATGTTTCGAAGTCAGTTCCCGCGTCAGCGCCTGGGTCGCTTCGAAGTTCAGGGCGTTCGTGATGGCGACGCCGACTTGCGGGGCCGCGCTGAACACGAGGCTCTTCGTGAATTCATCGAAAGGTTTGGTCGCGCCGAGGATGAGGACGCCGACCAGATTGTCCTGGAACATGACCGGGGACGCGTAGATATACCGGGGCACAATGGTATTCAGACCCGTATCGACAGGAAATTGCACGAGGTCCGGTAGCTCCGTGACCTCGATCGCTTTCTTCAGACGCGCACATTCACCGGGGATTCCCTCCCCGACGGCGAACGAAGAGATCGCCGTCCGGTCGGCGCGCAGAGCGAACCCGCCGCGGATCGTCATCCGGTTGGTCTCGCGGTCGAACAAATAGAACGCACCGTTGACGGCCTGCACCTGCTGGCACAGGAGGTCCAGCGTCTTCGACAGCACGCCGTTCATCGTTTCGTTCTCGTTCAGTGCCGTCATGAGGTCGGAATAGGCCCGTATCTTTGTATAGTTCTCCCGGAGCATTGTTGACATCAGGTTGAAATCGTCCGCCAATTCGCCAAATTCGTCCGTGCGGTTGATCGCAAGCGGAATGAACTTCGACTCCATGATATTACGGGTCCCATCCTTCAACTGGCCAAGCGGTTTCGTGATCGACCATGTCAGATAGAACCCGAGTGCGATGGCAAATACGGCGAACAGGACATTGACCTTGGTGATGAAGCCGCTGAGTCCGGCGCCGAGATTCGTCGCACTTTCGATCATTATTGCCTGAGACGACAATCGCTTCTGGAACAGCAACGTCATCTGTGCGCGTGCGTGGAAAAGGTACTTGCTATCCGCCTCAATGGCCCGTACTTCGCGTTCGATGGCGATGACGGAGTCTCGCGACATGTTCCCTTCATAGATGCGGACCTTCGGATCGGCAACATACTCCACCCAGGCAAAAAAGAGATTGCGGACTTGACTCAGCGACTCGACGGTGAGAGAATCGGACGACCATTTCTTGAGGGTTGCAATATCCGAGTCGAAGTTCTGCCATCCTTGCACGAATGCATTCTTGGCGTCTTTGTCTCCCGTGGAAAGGTACAGCGAAAGGTACTCGGGAATCTCGACCACGTTATTCCGGACCCGTTCGAGCGAATTCAGCGCTTCGAGGTCGTTTGCAGCCGTCGTGTAGCTGAATTCCATCTGGTTCAAGACCCTCGTCGCCAAATAGGTCATGGCCACCAGGACGACGAGGAGGATCCCGAAATTTCCCAGGACCTTTAGATACACACGTGATCGTATCTGCATGTTCTTATCCCTCGCGGCAATTATTCTCCAATGTATCTGCGAATGAGCCCAATGAGTTCTTCGGGGTCCATCGGTTTTGTATAGTGTTCAACGCACCCGATCGAACGTGTTATGTCCTTGTCTTCACCGCGCGCCTGTGCAGTGAATGCAATGATGGGGATTGCCGTCGTCTCCGGGTCGGCTTTGAGTATCTTGGTGGCTGTGAACCCGTCCATGACCGGCATTTGCATGTCCATCAGGATCAGTAACGGCTTCTTTGCCCGGGCGATATCCACCGCTTCCTGACCGTTCTCGGCCAGCAAAAGCTCCAGGTCCAGACCGCTCCGATCGACAACGAACACCATCAGGTCCCTGTTGTCCTCATCATCTTCCGCCAACAGAATTTGCTTCGGCATACCATCCTCGCTGATGCGCCCGAACGACCACGGGCATTGTCTGAACTACATGTTGGAAATATAGTTTCGAAGTTTTGACAGCTTTTCATTGATCACGGCGTTCAGCTCATCGAAGTCCACCGGCGTTTTCACGACCCCCTCGATCTCCCGCAGCTCAGACGACGTGAGCGTCACCGCTTCCTGGGCGTCGCACACAAGCAACACGGGTACGAAAGAGAATTTAGAGTTCGCACGAAGGAGCTGCAGGAACATCACACCGCTCACCGCCCGCCCGGGAAATTGCGTTTCCGTGACGATGATCGTCGGACTGACGCGCTCGATCTTCTCGAGCGCCTCTTCCGGGGTGCTCGCCGCCACAACGGCAAAGCCCGAGGACTTGAGACGCGTCGCCATGTCCCGCCGAACCGGGTCCGAACCGGCGACGAGCAGCAGCGTTCCGCGAAACTGGTCGGTGACGAGGTCGAGCAAGAAGCGGGACTCGTATTCCAGGTATTCCGACAACGACACCTGATACACCTTGCGGAGCCATTCCATTGTCGACGATGAACTGCGGATGAGCTTCCGTTTTGCGAGCATCTCCTTGACTGCCCTGCCGTACATCTCCAGCTTGACCTCGCGGGTCACGGACGTTATCACGTCGTTGTCCAGATTGAGCGAACGCGCCAACTGATGGAGCTCTTCCTGCACCGCTTCCTTGGGCGCGCCCAAACTCCATGACTTTCGTAACGTCTCCCGAAATTGGGCAACCGTGTTCTCCAGTTGCTTCTTGAGGATCTCGTCGCGCGTACGGCGTTCGGACACAAGGGCCTGTGAAAGCTCGGCGATCTGCCGGCTCATCTCGTCCATCTTGTATTTTAGGTCTTCCCCTCCTGCGGCAGGTTGCGGGGAAGCGCCTGCCGGCGCGTGTGACTGAGATGCCGGCGTCACTGCCCGGTTGACTGCCGGCGGATGAACCGGTTCCGCAGTTTGCACGGGCGTCTCAATCTTGCGCGGGGCGGGGATCTCGACACTTGGAGACGGCCCTGACGTTCGCGGAGGCACGGTTGAAATCGGAGTGACCGCCGGTTTGGAGGACGCTGGACTGGCGGCGGGTGGAGAGGCCGGCACCGGAGCCGGGCTCCGCGGTACTTCGACGGATTTTGGCTGCGACGATGTCGGCGGAGAGTTTTGGGGCGGCGGAGGTGCGGGCGCGGCGGCCAGCGTCTGCTGGGACTTCAATTGCTGTTCGAAGATCTTGATGCGTTCCTCGAACGCAGAGATGTACGGATTGGCCGGGTCAATCGCCCGTGCCTTGTCCACCTGCACACGAGCCTTGTCGAACTGCCGGTCCTTGAGGAACTTGTCTGCGGCAATGAGGCACTCTTTCGCCGCGGCCTTTGCCCGCGCGATCTCTCCTGCCTGCTGTTGTATGTCGGAACGGACTACCATGCGGTCCGAACACGAAATACCGTCCCGGGTGCTGCAGCAGGACCCAATGCAAAAAGGTTCTCGCCACACACGCAACGACGAAAACGTAACGAGAAACTATTCTTAAGACCAGCTCTAGTCTTCATCGGACGTCACGCTGACCACTTCCTCAACAGTTGTGAGACCTTCTCTCAAGAGCTTCAACGCTGCCTGACGGAGCGATAGCATACCGTCCTTCAGCGCCTGCTCCCGCAATTTGTCCTCGTCGATATACGATTCGGAATGTATGATGACCTTGCGGATGTCCTTCGTAAAATAGAGAGCTTCATGGATGGCCACACGGCCGCGATATCCGCCGATGCAGTCGGAACAACCGACGGGTACGAAATACGAGCCGGAGCCGATCTCCTCTTTTGTCAGGCCGAGGGCGTTCAATTCGTCGTACTCGGATGCCGGGAGCGGTGCCTTGCATTTCGGACACAGCTTTCGCACGAGGCGCTGCGCCACGACGAGATTGATCGCATAGGCGATGAGGAACGTCTCGATCCCCATTTTCATCAGGCGCGCAATGACGCTCACAGCGTCGTTCGTATGGAGCGTCGACAGCGTGAGATGGCCTGTGTTCGCGAGCTTGATGGCGATTTCCGCGGTGATCCGGTCGCGCATTTCACCCACCATGACCACGTCGGGATCGTGGCGGAGGATCGAGCGGAGAGCCCCTTCAAAATCGAGCTTTGGATTGAGCTTGATCTGACGCGCGCCATCGATGAAGTATTCGACGGGATCCTCGACAGTGAGGATGTTGAGCGAGGGGTCCATGATCGCGCGCAGCGCCGCGACGAGGGTCGTGCTCTTCCCACTGCCCGTCGGGCCGGTGACGATGATGATGCCGTGGGGTTTGCCGATCGCCTTGCGCAGGCACTTTTCCGCATACGCGCCAAAACCCAGATCTTCAATACGTATCGACAGGTTCGGTTCCTGAAGAATACGTATGACGATCGATTCGTACTTGCTCTTCAGTTCTTTCCCGACCGTCGGCAGCACAGACACGCGGAATCGGATCGTCTTCCCGTCGATGGTCATTTGCGCGAAGCCGTCCTGGGCCATGCTTCGTTCGAAACGGTCAAGACCTTTGGCGCGGTCCTTCAGCACGGCGGACACCGCTTCCGTTCGTGCTTCCGTGTACCGCAGCCACATCGTGAGCCTTCCGTCAATGCGAAGATGGAACTCCGTGATCTTCTCGCCGCGCGGGATGACGTGTATGTCGCTTGCCCCCATGCGAACGCCGTCGACAAGGATGTTCTCGATGAGCGAGATCAGACCGCTCCGGCTGATCTCCTGCTCGATCTCTTTTTCAAATCCTTCGTCTTCCTCATCCTCCATCTCTTCGAGAGGACCGGAGGTATACTGGCCCTGGGTCGCCGTGGGGCGCGACACGACGACCTTACGCCAGAGGTCCTGCCATTGGCTCGGCGGAACGAAACAGATTTCGAACGACTTATAGCCGGTGCCTTTGGCAACCTCATAGACCTCCCGGCGTGTCGGGTCCGGCGATACGAGGAGCAGACGATTGACGTTCGCGGGATCGACGCCGTAGGGTATCACTTGTGCGTCCGCCGCGCGGTCCTGCAGATGTGGAGGAAGATATTCGAGCATCGCCCGTATGAATGCGATGCGTTCATCGTCGATTGTCTCCCCCATCAGGTCAAGCGAACGAAAGGCGTAGAACTGCGCAACTTCGCGGTAGAGCTTGTCCGCATCGACCTTGAACTGGTCGGCCAGGATCCTCGCCAGACGCCGCGGCGACGGGGCGGGGTCGTGTGCCATCACGGCCATTGCCTCGTCGAGCACACCCTGCGTGACAATGCCGCGCTCGACCAGGATCGTGGCCAGGTCGCGCCGAATGGCTTTCGGAACGATGGGTTGTTGTTCCATGGTCAACTGGCGCCGATCTTGTTGACGTCGATGCCTGCGGTCTCGGAGGACAGCAGCGTCAGGAACACGAGCGATCCCATGATGATCACGGTCACGCCCAGCTCGATGATGCTGACAAGGTTCTTCATTGCAAAGCTGTTCTCCGTTTCGTAGTAGTCGGCGAGCTGTTGGGCCGTCACCTTGACGGAACCGGTCTCCGCCGCAGTGCGGAACCGCGACAGCGCCATTTCCGGAATGAAGTCCGTCGCCGTCAGCGCCTTGCCCAGTTCGACGCCCTGCGTCAGCATCATCGGCGCGGACACGACCCTGATCTGCCTCGCGAACCAACTGTTGCCGCTGGCGTCCGCCGCCACCTGAATGGCTTCAATGTTCTCTCCCGCCGACGTGTAGATGATGCCCAGAACGCGTGTGAAGATCTCGATCGACGTGTTCCTCAGGATGTTCCCGACATACGGCACGCGGACGATGTACTTGTCGAACGCCAGTCTTCCATTGACCGTCGAGAGCCAGGCGTAAAACGAGCCAACGGCCGCAACCATCACAACAATCATCCAGCCGTAATTCACTTTGACAAAATCGCTGGCCTCGAGCGTGAATTTCGTGACCGGAGGGATCTTGTCCATCATCGGTCCGAGCATTTCCATCATCTGCGGCACAAGGTAGAGCGCATAGAAGATGATCGCCCCCATGAGCGTAAGCGAGGTGACGGCGGGCATGAGGAGCGCTGATTTGAGCCCTTTGGAGAACTCCGCGCGGCGTTCGACGAGCTGCGCCACGCTCCGGAAGATCGCCGCAACGTCGCCGCTTTTTGTTGCGATCCCAAGCAGCAGAGCCGTATGAAAGCCCAGCACGCCCGATTGACGCATAAAGGCCTCGCGTGAATCAAGTCCGTTCCGGAGGTCGTTGATGATATCCTTGATGGCCTGGTTCAGCGTCTTGTTGCTGATGTTGTCGGACATCAGGACCAGGACATCGTTGAATGACAGCTTCTGTTCGAGCAACTTGGCGCTCTGGCTTACAAAGCCCACAATATCCGCGGCTGGAGCGGAAAAATTGAACTTGAACGGGGTATAGACCGACTGGACCTGGTAGCCGATACGTTTGAGCGCCGCCACAACCTCGGCACGGGAATACGCGCTCTGCGTGCCGGTGATCATCTTCTCGCCGCGGCGCGCCTTGTACACGTACAGCCGCTTCTTGTCCACGCGCAGCAGTTCGCCGCCGTTGCGCTGGACCCAATCCTTGGCCTTCCCCCTCGCCTCAAAGTAGGTCGAGGCCATGACGTACTTCACCAGAGGCCGACCGGCACGGTCCTGCGCAGAGATACGGTATTCAACTCTGGTGGCTATGCGAGCCATGAGGAGCGATGTCTAGGATTGGCTGAGGTCAAAAAACTCAAATCGCGTCTATTCGCGTTCATTCGCGGTAAAATCTTTTCGACGCGGAACTCAATTGCGTTGCTGGTTCCACCAGCGTTCGAGTACTTCGTGAGGGTCGGTCTTCGCTGAGCTCTTCTTCCACTTGTCGAAGAACAACACATCCGAGCTCAGCGGCGGCGGGTCGGGTGGATCGATCTGCACCCGCTGCGGCATGGGGATCGCGTCTCCGACGATGATCCCTTCCCCCTGCCGCAAGAGGGAGATCGCGGCTTCCAGTCCGCTGAAGGATTCGGGGACGAGCCGCTTAATGTACATCTGGTCATTCGGGTTCAACAATCGCAGGAGCACGAAATTGCTGCACTGCGACAGGATCGTTTCGGAGATTTCCGCCGGCCGCTGGCTGACGATCATACATGAGACGCCGTACTTCCGTCCTTCTTTCGCAATGCGTTCCACCGTCTTGCGCGCAGCTACGGATCCTTCCGCCGATAACGAGAGATAGTTGTGCGCTTCCTCGAACACGAGCAGGATCGGAAGCTCCGAACGGTTCGGGTTCCAGAAATTGAAGTCGAAGGTCAACCGCGCAAGGAGCGCGACGATCGTCTTCAGAATGTCCGACGGCACGCCGCTCAGGTCCATGATCGTCACGCGGGACTTGCCGCTCAGGCCGAACAGCATCATCAGCAAGGATACGGCCGATTCGGTCTCCGCGAACAGTTTCGGCTTGAACATGAACGCATACCGCGAATCGTTCATCTTGGTGTCGACGCGGGCGACAAGCCGGGTTAGTTTACCGAAAAACGGTCCCTCCCGTCCGCCCCCCGTGCCCGTCGATTTTTCCGTATCCAGAAAATGGAGCCGGCCCCGGATATACGCGAGGTCGAAATTCACCGGCGAGTCGATGGTCAGGACTTCCGCCAATCGGGGGTTCTTCTCCTTCTTCGAAGCTGCAATTAGATCCTGGAGCAGCGACATCTGAATCGAAGCGTTCTCGTCGTTCGGGTCTATGAACATCTCCCTGATCTCGTCGAAATTCAACAGCCAATACGGCAATTCCAGCGACGAGATCTCACAATATTGGCCCGACTCTGGAAATGCCTGCCTGTACTCGTTGTGAAGGTCCAAAATGACGACATGCGTTTCCGGAAGGGATGTCACTTTTTGCAGAACGGAGGCGACCGTGTGTGACTTGCCCGAACCACTGCTCCCAAGGATTGCGATATGCTTCCCAAAGAACTTGTTCGGATTCAGGTAGGCTCGTTCGTTTTCGAACATGGACAGATTGCCGATCGAAAAATTGAACTGCTGGAACGCCGAAAACGCCCCCCGGATGTCCTTGTCCTCGAGCAGATACACCGGCATATCCACGCTGGGAAGGACGGAGACACCCGGTTCGTATTTGCCCTTACGAATGGTGCCGATCAATGTCGTCACAATGCGATACGAACCGACTTCACCGTTCAGCCCAGGCAATCTGCGGGATTCCGACACAATGCCGATGACATACGACTGACCGATCGGCACAAGTACGTATGTCCCGATCTGGCCGACAAAGTACGTCTTATCTCCGATCTTCCGGGTCAGAGAACCGATGTCTGGATCGAGCATAATCTGGACTGTCGTGCTCGTAACATCGACAACGTTGCCAATTTTCTTCTCTTCCCAGGACGCCATGGGGGGTGTCTAAAGAGTGGTATCGTAGATTAATGGACGGCTACCGCCTGAAACGATGTAACCTAACGAAAAACAACGGAAAGAGCCAGAGTTGCGCTCTCTGGCTCAAGTAGCGGTTTCAGTACGACGAGTATGGAACCCATTTGGAAGAGGAAACGCCTTACTCCAGGATATCGGCAAGTGTATAGGGGTCGGTATAGACTTTTTGGATCGTCCACTGGTTCCACTGGGCGTATTTGCCTCTGCCGTTGACCCCCTTGATGATCTCCGCCCGTTTCGTAACGGTGATCCATCCCATGGTGTTTGAGCCCATTTTCCCGGTGGACACGACCAAGCACCGAGTCGGATTTCCTCCGCCGTCCGTTGCGAGCACTGTGATTTCGTAATCCAGCTTGCCGCCGTTACATGTCTTGTTCGTCTTTGACCAGCCGTCGAAATCGCTCGGCGTCGCCATATAGTACGTGGAAAGGTAGCACCCGGTCATGGCGATCAGATCCGCCTGAAGCTGCTGGGCCCGTATGTCC
>Ga0155285_1102_pt1 | contig 23753 bp, 19 predicted proteins | sample RifCSPhighO2_02_FD_106253 | JGI IMG/M metagenome (GOLD analysis project Ga0155285, IMG submission 106253) | Ignavibacteria bacterium RIFCSPHIGHO2_02_FULL_56_12
TGGTATGGTATTCTGGCGCTGCGCTGGGCCGGGATTCCTGGACGGTGGAAATGGGAATTCCTTTCAAAAGCATTCGGATTCCCGACAGGGAAGAACAAGTGTGGACGGTCCTCGCCGGCCGGAAACTTCCCCGGGAAACAAACGCCACGTTGTCTGCAACAACGTACGACCGGAATAATCCATGCCTTATCTGCCAGGGATTTCCGCTCATCGGCATTCGCGGCTTGAAATCCGGACTCTCGACGGAGATTCTCCCGTATGTACTGGGGTCGCAGCAGGGCTCACTGAGAGATGCGGACGACCCGACGACACCGTATGAACAGGGAAAAGTGAAAGGGCGTGCGGGCGTCGGTGTGAAGGTTTCCCCTACGCCGGACATTGTTGTCGAGGCGACGGTCAACCCGGACTTCAGCCAGATCGAATCGGATGCCGCGCAGATCAGCGTGAACACAACGTTCGCACTCTTCTTCCAGGAGAAGCGGCCATTCTTCCTGGAAGGGTCGGACCTGTTCCGGAGCAGCTTGCAAGGATTCGACGGTCCTGCGCTCACCGTGTTCTACACGCGGACGGTCAACGATCCTTTGGTGGCGGCGAAAGTGAGCGGCAAGGCCGGAGCGCTGTCGTTCGGAGTCCTCAGCGCGTCCGACCGGAACACCGCACTGTTCATTCCCGGTGAAGAACGGAGCGACCTTGCAGGAACGGGAATGAAATCGCTGGCAAACGTGGGCCGTATTCGCTACGACCTCGGCGGACAGTCATACATCGGCGGCGTCGTGTCGCATCGCGCGCTGACGTCGGATGCCCACAATATCGTCGGCGGCATCGACTGGAATTACAGGTTTCTGGAGAATCACGCATTCCGCGGCGTTCTCTATTATTCGGACACTCGCGAGCTCAACGACACCAGCGTTTTTCAGGATTCGAGGACGTTTGGTCCAACCAAATACACAGCAGGGTACGACGGAGAATCGTATGGAGGTCTTGCTGCGCGTCTCGACCTCTCACGCTCAGGGCGGAACAGTAATTGGGGGATCACGATGGAGGACCTCTCTCCCACGTTTCAGGCTCAAAATGGTTTTATCACAAGAACGAACCGGCGCAACTGGAGTGTGAACTACGGCCTGACGTTCTATCCGGACGAATCGAACTTTGTGACGCAGTGGGGCTTTGGAGGGTTCACCGGAATGCAGTTCAATTACGGCGGGCATCGAAAAGAGCGGTTTGTGGTGCTCAACGGGTTCGCGAACATGAAAGGGCAAATGGGATTCAACGTCAACGCGCTTCTCCTTAACCAGGAGCGATTCCGAGGGCTGTATTTCCCGAGGATACCGCGGACTTCGTTGAATTTCTATGCGAATCCGTCCCCCTTCCTGTCCTACGACCTCTATCTTGAGATAGGCAACTTTATTTATCGAAGGCCGACTCCGCCCGAATTAGGATACGGCCACAACGCAGGGGGAGGCTTTACCGTGCGCTTTACTGAACGGGCGCGGTTGTCACTGTCCTACAATCGCTCACGATTGTCCAGCGACGCGACTCGAACTCTGTACTTTGACGGTAACATATTTCGCGCAACAGGCATCTATCAATTCAGCGCGGAGTCCTTCCTTCGGCTGATTACCCAATATGATTCGTTCGACAAGGCGCTGAACATTTATCCACTCTTCAGCTATCGCCTGAACCCGTTCACGGTGTTTTACGCCGGCGCGACGCGCGATTATACGGATTTTGGCGGAGCGACGAGATTTCAAACAACGAGCACACAGTATTTCTTGAAACTGCAATATCTTATACAAAGCTGAGAGGAGTGAGTTGTGAGTCGTAAGTCGTGAGATGTGAGACGCAAGTCGTGAGTGGTTGTAAGAGCGATGCTCAGAGAGTGCCCAGTAGTTAGTGCGGAGTTCGGAGAAGGAATTTTCGGAAAGCCTCGACCGGCAATAAATTCCCAGTCTCGATTCAAATGCGAAACCCTTCGGGTTGTGTTCAAGCCCGAAGGGGCTTGCATTTGAACATCCCAAAATTGAGCTCTTCCTCGAATTAACCATTCAACCAACCTCGTTCTCCCCGTACTGCCAATTAACCGTTTAACCAACTCCCTTCACCACTCCAGCCTCACTATCGCCAATCCCTGCGGTCCGACGGACACTCGCACTGACCGTCCTGATACCCGAAGAGTTTCTCCTGATGATTCGAGAATATCCGATCGTACGGCCTTTTTGGGAGACCTCGGGAGGATCATTTCTCCGTTAACGTTCGCACTGAGCGTATTGTAGAGCGTTGCTACCCACGCATTTCCCTCTTCCGCCCTTTTTACAGACGTCAATATGAGCCCGTTGCCGATCAGTCCGATGTAGCTCTTTACAGCCGGCTCCGGCCCGCGGTGACGTGCCACGAAAACAGCTTTCAAGGGTGAGTTGTATTCGTAGCCTCGCCGAACCGTTCCCGCGGAACTCCATGTGCCGGAATGCGGCCACAGGGCGTATTCGATCACGTGTTTTCCACGGTCGGCGGTCGGGTCTGGCCACTTGGGCGAGCGAAGGAGCGACAGCCGCATGACGTTCCCCTTGATGTCATGCCCGTATTTCGACCTGTTCAGCAGGCTGACGCCATATCCCCCATCGGAAAGGTCGGCCCAACGATGCGAGGGCACTTCGATCTGCGCTTTCTCGAAGGAGTTTTCATTCCTCGTTGAACGCCGGATAGTTCCGTACGGAATCTCATACGTCGCCGCCGAATCGTCCACGGCCACAGGGAATGCCACCTTCAGCATCGTCTTTTCCTCCCACCAGTCGACGACGGTCGTAAAATCGATTCGATCAATACCGCTGTTCAGCGTTATATCCTGCGTGAAGAATGTGCTCGGGAAATCTTCTGTCGGAAACTCTTTTTTCACGCCCGGCTTCAAGTACGTGTAGTGCAATCGTAGTGTTGCCCTCAGCGGTCCCCGTTCCACTACCTCCATTTTCCGGAATTTCACAGGATACTTCACGCCGGTCAGCCCGATGTTCCATGCATCCCACGCTCTCGGCTTATCCTCGAGAACCTGCAGTTCATTCGCAGGTCCCGCAAGGATCTCTCGTTTGGCCTGCTTGTCGAAAATACTGCTCACCCAGCCAGTGGACGGGTCTATGACAAGCCGGAATCTCTCATTCTCCAATCCGCTTGACGACACTGATACGCGCGATCGGTCGCTTATGAAGGAACCTTTGCGGAGAAGGTACGTGGCATGGCCGAGGGAAGGAACCTCCGCCGGGAATATGATCTCCGCGTGCAGCCGGTCGCGCCGGATGAACTGCGATGGAACCTCCCGTCCGTCGGAAGTGAAGACCGCGTATGATGCAGTATCGCCGGTAGGGAGTTGCACACAGGCGATTTCATTGCGATTCCATGCGAGCGTATTGAATAATACCACCGGATTCCCCGCGGGAAGAGTGGCTGTATTGATGCGTGAAGCAAGATGCTCGAACGCCCCGTTCAACTCCCACTCTGCCGTTGCACGAGCCCCGGCGTTCTCAGCAGCTGCGTCGATGTAAACCTCCCGAATACCTGAACCGGGCAGGATATCGTGGAATTGATTGAAGAGGACCGTTCTCCAGGCCGTCCGAAGAGCGTCTGCCGGGTACGGTCGGCCGTAGAAACCCGCAATGCTGCCGAACGTTTCGGCGGATGTCAAAAGAGTCTCGTTCTCCCGATTCTCCTTTTTCATCGCCGCCTGCGTTGTAAATGTCCCTTGATGATATTCGAGATACAGTTCGTCCTTCCAAACGGGTAGAGTTGTGAGATCCTGTTTGCGTAGCCAGGAAACATACGACCCCGAAGTGCCGAATTCGACCGTCGGATAGATGGCGAGTGTCTTCAGCCGGTCGATACGCTTCATCATTTCGACGGTCGGTCCGCCCCCATGGTTGCCGATTCCGAACAGAACGATGAGCTTGCGAAATCCCGTGTTCGCCTCGAATTGCCGCAGCCAATCGACGAGACCATGCGGCTGTCCAATGTCGTTCACGTAATCGAACGGGAAGAGGGAGAGAATCCTCGACCCGTCCGGGGATTCCCACCAGAAGATCCGATGGGGGAATACATTCGTGTCGTTCCAGCCGATCTTTTGGGTGATGAAAACATCGACGCCGGCTTGTTGGTAGATCATCGGCATGTTGCCGTTATAGCCGAACGAATCGGGATTCCAGCCGATCTTCACGTCGACGCCGAATTTCTCCTTGAAATAGCGTTTAGCATACAACAGATGGCGCGCCCACGAGTCGCCGCTCGGCAGATTGCAGTCGGGCTCGACCCACATGCCCCCCGTGATCTCCCAACGTCCTTCTTTCACGCGCTTCCGGATCTTCTCGAAAGTTTCAGGGTAGAGTCGCTCCATCCAATCATAATATGCAGCGGCGCTTTGCGAATAGGTAGCATCAGGGCGGGCATCCAGAATGTTGTTGGCAGAACGAAACGTGTTGTTGCAGACCTCGATCGTTTCGACAGACCGCCAGAGCCATGCGGCGTCGATATGGGCGTTCGAAGAGAACTGAAGGGAGAATTGCTTCGCAAAGTCGGAGACCGGCTTGACGGCCTCTTTCCATCTCTCGATGGAGGCTGCAAAAGCTGATTCCGGTCCGTCGGTGAGCGAACCCACGTCGATGAGGCTTGTGGAGGACTGCAACACGTCGTTCAAGCGTCTCCGATCCGAGGCGGGGATAGTCGACTTATCGACGCCAGGATCGACCTTCCGCGTCGCGTTGGTCTGGTATGTGTCGAAGGAGAGCAGCTTTTCGCCGACGCGAAGGGAAAGAATCAAATCGTCGGCTGCCTGTCGGATCGATTCCGTCGTGGAAGTCCGGACCTCGGCTCGCAAGAGGCGCAGGGGTCCGCCGGTATTGATCGCTCTGATGGCGAGGACGAAGCGCTGTCCCGGCTGGCCGCTCGGCGTGAGCTCAAAGTCGCCGTCCCACGGGAAATGGCCGAGTGATGATCCGTTCACCCAGAGGGAGCCGTAATCGTCGACCGAGACCACAAACCGGACCGAACCGCTGACCGGCCGGCCGAGAATTTTTGCGGGCAGGGCGATCTCTTTCCGGATCCAGCACGAGTCGGGATACACGCTCTGGTCGATCTTCAGAATGTCCCAGCCGGAATCGTCGAACTCCGGCTGACGAGGATCGCCGGCGGGGCGGTACGTCCTGAGGTCCGGGCTGATGCGCCAATCGTTGAATGACGTGACGGTGATGGAGTCGAGAACGGAAACGAGGCGCCGTACAGGTGATTGGGCGTAGAGAGCGACTGGAAGCAGGAAGAAAATGAGGAGTTTCATGTGGATAACTAGAGATTATTTCAATAGAAGCATGGTTCGTGTGGTGGAGAACCGACCGGTGGAAAGTCGGTACAGATACACACCGCTGGCAAGCCCATTGCCGTCGAACTCTGTACGATGCGTCCCTGCGGGCATCACACGGTCGACCAGGATTCTCACGGTTCTTCCAAGGATATCAACGACAGTGACGGTGACGAATGATTGTTCGGGAATGACGTAGTGGATCACAGTCGTCGGATTGAACGGATTAGGGTAATTCGGCAAGAGGTGCGCGGAAAGGGGAATATCAGCGGGAGGCGAAGCGACTTCGGTCAATGCATTGCTGAAGATCGCTAGCCGGCTTGTCGTTCCGTCCAGTGCGAGAACCACCCGGTCGTTCACATCGATGGATGCGCGCATGCCCGGAGTTTCGGGAGAGTCAAAATTCCAATGAGAAATGCCGTTATACAAGGACGAGCCGGGGCTCACGCGAATGACGGAATCCTTTCCAGCATCCAGATTTCGAAGATATCCAATGCCGTCTATGCCATCGTCGAACACACAATTCGGAGTCCCCTGGGAATTCAGCACGATCGTCATGCCCATCGCGGCCCCCTTCGGGGAATGAAAATCCCTCACCTCGGAAAACAGCTTTCGCCCGGGCTCGCTCCGGGAATAATGCATCGTCCATTCCGATGCGTTATCCCACGTATTCCAAAGAGCGAATGCAATGCCGTAGCGGTCGACGACGATGTCAACCGCTTGGCCGAGCGTGTTTGGAACGAAGAGTGAATCGATCTGTACGTCAGCGTCGGGAGAATATTTGGCCACGGCGATACGGCTGTCGGAGTACGGAAGTACATCGGTCCATGCGGCGAACATATTCGCCGAGTCGTCGACAAAACTTCTGTACTCCGGGGGCAATGAATTGATGCCGGATTCCTGTAAGCATTGCACCGAGTCAACAATGATCGTTGTCGGCCCCCAGATTCCTGCGGCTACTTTTCGGATCGCAAGTTGGAAAACAGGAGCATTGGAAGAATCCGCTCGCAGCCATGTGACAGACACTGTTCCGGCGGCATCGGCATGAATGTGAGGCCGGAAGCCCTTGCCCAATTCGATGACCGAATCCGACTGGCCATCAGCGTGGATCATCCTATACATGATCGCTGAAGTCTCGAAGTAATAATTTGAATCCGGACCATACGGAATCCAATCAGTGCCGATCGGATGGAGCGGCGCCACCGATTCCCAGACAACGTGGAAATCGCCGGCGGAATCAGCGGTGACATGGGGGTTATTGGATAGCGGAGTCGTGGAGACGATGCGCACAGCATCGTACGCGTTGAATGCGATCGACACCTGCGGTTGCTGCAGAACGCGTGGGAACACGATATCGCTCGAAATTCTGCGCTGCTTCTTCCAGACGATGGTCGTGCTTCCCGAATGATTGTGTGCACACGAGACGCGGAATTTGTCTTCGAACGATGAAGCAAAATACTCTTCTCCTCTGGCTCCGCTGTCGAGTGCAACGATGCTGCCGAACTGTCCGAAGGGGTCGTATGCAACCATGAACAGTCGGGACTCAAAACTGGTCGAATACGAAGTGACGTTACGAAGAGTCTCTGCAAGTCCGATGACGAAGATCGAGCCATCCGGCGCCGGAAATGTTTCAGCTCCGACGACATTTGAAAAGGGGCTCGGGATGGGGCTCTCGGAGTGATCCTGGGAGAAAAGGGACTGAAACAGGAACGCGACTGCGAGGCAGAGGTATGTCTTCAGGTGCGGAAGAGTGCTCATGCGTTAACCCCGGGGCAATGCCAATTCAACATACGGGAAACGGGCGTGGGAAGAAAGTGGAACCAGGTGTGATTCTTGGTCTCGACATGGCGCTTGTTACCATTTTCGGAAAGAGAGTACAAACACGAAGCCCCGGATCATCTCCGGGGCCTCGCATCACAGATACAACAATTCCATTATTCCACTATTCCACGCTCCTCATTCCCACCGCACCAATTTTCCAACACAAGTTCTTCATTTAATCAGCGTAAGTCTCCTTGATGCATTGAACGTCGGAGTCGCCAAGTGATACACATACGTTCCGCTGGAGAGTTGGGCCGCATTGAACGCTATCGAATGAGACCCCGCCGCGACAACGTCATTCACAAGCTCCATTACCTCGTGTCCCAGCATGTCGAACACCCTGAGGGTAACATGCTCCGTCTGACGCAATCGAAAAGGTATGATGGTCGTCGGATTGAACGGGTTGGGATAATTCTGGCCGAGTTCATAGCCGACAGGGACTTCCGACTTCAGCAGCGGAGCAAATCCCTCATCATTGGTACTCGCCGCGCCGCCGGCGCTGGTGACAACCGTGTAATGCACGTAGTCCGCGCTTGTCGTAAAATTCCTGTTGTTGTATGTGGAAAGTACACGAACCCGAATAAGACCTGTCACGGAGACGTACTCCGTCGGGACGGCGGGGGAATAGGTCACGGTCACATCGGTCGTGCTGACGTTTCTTGAATCCACCTGATTCCAGGCCCCGGACGAATAGTTGAAGAGATACGTCTTTTGCAGAACACCCGAGCGGCTCTGCTTGCCGTTGTAGACGATCGTGAGTCCGGTGACGCTGGCTGGTGCCTCCGCTATTGTAACGGTGGCGTACCAATCCGTCGTCCGCGTGCCGCTTGTCGTGGAATTGATCGTCGCATACGAAGCATTGTCAGTCGCCAAATTCGTGTAATTGCCCGAGCCGGCGATTCCGGTGGAGATCGTCATGCTTGCCGGCGCATACTCGGACACGAGCGTTTGGGTCTGCGGATTTCCGTTGTTGGCCGCTGTTCCCCAATCCGCATACGAGTCGCTGTCGGTTGTCGCGTCTGTCCGGACCACCGTGCTTCCGGTCGGCGCAGTCGGTAATGTTGTGCTTCCCCAGCCGGCCGGAAGTCCGGCAGTCGCTCCACCTTCCCAGGCCACCGCATCGACGATAACCGTCCCATTCTTCAGAAGGAGCGTTTCGCCGTCGTTATTCAGGGCTGGAATGGCGCCATACACATCGGCATTTCGCCCATACAGCGCCTGGAAACCGGCTGCATCAGCCGCAACCGTCAAGTAGGTTCCGGGAAGGATCGTCGTACCGGCGGGAAACGCGTAGGAAGTTCCCGTGCCGTTGTTATCGGTAAGCGTCCATCCGCTCACGTCGATAGTCGAGGTCGTCTGGTTGTAGATCTCCACCCATTCTTCCACGGCATCCGTGCCCGGCGTATCATACAACACTTCGCTGATCACGAGGTGAGCAGTCCCGCCCCCGCCGCCGGTAGTTGTCGTGAAACTCTGATCGCTGGAAGATGCAGAGTTCAAAGCTGCGTCCGCAGACGTTACCCGGTAATGGTACAACGTCGAGGCGCTGAGTCCGGAAAGACTGACACTATGATTCGTGACGAGCGTTGCATTCGATTGCGAGCTGCCATACGCGGAAGTCAGGCCGTAATCGACAACAGACGTTGCCGGTTCATCGGTCGTCCAGGTGATCGTAGCGCCGGTGGTGGAAATGTTCGTGGCCTGAATGTTGGAAATGACCGGAGGCGTGATATCGCCACCTCCTCCTGCGTCATCCAGCGCAAGTGAGAGCGGCAATCCGGCCGCAGTTCGTTCATCGGGTCCCTGTGTCACAGCGCCGTCGGCCGACACATTGAACGTCCCGGTGCCGGTCGTCGTGACGACAATGTCGCCCGAGCAATATCCCGCGAATGACGTCAATGAGCCGGTGGGCGCCCCTTCTTCCGTCTGCAGAACAAGCGTCGGAGGAGCCGTGATGCAGGCGGTCGCTTGCGCGAGAAGAACGTGCTCAACCACGTCGATGCGCGGAAGATCCCAGCCGGATGATTGTCCGGCCCCCGTGGAAACGATGGCAAGAGCCGGCCGCGACTTGTTGAACCAGTCTTTGTTTGTGCTGCTCTCACTTCCATGGTGATTAACGGCCAGGACGTCAATGCCGCCGTCGGAGATAAGCGGACGTGCACCTCCCGGCGAAATGGCATTGATGACGGAGGTTTCGACATTCACCTGATTCGTGCTGCGGCCCGTGCATGATCCGTCGTCCGATCCACCGCCGAGATCGCTCGACCAAAGGTAATCGAACTCTCCGTACTTGATGAGGACCGCGAGCGACCGGTCGTTCTCGTCCGACACCGCCACATTGCCTCCTCCCAAGATCGATCCATTGCTGGCAATACAGGTAAGCAGAGCGCCGTTGCCGAGGTCGATCGTTGTGCCGACGGTCATGACCACAAGCGCGCCGGCTGTTGTGGCCGCGGCGGTGGTGTTCCATTGTGTGACGCACGTTGAGCTGTAGGAGGAGCCGTTATAGTAATTCCGGATGCGGACATCGTAACCGGCATTGATGACCTCGTCGAGTCCGCCGATGTGATCGCAATGCTGATGTCCAGCGATGGTGTAGTCGAACCCAGCCGATGGCGCAAGACCGATCGATTGCAGATAGGGGACCACCTCGTTCGTTCCTTTCCCCGTGTTTCCCGCCTCGATGAGAATCGTCGTCCCATTCGGACCTTTGACGAAGGCGGAATTTCCCCAGCCGACGTTGATCGTGTGGATCTCCAATGTCTGTGCGGTTGCGGCGCATACAGCAGATACCATCAGCACGAGGACGCGGAGTGAACGGTTCATTGGCGTAATGCCTCTTAGAAAGATGTGGGGGGTGAGATCGAATTCGGTTGTGTCACATCTGGGACGAAATGAGGAGAAAGGGAAAAATGATCGGACGCCGCACAGCGGTTGTGAGAGATCAGCAAGACTCCAAAGAATGCGATCCTGTGAGTCGGGCGGGGAGTATATATATTCTTTGGTCAGTGTGGATTGACCCTGAACCTTAAAGTAATGTACGAAGTGCTAGCTAGTTCTCAAAATCAATAATGCGCTATTTAGTGTTAAGCTTTTCCACACGGTCGAAGAACTCATTCTGCAATTCCAGGGCTCGTTCATCGGCCTTGATTGCGCGAATGGCGTGAACGAGCGAAGAGATGCGGTATTCCGTCTGAAATTCGCCGAATTGCCGAGTCCCTGTGCTTCCCTCGCCGGCATAGTGATTGGGGTACGAAGCATACCAGCCGATGGCGGTATAGACGCCGGGAATGGACAGCCGCTTCTGGTTCTTGCCCGATTCATCGCTTGCACGGCCCATCTGCACGAGGTCGGGGCGGAGGTAGAGCAGCGTTGACGTTTCTCTTTCGCCCGCATGTCCATCATACGAAGGGTCCGATTTCCGCAAGCGAGCGCTCGCGGAGGCAAATGCGGAATCGGGCGCAGGGTCGTAGAAATAGACGACATAGTTTCGGCGCCGTTCGAGCTGCGATTGCACAAAGAAACGCAGAAGGTACGGATTACCCCCGTGGCCGTTGACGATCACGATCTTGGTGAATCCGTTTCGTGCGATCTCTTCGCAGGTAGCATCGAGAAGTTGCAGAACCAGCGTGCTTGGTAGGGCGAACGCTCCCGGCTGATGCCGCGCCTCGTAGATCTGTCCATAGAAGTAATCCGGAAAAACCACTGCGTACTCTTGTGCGGTTGCGAGTTTCGACCATTCGCGCACCTGAATCAGGTCAGAGCCGATGGGAACATGGGGTCCGTGCTTTTCGAGGATGCCGATCGGGAGGATGCACGTATTCTTCGATCGTTCCAGCGCCTTCGGCCAATCGCTCGCGGTCAGTTCGTCCCAACGGGCAGGAAGGTTCTGCGAGATTGCAATGGAACAGATGCAGGAGTAGAGCAACATGAGAGATTTCATGGCAGGGCCTTATGGAGGAAAAAGGACAAAGGATAAAGGAGAATTGACGATTTTTGTTTGTCTAGGTCCGCACACGTACGTCCTTCTGTTGCGGCACCGCACCTGTGCAAGCTACTTTCTCTCGACTGGCTATCTACCCTGAGTCCGCCGAATGCGAATCGAAGGGGTGCATACTGCATACTCACCCGCGTTTTCCCATGTATTTCCAATTCCTCGCCTTCCCTTGTGACATCCATTCGATTGCGGTTGCAGTTCGACGTTTACGCGTTTCAACTGACTTCGCTTCGGAGATCCATTCAATATAGTCGCGCTTGTGAGATGGACTGAAGTTCTCAAAGGTCGTCCTTGCCTTCGAGCTCTTTGCCAATGCATTCTTCAGCGCGGGCGGAATACGGAGCGGCTTCTTTGCCGTAGGTGTGGAGCGTTCGACCTTCATTCCCTGTTCGTTGAGCTTCACTGCCTGGCGGATAAACCCGAGAATGACGGAATCGGGGGGAAGGTCGGACAAACTGGCCATACGGCCGAGGTTTCCCATTGCGGTCCTGCTCTTGCCCTCTAGATAGCCCTTCGGATCCTTCATCAATTTCGATTTCCAAAAGCCGAACGTGCAATGCTGCTTGAACGCTGCGAAACCGCAGAGGATCCCCTGATGTTCGAAACTCGGCATGCCCCACTTTATCGTTTCGTGGACTTCCGGACATCCCTTATGGATGAGTGACCTGAGGCGGGTAAGAATGGGCTTGGCAAAGTCGGCCGACCTTGCGATGTATGCGTCAATTCTCGGGTCCTTCATACTCATGATAAGTCCTTGACGAGAAAGAGGTTTAGCAGAGTGTAATTCGGATCAACGGCCGGTGATGCATCGGGGAAAAATGTACGGAAAAGGCGATGCAACACAATGACGTTTAAAAGCAGATAGCCGGGGCATGGTCGCGATTCCATACTCAGGAGAAAGGCCCCTCTTGACATAGACCTTTGAATCACCTATAATTGACCAAATCCATCAAACGTTTGATACAACGATTGAAATCGTGAAAAACGCCACACTCTTAGATATCGCAAGAGAACTTGGGCTTTCGCCCTCCACAGTTTCGAAGGCGCTGAGCAACCATCCTGACATACGTGAGAAAACGAAGGAGCTGATCCGACAGACGGCGAAAGATCTTCGCTACTTCCCTAATCCGATTGCGCAGAGTCTCAAGGGACGGCGTTCGTCGACAATCGGCGTCATTGTGCCGGAGATAAAGCACGATTTCTTCGCCTCGGCCATCAGCGGAATAGAAGATGTCGCTTTCCAATCCGGCTATACGCTCCTCCTCTGTCAATCGAACGAAAGTTTCGAGCGCGAGGTGGTGAACACCACCGTCTTGATGCACCACCACGTCGCCGGTGTCATCGCGTCGATCTCGCAGAACACGAAGTACGGCGAACATTTCCACGACCTTCAAAAGCGGCACATTCCGGTAGTGTTCTTTGATCGCGCGCTTGACGACGTTGAAGCCAGTAGAGTGGTGATCGACGACGAACAATGCGCATACAACGCAGTTTCTTTTCTGATCGACAAAGGATACAGGAAGATCGCTCATTTTGCCGGACCGAAAGAACTTGGCATCTGTATCAAGAGGAAAAACGGATATCTTCTGGCTCTTCGGCGCGCAGAGATTGAAGTACGCGAGCGCTGGATCCGGTATGGTGGATTGCACGAACAGAACGGGTACGACTCGATGAGTTCCCTCATAGCGGAACAAGACCTTCCCGACGCCGTCTTTGCCGTGAACGACCCCGTCGCCATTGGTGCGTATCAACGTATCAAGGAAGCCGGCCTCCGTATTCCTGCGGACGTTGCCATCGTCGGGTTTTCGAACAATAAGATCACCACTCTCGTTGAGCCACAGATCACGACCGTCGATCAACCTTCATTCGAGATGGGCAGGAAGGCGGCGCAGGTCCTGATTGAAACGATCGAGAACGCAACGACGGAGATCCAGGAGATCGTTCTCGAAGCGAAACTCATTCCGCGTGGCTCGACGTGATGATTCGGCGACACACTTCTTCGCGTCCATGACAAACGACGTTTCTGAGACCGTCCGAACATTCAAAGAACTCTACGGGGAGGAACCTCTCGTGGTCCGGTCCCCTGGTCGGGTGAATCTGATCGGCGAGCATACAGACTACAACCTGGGTTATGTCCTGCCGGCGGCGATCGACCGTGCGATCATCCTGGCGGTTACGCCGCGGACGGACAGTCAGTGTGTAATGACCGCTCTCGACATGAAAGACCGGTATATCGCGGATCTGAACGATCTTCAGCCGGCCCCTCGGGGTTGGCCGAACTATTTGATCGGCGTCCTGGACCAGATCCAAAAGTGCGGATATCAAATCCGCGGAGTCAACTGCGTCTTCGGAGGGGACATCCCGATCGGGGCCGGTCTTTCATCGTCCGCTGCTGTTGAGGCAGGATTTGCATTCGCGCTGAACGAAGTATTCGAACTCGGCATCGACCGGATGTCGCTAGCCAAACTCGCGCAACGGTCGGAGAGCGAATTTGTCGGTGTCAAATGCGGCATCATGGACCAGTTCATCAATATTTTTGCCAAAGAAAACGCGGTTCTCCGGATCGACTGCCGATCGCTGGAATATACGTCCGTGGAAATACGGGGAGACGCGGCCATTCTTCTCTTTAATACCGAGGTATCTCATTCGTTGGCATCGTCAGCATACAATAAGCGGCGTGAAGAATGTGGACGTGGGATCGCAGCGCTTTCGCGACGCCATCCGCACATTGCATCCCTCAGGGACGTTCCTCTGGAGTTGCTCGAATCTGCTCGATCTGAAATGGATGCAACCGTATTCAACCGGTGTGCCTACGTCATCCGGGAAAATGCCCGTCTTCTTCGGGGATGCGAAGACCTCCAAACCGGCCGGCTTAGCGCGTTTGGAGAAAAGATGTTTGAAACGCACGAAGGTCTAAAAAACGAATACGAAGTGAGTTGTCGGGAACTCGACCAACTCGTTGACATAGTCCGAGGCCTGCCGGGCGTCTATGGCGCGCGCATGATGGGGGGAGGATTCGGGGGTTGCACGATCAATCTTGTTCGGCCCGATGCTGTCGGGTCGGTTCGAAGGACCGTTGAGGAGCGTTTCCGGAAAACGTATGGGAGAACGCCACCGGTGTATCATACAACGATTGTCGGAGGAACGAGTGTGATCAGCCGGCCCCGCGCGGCGAGCGTAACTTCAATGCCGGAGGGGTCGGCATGACGTTCACCCGACCGCATCGAAGGAAAAACATACTCACGGGGGACTGGGTCCTCGTTTCGCCGCAGAGAACGCAACGACCGTGGCAGGGAGAAATCAGCGAAGCGATGGAACATCCACGGGCGGCGTACGACCCCGCCTGCTACCTTTGCCCCGGAAACGTCCGCGCAAACGGAGAACGTAATCCGAACTATACATCGACATATGTATTTACGAACGACTTCGCTGCGCTTGACGGGAGCCCGGTGGAGAAGTATGAAACCAAGAATCCGTTCTTTACGGCGCGGCCGGAGCGCGGCGTCTGTCGTGTCGTTAATTTTTCACCGCGTCACGATCTGTCGCTCGCGGACATGAGCGAACCCGATATTGTGAACGTCATCGAGACCTGGAAGAAAGAATGTGCGTCGATCGCCGAGAACAGGCGCATACGCCACATCCAGATCTTCGAGAACAAGGGAGCGATGATGGGGAACAGCAATCCACATCCCCACTGTCAGATCTGGGCGCAGGAAAACATACCGATGGAAACGGCTAAAGAGCTTCTCCAGTGCAGGAAGTACTATTCCCGGAAGAAACATGCCATTTTATCGGACTATGTCCGGTTTGAAATACGCGCGTCGGACCGGATCGTGTTCGAAAATGACAGATTTGTCGTCCTGACGCCATTCTGGGCCGTGTGGCCGTTCGAGACAATGATCGTGCCGCGCCGTCGGATGGAGTCGATCCTCGACTTCTCACTTTCCGACGTGTCATTCTTCGCGAATGCCCTGAGCAGGTTGACGAAATCGTACGATGCGCTCTTCCAAGCCCCATTTCCATACTCCTCCGGAATTCATCAGGCGCCGACAGACGGACATCGGCATCCCGAATGGTGCCTCCACATGCATTTCTATCCGCCGCTCCTCCGCTCCGCAAACATCAGAAAATTCATGGTCGGGTATGAAATGTTGGCCGAGCCGCAACGCGATGTGACGCCAGAAGAAAGTGCGAAGCTCCTGAGATCCACGTTCGTGAAAACCCTCACGTGAGACAATACCATGCGCCGCGCAGCTCCGATACTTGCCGGATTTCTGTGGGCCGCGAAGGCTCGCCGTTCTTTCGGTCGCTCAACGGAACCTGGAAATTCCGGTTCCTGGAACGCCCAACGCTTGCGCCAAAGGACGTCTTCGGAGATGAGTTCGCACGCATCGATTTTAGCTACCGAAAAACCGGGGTCGGTGACACGCCGAACCCGGTCATGCCGGCCTATCGGGCATACCTACGGGTGCAATTTCCTGTTCAGGTGACCGGAAAAATCGATAGCAGCAGGCTCATATTCCGCTGTGAACAACGGCGACGAAATCATGAAATCGGCCGTTGACCGGTTGCAGGCCGTTGGGACGTTGTACAGGACCGCGATCCTCAGCAACGCTTTGACATCGACGTCGTGCGGTTGAGGTTCCATTGGATCCCAGAGGAATACGAGGACGTCGATCTCCCCTTCTGCGATGAGTGATCCCAACTGCTGATCCCCGCCAAGCGGACCGGATTTCAGTCTTCGTAGGCTGAGCGATTGTCGTGTCGACTTGTCCAACTTTTTCGTCAGCGTCTTTTCGACGAGTGCACCCGTCGTCCCCGTGCACACGATTTTATGCCGAACGAGGGATTCCGCGTTCCATTCGACCCATTCCACAAGGTCTTTCTTGCGGTTGTCGTGTGCAACGAGAGCAATGCGTTTGGAGGCAGTCATGGTTGTAACTTTTCAAAAATAATTCTAGCTGCATAAGAACATTCATTATACACATATTCTCAGCGATAATGGAGCCATCCCATTATGCATTCGTGTCGATTCGTGGGCGAACGTTATACTTCGCCCCGCGCACACCGTTCAATGTCCTCACATTCCAGGATCCGCTTTTCATAGCCAAGCCGCGTCACATTGATCATCGCTCGTCCAACGTCTTCCAACGTGCACACGTAGTTGGAAGCCACCGTATGCAGGAACGGATACAGAGGGATAAGTACTCGCGCGAACGAGTGTGATCGTTTCAGACCTGCCATCGGCCTGATGAAACCCGGTCTGAGCATGAAAGCAGCCTTGAAGGGGAGTTTCATCAGGTCGTTTTCCGTCTTGCCCTTTACTCTCGCCCACATGCTTTTTCCTTGTTCGCTGCTGTCCGTTCCGAGTCCGGAGATGTAACAAAAGGTCATATCAGGATTCAGCCGTGACAATGTTCGGGCTGCATGCAGCGTGAGGTCATATGTGATGCGGCGATATTCGTCTTCTTTCTTACCGACCGACGTCGTCCCCAAGCAGAAATAGCAGGCATTGTAGCCAGTAAACTGACCCTCGAGGCTCGAGAGATCGTACAGGTTCGGTGTGACCACTTCCCTCAATTTCTCATGTCGAATCTCGCATGATCTTCGTCCGATGACGAGCACCGATACAACTTCGGAATGCCGAAGGGCTTCGTGAAGAACTCCTTCGCCGACCATGCCCGAGGCGCCAAAGATGACGGCTTTGATCTGCATAGACATTTCAGTGTTTGTCCGCGGTATCGTCATTGATCACGACATACTCCGACAAGCCGATCATGGAGAAGATCTTCTTGTAGTGGGCGGACAATCCCGAAGCGACGATACGCTGACTTCGCTTGCGCGCCTTTGCGACCGTAGAAATGAGAACTGCGATTCCGGAGCTGGTCAATACGATTCCAGAAGCACAATGGAAGCGAATCTCCTTCGCTCCTTGCTGTGTTACTGTGTCGTACGCCTTGAGAATCGCGGCTTCCGCGTTCGATGCGATGTAGCCGGACAACGTGATCAACCCCATGCCCCGCTCGCAGCTTGACGTGACGTCGAATTCCGGCCCAGGTTCATGTGTTGTGTCTGCCACGGTGCGTGGATCCTCCGCTTAGTGTGTCATGACGATCGATGTTGCTGGAATGTCAATCGAACGACGGTTCCGCCATTCCTGGTCTCAAATGTACATGAATCTGCAAGCCGCTGCATGAGGAATATCCCCCAGCCGCGGGGGTTCTCATTCCCGTCGATCTTGGTCTCAAGATGAGGAGGTGCTGCGCCGGGATGGATCGCAACTCGCCGGCTCCAAACCTCAACGGACAACGTCGTACTATCATACCAGATTGTGACCTCATATGTGTCGTTGACGGTCGTGCCATGCTCGGCTGCGTTCAAACACGCTTCGCGCACAGCCGTACAAATATCGTCGACCTGCGCCCCCGTGAATCCGAGCGACCGCGCCCTGTCGGCAGCGCGGTCCACCGCTTTCTGCTCCAATCCGATCACAGGTCGTACTTCGAATCTGTCCCCCAATGACATCATCCCGGAGTCACAGGCGGGAGTACTTGCCGCTTCCGAAGAGTGAAGAGCGTGTGTATCCCCCAAAAGACGAACGGCAACAGTGCCGTGACAACAGCATAGATATTTTCCATGACGTCGAGGTGATGAAGCGTCGGACCATACCGTGCAAACCCATAGAAGAAGGGGACCATGCACAGGAGAGCCGATACAATGATCACCTGGAGCGTTCGTATCGTGGAGGACATCCGAATCCAGGCAAGGAGCGTCTTCATGGAAACGAAGAGAAAGCACGCATAACCGACAATTTTGAAGGTAGGAAGAGCTTGCTCGCGCCAGGCGCCGGCATACCATTCGCTCCACGACATATTCCGCATCCACCGCAACGACACCGCCACGAGACCCGGTATGACCAGGGACATCACGACCAACATGACGATGAGAACGATTTTCAACCAGCGGGCTGTGGACACGCCGTCACTGGTGCCGTGCGAAAGGAGGGCTCGTACGCCTTGGCCGAACCCGAACATGAAGGCCCATGTGACCAGGATCGCGACTGCGAATCGCGCGTTGACCCAGTAGGAGCCCCCGAATACTGATTCCGCAATGTACGACTTGAGATCAAACCACATCGTCTCGCTCAGGATAATGACGACGAATCGTAACCAGGGAAGGACAAAGAGCAGGAGAGTGGCGATCATCGTTGCCGTGGCCATGAACTTCGTCGCGCGCGGAACAACGAGCGCGGAACGCCAACGTTCAAACACGTACGCCGATCCTTCGATCAAGAGCATCGCAGTCCAAAAGACGGCAATTCCCCAGCCCACAACAAACGATGCATATGATGGGCCGAGGACAAAAGCGAAAGCGGTCACCAGGAGGATTCCCCAAATTCCCAGGACCCAGAGTTGCAGGCGCAAGACGCGTGCAAATGTCATCATGACCGGCCTCCCTTCTCCACTCTGAGGACGACCATCGATATGTCATCGTCCTGGGGAGCGTTTTCCGTAAAACGTCCAACGTTGTCCATGAGTTTACGAACGACGGATTCCGTCGTTTCGGATGCAAGTTCTTCGGCGCTATGTAACAGCCGCTCGAATCCGAATTCCTCCTTTGTATGGTTCATTGCTTCCACAATGCCATCCGTGTAGAAGATCACAAGGTCGTTCGGGCGGAGCGGAATTTTTGCTTCTTTGTATCGCACTCCAGACAAAATGCCGAGCGGAAATCGATCGCCATGCGTTTGAGGAAGGTAGGATGCCCGCCCGTTGCGCACCAGGATCGGCGTCGGAATTCCCGCGCAAATATACCGGAGCATACGCTTCTTCGGTTCAAGAACACCGTAGAACATCGCAACAAACACATTGCGGCTGATATCCTGACGCAGGCGTTCGTTGGCCACGCTCAATATCTGCGCGGGAGCGTCGAGTTGAGAGCTTGCAAAACGCAGCGAGGTACGGGCCATGCCGACGATCATTGCGCCGGTGATACCATGTCCGGAGACGTCGCCGAGGACAATGCCGACACGATTCTCTTCCTGCAGAAAATCGTAAAAATCCCCCCCAACCTCGGATGCAGGTTGTGAATGGGCCGCAAAGGCGAATCCTCTTATCTGTGGGCACGCGGCGGGAAGCATACCTGCTTGAAGTGTCTTTGCCATATGTAATTCGTTTTCGCGGACGGCCTGCAATGTTGAGCGGTCGTTCTCTTCCCTGAGCTGACGGATTCGCCGCGCATAGAGCCTGCCACTGCCATACAGCACTGTCACGATCGAGAGTGCAGCGAACCACGTCGCCTTCCAAAACGGAACTATGATCTTGACATCCACCCAATGCTCCTTCGAGATCAAACCATCCGGGGTCATTGAACGAACACGGAACCGGTGAGTCCCTTGATCAACATCGTAATAGCGAGCTTCCATTTCGGAAACCGGGTCAGACCAGGAGGTGTCCACGCCGTCCAGCCTGTACTGAAAGAACACGCCCGTTTCTGTCCGATATGAACGATCGGCAAAGACAAACGAGAGGTTGTTCATGGACGATGGAAGTGTAAGTCGCTGTCCCTCAAAGTATCCAACAGGGTCGTACTGTCCTTCGAGCAGCGGAGCCGCCCGGAATGTGACATATCGGAAATCATCCGCGGCACTTGATGAATAAAATACGGCATGGTTGGCAACGATCTTCCAAAGAACGGGCGCCCGAACCGGGTACTGCAAACCGGATGGCGGGAAGGACATGATCCCTACCGGCGTAGCCGCCCAGAGCACACCGGAGGAATCCTCGGTGAGAAGCTGTAATCCTTTCACCAGAGAAGATCCTCCAACACGGTAAATTCCAAGGGGTCCTGCTCGCATCTCGCGAATTATTGACGAGTTCAACAACGGTTGTTTGATCAGGGAACCTTTGTTGAGATCGAGGTGATAGAACCCAAGATTTTTCGACGTCACTGTGAACAGGAGAATCGACCCGTCGGAACGCTCATAGAGCGGAGAAAGAATGGCCATGTTTTCTGTGGACGCCAAGAACTTCAGACGATCATCTCCGACGAGTTGTTCAGTGACGGCGATCGTCGTCGTGATGATTCTGCGACCGGACTTCGTCACCATTCCGTCGACAACATATCCCCGGGTCTTGATACTCTTGTCGTCATTCATGTCCCGCGCCGAAACCGAATCCATATGCTCCAATTCATACTGTGATTGGAAACCCTTGAGTCGATTGAGCACAAAAACGCTGTCGTCATGTCCGGTCGTGATGTTGACGGGAAAGCCTATATCCCCCAGCGGTGTCACAGAGTCGTTGAGAGCAACTTTCCACACCGCGGGAAAACTGTACGCCCAGATGTTGCCGGCCCTGTCGAAGACAAAATCCTGCAACCGCTCGCCTTTGAGGATCGTGGTCGTTGCACCGTTTCGGAAACGCCGGAGGTATGTAGGAGTAAGCAGGACAATGCCGCCCTGCGGATGGAATTTCAACCGACAGACACTTGCATACAGTTCATCGATCAGCGAATCTGCGAAGAGTGTAAACGTGTTCCCGCCGAATTGAACGACGCCGCGGGCGGAGAGCATCCAGACCTGTCCTTGAGAATCGACGACAGGCTTGAGCAACGGAAGGTTGCCGATGGACGATTGTGTCTTCCATGACCTGATGGCGGAGCCGCGCATACGGACCAGGGCTCCGGTTCCGCTGAACCAGAGATCGCCATTCGGGGCCTTTGTGACGCCGAAGAATGCGCCGCGGGGTAATCCATCCGTTTCCGAATACAGCAGATACGATTCGGGCAGGATCTTTGTCAATCCTTCCGATGAACCTGCCCAGACAAGACCGTCGTCATCCGCATGAACGCAATGGAATGCATTGGTCGGGAGCCCGTCCGATCTTGTGAAGACGCTTATCTTGCCGTTCCTCAGCCGGACCAATCCTCCACTTGACGTTGCACACCAAACATCGCCGTTCGGAGAACATGAAATCGAGGTCACGGCAGCGCCGGGAATGCCTGCTATCTTCCTCGGGTGGACCGCGATCCCTGCCTGGACGTGGAAGAGGCCGCGGCCGTCCGCAGAGATCCATAAGCTTCCGTCCCGTGCAACGGTAAGAGTGCGGATCGGAGAGTGTCGCAGTTCGGAAAGATGCGCCGGGACCTGCAACAAGCTCGCATCCAGATAGGTGAACAATCCTTTGTTCGTTCCCACCCACACGGTGCCGGAAGAATCCTCAACGATGGCTGTCACCGTCAACCCCTCACCGACCTTCCGGAGCTCCGCATGCATGAAGGAATACGCATCCATGACTTTGCCGGTGTCGACCCGGGTCCACACGCCGTGACCTTTGGTGCCAATGAGCACCTCCTTCATTCTGGTCCTGAAGATGCTTGTGAAATTCCAGGTTGCGAGGACATTATCCGGGATTTCCGAGAAGAGGGACTTCCAGTGGTATCCTTTGCGATATGGATCCTGCCGGACAAATGAAACGGAAACCGCGGTCCCTTGCGCACCGGAAACCAGGAGTCCGCCCTCTCGCGCATGTACAGCGACCTGAGAGATGGGAGAAGGCGGGAACGTAATGATGAATGCCCGTTCCGCATTGACGAACGCATCGCCCGACGATACAGCCAGTCCAGTCGCAGTTCCGACCCACACGAGACCCAAGGAATCCCGGACAACTGAGCGGACCTCCTGCGAAGGGAGTCCGTCGTTTACACCATACGTGCGGAGAACGAGACGCTCGCGCTGGGCATGAACACGACCCGGCAGCACTGCGAGGGAGACGAGGAGAAGGAGAAGTGTGCGCATGATCTCTCTGAGGTGATGGAGGTGCATCAAGGAACGACGTTATCGAGAGACAAGTTGCAGAAGTGAATGCGGAGTTGTGTCAATCCTGTGTCAAAAGATTCATGCGTTACCGGGTGAACCGATAACCTCCCCCCCGTACCGTCTGAATGTGCCTGGGACGGGAGGGGTGTGGCTCAATCTTCTTGCGAAGCGACAGGATATAATTGTCGACGGAGCGGGTTGTCGGGGGCTCTTCGAATCCCCAGACCTCGCGGAGTAGCTCGTCGCGCCCGACGACCTCTCCCTCGCGGGCAAAGAGGTAGCGGAGGAGGCGGGTTTCCCTTGTGGAGAGCTCAATGGTCATGTTGTTGCGTATGACGATCTGCCGTGCAAAGTCAACGCGCACGTCGCCAATGGCGGCTTCAGTCGGCACATCCTTGCCCAGCGTGTTCTTCGTGAACAACGAAAGAAGGTCAATCTCTGCGGGCGAAATGGGCGCAAGCGGAGTGACGGCGGGGCGTGATTGGCCGAAAGGAGGGCGTTTGCGGGGCATGTTTTTTCAGGCGAGGGAGATTACACAACTCTGGCGCAAATGAAAACCATACATCGTGTCCTGAATGTCCACCATGAAGCTTAGGATGACGGTCTTCATGATCTCTCCGTCTCTTGCCAGTGAAAAAGGTGAAGCATCCGGTGCAGTGCGGGGGCGACAATGACTCCGGCGGCAATGAGGAAGACGAGACCGGAATACATCGCATACAATCCCGCAAACAATTTACCGTTGTCTGTGTGGGGAAACTCTACGGGTCCCATGCCGCCAAGCAGCATCGCAGAATTCAGGAATGCGTCGAGCCAGGGGAGGCCTTCGTACCGATGGTACCCGACCATTCCCGCCGCAAGAGAGAAGACAATCAACGCAGCGGATACGAGGGCATGCTTCAGGAGACGCCGGACAAAATGGCGTCGGGGGATGGGCTTGCGATGACGCGGCTCGTACATGGTGACCATTCCTTTTCTCAAAGATACAAAGCAAACAGCCCGAAACAACGTGTCGTTGTCCGGGCTGCTTTTGAGAGATGATAAACCGCAATTCGCGAAGATTCGCGGTTGGTCTTCTACATAAGGATCCTGGGACCCTATGCTGCCTTTGCCTGCGCCTGCGCGGCGTTGAATTCTGCCAGGATCTCCAGCTTCACGTCGTTGCTCACGACCATGCCGCCGGTCTCCGTCAACGCGCTCCATTGCAGGCCGTAATCGAAGCGATTCAGCTTACCGACGATCTCGAATCCGGCGACAAGATTTCCTCCGAAGCCGGGGACGGTACCGTTGTAGACGGCGTCGAGCGTGACCTGCTTCGTAATACCGCGCATCGTAAGGTCTCCAGTTATCAGAAGTTCGAAATCTGAGAGTCTCTTCACCGACGTCGACACGAACGTCATTTTCGGATGCGCCGCAGCGTCAAAGAAGTCGGCAGATCTCAGGTGGTTGTCGCGTTGCTCATTCTTCGTATTGATACTGTGAACGTCCGCCTCAAACGCGATCGTTGCATCGCTGAAATCCTCCTTTGCGGCGTCGATGGTTGCGGTGAACGTGTCGAAATGACCGGAAACGGTCGAAATGACGAGATGCTTCACCTTGAAGTTTACCTGGGAATGGATCGGATCGATGGTCCATCGTTTCATTGCAGTGCTCCTTCGTAATGTGGTTGTGGTATGCTGCTTTCAAGCACAACCAACATACGAACCCTGCTGGCCGCACACATTCACATATGGTAAGAAAGAAGATGAACCTACGGTAACTGAGAGGTCACCGTTTGCGGGACATCT
>Ga0155285_1122_pt1 | contig 20971 bp, 19 predicted proteins | sample RifCSPhighO2_02_FD_106253 | JGI IMG/M metagenome (GOLD analysis project Ga0155285, IMG submission 106253) | Ignavibacteria bacterium RIFCSPHIGHO2_02_FULL_56_12
CTGACGTGAGCGCACTTCCTCAGTTAAATCCGAACCATCCGAACCACAGAAGGGAAGCCCCCATAAGCGTCATCGTGAGATTATGGGGCGGCATATGCTCGTGACCATGACCCTTTCGCTTGCCGACGATCAGAGCGGCAGCAAGGGCGGAAACACCCGAACTTATATGAACCACGAGGCCGCCGGCAAAATCGAGCGCACCGAGTCCGCGGATCCATCCTCCGACTCCCCATACCCAGTGAGCGAGCGGTGCGTACACGAGCGTTGACCAAAGAAGGAGGAACACGACGTACGTCTTGAACTTGAACCGCTCGGCGAACGCACCGGTGATGAGCGCCGGTGTGATGACTGCAAACATCATTTGAAATATCATGAACGCCTGATGCGGAACAGTTGCGGCGTAGTCCGGATTCGGTTCCGGACCGACGCCGTTCAATCCGGCCCAGGCGAGCGAGCCGATAACGCCGCCGATGTCCGGGCCGAACGCCAAAGAGTATCCAAAGAGCACCCATTGAATCGTCACGACGCCGAGTGCGATGAAGCTTTGCATGATCGTTCCGAGAACGTTCTTGCGCCGCACCATGCCGCCGTAGAACAAAGCGAGACCGGGGGTCATGAGCATCACCATGGCGGTGGACATGAGGAGCCAGGCTGTGTCGCCGGTGTTGATACCGTTCATATCGCGTCCTCCCCGGACTCTTCAGTCCGGACGCGAATGGCCTCTTCGACGGGGAGCACAAAGATCTTTCCGTCCCCCACATTTCCCGTTTTGGCCGACTTGATGAGCACGCCCACGGCGGTTTCAACTCGACCGTCCGCAACCACGAGCTCGACCTTGATCTTGGGAAGGAAATCGACTTGATACTCCGAGCCGCGATAGACCTCGGTATGCCCCTTTTGCCTCCCGACGCCTTTGACTTCCGACAGCGTCATGCCGCGAAATCCCGCCTCAAGAAGAGCCTCGCGGACGTCATCGACCTTGTGGGGTCGGATGATGGCCTCAAGTTTTTTCATTCGATCCTTTCCACGCCTAAATTACTAATGCAATTTTGCCATTTCACCTTATGATATTAATAATAGTTATTGATGTCAAGAGATTCATAATGCCATTAGCCCCAAACACCTTACTCATTGCCCGTTGATGAAGGTTTGCGTACCGTGGCGTAATGACAAGACCGCATCCTTCCCCCATTACCTTTCTGGCCGCTGCAGCGCTCCTGATCAACGCCGGGTCTGCCCAGGATTCCCTGAAAGTCCGGTCCCAATACCCGTCGCTGATGGCGGAATCGACGCGCGCACACGAGCGCCTGGTCCCCAGAGAATATCCCGGGCTTCATCGGACGGTATCGGGGATTCTCCCGAAGCCGGTCGACGTGTTCATTCCCCAGAGATTCCTGGAGAGGGATTCACTGGATCTGTTGATCCATTTTCATGGGGCTCCGTATGTTGTGCATTTCGCGGCGGAATCTTCTGGACTGGGATTGATAGCGGCTGCGGTCAATCTGGGGGGAGGCTCGAGGGTCTACAATGACCCGTTCGAAGATTCGACGGCCTTCGCGCGGCTTGTTGCTGCGATCCTAGACTCGACAGCGGTCAGCGGCAAGCGGTTAGCGGTCCGCCGGATTCTCCTCAGCGGCTTCAGCGCCGGATATGGCGCAATCCGAAGGATACTATCGACGAACACAAGCCGGGGAGTTGTCGACGGAGCGTTGCTTCTCGACGGTATTCATGCAAGCTATATTCCTGAAAGGACGGTGCTTGCCGAAGGGGGCGGCATCGACTCGACACAGTTGGAAGCATTCCGCAGTTTCGCAGAAGAGTGTTCCACTCCCGGAGCCCGAAAGCGCTTTGTCATTACGCATTCGGAGATATTTCCCGGGACGTTCGTCAGCACAACGGAGTCGACAGACTGGATCCTGAAACAGCTGAATATGAAGCGTGACCCCGTCCTCCTCTGGGGACCGCTCGGCATGCAGCAGGTGAGCCGGTCCGAGAAAGGGAACTTCAAAGTTTTCGGTTTCGCAGGTAACGCAGCACAGGATCACGTTGACCATTTGCAGGCGCTCTGGTCGTTTCTCAGGAATCTCCGCGAATAAGCATGGAATGTTCTGAGGTCCAAACCGTTCCTCGTCATATCCCCGTTTTTGTCCTTTTTTTCTCTATCTTAGCCTCCTATGGGAAGCAAACAAAGAATTTCCGCCGCCGCCCGTCCGACGACCATCTTTGTCACCGGCGGGACCGGTTTTATCGGAACAAAACTTATCAATGCACTCGTCGCCAAAGGGCACACGGTCCATTGCCTCGCCCGGTCCACAAGCAATAAGGAAGGACTGAACCACGAGCGGATAAAGTTCGTGCGGGGTGACATTCTTGACCGGGAATCCCTTCGGAAAGGGATGGAAGGGTGCACACAGGTTTATCACCTCGCCGCATACGCGAAGAACTGGGCCAAAGACAAGGCGGAATTCTTCCGTTTGAATGTCGACGGCATGCAGAATGTGTTCGATGCGGCGAAAGCAACGAAGGTCAAACACATCGTCTGGACGTCGACGAGCGTGACAATGGGTCCATCCCGCCCGGGTGAGTTGACCGACGAATTACAACCGCGCATTACTCCGCGCTATTTTACAGAATACGAAGAGAGCAAGGCGCTGGCGGAAGAAAGTGCGCTCGAACAATCCGAAAAGGGGCTCCCGGTCGTCATTGTTAATCCGACGCGGGTGTACGGTCCGGGTAAAATGACAGAAGGGAATTCCGTCGGCCTCATGATCGACCAGTATGATCGCGGCAAACTGCCTATCCTCTTGAACCAGGGAATGAACATCGGCAACTATGTGCTCGTCGATGACCTGGTCAAGGGACACATTCTGGCCATGGAAAAGGGACGCATTGGCGAACGGTACATCCTGGGCGGCGAAAACATCTCCCTCAAGGGATTCTTCGAGCTTGTCGACGAAGTGAGCGGCAAGCGGCACGTTCAGGTCAATCTTCCCCCCACGGTCGGACTTGCCTACGGAACGACGCTGAGAAAGGCGGCTGAATGGTTCGGCATGTATCCACAGATCACGACCGGCTGGGTGGAGACATTCCTCCAGAACTGGGCCTTTACCTCGGCGAAAGCCCAGCGTGAATTGGGATACACGATCACTCCCCTCCGGGAAGGCCTTCGCATGACTTACGAGTGGATGCTCGAACAGCGACGGCGGCGCGTATGACCGGTCGATTCGATTCCTCCATTTCCTTCGAGGGACTCTTTTCCGGCAGGTACCGGAAGCCGACCGTCATTCTCATTCTCGCTCCTCTCATTATCACCACCTGGAAATACTTCGGGTCGAAGCACTTCTATTTCATTCAATTCGCAGATGTCTTCTCAATCAACGGCAATCCTGCGCTGACAGCAGAGTTGTATACGTTCGTTTCCGCATTTCTCCTGATGGGAGTTGTACCGTACCTGGTGATCCGCTTTGTGTTTGGCGAATCGCTGGTCGACTACGGTGTGCAGATCGGCGATTGGAGCTTCGGCTGGAAAGCATTTGCGGTCATGGCGCCGGTGATGGTCCTGCTGACCATCCCCTCGGCCTCAATGCCCGATTTTATCGCCGAGTATCCGCTCTACAAAGGGGCCGGGAGCTCCGCAGGGGCGTTTCTTTTCCATGCGCTGAGTTATCTCTTCTTCTACTTGGGTTGGGAAATGTTGTTTCGCGGGTTCATGCAGTTCGGACTCCGCGGCCTCGGCGATTGGAACGCCATACTCATTCAGACATCACTTTCCTGCATCGCTCATATCGGCAAACCGACCGGCGAGATCTATAGCTCCATCCTCGGCGCCTTAGTGTGGGGCATCGTCGTTTTCCGGAGCCGGTCGCTGTTGTATGTACTTGCCGTCCACTGGCTCCTCGGCGTGGCGCTGGATTGGTTCATCGTCTTCGGGTAGGAATCGGGCCCAATGTGCGGCAGAGCTGTTTGGTGAATCGTAAATAGTAAATAGTCAATCGGAAATCGTTGTGGTGTGCTTCGTGTTCAGCGTGTCTGCCGCGGTGCCAATGGCCATTTGAAAGAAATGCACATGCGTGCCGTGTTATCTTGAGGTCGATTTCCCGAATGCGCACTCAGCCTCGCCTTGCTATTGACGGTTCACTATTCACTATTCACTATTTACCGCATTTCGCTTTCCAATGACCTCCAAAGAACTCAAGCTCGGCCCCGTCTCCCTTCGTGCGACAGACGGCCTTATCCTCTTTTCGCTCGCGTTCTTCAGCCTTCTTGCTCTCGTCTTTGCCGGTCGTGTGGAGAACTGGTGGTGGCTGATCCTCAAGAACGTGGTGGTTGGTGTGGTGTATGTTCGCGTCATCCACCTGAGCAAGAAGGTGCAGCATCGCTTTTGGTCCTTCTTTCTCCGGCTCGCTCCTGTCGTCCTGGCCTACGCCTATCTCTTCGGCGCCGTCGATAAGCTGCAGCTCATCATCCACGGTGAATGGCTGGATGATTATGTCCTCGACATGGAGCAATACATGTTTGGACTCCAGCCGACGCTCTGGCTGGAACAGTTCGTTTCCAAACCGCTGACGGAATGGATGATGTTTTCGTATGTCATCTATGTGCCCATGTATCCCGTGCTGTGCGGGATCATCTATTTTCTCCGCGGTGATCTCGCAATGGAGGACTATTTCTTCACGCTCGGATTCACAAACATCCTGTGCGACATCGGCTTCATCCTGTTCCCGGTGGCCGGACCGATCCCGCACATCGGACAACTCTACACGGTCCCGCTTGACGGGTACATATGGACATATTTGGGCGAGCTGATGCGATCGCAGCTTCACTACGTCGGCGGGACGATCCCCAGTCCGCATTGTGCGGCGGCCACGATCATGTGGATCATGGCGTGGCGGTACCATCGAACTTCGTTCTGGATCCTGTCGCCGATCGTGATTTCGCTCTATGTTTCTACATTCTACGGACGATATCATTATGTGACCGACGCGGTTGTGGGCGTTGCGGTGGCGTTCCTGGCGTTGCGGATCGCACCGATGCTTATGAGGGCATGGGACAAGCTGGCAAGTCCAAGAACTGTATAGAAAAAAGCTGTACATCACGGTTGAAAGAATATCCCACGAAGGACACGAAGAATATGTAATAAATAGAGGGAATAGACTTTGAACCAATTCTCCTTACCTCTTCGTGAACTTCGTGGGTAAATCTTTTTTATGAGGAGCCCTTCTGTGAAAGACTCGCTCGCAATTCTCCTTGCCGTACTACTCCTGTCCTGCAGCCCGACCAAGCCCTCGTTCGATGTACTGATCCTCAACGGTCGCATCGTTGACGGAACGGGAAACAGCTGGTATTATGGCGACATCGGCATCAACGGCGACAAGATCGCGGAGATCGGCAAACTGTCCGATAGAACGGCGAAAGAGACGATCGACGCAAAAGGAAAGATTGTCACTCCCGGTTACATCGACATGCTCGGATGGTCGGGTATGAACGTGATCGTGGACGGACGCGCGATGAGCAAGATCTCGCAAGGCATCACGACCGAAGTGATCGGTGAAGGGGTTTCGGTCGCTCCCGTCAACGACAAAGCAGCCAAGGAACGGCAGGGATTTCTGCAGAAGCATGGCGTAAAAGAAACGTGGTCCGACTTTAACGGCTATTTCAAGCTCCTGGAGGAGAAGGGGTCGGCAATCAACGTCGCCTCGTTCGTCGGCGCGACACAGGTGCGGATCTGCGTCATCGGCTACGACGACCGGGACCCGACGTCCGATGAGATGGACCAGATGAAGGCACTTGTCCGGGAAGCGATGGAACAGGGAGCTCTCGGGGTAGGAACGTCATTGATCTACGCTCCGGCAAGCTATGCCACAACCCAGGAATTGATGGAACTGACGAAAGTGGCGGCGGAGTACGGCGGCATGTATATCTCGCACATTCGCGACGAAGGGGACGATGGACGCCAGGTTGAGGCGATCTACGAAGCAGCGGACATCGGAAAGTCGGCGAATTGCCCGGTCGAGATTTGGCACCTGAAGGTCGCCGGACGACGGAACTGGGGACAAATGGCCGACATTGTCCGGCTCATTCACCAGCTCCGGACGGAGGGACTGGACATCACGGCGGACGTGTATCCGTATATCGCTTCATCGAACGACCTTGACGCTTCTTTGCCAACCTGGGTCCTCGACGGCGGACGGGAGAAGGAACTGGAACGTTTGGCTGATCCCGAACAACGCAAAAAGATGAAGGAAGAGATGCGGAAAAGTTACGGCGGTGCGGGAATTCCGTTCCAGGACATCATGATCTCAGCCGTCGCGGCCGATTCACTCAAGCGATACGAAGGGCGGCGGATGATGGAAGTCGCGACGATGTGGAAATTGGATCCGTACGAAGCGCTGTTTGAGTTCCTTCTCCGCGACTCGGCACGCACGGACAAGATCACGTTTTCGATGAGCGAGCCGGACCTCCGCATGGCGATGGCCCAACCCTGGACGTCGTTCTGCACGGATGCAAGCTCCAAAGGCCTCGACGGTCCGTTCAACGAAGGAAAACCGCATCCGCGCGCGTATGGGAGCATGGCGCGAGTGCTCGGGACGTATGTCCGGGATGAAAAGATCCTGTCGCTCGAGGATGCGGTGCGAAAAATGACCTCACAGCCTGCGCAACGCGTAGGATTGAAGGGAAGGGGAATACTGAAACCCGGATTCTACGCCGACGTTGTGGTTGCCGATCTGGAGAATGTGACGGACAAAGCCACGTTTGAAAGCCCGCATCAATATTCGGTGGGCATCGAGCATGTATTTGTAAACGGCAAACCGGTCTGGCAGAAAGGATCCTTTGCCGATAATTTTCCCGGGCGAGGATTGCGAGGACCGGGATACAGAGGAGACTAGTAGTCGTAGTCACCCCCTCGGTACCCGACGCGATTTCAGGCAATACACTTTTGCCGACCACATTCTGTCGGCAAAAGTTCACACGGTCGCTCCGCAACCGGGAGGGAGCACTCTGTCAAGCAGCAAGATCAGGCAAGCGAGTGTCCGATTTTTGAGAAGAAGTGCGGAGAGAACAACCAACACGGAACAAGGAATTGCCAATGATGAAGTTATTTACGAATCAGCCGATGAACATCCGAGAAGCGCGGTGTATCCGTCCCATAGGGACGGTGTGAGCTTAACCCGACCGTTCACGGTCGGGGAAGCGACCTCAGATCGAAAGCCGCGTCGCGTCAGCGACGCGGTGGATCAGAGCGTAACACGCCATAGATGGTTGGTCCGGTATCAGACGGTCGCTACGTGATTGGCTGCTAGTGCCGGCCGGCTCACGTCGTGTCGGATGGATTTGCTTATCCGTCCTGTAGGGACGGTGTGAGCTTGACCCGACCGTTTACGGTCGGGAACAAGCCTCACGAACGGAAACCCGCGTCGCGTTAGCGACGCGGTGGACTGAGAAGTCCTATACAAACACAAAGCCCCGGCCGACATCGACCGGGGCTCCGTTACTTCTACCGCTATTCTTCCCCCATTCGTGAAGATTCGCGGGTAATCTTATGCAGGGCCTTCCTTGATTTGTCTAGAACCTGAAACTCACCGACAGGACGCCGAAGAGTTCATGAGTCATTCCGCTCAAAAGGTAGGTTCCCGACGAAAGGAACTGTTCCCCAACATATCCGTCGAGGGAAAGTCGTGACACTTTGATTCCTAGTCCGAGCGAGACCTGTTGATCGGCGGCTGAGAAGCCGAGCGTCGGCACATAGGTGGCCTCAGAACTCACTTCCGACACGGTCGTTGGAGTGTTCGGAGCTTCGACTTTCGATTCCGTCGACGTAAACCGTTTGAAATAGCCGAATCGGCCCGTCAACCAGTCCGTCAGACCGAGTTCTGCGCCAAAATTCAGTTTCGGAAGGTCTGTGGCTGTCCGCGTCTGTTTTCTGGTTTCGAGGGCAGTACCGACCACACTCGTCACATCGTTGTGCAACGTGATCTGCTGGAAACTTAGACCGACAGTGACAAAGCCGTTCTCGAACCGGTTGTTCACACCGACGCCGATCTCGAGGTCCGTCCTACCGTAGTCGTTCGGGGTGTTGTTGGCAGGCGTAGGAGCCGGGGTTGTGTTGTCCGTGTATTCCGGCTTGTACCCGAAAGTCATGTAACGCAGCACCGGCACAAGTTCCACTTGGTCCGACATCTTCATCATCAGCCGGGCATTGACGCCGAATTCCGTTCCGGACACATCGTATTTGGAAGTATTCGGATTTACGGCCGTACTTGTGTCGCTCCATTCGGCCGTCGATCCATTCATGCGTAGCAAAACGGACACATCGAGAGTGCTGCCGCCGATGTCCATCAGAGTGCCCACCTTGAATCCGGTCTGCGTGTTGTTGGCGGACATTTTTTCGGAAGCTCCGCCGGCGGCTGCCGTGTACTCTTCGTTGCGGCTCCAGCTCGACCGATAGATCGCGGCGCCCAACGTCATGCCGGAAATCCGGGTGGCAACAAACACCTGCAACGGCGCAAGCGGCGATCCGGGAGTTCCAAAAGCCCCCGGCAAATATGCATCAAGCACGGGGACCATATAGTCGGAATTTCCATACGTGGCATTACCCGCTCCGTACGAATTCTCGGGGAACATCGGACCTTCGCGTCGCCCGACCGCAAGACCGACCGAGAGTCCGCCAACAGACATCGTGTAGCCGACATATTGCCCGGCTGCAGCGTATCCACCGATGCCGTACCCGATGTCGCTGTAAAGCAATGACTGATACCGTGACGCATAGGCGGGATTCACGAAGACATCAGTGTAGTCGGTGATGTACGGGTTATACGGGCCGCCGCCAAGGGCGACCGTTCTACCAGTACCTCCGCTGACCGCCTGGACTTGATTCTGCGCCGACATCGGAACAACAAGGCTCAGAATGAGCACAACGACCAACGAGTATTTCATACAAAACCTCACATTATAGATGAAATTGGCTCCACGACGATGGAGTGCCGGTCTCGGCGTTGGCCATACTACCACAAATGTGAACAAAAACATGTGAGATGTATCAATATGTGACAGTCACCACAGGTGAGTAAGAATTTCTCGCGGTCTCGATATCCTAATTATCCCCGGTCTTCTTCACTGTAAGCAAGTCGATGAGCATTGCGCTGTAAACAATCCCGCCAGAAGACATCTCGAGGACAAGCTGTTCACCGGCCGGACAGAAGAGAGTTTCATCGGACTGAATGAACGACCATACTGTATCGGTGACGCTCACTTCAATGCGCCGCGATGGATCGACCCTTCGATAGAGGACAATCCCACCGCCGATTGCCAGATTCTTTCCCCAACACTGTAGCGAGAGGTAGCCGCCATTCGATGGACCCTCCACCACGCGCGCCGCATGCGGGTGAATGCAGCCCCCCGAGATCATCACGGACCTGGCACCACCGTTGACCGGCGCGTCGCTTTCAATTGACATACCGCCGATCCAACCCGAGGTATCCGCCGTCGATTCAAACGAAGTGAAGTATACATCTGACGCGTCATTCGCCGAGCTTGGCAGTTCTACTTTGTTGCAGGCCTGCACCAGTATCCCCGCCAAGACAAAAACGCAGAAAGATCCACATCTACAATACACCATACCAACTCTCCTTAAGCGATGGGCGCTTCATTACCATTTTTTCTTTGCGTCCTTTGCGTGAAAATTTCTTACCTCAATTCGGACGCGTGACGAACGAGAACGTCGCCTCCTGCTTCAACGGGACGTCGAACATATCGTGAACACCGGTTGTGACGACGACAGTATACTTCGTGTTGGATGCCATCGGGCTTGACGGTGTGAACACGATGTGATACGGATAGTCGTTCGTTCCGTAATACGAATCGTACGAAAACGTACCTGCGAGAGCGGGAGAGATGTGAATAGACCCGCTGACAGAGGAGAGTTTGACGTACGTATTGAAGTTCAAAAATTCCACACCATCCTTGTCATGCGCTGTCGGACCGATCGTGACAGTGATCGTCGTGTCCGTCAGGAACGGTCCCCCCGGGTAGATAAGAAGCTGATTCTCCTCCGGCCACAAGAACACGCGGTTCATGGAAGGAGTAATGGAAGTTGCCGCCTCTGTCGACAGCGGTTCCATGCGACGGGGAAACGTGATGCGGATTCCCGAAAAATTCAACGGCTCGACGTTGATATCTCCGTGCGTGGGTGAAGATAGGATGCCGTATTGCGACGTGTAGGCCTGGACGGTACGGAACGAGAAAACAAGCGGAAATCGCAGATGTTCGCCCGTCGTGTCTTTCGCGGCCGTGGAGAGCGTCACCGTGTAAGCTGTGTCGGTATACGCGTCCTTCTGAGCCAGGACATACGTCATCGACATGATCTTGCTGTATGTCGTAATGGTCGCACCGCTCTCGGGTCGGTATCCGGAAGGGTCGGAATAGTCGTTGGGGTAGTAGCCGCTGTACGGCGCCCGCGTATAGGTTCCCCAGGAAAATATGCCTTCGGACGCCGGTTGGGTCGAGAAGGCTGCTTCGACGCTGGCTCTGTCCATCGGCTTATCGAAATAAATGGAAATGGCGATCCGGCCGTACCGCCAATCATACACGATTTCGTCCCCGTTCATCGGGTAGTGCTCAGCGATGAGGTCGGGGATCTTGGAAAGTTCGATCTCTCCGGCGTAGGTGATCGCGCCGCCGGGGATCTGCACATTCAAGCGCCGGTACGTTCGAAAGTTGTCAGCGACGATCTTCAGGTCGTAGTTGCCCGCCCGGAGGTCGTCGAAAACGAACGAGCAGTCGATCACGTTGATAGCCGTGGAATCGATGACCGCCACCTGTGAAACATACACTATGGCGTCGCTTTCGATTTGCTTGACGCGGCCGATGAGATCGCCGTGCAGCAGGTCGTTCGTGAACACTTTGTCGGTGGTGTAGTGGTATTCGACGATTTTGTCTTCACATGCCCATCCCGCAACTGCAAGGCACAGAATGGCGAACGCGCGTTTCATAGTTCCGCCCTCCTGGAGAAAGTCTTTCGATGTCCGTGTGCGAATTGTGCATCATACGCACTTAGAAAACTAGAGAGTTCACGAACAAACCGCAAACTTCAATTCGAGAAATTCGTGCAGTGAGAAACAATTCAGTACATTGTATCAAATCTCATCACTATCTCCTTTTGGCCGAATTTCATGGGTTTTACCTGCGGTATTGTCGGGCTTCCCAACGTTGGGAAATCCACGCTCTTCAACGCCATCACTGCCGCCGGAGCGGAAGCGGCGAACTATCCGTTTTGCACGATCGACCCAAATGTGGGAGTCGTGACCGTTCCCGATAACCGCGTCGACCGGCTTGTTGCGCTCTACTCACCCGCCAAGATCGTTGCGAGCACGTTGGAATTCGTCGACATCGCGGGACTCGTCAAAGGAGCCAGCAAAGGAGAAGGATTGGGGAATCAGTTCCTTTCTCACATCCGCAGTGTCGACGCTATTGCTCACGTCGTGCGCTGCTTCGACGACGCGAACGTCGTCCACGTGGACGGCACCGTCAACCCAAAACGGGATATCGAGGTGGTGGAGACGGAACTCATTCTCAAAGACCTCGAAACCGTCGAAAAGAAAACATCGGATGCCGAAAGGCGAGCGAAGACGGGGGACAAGAAGCCGAAGGAGGAGGCAGAGTTCTATGTGCGGCTGAAGGAACATCTCTCCGGCGGTCGGCTTGCACGATACATGGAACTGCGCAACGACGACGAACGGCTATGGATTCGGGATACCCATCTCCTAACGGACAAGCCCGTGATGTATGTCTGCAATGTGCACGAATCCGAGCTTTCCGGGGAGAACGATTACGTAATGCAAGTGCGTGAAATTGCAGGAAAAGAAGGGGCAGAAGTCGCAGTCGTCAGCGCTGCTGTCGAAGCGGAGGTTGCCGAACTACCGGAAGCGGAACAGGGTCATTTTCTCGAACACCTCGGTCTCAAAGAATCGGGGCTCAGCCAGGTCATACGTGAAGGATATGCACTTCTGCACCTTATCACCTTCTTCACGGCCGGTCCGAAAGAGGTGCATGCCTGGACCGTCAGCAAGGGAGCGACTGCCCCTCAGGCGGCGGGAGTCATCCACAGTGATTTTGAGAAAGGATTTATCCGGGCGGAGATCATCAAGTACCAGGATCTGAACCGGCTTGGCTCGGAGACCGCGGTCAAGGAAGCCGGGTTACTTCATGTCGAAGGGAAGGAATACGTGGTGGAGGACGGGGACGTGGTGTATTTTAGGTTCAATGTTTAGCCGAAGCAGATACGTTCCAAACATGCCAAATGGTCCCGCCCGCATCCGTAACTTTGAGCCCGCGCTCGCGGCCAAACATTCCAAACGTGAAAAGCTTTCCGCAATCAAGTTTGGCAAGTTTAAAGTGTTTGGAATGTTTCCGCTCCCCCTTATTTTCTTCTTAGGTGCTTATTGAACCATTCGATCATCCTCTCGCCGATGTCCTGAATGAACTTCGGTTCTTGCGGACCATGCGGCGTTCGCGGGTATGTAATCATTTCCGTGGGGACTCCCTTTCGCTTCAACGCAACGTAGAGCTCTGTCCCCTGTGAGGTAGGAACACGGTCGTCCAGTTGACCGTGGAGAACAAGCGTGGGCGTAGTAGCATTGTGTATGCCATACATCGCGGAACTCTTCTCATACAGTTCTGTCCTCTCCCACATTTCTCCCCCAAAGTAGTAAGGAATGAAACTTGGGATGTCCGTTGTGTGCGTCATGCTGACAAGGTTTGTCACTCCCGCACCGACCGCGGCGGCCTTGAATCTGTTTGTCTTCGTAATGATCATCGATGTCATGAATCCGCCGTAACTCCAGCCGCAAACGACGAGACTATCGGCGTGAGCGACGCCCATTCCTATGACTTTGTCGACCCCGGCCATGATGTCGTCGTAATCTCCGAAACCCCAATCATTGAGGTTTGCTGTACGGAACTTCGTTCCATACCCACCGCTCCCGCGCGGATTGGGTCTCAAGATCGCATATCCTTCCTGAGCGAATGCCTGCAGAGGATAGATGGACCCTGCACCGGTAAAGCTTTGCGCAAACACTCCGGCTGGCCCCCCATGAATATTGACGATCAGCGGAACACGTGTTCCGTTCCGATAGCCGACCGGATACGTGAGGAGTCCTTCAACAGCAAGTCCGTCCTTCGACGTCCAACTCACCACTTCAGTTGAACCGAACGTGAGTCTCGGTGCCGATGCGTGGACATCGGAGATCTTCCTCGGAGCAAAGCGTTTCCCCGTGACGAAAACTTCAGGCGGTGTTTCTGTCGTTTGATGTGTCAGGGCCATGGTCGCCCCATCGCTGCTCAGAGAGGCGTTTCCGTACGTTCCATTTCCTGTCGTGACGATCGTCGCAGGCCCCGATGCAACCGAGATGGAATAGACGCGCCCTACCGTGTGGTCGGTCTCGGCGAAATAGAGCGATTTTCCGCCGTCGGTCCAACCAATGAGTCCCGGTTGTTCGCCAGGAGTTGCCGCCAGTCGCCGCGACGCACCTCCGGAGGCGGGTACTATATAGATGTAAGCAGCTCCTGCCCAGGTTGTCATTCCGCCTTGCGAAACGTAGGCAATGGCCTTCCCATCCGGAGTGAATAAAGGCTGTGCATCGGAACCGTGCTGGCGTATCAGCGACGTCACGGCTCCGCTGTCGGATGGAACGAGGGAAATGTCGGAGGTGGTCCACACATCCGCGCTCGGAGTGACCTGGTGAGCAAAGACGATCGTCTTCCCGTCGGGTGACCAGTTGAACGAGGTCACATGGAAATCGCCCGATGTCAGTCGCTGTACTTTGCGTTCGCCTGTGTCCGGCTTTTCTACGGAAACCGTATAGAGATGTGCAAACTTCCAGTGTGCGTCGAGCACGCGGAAGTCTCTTTTCTCCTTCTTGTCCTTCTCTTCTTTTTCGCTTTCAGGTTCGGTCATGGTGTAGGCGAACCGGTGTCCGTCGCGGGACCATTTGTACGAACCCACGCCAGATTTTGCCGTGGTGACTTGTTCCGCCTCGCCTCCGTCCGTGCGAATGATCCAGACCTGCGATTTGCCGTCGGATCCGCGTGAGGAGGTAAAGGCGAGATATTTTCCGTCTGGAGAGAAGGAGGGATTGGTGCACGACTTTTCGCCGTAGGTGAATTGGCGGTTCACTTTTCCATCGGTAGAAGCGACCCAGATGTGCGTGACGAACTCCGATTTTTCGTCCTCCATGTTTGGTGTGGAGACGGTGTAGGCCACCCTTGTGCCGTCGTGTGAAACCGCAACGCCGCCGACACGGGGGAAGGAGGTAAGGAAAAGTTCCGGCGTCCAGCGGGCGTATGATTGGGAAAGCAGGATGGAAGAACAGAAGAACGAGAGAATGGAAATGAAGTGCGTAGGATTTCGTCGCATTGCAGAATCCTCCGGAATAGGCCGTACAGTGTAGGAATCTCAAGTGTGATTCGCAACCGAGACATTCCCGGGAGTTGGACACTTGACAAATCCTCATGCTGAGGTTAAGTTTCTGTTGCTAGAATTGCACACGAGGCAGAGCCATGACGTGGATGCGATCAGCAACAATCGGCGCAACGGTCCTCTTTCTCTTTGGCGGACTTGTTTGCTCGAAAGTCACAGGTCCCGAAGATCCGAAAGGGACGATCACGGTGTTTGTCTACTTTGAAGATCAGTCCATTCCCGGCAAACAGGTCGAGTTGGTGGAAACTGGCGATTCACTAAAGACTGACGCACATGGTCTCGCCGTGTTCAAAGTTTCTCCCGGTGCGTATACAGTGCGCGTGTACGACATTAATCAGGGAGGCCCGATGTTGAGATTCGTAGACGTTGCTGTTGAAGTAAGGGGTGCGGAGGCGCAGACAGTCAAGGTGTTCGACTGTCTCCCATGCGTCTGACGGCGTAGGTTCCCCGGCTTATTTTTCCTTCCCTCAGAGAACTCATCTCAAATCAAAGATGGTCTCGCAACGCGCGAGAAACCATTTTTGAGCTAGTAAGCCCCCATAGTAACACGCCATTTTTGTCATTTTCTCTCTTGACAATACGACATAATTGTCGCATTGTACGAGGGGGAGGATAAAGCGTTGGGGGTGAGTAGTGAGACGTGAGAAGTGAGTCGTAAAAGCGAATGCGGACGTGAATCGTGACCAAGGATCAGGGAATAGGGATCGCAAAGCGCAAGGCGCATAGCGAAGAGCACATAGCGCACGGCGAATGGCGCATGGCGGAGGGCGTCGAGGCCGGTGCGTTGATCCGCGCGTTTCCCGAGCCGCCGGGGAAGGTGCATCTTCTGTACGGCAGCGACGGGGTGTTTCCGCTCTCGCTGACGATGGCGGCGCATGCGATCCGGCGGGGAGTGCCCATCGCCGTCGTCGACGGCTGCAACCGGTTCGACGTGCATCTGCTGTCGCGATTCGCCCGCGAACACCGGCTGGACGCGAACGCGTTCCTCCGCCGCATTTTCATCTCGCGCGGATTCACCTGCTATCAAATGGAACAGGCGGTCGCCTATCGGCTTCCCGCATTCCTCCGCCGTATAGGGTCGAACGTGGCGATGGTGTTCGGTCTGCTCGACACGTTCTACGACGAACAGGCCCCCCTCCGGGAAGTGCGGCAGATCCTCGGCCGCGTCCAGGAATCGTTCGCAGCCATGAAGGCGGACGGCGTGTCGCTCCTCATCGTTTGCCGCGAACAGCGTGTGTTGCCGGAAGAGCGGAATCAGCTGTTCACACGGTTGAAGGCGGGGATGGATAGGGTGTATCGGCTGAAATCAGATGAAGTGCAACTCGTGCTCGAGGGCAAAGAAAGTTCACGCAATGGCGCACCAAGTAAAGATAAAAATCACGCAATGACGCAACGGCGCAAGGCTCGCAATGAGAAGATGATAATAATAGACGGAAGAGGTTCCATTCCTTCACTCTAAAGAACGCGCTCACAGTCTATTCACAACGCGAGAAAAACCCTCTTTTATCAACGGAACGTTGAAGTTGATGAGAAGACCCAGTCGCATGTTGGTGAGACGCAGGTAAGTAAGAAGTTGTTTTTTGTGCACGGGAAGTAAAGACTCAACGGATTTCAATTCGAGAATGACGGAGTTCTCGATGATGACATCAACCCGGAATCCCAAACTCAATTCAAGTGATTCATACTTCACTGGAAGCGTCACTTGCCGGTCACAGGAGAGACCGCGTTTTTCGAGTTCGTACACTAGCACTTCCTCATACACCGATTCAAGCAGGCCGGGACCAAGATAACGATGTACGGTGAGCGCACATCCCAAAACTTCATGGGAGATCTGATTTTCCGTCATAACACCCCTCGTTGAGATGAAAGCATGTCAATGTAATCTGACCAGGACAAACAATCAACATCCCATTTTTTCATTGCGCCCATTGCTGTCTTTGCCTCATTGCGTGAATTCTTCTAAAGGAGGTCTCATGGGCCGCACAGTACCGACATTCACCAACATCATCGACGCGGAGCTTTCGTCCTGGTCCAAGTACCGCCGCGGACTGCATAAAGAGGACCAGGAGCTGTTCGACGAGGTCTTCCGCGCCGCCAAGCTCCATCTGGCGGAGAATTTCTACGCCATGCGGACGATCCCGTTCGAAAGCATCATCATGTCCATCACGCTTGAACAGCGAAAGCTGATACGGAAGCTGCAGGACAGGATAGAAAGGTTGGAGAAGAGTGATGAGGGATGAGGGGGAGGACGGGAAAAATGGAATGATGGAATGGAGATGTGTAATGCAGAATCCGTGACTCGTTCATGGCGAGGAGTGGAGAATTGGAGTAAAAAGATGGAGTAATGGAGAAAAACCCGCTCACCAGCTCTTCGTTACTCCATTTCTCCAACACTCCATTACTCCAAAACTCGGCTCTTCATGATTGTTTCACTCCACGCCTGGTTGTTCGACGTTTATCCCGTCTCCGACGGCGTTGCGCTCTGGTTCATTGACTGCGACGGGCGCCGGCATCGATGCTGGTACGCGTTTCGGCCGTCGTTCTTCCTGCACCTGAGCAGGAACGACGCCCGCCGCGCGGCAACGCTGGCGGCACGCTGCCCCGTGCAGGTGACGCTCGAAGCCGCGACACGTATGGAGATCTACTCGGGCGACACGCTCGACGTGCTGCGGGTCTACGTCCACGATGCGCTCCGCTTCGCCGCGGCCGTACGTTTCTTCGAAAAATTCTTCCCCCACTTCGCCTTCTACAACTCCGACCTCCTCGTTCCCCAGCTGTTCCTCTACGACACCCAACTGTTCCCGCTCGGGTTCGGGGAGTACCGCGTCGACGAAACGGGGCGGGTCGTCGACTGGACGCTCCAGGACGACCGGGACGCCGTCGACTACGAGATCCCGCCCCTCACCGTTCTGCACCTGCGGAACGCCAACGACCTCGTTCCGCCAAAATACCAGCGCACGCTCCAGCTCGAAGTTGCGTATGACGGAGCCTCCTATACGCTCGAGCAGGATGGGCCGGCGGAGGTCATCGAGTCGCTCAACTGGCACCTCCACCGCTGCGACCCGGACATCATTGTCAGCGAATACGGCGATGCCACGCTCCTGCCCAAGATCACCGGACTGGCGCAGCAGCTCCGGATGCCGCTGCTCCTGAACCGCGACGTCGCGTCGTCGTACCGTACGACAAAGGAATCCTCCTTCTTCCAGTACGGCAAGATCGTCCACAAGGACGGAGCGTTCGAGCTGGCCGGACGGTGGCACATCGACCAGGAGAATTCGTTCACCGTGGCCGAGGCGGACCTAGACGGTCTCTATGAAATGGCGCGGCTGACGCAGATGCCCGGCCAGCGCCAGTCACGCGCCAGTATCGGCACCAGCATGTCATCGCTCCAGCTCTCGTGGGCCTACCGCCACGGCGTGCTTATACCGGCGAAGAAGCGGGAGCCGGAGGAATTCAAGTCGGCCGAGACGCTCCTCATGGCCGACCGGGGCGGGCTCATTTTCAATCCGCCTCTCGGCTACCACGAGGACGTTGCGGAACTCGACTTCGTGTCGATGTATCCGACGATCATGGTGGAGCATAACGTCTCCCCCGAGACGATCAACTGCCGCTGTTGCAACAACGGACGGGTGCCCGAGCTGGGGTACACGGTCTGCGAGCGGCGGGAAGGGATCGTGCCGGCGACGCTTCGGTCGGTCGTGAAGAAACGGTCGTTTTATAAACAGCAAAAGAAAAAATACAAAGGGAAAGACGAGCGGCTCTACCGGAAGTACGACCACCGCCAGAACGCGCTCAAATGGATGCTCGTATCGTGCTTCGGCTATCTCGGCTACAAGAACGCGCGGTTCGGGCGGATCGAAGCGCACGAATCGGTGAACGCCTTCTCACGCGACGCGATCCTGACAGCGAAAGAAGTGGCCGAGCGGGCGGGGTATCATCTGATGCACGCCATCATCGATTGCGTATGGCTGAAGAAGCCGGGGGCGAAGGAGCGGGACTACGAAGAGCTGGCGCGCGCGATCGGAGCAACGGTGGGGATCGACATTTCGCTCGAGGGGATCTACAACTGGATCCTCTTCCCCGCGTCGAAACAAGATCCCGCCATCACGACTGCGAACCGGTACGCCGGATGGTACACGCACGGCGAGGCGAAGATCCGGGGCATCGAGGCGCGGCGTCACGACACGTGCGCGTTCGTCAAGCGCATGCAGGCGCAGATGCTCGACCGGCTGTCGGACGCGAAGAACGTAGAGGAAGTGAAAACGCGCGTCCCCGAGCTGTTGGAGATCGTGCGGGACCACGTGGCGATGCTCCGGAGCGGGCGTGCGAACCCCATGGATCTCGTCCTGCGCCGCAATCTCACCCGGGAGGCGGAGGAATACACGACGAACACGGTGAGCGCGGTCGTGAGCAAGATGCTCCACGCGACCGGCGTCCATCTTGCCACCGGGGAGATGGTGGAATTCATCATCCTCGACCGGACGGGAAAACGGAAACCGGAGAAAGCGAAGCCGCTTGCCCTCTACGCATTCGAGGACGGCTACGACATCGACCAATACGTGGAGTTCGCGCTCAAGGCGGCGGAGACGATGCTGTCGCCGTTTGGGTGGGATGCGGAGAAATTGGAGGAGATGACGGGGGGTGGAAAGAAAGGAGGACGAGTGAGGAAGCGACCGGCAGTTCGGGAGCTTCAAACAGTATTGTGGGGAATGAACAAGGAGTGATGGAGAAAAAAAGATGGAGTATTGGAGAAAAAGACTCCTTCAAGCCAACAAAACACAAGACCTCCATCACTTCATTTCTCCAACCATTGAATACACAGTCTATGTGCTGGCCTAAAGACCTGGAAAGAAGTTTCCGCTTTCTTTTCGTAGTTTCCCCTCAAGCACCTAAACTCTTCTCCTCCCTCTATCCTCAATCCTGACACACGCCCTATGCAGCTCACTCCTCCACATCTTCGCAAGGGCGATCTCATTGCGCTTATTGCCCCAGCTTCCACTCCCGTCGCTTCCGAACGGATCGACGGCGGGGTCAAATATCTCGAACGTCTCGGCTACTCTGTTGTCGCCGGTAAGCATGCCCTGGATGTCAACGGCTATCTGGCGGGGACAGACGAAGCCCGCCTCGAGGACCTCAACGGATTCATTCGTGACAAGCGCGTCAAAGCTATTATCGCCATCCGGGGCGGATACGGGACGCCGCGATTGCTCCGCGGCGTGGATTACGCCGCTCTGAAAAAAAACCCCAAGATCATCGTCGGTTACAGTGACATAACGGGATTACAGCTCGCCATCTTCAAGAAGACTGGATTGATCACGTTCTCCGGGCCGATGTCGGGTGTAGAGATGTGGAAGGAGATCGATCCGTATACGGAGGAACACTTCTGGAAAATGATCGGCACACCTGCGAAAACGACCCTTTTGAAAAATCCCGACGAAGAGCCGGTCAGGGTGCTAAAAGCAGGGTCAGGGGCAGGAAGACTGATTGGCGGGAATTTTTCCCTGCTCATGAGTCTGATGGGAACGCCCTACTGTCCATCGATGAAAGGCGTGGTTCTACTGGCTGAGGATGTCGACGAGGCTCCCCACCGCATCGACCGCATGCTCGCGCACCTTCGGAACGCCGGCTATCTCAGAAGTGCAGCAGGAATGCTCTTCGGGAAATTTTCCGACTGCGTCCCGAGCGACCCCTCAAAGCCGCACCTCACGGTCGATCAGGTGATCGCCGAATATGCGAAAGACGTGGGAGGACCGGTGCTTGCGAACGTTCAATATGGACACATTCCGAAGAAACTAACGATGCCGTTGGGAGCAAAGTGCAGGATTGATGGTGCGAAAGGATCAGTGGAGATCGTGGAAAGCGTGGTGAAATAGAAAAGCAGGACACGAAGGACCACAAAGAAGACACAAAGGGCCACAAAGAACAAATCTTTCTTTGTGGCCCTTTTTTTACTCACCTTCGTGGTTCTTTGTGTCCATCTTTGCTTTTATGGACCGGCACTACCCGCGACTCTCACTGCGCCTTGCTGCTCCTCAACTCCTTCGCAATCCTGTCCGCCTTGTAAATATCCTCAAGCGCCTCAAGAATGCCTGCGGTATGAACCGAGACGGTCCGGTTCTTTGTATCGTCAAAGATGATGTTTCCCGGCAGGCTCTCCATGTTCCCGTCGAAGACCAATCCCACCACTTCATGGTTGATGTTGATGACGGACGACCCTGAATTGCCGCCAATAATGTCGTTTGTCGACACCTGATTGACCGGCGTGCTCAAGTCGAATGTCGGCGGTGGATTCTGCCACTTCGCCGGCAGAGACCATGGATCCTTCTTGCCGAAGGAATAGTACCGGTCGTACATCCCGTAGAATGTCGTGAAAGGCGGAGCGATCGTGCCGTTGTAATCGTATGTCTTAATGACGCCGTCCGCGATGCGGAGATTGAAGTTAGCGTCGGGCGGAATGCTCGTTCCATACACTTCATACATGGCGATCCCGAGCATCTG
>Ga0155285_1137_pt1 | contig 19526 bp, 18 predicted proteins | sample RifCSPhighO2_02_FD_106253 | JGI IMG/M metagenome (GOLD analysis project Ga0155285, IMG submission 106253) | Ignavibacteria bacterium RIFCSPHIGHO2_02_FULL_56_12
CGGCATGCCGTATGCGTGCATGTTCATGGAGGACGGGACGCTCCTTGTTTCGTTATGGAGCTCCCGCGTCATCCAGGCGTTCCGGGGACTCGATCGAACATACGAATGTCCCGTCGGAGACCATCCCAACGAGATCTCGGTCGCTCCGGACGGCTTGCATGCGTTTGTCGCCAACGCCAACGACAATACTCTGAGCATCGTCGACCTCCGTGAACGGAAAACGATCGCCACCGTGGCCACTTCGCTGTATCCGGAGTCGCCCGAGGGTTCGACGACGAATTCCGTTGCACTGACTTCGGACGGAAAATATCTTCTTGCTGCAAACGCGGACAATAATTCCGTGACTGTGGTCCGATGGCAGGACCCGCATCGGCCTGCTCCGGTTGGTTTCATGCCGGTCGGATGGTATCCCACAAAGGTCATGTCCCTGCGGAACGGGACCGTCCTGGTCCTCAACGGCAAGGGGGAGGCTTCGAAAGCGAATCCGCGCCGTGAGTACATCGGCGGGTTGTTCAAGGGAACGCTTTCGTTCTTCGACTTCCCCGACGAAAAGCGATTGGCGGAATATTCCCGGCAGGTGTACGAGAACACTCCGTATAAACCCCACCAGCTCCGCGAAACTGCCGTCGAAGGCGATTCTCCTGTTCCGAACAAGGTGGGAGCCCCGTCGCCGATCAGACACGTCTTCTACATCATCAAAGAGAACCGGACCTACGATCAGGTTTTCGGGGACATGCCGGAGGGGAATGGCGATTCATCGTTGTGCATTTTCGGCGAGAATGTCAGTCCCAATCACCACGCACTCGCCCGCGAATTCGTCCTCCTCGACAATTTTTACGTCGATTCCGAAGTAAGCGCGGACGGCCACAATTGGTCGACCGCGGCGTATGCCACCGATTACATCGAAAAAGTGTGGCCGGGATTTTACGGAAACCGGGGAGGTGTGTATGATTTTGAAGGGTCGGAACCGACCGGTCGTCCCGCAGCGGGGTACATCTGGGACCTCTGCGCGCGCGGACAAGTGAGCTTCCGCTGTTATGGAGAATTCATCAACAATCCGGGAGAGCATGGGCGGGAGGCGACAGCCCGTGTTCCCTCGCTGGAAGGACATTTCGCTCCACACTATCGCGGCTGGGACCTCGACTACTCAGATGTGGACCGGTACAAGGCTTGGGAGGCGGAGTTCACAGAATACGAAAAGAACGGCGGCCTGCCACGATTCAACATTTTCCATCTCCCGAACGACCATACGAGCGGAACCTCCAAGGGAAAGCTGACGCCGCAAGCGTATGTAGCGCAGAATGACTACGCACTCGGGCTGTTTGTCGAAAGAATATCCCACAGCAAGTACTGGAGGGAGACGGCGATTTTTGTGATCGAGGATGATGCGCAGAACGGTCCGGACCACGTCGATGCCCATCGTTCGATCGCACTGGTGATCAGCCCGTATACAAAGCGTCGCTCCGTCGACCACACGCTGTATTCGGGCTCATCCATGCTCCGGACGATGGAATTGATCCTTGGATTGCCACCCATGAGTCAATATGATGCCGCAGCACGGCCCATGTCCTCCGTTTTCACATCGACTCCGACGCTGGACCCATATACGGTCGCTTCGCCGCGGTATGACATGACCAAGAGAAACAAGCCGGGGGATTTTGGGCAGAATCTGATGGATGGTATGAATTTGTCAAAGGAAGACGCGGTTCCGGATCTGTTGTTCAACCGGATCATTTGGCAGTCGATCAAGGGAACTCCAATGCCCCCGCCGAGATTCTCGATCTATTCCGGTCCAGGAGGTGAGGAAGAAGAGGAAGACGACTAAAAGTTCACGCCTGAGAACTGTGCATTGCACGCGCAGTGAAATACTGCCAAGGAGATTCTTCTCGCCATGGGACTTCGGCACAAGCCATGATAAGCGGTGACGTCATCAAGCTGGCTTCTTTTGTCGTCGTTTCTGCCGCATTGTTGTTCGTGTCCAGAAAGTCTTTACGCACCTTTCGATCTCATGGATTTTTCCGGTACTTCGCCTGGGAATGCATGCTGGCAATGTTCCTCGTGAACATGGAGTTCTGGTTTCAGATTCCCTTTTCCCCGCCTCAGTTGGTGTCCTGGTTTCTACTGATCGTGTCGGGCGTTCTTGCAGTCCACGCCGCAATCTACCTTCGACGCCATGGCCAGCCGGACTCCAGCCGCCAGGACGACACTCTCATCGGCCTCGAAAAGACAACACAATTGGTGCAGCAAGGAGCGTACCAGTACATTCGTCATCCCCTCTATGCTTCTCTGCTGTACCTGACATGGGGGATCTTTTTGAAACACCCCGGGTGGACAGTCGGCGCTCTTGCAGCCGGAGCCACGGGATTTCTTGTCGCCACAGCCAAAGCTGACGAGGCAGAGTGTCTTCGTTTCTTCGGCCCGTCGTACGCCGAGTACGCACGAAAGACGAAGATGTTCATACCATTCCTCTTCTGACGACGCACAACCTCGATTGCCGAGTATTTCATGAGTTACATTCCTTCGCATGGTACGGGAGCCGCGCATGGCCGACATTCTCCTCGACTTTCCCATCGTTGCACCGGCGGAACGAGTGTTCCACGGCGTTACGACGCCCGTCGGGCTTGACGCCTGGTGGACGAACAAGTGCTCAGGCCAGCCAAGTATCGGCACTGAATACGGTTTGTGGTTCGGTCCGAAATACGATTGGCGTGCGGTGGTGACCAGATGCACTCCTGGCAGGGAATTCGAGTTAGAAATGGTTCGGGCCGACAAGGATTGGATGTCAACTCGAGTTGGATTCCTTCTTGAACAAACGGCGGGCGTGACACGCGTCCGGTTCCATCATACCGGCTGGCTCGAAGTGAATGAACATTATCGCATCTCGTGCTTTTGTTGGGCCATGTATTTGCGTCTTTTGAAGCGAAATATCGAGACGGGAGAGATCGTACCCTATGAACAGCGGTTGGATGTGTGAGTAGGGCAGCTGAAAGCGAGAGGGTGAACCGTGAGTTGCGCGATGTGAGACGTAAGTTGTGAGTCGTGAATTGGAAGGCGTGTGGGGCAGTGAATGGTGAATAGTAGACCAAACTGACAACTAACAATAAACAACTGCCAAGAATGAAAGTGCCAAGTACTAACTGCCGACAGTCAAGAAAGAAATTGTCAAGCTCAAAGAGCTACTTGTCAATTTGAGCAAATGATGCGTTCGCTTTCGCCCAATCCCGCACAACTTTACCCGAGCTAATCCGCAATCAGCACTCCGGAATCCGCAATCATCTAGGCTATACTCATGGAACTCCTTTCCCCCACAGTCTCCTCCTATCTTGACGCCCTCGTGCCCCCGCGCGACCCGGTGTTGGCCGACATGGAAGCCGCGGCAGCAAAGACCAACTTCCCGATCATCGGTCCTGCCTCAGGCCATTTGTGCTATCTTCTCGCCCGACTCATGGGGGCGCGCCGGATCTTTGAACTGGGGTCCGGGTTCGGATACTCGACAGCATGGTTCGCGAGAGCTGTGCGAGAGAATGGCGGCGGCATCGTCCATCACGTTGTGTGGGACCAGAAACTTTCACAGAGGGCGCGGGAGCATCTCGGCAACCTCGGCATGGAGCACACGGTCACATTTCATGTAGGCGAGGCAGTCGCCGCCCTCGGAAACACCGAAGGCCCGTTTGACATTATATTCAACGATATTGACAAGGAAGGATATCCCGCCGCTCTCCCCGTGATCTTCTCGAAACTTCGTCCGGGAGGACTGATGATCACGGACAATCTTCTGTGGAGCGGCCGCATCTTTGACGAGACCGACGAATCCCCCGCGACTGAAGGCGTTCGCCAATTGACCAAGCTCGTCGCATCCGACCCGCGTTGGATCTCATCGATCATTCCCATCCGCGACGGAATCCTTGTGGCAATGCGGTCTTCATGAACACAACCTATCTCCGCAGATTAGTCACCATAGCTCACTCACCACGTCCTCACCTTTTCCATCACCCTGCGTGAACTCATGAAATTCCTCACAGCTGCGTTTACCATCGCCTGCCTCTTCGTCGGAACAGGATCATTTTGCGATCCTTCTTATGCCCAAGGTTCGGCAGAACAGGTCCGCGCAATCAAGCCACCGCGAGAACCGTTGCCCGCGGAAGCGGCGTCGGCATCGGTGACGAAGTTCTCGTTCATCGTATACGGTGACACTCGGGGACGGCGCGATGGCAAGGACCTTCAATATGAGCATTCCCTGGTCGTCGACGCGATGCTGAACACCATTGCACGACTTGACAGCACTCCCTATCCGATCCGGTTCGTCCTGCAGACGGGGGACGCCGTTGTGAATGGGCGAGATGTACAACAGTGGAACGTGAGTTTCATCGACCTGATCAACCGACTGACGACCGAAGGGGGAATTCCCTATTTCCTCGCGCCGGGAAATCATGACGTCACAGGAGCTCCCACGAAGGACGAGCCGCGCCGACTCGAGGGGCTCCGCAACTATCTGAGCGCTGTCTCGAGCCTGATCCCCCCTGACGGTGCGCCGCGGCGGCTTTCCGGTTATCCCACGTATGCCTTCGGCTACGGGAATGCATTCTTCATCGCCTTCGACTCGAACATCGCGGGCGACACGACGCAGTTCGCGTGGGTCAAAGGACAGCTCGAAGGACTCGACCGCACGCGCTTTCCAATCGTCATTGCCTACTGCCATCATCCGGGATTCTCCTCCGGCGGACACGGCGGCAACCGGGTTGAGGCGCCGACGGCCGTTGTGCGTGCGAACTATCTCCCCCTCTTCCGCCGCCATCGTGTGAAGATGGTCTTTTCAGGACACGAGCACTTTTTCGAGCATTGGGTGGAACGGTATCAAGACGACGGCGGGATGAGTCGTCGCATGGAGCATGTGGTCACCGGCGGAGGCGGCGCCCCGCTCTATGTGTTCACGGGAGTGCCGGACGTCAGTGAATACGTCAAAGCGGGGGCGGCGGAGAAGGTCCGGATGGAACAGTTGGTCCGACCGGGAGCAACCAGGGGGGACAATCCGTATCATTACGTCATCGTAAAAGTCGACGGAGAAGAACTGGAGATAGAAGTGGTCGGGGTCGATTGGGGGCGGGGCTATCAGCCCTATAAGAGCAGCCAAGTCGAGCTGACCAATTAACCAGGTGGACAGATTCTTTTTCATGCGCTCTTCACTCATAGCAATCACTTCATTTCATCACCCATCCTCCGTGTTTTTCGTGGGACAATCTTTTCTTCTGAGCTCTACACTCACGCTTGCCCTGTACTTGGCCGGCTGCGCAACAAGAACGCGGGAAGGCAGATACCCGGAGCAATGGTGGGCCCCAGTGCCCTCGGACAGCGCCGCATGGTGGGAGATCTTGCCACAGGCAGCTGGCCCGGGGGAAGTCATTCTTTCGAAGCGTGGCGAATTGGGAATCATGTCGAACTTCGCCCCGACGCCCTTCACGTATCGTGGCGTGAAGTATGCGAGTGTCGAGGGATTCTGGCAGATGATGTTGTATCCGGAAGATGACGATGACCCGCGTGCACAATTCCCCGGCATCCAATGGCGTTACACTCGGGCCCAGGTTGCGAACATGACTGCGTTCGAAGCCAAGGAAGCCGGGACTCTGGCCGAAGAAAATATGGTGAAGATGGGTATCACATGGGTGACGTTCGATGGAAAGAGAATGGAGTACAGGTCGGCCGAACCGGGGGAACACTATCGATTCATTGTCGAGGCTACCTGGGAGAAGGTGCGTCAGAATCCCGACGTAGAGAGAATTCTCTTGGCGACCGGCGATCTCATGCTAAAACCGGACCATTACCAGGAACCGAACCCGCCTCCGGAGTGGAGATATTTTGAGATTCTGATGGAGATTCGGAGGGAACTGCTGAATGACATAGGAAGGTAGTCAGATGACGGTAGAAGCCGTCTCAAAAACAGAATTTCGCAGCGGCGCCCGCCTGCCCTTTTGAGTCTTCGTTATTGGCAGGCAGCGATCGCAACGAAAGAGTTTTTGGGTTTTTGTTCTGCAAACACAACAATTGAACACGTTGCGACCGCTGCGGTCGCCGCGAGAGTATTTTTGAGATAGGTTCGAGTCGGACGACAGACTGAAGACAACGTGGAACTGAGTTTTGGGACAGTGAACGGGGACGGAAAGTAATGCCAGTGTTAATCAGAGGTTGGGGACAGTAACGGGTACACAGGATGATGAAACGTGATTGCATGACTTGTCTTTCCATGATGATGCGAGAATCTGGGAGCTCAATGTAACGCCGATGAATCCAACTGACTCTCCCCCACGGTCTCTCCTGGTCACACTCATCGGCATTTTTTCATTGCTCGGTTCTGTGACCTTCTTTTTTGGTGATCTCTTTGGATCGGTTACCGCATTCTATATCATGCGTTCACCCGACTTTCAAATGGCACTGCGGGAATTGAGAAACTACCGACCTTCGGGAGGACTCTCCATCATCAGCCCCGAGGGCATGTTGATCTCGTCCGCCGCCGGTCTCATCATCAGCGCTGCCGGGATCGTTGCTTCGATCGGACTTCTCATCCGAAAAAACTGGGGACGTATTGCATTCATTGTTGTCGTCTGGTTGCAGGCCGTGTATTTCGCCGTCGTGGGGGCGCTGGGTATGTCGGCCGTGAGCGGCATTACATCTCAGCTAGGCTTGGATGGCATTACAGGCATGGGGCCCATGAGGCGAGTTGCCGGATTGATGACAATCGGTGGCTCGATTCTGCTGATGCTCCTTGCAATGCTTGTTCTCTGGGGACTTTCCAGAGAAAAGATTCGCAAAGAGTTTGTGTGATGGCAGTACGGACTGTTATCGCAGTTTTGTGGAGTTCCATTTTTGAGAATTATCCAAACACGATCATCTGGGTTCCACCTCATAAATCCGCATTCCGCGATCCGAAATCTACCAAGCCCTACACCTTCAATCGACAATCGACAATCGAAAATCGACAATCGCAAATGTTGCAATGACCCCTCCCCCCTACTTTCTCACCTCCCCCCGACTTGGGTTTCGTCATTGGACGGAGGCAGACCTAGAGATCGCCATGGAACTGTGGGGGGATGCGAACGTAACAAGACTCATCGGCGGCCCGTTCACCCGACAGCAGGTTTCGGAACGGCTGGCCATTGAGATCCGCACTCAGGACTCGCGCGGGGTCCAATACTGGCCGATGTTCCTCCTTTCCTCCGGCGAACATGTCGGCTGTTGCGGGCTGCGGCCGTACCCTCCGTCGCCGAAGATCTTCGAACTCGGATTCCACATCCTCCAGCGCCATTGGGGATGCGGTTTTGCGACTGAATCGGCCCGAACTATCATGGAATTCGCTTTTATGAAGATCGGAGTAACGAGCCTCTTTGCCGGACACCATCCTGAGAACGATGTCTCACGGCGACTCCTTCGGAAGCTCGGGTTCCAGTATTCACATGATGAGTTGTATCCTGCAACGGGACTCCGTCACCCCTCTTACCTGCTACTGGCAGAACACTATCACAGTTCCACACCACAGAAGTGAGAAAGACCATGAAAACGATAACATCGCTCATCCTGATATTGGCGATCGCCTGCCTTTCCGCCCAGGATCGCACGGCGCCCGCCGTTACCGCAGTGAAATGCGGAAAGCTCCTGAACGTACGCACCGGCGCGTATGCGTCCGACGTCGTCGTGCTCATTGAGCGGGGACGCATTAGCGCCGTCGGCTCAGATGTGAAAGTCCCGGAGGGGGCGAAGATCATCGATCTTTCGCGTGCCACTGTACTTCCGGGATTGATCGATGCGCATACGCATCTCCTCCAAAACTATAAAGGCACGATCGGCGGAGACGATCCCAACATGATCCTTACAGTCGCACAGATCGGAACGACGCTTCGCGCGCTCCTCGGCGCCATGATGGGACGTGAGATGCTGGAAGCCGGGTTCACGACGGTGCGCGATCTTGGTAATTCGGGGGTCAACGGTGATGTCGCATTGCGCGACGCGATCAACGCGGGAATGGTCCCCGGGCCCCGTATCGTGGCATCAACACGAGCTCTTTCAGCAGCCGGCGGCCAGTTCGGAAGAATTGCGGCGGAGGTTCAACCCATCATCGCTCAGGAATACGTTGTTGTGGCGGGGGTCGATGAGGCCAGGAAGGCCGTCCGACAGGCGTTCTACGACGGGGCAGAGTGCATCAAAGTCATCGTCAATACGGGGACACGCGTCCTTGGAGCCGATGAAATGAAAGCCATCGTCGAGGAGGCTTCCAGGGTCGGGAAAAAGGTCTCCGCCCACGCGATCGGCGATCTGGCAACCCGCGTGTCGGCTCAAGCGGGCGTCAGTTCGATCGAGCACGCATACACGATACCGGACGACGTCCTCAAGCTTATGGAGGAGAAGAAGATCTATCTGGTTCCAACAGATTATCCGGCGGATTTTTATCTTTCATTGGACCCAAACGTAACCCCGGAAGAAAAGGCACAGAGGGAGGAAGGCGTGAAGCGATTCACACAGGGAAGCCGGGAACGACTTGCCCGCGCTCTTAAATTCGGAGTTCCGGTCGCCGCCGGTTCGGACGAGTATTACGCCGTTCCCGGAAAGACTCGTGGACAAGCGGCCCTCGCAATGTTTCGCGCGTACGCCGAAGCGGGTATGACACCGTTGCAGGTCCTTCAGTCGGCCACTGTCAATGCGGCCGACCTGCTCGGGTGGGATCCGCGTATCGGAACGATTGAGACGGGAAAATTCGCCGACATGATCGCTGTAGAAGGAGACCCGCTGAAGGACATTACTCTCCTCGAGAAGACGTTCTTCGTCATGAAAGGGGGAGCGGTCATACGGAATACATTCGTGGCGCATGAATGATGTGCAACTACTGTACGATCTCATAGTTTTCAAGGGACCACTACGGGTGTCTCCCCAATTTGCCGTCATCGACCTGATGTGCGCCACATTGTTCGTTTTGATCATGTACCAAATACGAGAGATCACAACATGAAAAACATATCTCTGCAACCATTGCTCCTCGGCGTTGTGGTCCATGTTGCACTGACGATCACGCCGCAGATCCTGCTAGGCGGCGGATATTCGCTGGGCTCACTCCCCTGGCAGATCGTCGCAAGCACGCTCATCGTATCGCTTCTTTCCTACATCGTGCTGCATGCACACTGGACCGGAAAGAAACTCGTTGCCCTTCTTGTGCTGCTCCAATTCGGCGTGGCCAATTTCAACACCATGATCGAGGCGTTATTTTTTGAACTTGACATCCCCAAACAAGAAGCACTGTTCAGCGTTGCAACGGCGTTGCTGGTAGCTGTTATCTTTTCCCCTGTACTTGTGCGGTTTCTCGGCCGAAATGCGGAGACCGGGGCCGCGAATCCGACGTCCAAACCCCGCACGCCGCTCGCATGGGCGGGCAAGGGAGCTCTTGTGGCATTCCTGTATTTCGCTCTGTATTTTGTCGCCGGCATGTTGGTGTACCCGTTTGTCAAAGATTTCTATGCCGACAAGCACTTGCCGGGGATCGGCGAGATGTTGGCTATGCAACTGTTCCGCGGAACGGTCTACCTGCTCGTCTGTTTGCCGGTCATTCGGACCATGACCACGAGCCGGACGAACATCGGTCTGACCGTGGGTGCAGCGCTGTCGATCCTCGGCGGGATCGCTCCGCTGCTTCTGCCGAATCCCTACATGCCCGACTACATCCGCCCCCCACATATGATAGAGGTGGGAGTGTCGAACTTTGTGTTCGGATTCCTCATGGTACGCCTGGTGAAGCAATAACGAGACGCCTTTTTCGCATTTCGTATTTCGTATTTTTCACCAGCCTTTTTTATTTATTCCCTATCACTTATTACTTATAACTTTTTTTATGGCCCTCTTTAAGTCCGGTAATCCCGCCCTGCGTGCGAACACCTTCACGTCCTTCGAGGGAGTCGCCGCAGAAGATGCAATGACGCTGCAGGGAACGGTCAACAAGACCGGCATTATGCTGCTAGCGCTCTTTCTCCCTGCGATGTACACGTGGAATCTCTTCTCGTCGACAGGGGATTTCAGCGTCATCGCCCCGTATTTCTATGTCGGACTCATCGGCGGATTGATCGTCGGTCTCGTGATCGGTTTCAAGAAACACCTCGCGCCGGCACTTGCCGTCGTCTATGCTGCCCTGGAGGGCTTGGCCCTTGGAGGCTTGTCCGCAGTGTTTGAGGGGACGTATCCGGGTATCGTCATTCAGGCGCTCATGTTGACATTCTCGATCTTTGCGGTACTGCTGGTAGTCTACAAAATGGAGATTATCAAACCGACGGAAAATTTTAAGCTCATCGTCGCTTCCGGGACAGCGGGACTCGCGTTCTACTATGTCCTGTCGCTCGGACTTTCGTTCTTCGGCATCCAGGCCCCTTTGATCCATGAGAATACGACGATGGGGATCATCTTCAGTCTCGTGGCTGTCGCGCTGGCATCGATGAACCTTGTCGTGGATTTCGACTTTATTGAGCAGGGTGTGGAACTCAAGGCTCCAAAATACATGGAATGGTATGGCGCGTTCGGCCTCATGGTGACCGTCATCTGGTTGTATATAGAATTGCTCAGACTGCTCGCGAAGTCACGGCGTCGGTAACATGAACGGCGTACCTTCCCTCACCGCCGGACTGCAGCGTTCGGCTTCCTTCGCTGCTATGTTTGTCGGTTGGCTGGCAGGCTATGCATACTATGCGCTCTACGAAGTCCATTTTTCAGGGCTCGGATATGTCGAGGACTTCGGCTACCTCGTCTGGGGGAGTTTGATCTTTACGGCCGTCGCCTGGGGAGTCTTCGTTGCCCCTGTTCTCCCCAAACTGGGCCAGGAGGGGATCATTGTCCGGCTCGGGTTCTTTCCTTTCGCCGCCGCCGTATATGCGGCGATCGCCTTCACCATTCTGATCGGTTGGATGTTCATGATCGACGGCAACTTGTTATATCATGGACAAGCGGTCGTCATCGGTTTTACCTCGGGCAGTGCATATCTCCTTCTCGTTCGAACTCCACTTCGTCGTTTCCTCAATTCACGTCCACGCCTGACTGTACCGATCATGTATGCCCTTCCGCTCGCAGGGTTTGTCGTATTTTACGGTGTCGTACCGCGATTCATCCCGTCGCTTGCCTATGTGTACTATGGTGGAAGCGTTAAGGAACAACTTGTAGAAGAGACACTGGGAAGTCTTCGTATGGGGGACAGCGTGCAGGAATTGAGCAAACGATTGCCGGGGTTGGTCCCCGAGGAATTCCTGGACGGGGGGAGTTCGACGATCAGCGGAAGTACGACGAGATTCTCGTACACCGTCGTTGTCGACAGCGGACGTGTGGCGTCGGTATCACTGCAGCCTAAGGAAGGGTTGGATCAGTAGAAGTCTTTGCGGGGAAGCCTCGTACAGCACATTCCTTCGTCAGGAATGCACGGCCTTTCGCGTGTCGCGCTTCTGCGGATCTTTCACACGGACTGAAATCGGTCCCTGATCATGGACGGTCGGGCTCTTCCGTGATTCCAGGATTGAAAAGCGCCACACGAGCCCCTGGAGGGTCTCCGTCAGCTTGCTAAGGTCGATGGACGTCCGCGCGATCTGGCGCAACGCATCCGCTCCTTCGCACGTCACGCGATGATGCCGTCGACGCTCCGCGCGATCTCCCCGCTCGTTTCAGTTTGACCATCCTCCCTTCAGAATTTTTTCGATGCCACATGGAACGATTGTCGGACAGCGACATCGTTGATTTCACACGGTTTTTTGGATATCTTGAGCCAGTATGCAAGCCAAACTCGTCCTCGAAAACGGCGTTGTTTTCACGGGAGAAGCCTTCGGAGCTGCCGATCGTCAGACGACCGGCGAAGTCGTTTTCAACACCAGCATGACGGGGTATCAGGAGATCCTCACCGATCCGTCGTATGCCGGCCAGATCGTAACAATGACCTCTCCGCTCATCGGCAATTACGGCATCAACGTCGACGACATGGAATCGGCAAAGCCGCAAGTCGCCGGATTTGTCGTGCGCGAATATTTCGACTTCTACAGCAATTTCCGGGCAACGGGCAGCTTGGGCGCGTGGCTGGCACAACACGGCATCATCGGTATCCAGGGGATTGATACCCGGAAGCTTACCAAGATCCTGCGTACGAGCGGGGCCATGCGGGGCGTCATTTCCACGGTGGATCTCGACGACGCCAGACTCCTTGCCACGGCGAAAGCTTCCCCCGACATGAACGGGCTCGACCTGGCGAAAGTAGTCACGACCGGTTCGACATATTCATGGGATGCTGTGGACCGAACTCCGTTCGCCCTGCGGCCCAATGCGCGAGTGAAGCTCAACGGAAAGCGGTGGAACGTCGTCGTTTATGATTACGGCGTCAAACAGAATATCCTCCGCCGCCTCACTTCGTACGGTTGCTCGCTGACCGTCGTGCCGGCTGCTTTTCCTGCAGCGGATGTCCTTGCGATGAATCCCGACGGCATTTTTCTCTCGAACGGACCTGGCGATCCGGCCGCCGTGAAGTACGGAATCGACAACATCTCCAAACTCATCGGAAAGAGGCCGATGTTCGGCATTTGTCTCGGACATCAACTGCTTGCCCTCGCGCTGCGTGGCAAGACGTACAAGTTGAAATTCGGACACCGCGGCGCAAATCACCCGGTGAAGAATCTGCTCACCGGCGTCATCGAGATCACGTCGCAAAACCACGGTTTTGCAGTCGACCCCGACTCGCTCGATTCCGCTTCAATCGAGATCACGCATGTCAATTTGAATGACGGAACGAATGAAGGATTCCGTCATCGCGAACTCCCTCTCTTCAGCGTCCAATACCATCCCGAAGCCTCCCCCGGCCCGCACGACAGCGATTACCTATTCGCCCAGTTCATCGAGATGATGGAGAAACAAGCCGTCCCGGCCTGATCACCGTCCATCAATCGCCGACTTCTTTCTCTCGACGACCCCTCGACTGCGCTCGGAGCTAGCCTACTGCATACTGCCTACTCACCGAGATTTATCCGAGGACCATGTCCCGCTCAGTAACCTCATCGATCGAAGTCTCCGCTCACCCGTTGCGCGCGCTGCACGCATTCGTCGACCTCGACATGATGCGTTCGTGGTGGCGTGTCGAACGGGGACTTGTTCAGCCGCGCGCCGGCGGTGTGTGGGCGCTCGCATGGGACCGGACCGATACGGGCTTTCGCTACTTCGAATCGGGCATCGTGAAGGTCTACACGCCCGGTGCTGAACTGGTCGTCGACAACGTCGTCTATTTCAATCCTGAGCATCCCGTATTCGGCCCCATGCGTCTTCGCGTTCTTGTCCGCGCTTCCGACGGAGGAAGCGTCATTCACGTGACACAGGACGGCTACGGCGACGGGGCCGAGTGGGACTGGTATTATGAAGCCGTTCGCCAGGCCTGGCCGGCCACCCTGGGACTGCTCAAACAATGGCTTGAGGAGCACCCGGAGTGAACCGGTGCTTCCTGCCCGATCCTATTTCTTCTGCAACATCTTCAACCGCTTCACTTTTCCTTTCAAACTTTGTACACTATTCAGACAATCGACAGTATTTTCGCAAGATCGCTTTTACGCGCTCAACCGGCAGGGCCTCAACCTTGTTTCCGCGGGCCCCCGCGGTGGATTCGGCCTTCAGGAGGGAATTATACACTGCCTCCTCGACCGACTCCACTGCCGATTGGAACAGCGCATTGAGGTTTTCGTCGCCGAAGCGGGGAACAGTGTCCATGGCAGCCCCCGTCAACCGTACGTTGGCCGAAGTCGAGAACGCGATGACGTAGTCTCCGCTTCCATGTCCCATGAACGATCCTGTTCGTCCCAGTCCGAGGAGCGAACGCAACGCCAGCCGCTTCAGCTGCCGGGCATCCAGCGGCGCATTCGTTGCGACGACGATCATGCAGGACCCTCCGGAACGTTCCACGGAGCCGCGGAAAGAATACGAACCAAGCTCTTTTCCCACCGGAACGCCCGCCATATCGAGGATACCGCCGAAGTTGGTCTGCACAAGTACGCCAAGCGTCCATCCTCCCAAGTCCAGTGGGAGCAGGCGTGAGCTCGTGCCGATTCCTCCCTTCCAGCCAAAACACACAGTTCCAGTTCCGGCTCCCACCGCCCCTTCTTCGACGAGTCCCGCGCGCGCGCCGCGAAGTGCCGCGAGTACATGCTCCTCTGTGACATGCATTCCCCGAATGTCATTGAGATAACCGTCGTTCGTTTCGCCGACAATGGGATTCACAGATCGTACTTCCTCGTTTCCCGGAAGGCTCGTCATGTACCGCGCCACCGCTTTTGCCGCATCCCACACGCTCAGCGTGTTCGTCAAGACAATCGGCGTCTCGAGAACCCCAAGTTCGTCAACTTGGGTCGAGCCGACAAGCTTTCCAATTCCGTTTCCAACAACGATCGCCGCCGGGACTTTCTCACGAAAGAGATTGCCCGCATGAGGCATGATGGCTGTTACTCCTGTCCTGATATGTTGACCTTCCTTGAGCGTCACGTGTCCAACCCGGACGCCTTCAACGTCCGTAATTGCGTTCTCTTTGCCTGGCGTGAAAACGCCCACGGTCGCTCCCAGGTCACGAAAACGGGGTCGCGCATCCTGGGCAGAAGCGCCGCTGGAGGACACAATTATGAAGAGTAAGGCTGCCGCATGCGCAATGCTCCTTGCGGCGAGTCTGCGCAAAGGGTACATTCCGTGCGGTGAGCGCATGCTGCGACGAATAGACTTTTCCATAGCACTCCTTCTGGCATTCTCCGCCGGTTGTTCCTCACCCGAAGAGGTCCGACCCTCTCCATGGTATCCACACATCCGTCCGGCATGGTCGCCAAACGGCGCATCGGTGGCATTTACGGCAACGATCGGCGGACAATCGGGCATCTGGCTGGTGGATTCATACGGCGCGAATGTGAGGTTGTTCCATGGAGGGGATGCGATTGGCGCCGCATGGTCCCATGACGGACAGTGGATCGCGTTTTCGCAGGGGAATCAGATCTATGCACGTCGAACAAGCGGCGATTCGCTCCGGTTGATCGTCGCACATGGCGGCAGCAATCGTCCCTCGTGGTCGGCGGACGATTCTCGACTTGCCTTCGTCCGCATCACAGAAAACGACGAACCGGACGTGTACATGGTCTCTCTCGCCGATCTTTCCCAGTCCCTCGTCGCGACAGGTGCCAACTACCCGTCCTGGACCACAACTGCCTCAGAGCTCTTCTATGTTCAACGCCAAACGAATGGATCAGTCAATGGCGACGTCTACTGGTTCACCATCAGAAATGTCGACTCGCTCAGCGAGCAGACCGTCTATTCCTTCATCTCGCCTTACGAGTGCTCATTCTTTCAGCTTGCCCCGGACCGGTCAGCCGTCTATTATGAACTCAATACCTCCGATCTCACGTGGCAGATCTACCGCACACACTTCGCGACATCGAGTACCATTCCACTCACGTACGACGGGGGCGATTTCCCAGCGCTGAGTCCCGACGGCACGAAGATCGTCTACACACGCACCGCTTCCGGGGACGGAGGACTGTGGGTGATGAATACGGATGGGACCAATAAACGACGGCTGACAACACCATAACGGATATTCAGTGAAGAGGATGAAGCAGGGAATTACGGATAACGAACATTCGAATAACGAATGGAGAAGTGCCTTCGCAAAAGCTGCACAGAGGACCAACGTCGCCTGTAATCGTCGTTCGTCAATCGTCGTTCGTCATTCGTCATTCGTCAATCTCTCTTGTTTTTCCCCCGTTACGGCTCCAACCCAAAGTTGTAATTCGACACAAAGTGCATGAAGTCCGCGATCTCGGGCATGTCCTTTCCGACAAAGCGGATCGAGTGTGCGTCCGGTCGTTGAACCCCGCGGAGATACGACAGGACTTCGGATACCATATAGTTCTTGAAGCTCACGTCAAGCGTGATCGGGGCACGGAGAGCATACGGACGGAAGTCCTTCAACCCCCTTAAGGCGGTTTTCGTTTTCTGTGCGATCACTTCGCGCGCGGCCTCCGGGGTCAGTGTATTAGCGCTGTGAAAGCCGAGGCTCTGTTTCACTTCGGCGGCTTCGATTGGCCCAAGGAACGACCTCACCTCCCGGATGGCGGATTCATCCCCGGAGATCATCACCACGGGAACTCCGAAGTACCCGGCGATCGCCGCGTTCCAAACACCCTCGGGAACTTCTTTGCCGTTCAACGCCACACGCGTGAGACGAGCGCTCGAGAATGTATGCGCGCGGATACCCGTCATCGAATTTGTGGACGCGTGGTAGCCGATGAACATCACGGCGTCGAACGAAGAATCGATGCCTGCCATCATAGAAAACCGCCGCGGCCATGAACGGATGATCCTCACGTCTTTTGGGAACTGTTCGATCAGCAGATTTTCCCCGTTCCCGTGCGAATCGCTGACGAGGATCTCCGTCGCCCCAGCTTCCTTCGCAGCGGTGACCGCCGCCAGCACTTCCTGTGTCATGAAATTCCGGAAGCGCTCGTACTCAAAGCTTCCCGGGCTCAGTTGATCCCCCGTCACGACCCCCGCGATCCCTTCCATGTCGACGGAGATGTAGACTTTGAACTGGCAGAGAGCGGGGATGGTGAGAAGTAAGAAGTAAGATGTGAGAAGTAAAAGATAATGCCGCAATCTTTGTGATTGCAGATCATGCTTCATAGATACCTCTGGGCAAATGTGGATTATCGTGTTGCGCTATACGCCAAGCGCATGGCGCAAAGCGCATCATCTTTCTCTCGTCTGCATACGGCATACTGCCTACTTACCTCTGATGTCCCTAGATATCTCCTCGCACCGCTGCCACACCCTCAACACATTCTCTCCACACAGTTTCTTGATGTCCTGGTCGCTGTATCCGCGTGCGAGAAGCTCTGCGATGATATTCGGATACCCTTCCGGACCCTTGACGCCGATGGGCAGGGAATCCCCCACGCCGTCGAAATCCGACCCGAACCCGACATGATCGATGCCGGCAACCTTGACAACGTTATCAATGTGGTCGGCAATATCTTTCACCGTCGCGAACGGCGGCGGGTTCTTTGTCTGATACTCCCTGATATAGGCCCGGGCTTCTGGACTCCTTCTTTTCCAACCTTTACCAGCAATGTATTCTTCGACCTCACGTCGTGCACGATCTTCGAATTGGCGGTACGTCTCCGACAAGAATGAGGAAGCAAATGCTATCATGACGACTCCCCCGTTTTCCCCCACTTTCTTGATGAGGTCGTCCGAAATATTCCGCTCGAATCCGGGGGTAAAACGGCGGCAAGAAGAATGGGAAGCGATGACCGGAGCCTTCGTAATCTCCAGGACGCGAAGAATGGCATCATCCGTGAGATGTGAAACGTCGACCATGATTCCCCACTTGTTCATTTCGGACACCACCTGATCGCCGAAGGGGCTCAGGCCTTTCCACGGCCGCGTTGTATCGTACGAGGAGTTGCTGATATGGTTCGCTTTCCCATGCGTCAACGTGATGTACCGGATGCCGCGGTCGGCGAAATATTTCACGTTCTCGATCTTGTGGTCGATTGGCGAGCCGTTCTCCATCCCCATCGGAAGCGAGATCAGTCCTTTGGCAAACTGCGCCCGGACATCGGCGACGCTCTTTGCGATCGCAAATTTCTCAGGATGCTGCTTGACGATTGTTTCGACGAGTCCGATGAGCGTGTCGGCGAGCTCATATGCGCCGTTGTTTTCCCGCTCGGCGGGTATGTAGATCGACATGAACGGCGCGTCCAGGCCCCCTTCTTTCGCCCGGACATAATCGAAGTCCCCTTTTGCAGTCCTTTGGGAAATGTCCTCCCATTCATCGTGCAACCGGTAGGGAATATCGACATGACCGTCGACAATGATGGATTCCTTTGCCAATTTCTTGGCCTTTGCGAGATTCGGATCGGCGGGCTGAGCAAGAAGTACCGGAACGGAAACGAGGATAAGAAGTACGGCGAGTGATCGTTTCATGGTCATCAGTGGTATGTGAATTGAGAATGACAAAACTCGTCTTCCTGGTGCTGTGCCTTCCCCGCCTGATGCTGTGCCTCGGAGCCGTCAGGCGGTGGCGGGGGGACGAATCTCTTCGATCGCACCATGAGCCGAACTCAGCCCCACACCTTGAACGGGAACAGAATAGGACGAAGCAATCAGAAATGCAATCGGCGCTGCAAGCGGCCGTGAAACGCCCGTTCCCAGAATCGATTCTCAGCCCTTTATGCATCTTCTTGTGCGGCGCACGGGAATTCCCTTTTGCCCCACCATTGCGTATTTTAAGCGTCATGAAACGACCAATGCAGATCCTCCTGGCGGCATTGTCCGCATCCCTGATGCACGCGCAACCGCAGTTTGAAACGGCCGACGTCTCCGGTCTGCGCTGGTGGAAAGGAAACACCCACACCCACACGACCAATTCTGACGGCGACACGTCGCCCGATACCGTGTCGACCTGGTATCGCGAGCACGGCTACAATTTCCTCGTCCTGAGCGACCACAATTTCTTCACGGACCCGTCACAGTACAGATATCTGGAAGACAGCTCGTTCATTCTCATCAGCGGCGAAGAGCTGACATCCTCGTTTCGGTCAAAACCCGTGCATGTCAACGGATTGAACATTCCCCATATTCTGCGGCCGCAGAAGGACATCACGTTTCTCGGCACGATCCAGATGAACATCGACACCATCCGGAACGTCCGGGGAGTGCCGCACGTCAACCATCCCAATTTCCGCTGGGCGTTTGACCATCGCATTCTGCTTTACGTCCAGGACTATCGTCTGCTGGAGATCTTCAACGGCCATCCACAAGTCCACAACCTTGGTGGCGGCGACAGATATTCATTGGAACAGATCTGGGACACGCTGTTGACCAAAGGTAAACGCATCTACGGCATTGCCGTTGACGATGCACACCATTTCAAGGGAGAATTTGCCCGTTCCCGTTCGAACCCGGGGCGCGGATGGATCTGTATTCGGGCGAGACGGTTGGACCCGCAGGAACTCATGCAGAATCTGGAGGAAGGACTGTTTTACGCGAGCACCAGCGTAACGCTCGACGACGTCGTCGTGCGGGCCCGATCGATCGAAGTTGTCGTTCGACAGGAAGGGGATTTTCGGTATAAGATCGCGTTCATCGGCGACGGCGGCACTGTGCTGCAAACGTCGCATGGAACGCGCGCTACCTTCACTCTCCGGCCAGGCCTGACGTATGTGCGGGCGCGGGTGACGGATTCGGGGGGAGGGCAGGCGTGGGTGCAGCCGGTGTTTGTGAAGAGGCAATGAGGTGTGAAGTAATGAAATGATGGGGTGACAGTCTGTTCTTATTCCTGAGAACACCATGTTTGCACTCCGCACTTTTTCTCGCCAACTTCATCTGTGCGACTTTTTGAATGCCAGTTCAGATCCATCACGCCTCATATCACACGACCATACGACTCAACTCCCTAATTACCTATCACCTATTACCTTTCACCTATCACCTATTACCTATCACCCATCTACCTA
>Ga0155285_1140_pt1 | contig 19277 bp, 15 predicted proteins | sample RifCSPhighO2_02_FD_106253 | JGI IMG/M metagenome (GOLD analysis project Ga0155285, IMG submission 106253) | Ignavibacteria bacterium RIFCSPHIGHO2_02_FULL_56_12
CCACTCTCCGGCCATACACTGCCGAGGCTGCCTGCACCAGCGACGTGGTGTTCATCGCTTTGCCGTCGGGCGAAGCGATGAACATCGTTCCCGAACTCCTCAAACGCGGCAAACGCGTGGTGGATCTGGGGGGCGACTTCCGGTTTCAGGATGCCCAGATCTATCAGCAATTCTATAAACGGCAACACACCGCGACCGACATAATTCCGCAGGCCGTGTACGGCTTCCCCGAATGGGACGCTGACGCCATTCGGTCGGCAAAACTCGTTTCCAACCCCGGATGCTATCCGACAAGCGCCATACTTCCGCTTGCCCCCCTCCTGAAAGAAGGCTTGATCTCGCCCAAAGGAATCGTTGTGAACTCTCTCTCCGGCGTCTCGGGCGCCGGACGCTCCACATCCATCGATCACTCGTTCGTCGAAGTCAACGAATCGGTGAAAGCGTACAAGGTCGGCGTTCACCAGCACTCGCCCGAGATAGAAACCGCACTCGGCCGTCTGAGCGGCAAAAGCGTCACGGTCACGTTCGTTCCGCACCTCATTCCTATTACGCGCGGAATTTACACCACCATCTATGCCAACCCGACGGCGCCACTCACCGACGACATCGTCGCCGCAGCCTTCAAGAAGTACTATGAACGGGCTCCGTTCGTCCGCATTCTCGGCCCCGCCGTTCCCGAGATCAAAAGCGTCGCCGGCACGAATTACATCGACATCGGTTGGAAGATCTATCCGGAGAACGGACAGATCATTGTTCTCGCGACGATCGATAATCTCATCAAAGGCGCGGCGGGACAAGCCGTGCAAAGCATGAACCTGATGTTCGGGTTCGCAGAGACGGAAGGACTACAGTGAACGCACAACTCAGTGAATGTTCGGGAGGCGTCACCGCTCCCAAGGGTTTTGTCGCCGGAGGCATGTATTGCGGCATCCGGAAGGTCAAGAAGGACATCGCCATCATCCGATCGGAGCGTCCCGCAACCGTCGCCGCAGTCTTTACAAAGAATCGCACACAGGCCGCCTGCGTGCTCGTCGATAAGCAACAACTCGCTGCTTCACAGTTCTGCTCCGCAGTTGTCGTCAACAGCGGAAATGCCAACGCCTGCACCGGCGAGCGGGGTTGGAACGACACATGGACAATGGTCGACGAGGCAAGCAAAGCTCTCCGCCTCCCCCGGGAACAGGTCATGGTCGCCTCCACCGGCGTCATCGGGCAATACCTTCCCATGGATAAGATTGTCCCCGGCATCCATGCTGTTGCAGCCTCGCTTTCTCGTTCGGGGAATGTGGATGCCGCAGAAGCCATCATGACGACCGATACGTACAAGAAAGAATCCGCTGTACAGTTTTCCATCGGACCATCTGTGGTGACCATTGGAGGCATGGCAAAGGGGTCGGGCATGATCGCACCGAATATGGCGACCATGCTGGCTTTTGTCACGTCCGATGCAGTCATCAGCCAACCGGTGCTCCAAAAGGCCTTGTGGCGGGCGAACGAACGCTCGTTCAACCGCATCACCGTCGACGGCGACATGAGCACGAACGACATGGCCGTCGTCCAGTCGAACGGCATGGCCGCCAACGCCGAGATCAAAGACCACACCGAGGAATATGAGCTCTTTGCCAGCGCCCTCGAGTACGTGCTCATCAAACTTGCCAAGATGATCGCGCGGGACGGCGAAGGGGCGACAAAGCTCGTCGAAGTGCTCGTCACCGGCGCCAGGAGCGAGGAAGAAGCCGCACAGGCCGCCCGGTCGGTGGCCAATTCCAACCTGGTCAAGACCGCCATTCACGGCGCAGACGCCAACTGGGGGCGCATACTGGCCGCCGTGGGGTATTCGGGGATCGATTTCAACCCCGACCACGTGGAGATCTCCTTCAACGACCTGCCCGTTTTGAAACGCGACTATCAGATCGTGCTCGACGAGGAAAAAGCGAAGTCGGTCCTGGAGAGCGAGAACATCGTCGTGCGAATCGAGCTTCATCAGGGCAAAGCGCTTGCGAGATTTTGGACGTGCGATCTGACAAAGGAGTATGTGCATATTAATGCCAGTTATAGGTCGTGAGTACAAACGGCGAATTCCAAACATGCCAAGATCCAAACATGCCAAGCGTTTCACACCGACCAGTTTGGCATGTTGGGCGTGTTTGGCCATTTGGAACGTTTAGGTCTCGACATCTTATCTGACCTTCATGATCGACTCTCAGAAGAAAGAAGAAGTCCTCATCGAAGCCCTTCCCTACATCCAGAAGTACGAAGGGAAGACGTTCGTCATCAAGTATGGCGGCGCTGCGATGACGGAGGATAGTTTGAAGCAAACCTTCGCGAAGGACGTCACCATCCTGCGAAAGATCGGCATCAACATCGTCATTGTTCACGGCGGTGGAAAAGAGATCACCGACATTGCCGGAAAACTCGGTGTTCAGACGACGTTCGTGAACGGTCAGCGCTACACTGACGACGCAATGATTGACGTTGTTACAATGGTCCTGGGTGGAAAGCTCAACAAGGAGATTGTGGGACTTATCTCCGCGAACGGCGGCGCGGCCGTCGGACTGACGGGGGTCGACAATTCGCTCCTCCGTTGCCGCAAGCACGTGTCCGACGGCGCCGATCTTGGACTTGTCGGCGAGGTCGTCAGCGTCAACACATCATTCATCAACCTGCTGCTCGCCAATGGCATGATGCCGGTGATCGCGCCTGTGGGCGTGGGGGAGAACGGCGGCACGTTCAACATCAACGCCGACCTGGCGGCCGGATCGATCGCATCGGCGCTCAAAGCCGAGAAGCTTGTGTATCTGAGCGACATCGAGGGTATCCTCATCCGGGAGAAGCTCATCTCCACACTGACGCGGGACGAGGCAGACAAGTTGATCAAAGAAGGAGCGATCTTCGGCGGCATGATCCCGAAGGTCACGTCGGCATTCGCCACGCTCTCGTCGGGTGTAAACAAAGTGCATATCATCGACGGACGCGTGAAGCACTCGCTGCTTCTGGAGATCTTCACCGACGAAGGCATAGGCACACAGATGGTACAAAAAGAGAACTAGGTCAGAGTCGCGGAGTCCATGTTCATCTTCTTAGTGTGCTTCGTGGGAAGATCTTTAAGGATACGCCCACGAAGACCACGAAGTGTTCCAGTATACGATGTGACATTCCAATGATGAGCTTCCACACTCGATGATTGAAATGAAAAACGATTTTCTCTCGATTCTTGATTTGACCCGTGACGAGCTCGAAGAGATCTTCGTTCTTGCTGACGCCCTGAAACACGACAATACCTACCGGCCGATGCTTGGACAGTCGGCGGTGTTGATCTTCCAGAAGCCGTCGCTCCGGACGCGCGTTTCGTTTGAGGTCGGCATTTCGCAATTGGGAGGACACCCCACGTTCCTTTCCCACGAGGCTATCGGCATCGGGACGAGGGAGAAAACTTCGGATGTTGCACAACTGCTGTCGCGGTATGTCAACCTTATCGTTGCGCGCGTCTTCGATCACGGCATGCTCCAGGAAATGGCGCAGTACGCAACGATACCGGTGGTGAACGCGTTGTCCGACCTTTCCCATCCGTGCCAGGTGATGGCCGATATCTACACCATCCGGCAGCACAACCGGTTGCGCGAAGGGCTCAAAGTGGTGTTCGTCGGTGACGGGAATAACGTCGTCAATTCGTGGCTTGAGCTGGCCGCGATCTATCCCATCCATTTCGTGCTCGCCTGTCCGAAAGGCTTCGAGCCGAATGCGGGCATCTTCAAGAAGGCCGAACAGGCCGGACTTAGCCGCATTGAGATCAAAGAAGACCCGATCTCGGCCGTACGTGGGGCGGACGTCGTGTATACAGATGTTTGGGCAAGCATGGGACAAGAGGCTGAAGCCGAAGCGAGGAAAAAAGTATTTGCCCCATACCAAATGAACGCAAAGATGATGTCGGAGGCAGGACCGCAGGCCATGGTTATGCACTGTCTACCGGCACATCGGGGCGAGGAAATCACGGCCGAAGTCCTCGAGGGCCCTCAATCAATAGTGTTCGACGAGGCCGAGAACCGGCTGCATATTCAGAAAGCGATCCTGGTGAAACTCACCGGCAACGCCGTCGTGGTGCGCACGTTGGAGCATCGCAACCACAATTTATGAACAAGATCGAACGACATCTTGCGATCAAACAGGTCATTTCCCAGCGTCAGATCGGGACGCAGGAGGATCTGTGCCGGGCGCTCCGGCAGGCCGGATTCGACGTCACACAGGCTACGCTTTCCCGCGACCTCAAGGAGCTGAGCATCGCCCGGGTCAACACGCCGGATGGAACGCATTACGTCTTGAGTCCGGAGACCGAAGAGAGGCGTTTGCAGGCGTATCTGGCGATGGAGATAGAGTCGATCGACCACAACGAGTCCCTCGTCGTCATCAAAACCCTTCCCGGCCGGGCGCAAGGAGTTGCAGAGATCATCGACGGTATGCACCATCCGAACATCCTGGGCACAATTGCGGGCGACAATACGATATTTGTCACCCCCAGATCGGTGAGAAAGCTGCAAAGTCTGTTGAAGGAATTGCGCAATCTTGCAGTGAGAGGCAGGGAGAGGATCGCTGGAACCGTGGGGAATGCATAAAGACTGGATGTAAACATTCCAATCATCATCAGCACTACCTTGATCATCACGTATCCTTCTATCCATTAACTCTCTCCACCCATTCAGATCATGAAGAAACCAAAGATCGCTGTTGCATACTCCGGCGGCCTCGACACCTCTGTCATCGTCAAATGGCTGCAGGAAAAATATAACGCCGACGTTATTACCGTGACGGGCAACCTCGGACAAAAGAAAGAAATTGTCGGCCTGGCGGACAAGGCGTATAAGAGCGGGGCGAAGAAGGTTTTCATCCAGGATCTTCGGAGAGAGTTCGTCGAAGAGTATTTGTGGCGGACATTGAAAGCGGGAGCACTGTACGAGCACACGTATCCCATGGCGACGTCGATCGGACGTCCGTTGCTGGCGAAGGCGCTCGTGGAAGTGGCGAAACGAGAGCGGTGCACGCACGTCGCGCACGGTTGCACCGGGAAAGGGAACGATCAGGTAAGATTCGAAGTAGCCGTCGCGGCTCTCGCTCCCGATATCAAAGTTCTTGCGCCGCTACGAGAGTGGGAATTCAAGAGCCGCGAAGAGGAGATTGAATACTGCCAGAAGCACGGCATTCCCGTGGCAGCCACGAAGGCGAGTCCGTATTCGGTCGACGAAAACATTTGGGGCACGAGCATCGAATGCGGGATTCTGGAAGACCCGATGGCTGAGCCGCCGGAGGATGCGTATCAGCGCACAGTCTCGCCGAAGGACGCCCCCGACAAGCCGACGTATGTGACCATCGAATTCAGGGAAGGGGTGCCGGTCGGCGTGAACGGCAAGAGAATGGACGGCGTGTCGCTGCTCGACCAATTGAACGAAGTGGCGGGATCGAATGGAGTCGGACGGCTCGACCTTGTTGAGAACCGTCTGGTGGGGATCAAGTCGCGCGAGGTCTATGAAGCCCCCGGCGCCACCGTGCTGCACTTCGCGCACCGGGAGTTGGAGCGGTTGACGCTCGACAAAGAAACGTCTCACTACAAGGCGAAGCTTGCGCACGACTACGCCGACCTGGTCTACAACGGGCTCTGGTTCTCGCCATTGCGCGTTGCGATAGACGGGTTCGTCGACCAGACACAGAAGGTGGTGAACGGGTTGGTGAAGGTGAAGCTGTACAAGGGAAACCTGGAGATCTCCGGCCGCACGTCGCCCAATTCGCTGTACGACACGAAACTCGCGACCTACACGGACGAGGACAAGTTCGACCACAAGGCAAGCGTCGGGTTCATAACGATCTACGGACTGCCGGTGAAGACGTTCTACCGGGTGAACCGCGATCTGCTCAAGGCGAAGCGGAAGCTCGTGAGGAAAAAACGCTAGGTTGAGAGCATCCCAAGAACAACAAAAGCCCCGGAAACGGGGCTTTGTTATAAAAAGAGTTACCCACGAAGCACACGAAAAAATAATAAAATCACATATGTCTTCGTGTTCTTGGTGGTCAAAAAATCTCTCACCGAGCCCTTCAACCACCAATCTTCCTTCGTGTTCTTCGTGGTCCCAATCTTTTCTTCAACCGAGCCCCACAACTTCCTAGCTCTACCAATCAATCGACTCGGAAACGCTTTTTCGGTGCCCGACCCGGTGCACCGGGCACGGCATTTTCCGTGATCTCTGCATAGCTCGTACGAATCGTTCCTTCCTGAATGCGAACAACCTGTGCGAGCGAATTGTCCGCTATCTTCTGCGTGTCGAAGCGCCATGTGGTGCGATACGTTCCAGGTTTTCCTTCGAACACAACAGTGTCGGCCACGCGCATGATCCCGCCACGCGGCAGAAAATCGTATCGCTTTGTGAAGGCGACTGCGCCGGTACGTTGATTCGTCATCTCCACAATGAAATACAGAAACCAGTTGGGAGAGGGCTTCAGGTCGTTTGTGACATTCGATTCGATCGGCGAAGCGACGGCGGTGATCTCAAGCAGGACGCCATTCTGCGGCGGAATGCCGTCGATGTGCCATTCCTTTCCACGGCCCCCCATTTCGCCCTGCTTCATCTTCAACTCGTCGGCGACGGACTGTGAATTCGCGACTGTGATGCAAAGGAAGAAAGAAAATGCGCTCAATGTGCGGTACATAGAAGTGCCCTGATGGTGAATAGTGAATTGTAAACCTGCCCGCCCTTTGGGTTCTTCGAAGGTAGCCGGGTCGTCAATCGAAAAGCGTTATGCTCAAAGCGCCAGTCGTTTCAGCTTTCTCCGAACTCAGCACTGATTTCTGATCACTTTTCGCGTCTTCCGTTTCCTCTCGAATGCAAACTGCCTGGTGCCTGCTTTCACTTGCGTCCAAACCTCGTCTCAACCACCCGCTGAATGGCTTCTCCCATCTTCTTCTGCATCACCGGGTCCTGCAATAACGGTCGACTCACGCCGTTGTCGCCGATTTCCAAGAGCACGCGGTACGGCGCCGTATTGACGTTCTCGTCGAGGCTGAAGAAGGCGAGTTTTCCTGTGACCGAGCAACGGTAGTCATTCCGTCCGGTCGAGCTGTCGAACAGCACGCCCCTGTTCTCAAGGTCGGTTACGTCGGCGATGGCTTCCACGAGCTCTGTTGCGAATTCCCTGTTGGCAGCCTCATATTGGTCACCTTCATGGATGAATCCCCATATAGCGTGCCGGTTCGTACCGCCGTTGTTGTGGATCGACACAAACACGAATGGTTGGAGGGTGTTCGACGTCTTCAGTTCCCACGCATAACCGGTGAGCGAATCGCCGACGACTGCAGTCGTGTGGGCGACCATCGTGTTGCTCCCTCGTTTCCCGAATCGCAGGCCAGGTACGTCATGACTCCAGACTTTTTCCGTTTTCACGGCGCCGGAATTCGTTGCGATCGCAGCCTCTGCGATGGCATTGCACACGGCCGCTTCGGAATAATCCCGGCCGGTGTCGGTCTGATGGGAAGGCTGATAGACGACGAGCACGGTCCCTTCCGGCCGATCGGGGCGTGTGATCGAGGGGCCGGTGGAGCAGCCGATGAGTGTGAATGCAGCGATCGCGGCAACTGCCAAAGTCTTTATCATGGGTTCCTCGCGTAAAATGCGAACAGTAGAAGGCGCAACGAGTATGGAGTATGTGACACTACTTTCTTTTTGCTCCCCATTGCTCCAGGAACGCAACCATCTTCTGCTTGCTATATCCTTTGCCTTCTTCCAGGAGCCCCGTGTCCTGCGAGTGCAGGAGTTTGCCTTTCGCATCGAGCACGAAGATGTGCGGATATCCGGAGATCTGTGGGAACTGTGAAAGGAACTTTTCATTCCTCTTGGAGGGGCTGAAGTTTACTTTCAATGCTACGTAGTTCTTTTTCAAAAGGTCCGCAAGGTCCGGGTCTTTTCTGAAGAAACCATCGAGCCGGTGGCACCACGAGCACCACTCGCCGCCGACATCGAGAAGAATGCGCCGCCCCGACGTCGTCGCATCCGCCTTGGCTGCATTGAGTTGCGCGTATGGGTCGGCGGTGGTGTCATATTTGACATCGTAGAATTCTGAGGCGGGCGTGATCGTGCCTTGTCCAAGCGCCGCAGAAGGAAAAGACACAGCAATCACGAATACAAATGAGATAAGTTTCATGTGAATCTCCGTTGTCGAGGCTGATTATACATACAACAGAAGCGATAGTTTCCAAGACCCCGTACCAATGTAGCCATCGCGACTTCCAATCGCCACACACAATTGTCGGGCTCATTCTCTTTTCTGAGATTTTCTGACTGATCCACCCTACAACATTCAGATTTGAGAACGCCTTGCACTTCTTCGCAAATTGTGATTGATTATTGGACACCTTCTACAAGGACTCCGACTGTGTCCCCTTCGCGTGTGGTTACCCTTTCTTCCTTTTTCCTTTTTTGTTTTTCCTTGCTGAACGCCCAGTCGCTCGATTTTTTCCTCCATCCTCCGGACACAATGTTTCTTCAGGTACGTTCGCCGGGGCGAGACACGGTCATGATGACGGGTAATCGGTTGCGGTACTCCGGGCGCACGACCGCTCTGGCCCGCGCGTTCATCAACGGCGTTGAGACCAAAGTGTGGCCCACCGGCGCCTTTGCCGGTCTCTATCGCACGACGGGAGATACCTCCACCGTGCAGATGACCGTTGTCGGCCCCAACGGCGATTCATTGTCGCAGACATTTGTGTGTATCCTCAGGGATCGGCCAAAACCGCTGCCGCACGATACGCTCGTCATCGACAGGGCGATGATGGAGCCTTCCGAGGACCTGTGGCTGATGCCGGGAGACGTTGTGAATGTGCAATTCAGGGGAAGTCCGGGTTGGCAGGGGTCGTTCAGCATTCCGGACGTCGAAAGCGGGATCCCGATGAGAGAGATTCCCCCTGACGACTCTAACGATCCCGGCGGGATCTACGTCGGACAGTATGTCGTGAAACCGGAGGACCGGGCCGAGGGAGTTCAAGTGGAGTTCAGGCTCAAGCGCTCCTTCTTCAGCCGCGAGCATGCGACGTCGCGGGCGCGATTGTGGATCATGCCTGATTCGCTCCCGCGCACGGTAGAAGTTGTCGGCCGCAGGCCATTTCTGAATGTTGGACTCGGCACCGACCGTCTCGGCGGCGCAAAGCTCGGGTTCCTTCAGCCGGGAGTGCTGCTACAGCTCACCGGCAGGGTCGGCAGACAATACCGCGTCCGCTTGTCGGAAGCGATGGAAGCGTGGCTCCCCGCCGAATACGGGAAGTTGCTCCCACCCGACACTCCGAGGCCCGAATCCCTCGTGGGTTCGATCGGGGCAAACGGGACGGACTCAGGAGATGTTGTGTTTGTCGGACTCTCCAAGCGTTTGCCGTATATCAGCGACCAGCAGACCGACCCGATGAGCATTGTCGTCGACGTCTACGGAGCGACGTCGAACACGAACTGGGTCACGCATCAGCGGTCAGCGAAAGGGATCGAGAGCGTGAAGTGGAACCAAGTCGCCGCCGACCAATACCGGCTGACGATAGCGCTGAGGTCTCGTCAGCATTGGGGGTATGACATCGACTATGTCGGCTCGAGTCTCCGAATCCGCGTCCGCCGTCCGCCCGTAGTAACGGACACGGCGAGTCCGGTCAGGGGATTGCGGATCGCACTCGATGCAGGTCATGGCGGCAGCAATTCGGGGGCGACGGGAACGACGGGCGTGCGCGAGATGGACCTCAATCTGGCCATGGTTCAACTGCTCGATTCCGTGCTGACGGCGCGGGGAGCGATGACGACGCTAACGCGGACGGACGACGGTGAGAAGTCCATGACTGAACGGACGGATGTCGTTCTGGATTCCGGGTCGCGAGTGCTCATCAGCATCCACTGCAACGCGACAGGGGACGGTGGAGACCCGAACCTTGCGAAAGGAACATCGACGTACTACAGATACATCGGCTACAAAACCCTTGCGGAGATGATGTACACGCGAATGTTGGAGTTGGGATTAGAGGAACGAGGCGTGACTGGGTCGTTTAATTTCTCGTTGAACGGTCCGACGCAACTGCCCAACGTACTTGTCGAGACGGCGTTCTTGTCGAATCCCGAGGATGAGTATCATCTCCTGACACCCGATTTCCGGCGAGGCATAGCCGTGAAGGTGGCCAACGGCCTTGAGGAGTTTGTACGGACGTATGGCGTGCCGGCAGCGCCGATGGCGGGGCCGAAGTGAGCTGTGGTGAGCGTGAATAGGAAATAGCCTCAGACAACACAAAGATCACTGTGAGAGTTTTTTGTGGAGTGGTAAGTGTGACGCCCGGTCGAAAGCCGGGCGTTGGTGTTTCCTCCTCGTGAGTACAACTCATGCTCAAGCGGCGCCCGCTCGCGAACCGCCCTCGCAGCTTCTCAGCGAGACACATTCCATGAGAGTGCTCCACCAACGCGCTCACAGTTCGCAATGTTGGGAACGGAATGCCTGTTTCCTTGAGAATAGAATGGCAAAAGTCATGAAACGATTTCTTCCCTTTTTAGTGATGTTGTTGTCTCACATTTCATTTGCGCAATGGATACAAACAACGGAACCGTATGATAGGAGAAGTATCAATGTCCTTGGCGTGTATGGATCCATGCTCTTTGCCGGAATAGAGGGTGGGGGTGTATTTGTGACGGATGATTTTGGTAATTCCTGGTCGACCATGGGCAAAGGATTGACAGAATCGCACATCTCCTCCCTGACAGTGAGCAACAACAATCTTTTTGTCGGCACGCAAATGGGTGTGTTCCTTTTCAATAGCAACGATTCAAGTTGGACCCCGCTTGGTCCATTCACAAATTATATCAAGGCACTCGCATCCAGTGACACAATGCTCTTTGCTGCGACATCGGGTAGCGGAGTTTATCGTTCCACAAATAGTGGCACAAGCTGGACTCCCGTCAATTCCGGGTTGGAAGATCTCTGGGTCAGAAATCTCAGCATGAGTAACGGCGGTATTTTTGCGGGGACTCAAAGCAAGGGAGTATACCGTTCTACGAACAACGGTACAAGTTGGAGTGCCGTCAATACTGGCTTAGAAGGCCTTTGGGTTTATTCCTTGATGGCACATGATTCTGCAATCTTCGTGGGAACTTCCGAAGGAATATTCTACTCTACGGATAACGGTGCCATGTGGTATGATGGTGATTCGGGTATAACGGCAAATATTGTTACATGTTTTGCAGAACATGATGGAGTCTCTTTTGCCGGAACCGCAGGTAACGGAGTATTCCTTTCCAATGATCATGGAATTCATTGGACCGCATGGAAGTACGGCCTCAACAACGGTTATGTCAGTTCGCTCACAGCATATGGTGAATTCCTTTTTGCCGGAACTGGACAGGATTGGATTTGGCGAAGGTCTCTTTCAGAGCTCATGACCACTGTTGAGCGATCAGAGATACAGTCTCCAGACAGACTTGTCTTGCACCAAAATTACCCGAATCCCTTCAATCCGACGACGACGATTTCGTTCAGCCTTCCATCGAGATCCTTCGTCTCATTGAAAGTGCTTGATGTGATCGGAAGAGAAATAACAACACTCGTTTATGAAGAATTGTCGGCTGGAGATCACACTCGGCAATGGACCCCTTCGAATATGTCAAGCGGTGTATATTTCTATCGATTGCAGGCCGGCTCATTTTCTGAAACCAAAGAACTAATTCTCATGCGCTGAGGCCATCCCACATCATTGGCGATGACGCTGACGGAACAATCGGTGAACAAAACCGAATCCGTTAAGCGGATGACAAGCCCTACCTTGCCCTTTCAACACACATACTCGCGTAAACACTGGATTGAACTTTGGAACGCGAGATCGATCAACGGCGACACAATTGCCGAAGGTGATGCAGTCATAGTGCGATCAATGGAAGGACTCTGTCTGGTGGTTGAACGAACTACGCACACCTGATCATCGCTCAGATGGTTTTTGTCATCTCCCGATAGTCAACGCTTTCGAGGAATACTCATGGCACATCCTGATTCAGGCAAACTTCTCAACTTCGTGGTTTCCCCATCCTGCTTTCCGTCGGAAATGGGCTGTCAGTACTCCTGAAATTGCACGGGCGTTCCTTCCCATTTTTGCGTATCTTCAGGTTATCCCTGTCTGCTGAATCCATTCACTTCCAGTTCTTCTCACCATGTCAAACAAAGCCCTCTGGGGTGGTCGCTTCAAAGAACCCCTCGCCGATGCAGCTTTAGATTTCTCAACGTCGATTGACGTCGATCAACATCTCTACAAGGAAGACATCGCCGGAAGCATCGCACACGTCGAGATGCTCTCCGCCTGCAAAATCCTGAAGGCCTCCGAGGCCCGGCGGATCCGGACCGCGCTGCGGCAGATCGAAAAGGAGATCGCCACCGGAAGGTTCGACCTCTCACGCGGCTTTGAAGACATTCATATGGCCATCGAGCAGCGGCTCATCCAAAAGCTCGGTCCTCTGGGGGGTAAGTTGCACACCGCCCGGAGCCGTAACGACCAGGTCGCCCTCGATGAACGCCTCTTTCTCCGCACCGCAATTCGCGAGGTCGCAAAACTGCTTACGAACCTCCAGCGGGTGCTGCTCTACAAGTCAGAAAAATATTTCGATGCCGCTATGCCGGGCTATACGCATGTTCAGCGGGCCCAGCCGGTGCTTCTTTCACATCACCTGCTCGCGTATGTGAACATGCTGGAGAGGGACTACGATCGTCTCATGGATTGCCGCAAACGCGCGAACCGCTCGCCGCTGGGCGCCGCTGCATTTGCGGGTAGCACATTTCCCATCGATCGCGCAATGGTGGCGCGGAAGCTGCACTTCGAAGGGATCGTGGAGAACAGCATCGACGCCGTGAGTGACCGGGACCATCTCATCGAGTTCGTCGCCGCATGTGCGACGACGATGATGCACCTCAGCCGTTTCGCCGAAGAGCTCGTGTATTGGTCGTCCAAGGAATTCGGGTTCGCCCACACGAGCGATGCATACACGACCGGCAGCAGCATCATGCCGCAGAAGAAGAATCCGGACATGGCCGAGCTCGTCCGCGGCAAGACCGGCCGCGTCTACGGCGCGCTCGTCAGTCTGCTGACGCAAATGAAAGGCCTTCCGCTCGCGTATAACCGGGATATGCAGGAAGACAAGGTCCCGCTGTTCGACGTCTACAAGACGACGCGCGAATGCCTGTTCATCATGTCCCAGATCCTGGTCCATACGACGTTTGACAAAGAGCACATGGCCGAGCAGCTCCGGACCGATTACCTGACGGCGACGGACATGGCCGACTATCTCGTCCGCAAAGGATTGCCCTTCCGCCAGGCCCATGAAGTGACGGGACGCGTGGTCGCCCACTGTATCAGTCACAGAATGTTCTTCGGCAATCTTGACCTCGAAACGCTCCATACATTCTCTCCGGCGTTCGAAACGGATGTATTCGAGGTCATTCTCCCGCACATGAGCGTGGGCCAAAAGAAGTCCGCCGGCAGCACGTCGCCGCAGGAGGTGAAGAAGCAGATTGTGCACTGGAGCAGGGAGCTGAAAAAGAGGAAGTTGCCGAAGCAGTGACGGCGTGGAGCTGGAGGAAGGTGATGGGTGATAGGTGATGGGTGATGATAGGTGATAGGAATTGGGAAAAGGGGTCAAAGAAACAGCGGAATTTGGGTCCGATTCTGTGTCTGCCTGAATTTGAGCCGGCTGGGAACCAACCCAGTCGGCTTTCTTATTCCGTCCTTTCATCATTCAATCTTGTCATTCAGCCATTCTGTAATCATTCTACCCTTCCCACCTTTTGCTCTTCAATGGGATTCGCGTACATTCCCACTGCTGAAAACATCAACATCTGAATTCCTATTGAGGGGAAACGGCACATGTAATGGGCGGTGAAGGAGGCGAAATTGTGAGGAAATCACTGTTTTCGGTGGCACAAGGCTTGTCAGTTCTCACCCGACACCAAGGAACCACGACGTGAAACGCCTTCTCCCATTACTTCTCCTCCCGGCCTTTCTATGCTGGGACCAGGCTGCAGGTCAGTTCGTTCAGGCCCGATTCGTCTCGTCCGCCTACGGCTGGCAGCGGTACGACACCGTCGGCCAAAAGGTCGACCACCTGTACGGCTTCCAGAATGTTCAGCTCTCGGTCACGAGCGGAACTCTATCGTTCAACACCCACTTCCAGGGATTCAACGATTTTTCAGGTCCGTTGAAAAACGATCCGACCTATCGGCTCTATAATATTTCGCTGAAAGCGCGAAGTCTGTTCGACATGGTCGATGTTCAGGCGGGGCGATTCTTCGTGTTCGCAGGAGCCGGCACCGGGTCCATGGACGGCGGTCTGACGACCGTGCGTCTTCCATTCGCTCCCGTCAAAGTCACCGGATACTACGGCCTGCTGACGCCTCCGGGGCAGAAAGCTGAGCTCATTGGCAACGCCGCGGACAATACAATGCTCGGCATTCATGTCGTCGGACAACCGGTCGAAGAAGCACAGGTCTCGGTCAGTTATGCCAAGAAGACAATGGCGCAGGAGACCTATCGCGCGATCCGCGCCGACTCAGCGACCGGATTCATTCCGTACACTGTAGAAATGCATCCGGCTCCCCGCAACGAAGAACTTTTCAGCGGCGATGCAAACATCGATATCGCCGGCATCGCCGAGGGATACGTTCGCTACGATTACGATCTGCTCACCGAGAAGTCGTCGCGCTTCAACGCGTTTGGCCGCATGTGGATCATGGACGGCCTCGCCGTGACGGGCGAATATCTTCAGCGTGAGCCGCGGATCTCGTTCAACTCGATCTTCTCGGCCTTTGCGTTTGAAAGCCTCAAGGAAACCGAAGGAGGCGTGGAATTCCGGGTGATCGACGGCTGTTTCCTCGTAGCAAAATACGGCACAGTCTCATACGGCGACGAAAGCTCCAACCGCATCACACTCGCAGCGAACGGAAGGCTCGTCTCGGCCAGCGTCACGCGAAACGTCACGTATGACGGCGAGATCAGCGCGGCCAATGTGAACATGTCGTATCCGTTGCTCGATAACCTTGTGACTCCGTCGCTGCTCGTAAGCTATGCGAGCTACAAGTTCGCGGAGAACGCCCCGTTGGACAACGCTCTCAGCCTGGGAGCCGGCGCGCTTGTCCGCCCGCTTTCGTCCCTCTCCGTGGATGCGCAAGTCCAATGGATCAGCAATCCGATCGTCGCCAACGATGTTCGTGTGTTCCTGCGGGCTAGTTATCTCCTCAATCAGCGACTTGATCTGTTCTGAAAGAAGCCGACATGAATCGACATCTCACTTCTCTTCGTTTGGTCCTGACCGGGTACGCCGCGATCGTCCTGATGCTTGCCGGAACATTCGGCTATACAGCGCTGACAGCGTCCGTCGACGGACCGACCGGCGCCGACGCACCGGGCATGAAATTCTCCCATAAACTGCATGTGAAGGACGCCGGAGTGGCGTGCGCCGACTGCCATGCCTCCGCGCCGACCAGCGTTCTGTCGGCGGATAATCTCCGGGCGGGCCACGCGAACTGTGAGTCGTGTCATTCGGAACAGATCGAGAAGACATGCACGTTCTGTCACACGAGCGAGGATCCGGCGGAATACGTCGCAGCCGTGCCGGGGGATCGGGAACTTGTGTTCTCACATCAGCAGCACATTCAGGTACAAAGTGTTGCGTGCGAAACGTGTCACGCCGGCATCGACGCGGAAGAAGCGCCGGTCGGCGACAGGATCCCGACGATGTCCACCTGCAACGCCTGTCACGACAACGTCGCAGCTTCGAACGCCTGCGAAACGTGCCATACAAACCTTGTCGCCCTTCGACCGGCCGAACATAATCGGACCGATTTTGCATCCCAACACAGAAAAGTCGCCCAGAAACTGGATGCGAACTGCAGTTCGTGCCATGCCGAAGAAACCTGCCAGGAATGCCACAACGGAACAGAGCTCCAAAAGGTGAATCTCCCGGGGAACGACCTGCAGACGCCGCATGCTCCCCGCCTGATGACATTCGGCAAGGGGAAGGTGCAGACGGCGCTGAACGTGCATGACGGCAACTTCCGCTTCACCCACGGGCTTGCGGCACGGGGCAAAGCGCAGGAATGCCAGACCTGTCATGATCAACAAGAGTTTTGCTCAACATGCCATTTCGCCGGGGGGAACATCAATCAGGAGGTGTTCAAACCGGCAAGTCACGACGCACCGGGATTTAAGACCAGAGGAGTGGGAACCGGCGGCGGGGCACACGCGCGTCTTGCCAAGAAGGACATGGAAAGCTGCGCTTCCTGCCACGATGCCGCGGGAGCCGACCCCACGTGCGTAACATGTCATGCCGACAACGACGGGGTCCGGTTCACGGATCCGAAAACACATGCGGCGGGGTTCATGCGGGGCGTCGAAGGCGAATGGCATGAGAATGCGGGAGCGAATTGCTACGTGTGCCACACCGACCCGAATGCGCGGCCCGGCGGAATTCCGGGAAAGAACTTCTGCGGCTATTGCCACAACTGACATGCGTACACGAACTGCTTCGACGACGATCGCCCTCTTCAGCCTGGCCTTTGCGGGCGCAGGCGTGTGGACCGGCTGTACCGACCTCCGCACGGACCTTCCCGCGGCTACGACGGGAGGCCCCAAAGTCCATCCGGACGGATGGGTCACGCCGGCATCTTCCGAATTTCACGGCAACGTCATCCGTGCGAATGGATGGGATATGAGTTCCTGCCAATCGTGCCACAGTGCGAAGTTTACCGGGGGCACATCGGGGGTGAGCTGCACGACATGCCATACCGAGCCGACCGGTCCGGAGAACTGCATCACATGTCACGGAAGTTCGACAAGTCCGGCACCTCCAAAGGATATCGACGGCAACACGGCAAGGTCGGCGCGGGGCGTCGGAGCTCATCAGGTGCATTTGGCCGGCACGTCCACATCGCGGCAAGTGACGTGCACGGAATGCCATAACGTTCCGGGCCGCGTGACCACAGCCGGGCATGTGGATTCAGCCCTTCCGGCGGAAGTACCGCTCAACGGCATGTTTGCGCGATGGCCGACCACGGTAACGCCGAGCCCGACGTATAACCCGACATCGCTGACCTGCAGCGGAACGTATTGTCACGGCAATTTTACGAACGGAAATCCGGTGAACGATGTAGTTTGGAACGGCGCTGCCGGAACGGGCGCAGCGTGCGGATCGTGTCATGGAACGACGTCCGGCACAAACAATGCGCTGAAAGCGTTTCCGAAGACGTCGGCAAACGGGGGAACACACCCGAATAATACGAACTGCGATTGGTGCCACAGCGCAACGGTCGACAATGCGGCAAAGATCATCAATGCCACGAAACATGTTGACGGAACGATTGATCTGTTCCGCATCACCACGCAGGCGGACTGCGGGCATTGCCATGGTTCGGCGACCAACGCCGCGCCGCCGAGGGACCTGAGTAAGAATACCGCGGTCACGTTCCGCGGTGTTGGCGCCCACCAGTCCCACGTGGCCGCATTGACAGCGCAGACTGTGCGGTGCACGGAGTGCCATAAGGTGCCGACGACGCTCGATTATGCCGGAACCGACGGACACATGGACGCGACCGCCGGAGCGGAGTTCATGTGGAACGACACCCTCGCAAGCAGGGCGACGATCGGGGCCACTCCCGTGCCGGCGTACGATTCATCGGCGGTCACATGCTCGAACACGTATTGCCACGGTGCGTTCACCAACGGGAACCCGACGAATGTCGTGACATGGAACGGCGCAGCCGGCACGGGAGCAGCATGCGGCACGTGTCACGGCGATCCGAATCAGACGACAAACCCGTTGAAGGCAATGCCGAAGAACACGAGCAACGGAGGCACGCATACGACGAACGCGAATTGCGTGGCGTGTCACAACCAAACAGTCGATGTAGACGGGAACATCATCAATCCCGCAAATCATATCAACGGGAAAGCAAACTACTGGGGACTTTCAGAGGATTTCTGACGGCGTTTTCATTCATTATGTACTAAGGAGGAAGTATTTCATGAAACGAACACATGGCGTATACATTCTGGTGGCTGCCGCTGTGCTCGCGGCAGTTGGTACAGGATGTAAAGGGGATCCGGGCGATCCGGGCGAGACGACAGTCGTCAACCTGGACGGATTTGCGCCGGGAATCACTTGCGGTAAGTGTCATAACGCAGATCAAGACACCGTGTACTATGTAGCCGGCCGTGCTCATCAGTGGGAGCAATCGAAGCACGCTAAAGGCGGCGACATCGAGCGGAACGGCGCGGGGTGCGCCGGCTGTCATACGACCGAAGGCTTCGTTCAGCGGATGAAAGGACAGACCGTGACGGACCAGTTCCAGCCGAGTCCTCCGGGCTGTTTTGCCTGCCATTCGCCACATACGAACGGCGACTTCAGGCGACGGAAAGAGGACCCAGTGACGCTCAAGCAGTATATCCAAGGAGCTGCGGACGTCACAGTGGACTATGGCGTCGGTAACCTGTGCCTCCAGTGTCACCAGCCCCGGTCGATGAGTCCTGTTATGGATGCCAACGCAGCGGGCGATTCGATAGTCATTACGACGACCCGGTGGTACATGCACTATGGAATTCAGGGATTGATTCTCGGCGGCGGCGGCGGTTTCCGGTTCACAGACTTCACATACACGGGCAATTCGACCCATACGGACCACGCGATAATCAAGGAGCAGGGTTGTCCGACCTGCCACATGGCTGAAATGGCCTATGGTGCCCCGGGCAACGTCGGTGGCGCCGGCACGGGCAAAGGGGGCGGTCACACGATGAACATCCGCTATACATGGGATGGCGTCGAAGGAAGCGTTCTTACGGGCTGCAAGACGTCCGGCTGTCACGGAACGATCACCACCGTGGATTACAACGGCGTGCAGACCCGGACACTCGCGTATCTCGATACGCTGCAAACGCTGTTGATCGCGAAAGGCTACCTCGAGGGAAATCCCTCCTCGTCGAGTTACCTCCAGGCGAAGCTGACGGGGGGCAAACTTGTCATCAAGCCGGCGGTGAAAGCGGGAGCGCTGTACAACTACTTCATGATCGAACACGACATGAGCAACGGTGTGCATAACACCAAACTGACGACAGAACTGCTGCAGTCATCCATCGCCGAACTGCGGAAACCATAAATTCACTCGACGGCGGCGGGGGAAGGACCCGCCGCCGGCGCATAGGAGGGTCTGTGCCGGAGTGATCCGTCAGAGACCGGGGAAAGGAAAAATTCATGACG
>Ga0155285_1055_pt2 | contig 16063 bp, 13 predicted proteins | sample RifCSPhighO2_02_FD_106253 | JGI IMG/M metagenome (GOLD analysis project Ga0155285, IMG submission 106253) | Ignavibacteria bacterium RIFCSPHIGHO2_02_FULL_56_12
TTTCTGTCAATGAACGGAGCCCCTTTGTGAACGGGCCATTCCAGCCAATCCTTGACGTATTGTGCTGCTACCTGAACCATCATCGTCTCTGTCGCATCCTCACTCCGCAATTCGTTCACCACTTGGGCGTCGTATGCCAGATCTGAACGCGAAAGCGAGGCATAGTCTCTTCGTATGCGATAGACGCGAACGTCGGGTGCATCGATGTTTTCGGGTGTTGCACCCACCCCAAAGCCGATCACAGCTCCCGCTCGCGTACCGATGCCGTATGTGCCTCCTCCTACCCGAACATTTTGATTGTATTGCGACGAAGAATACGGGACGGAACATGCCGAATCGCGGAACATCTTCCCTCCCCAGACAATGCCGTCCTGGTAGATCGCCGATCCTGTTTTGGCCGGGAAGGTCAGTCCGTCGTCTCCCCCGGGCGAATGATTCGAATGTCCGTCGCTGCGCATCCACGAAGTCAAATTATTGATCGAGAGGACGGCGTACCTGAGTGTGGCGGTGGATTTCATCTCGCGCTCTGCTGCGCGGACGTCAGGTTTGGTACGGAGTTGCCCCTGCGCAATTATGGAAAGCAGTATCGTGAGCAACACTATGTCGATTACTCGAAGCATTTCAGCCGCGCTGTGAAGGAAACTTATGACGATCACATACGAATCCTGACTCCGAATTGCAGTTGTCGCGGTTGGCCAAACAGGTCGTTTCCCGTTGCTTGGATATAGGCCCAGCGGTTGGAAGAATTCAGCTGTCTGTAAAAATCTTCATAACCGGCAAATTTTTCGTACGACTCTTCGTACAGACTCGTGAGCCAACCATCCGAGGTTGGCGATCCTGTCGTCGGATAGACATTTATGACATTCTTCGTGTTCAGGATATTCTTTGCGAGGGCGAAGACCGTGGCTGTGACGGGTCCCAACTCCACATCGTATGCCAAAGAAAGGTCAATGGTGCCGATCCACGGAGTTCGAGAAGCTTTCAGAGGTTCCACCCGACTCTGTGTACCGGCATTCTGCAATGACTTGACGCCGACGTTCCATGCGGTCGAACTGCAACCGCACGAGATAAAATCTTCTATTTCCTTTGTGAAAGGCACGCCGGAGAGAGCTGCGGCAATGATCTTAAGCTCAATACCTTCTGCTACGGATCCTTCGGGTCCCACATAATGTAGTTGCGCCTGTACTTGAACCTCACGTTGGTAGTCAAGCGGTAGCATGATTGCAGGAAGAAGCATATTCTCCCCCATCAGTTCCTGTTGGTTGGAACGTGGTGCTGAGCCGTTTCCCACCTGTCGCGAGAATCCAATACTCAAGTCAAGTGTTGCTCCGAAATTCGTGTGTGTCTGAAGCCTCAGATCCAGTCCCATGCTTTTGCTTTCGCCGGAATTTACCCACGAGGGATATGGTCGGAGCAGTGGATGAAGCGTCACAAGTCCGAGGCGGACCTGATTCTTCATGTGCTTGAAATGAACGCGGGATGTAATACTGAAGACATCGTTCAGGTTCCAGTCCAATCCGGCTTCCGTATGCTGCGTCCGCGAAGCCTTTACGGGGAACGACAGGACATTCGTTCCATAGTTATTCGATGTCCGGGAATCTTCATTGAGAAGGCCGGACAAAACGAGATTGTCGTGTTGAACCTGGTTCTGCGGCAATATGTTCGTGTATGAGCCGCTTGCGGCAAACAGTCGGAACCGATCAACTCGAATTTCAATGCTTCCTCGTGGCAGAAAGTAGACTTCAACCGTCGACGAATGGAACTTACTCTCGTTGATGAAGATGTAGTAATACCAAGGGTCAAGATAGTAGAGAGGACCAAGCATACCGTCGCTGTTGGGTTGGTCACCCGGATCCCACGTCGGGATATTGTTCGAGATCCATTGAGTCCGGAAGCCGAACCGCAATGTCATCGCGTCATCCACAATGCGATTATCGACGTCCACCGCCGCGAACGACGGCCGTCGCGGTGCATCAAAACCGTCGTCGAGCTCATTCCCTTCCACGGAGTATCCGATATTTCCGCCAAATCCCTGATATGTCAAGAACCCGTATTGTTTCCAATGAGCCCGCTTGTCAATTTCCGATGCAAACGTCCGATCGTTGTTGCCGTCTTTATCTGTGTCGAGATACGACCTGAGGCTTGAGATATTTAAGACGGAGAATTTGCGAAGCGTCCACCATTCGGTTTCACCGCGCAGGGTAACGTCCCACGCGGGAGTCATGCGTATTTCGGCACCGCTTGAGATCGCCCTTCTGTTCTGTCGTTCTTTCCAAAATGAGTTGTTGGGAGTCGATGGGTCGTTGAACACGAAATTGTGGATCGTCGACCACGGATCGGGCGGAGTGTATCGCGACCTGAAGCCGGTGTATCCAACGGAAGCATTGGCGGCGCTGTCCGGAAAGATCTGCCAGTTGTCGCCGAAATCGGGGTCACGGAGACCGGCCTGGCGATCGTAGACCGAGACCTGAACGTTCAACTTCACTGATTCGCTCAATCGATGCGAACCTTCCACTGCGACGAACGTTGCTGATGTGCGAATCGTTGGGATGCGATCGAGCCGAAAGAAGTTCGTTACAGCCCCGGGCCAATCGACGTCCTTTCGATCTTCCGTCGACACATTTCCGAAGACACGAACGGCAGGACCAAAGGCGGCTGATCGGAGATTGAACTGCACGATACTTCGCCCGGAGGACTGTCCCGGGATCGCGTTTCGGTCCACCACAAACGGACCGGGCAATGGAACGCCAGCCGCCCGATTATACCATTGGCTATACTCATCCGACACAAGGTCGTTTCTCATCGGTTCGAGATACATGGGAAAGCGATTCGACTCGTGCGAGAACTCGGCCGCAATGAAAACGTCCGATTCCAGCGGCAGTGGTCCGCCAAGCGTCATGACGGCACCAGAAGTTCCAAACGAGGACGTGCGGAAGAATTGCTCTCCTGCGCGGGCAAACCTGTCGGAAAAGTAAGCCGCCTCGACCGACCACCGCTCTCCGCCGTTGCGAAGCTCCATGTCGATCACTCCGCCCCCGGAAGCGCCGAGGGTTGGTCCGTAGGCACCGTTGTGGGCCGTTACGTTTTCCAGCATCTCCGGAAGGAATGGAATGCCGGGAGTGTTCGACCATCTGTTCAGTATAGAAATGCCGCCGAATCTGTACTCTAGCTCGCCTTCGCGGCTGCCCCGTGCATAGAGTCTGTTGTTCACGGTTGCGATGCCGGGAACCAGAGAGAGCAGTGACGTGAGCGACCGGTCGGGCTGCATGCGGATGTCGAACCTGGTGAATCGTTCAGATGACCACGGTGTCGAGGCGTCAGCGGTGACGGAGTCCGGCGGCGATTCCTGTGCGCTAATACGCGCAGTGATGAGCAAAAGAAGAAACGTCCCTCGAGAGAAGATTTTCATTGTCTGAATCCCCTAGAAAAGCTTTTACTGCCAGCTACGTGTCGTATAATGTGCCGATTGCTCTGTTGGCATGCCATGCATATCGACAGTTCTTTTGCATGTGCTCTTCCCAAAAATGAAACTGCTTTCCGAAACTTCTTTCGTTGTTCTTCAACTTCCCCCCTCCCGCATCCCCGACTCTATGATCCCCCCCGTTCACAGAGCCAGGGTGCGGGCTGTTTAAAAAGATCCAGCCGCAAGAAGTCGCAAAAAGGCCCTCGACTACGCTCGGGCCAAGGCGCAGAGAGCGCAAAATCCCTTTGCGTCCTTTGCCCGCCCTCGGGCGAGGCCGGGGCGCATTTTTGCGGCTAAGGTTTTGCTTGATCGGAGTTCGAGATTCGGAAACGACAAGGACCCCGCGTTCCGCAGGTACCAGGACAGCACTCGGCGGACCGCTCTGAGGATGGAGATGTGAAGAAGCGCTCATATCGAGCGCCGAAAACGGTGGTTCGCGCAGCATAGCGGAGTTCTCCGTGTGGGAGCGGACACTCCTTACTCTCTCCCGAATTGCCGGACAAAGCCGGCAGCGGTAGGGAGCCTATGCGTCAAGACCGTGTGATCGGTACCCGAACCGTGACGTGCGTCCGGAACGAATACACCACACCCTTCCCGATATGAGCAACGGCGTGCTTCATGGGTGCACGATGCCACCACCCCATACAGCATCAGCCGATGGGATTCAGCGGAAAGGTCCGATGTGGTTCACGCAAATGGCGGGTGAACTGAGAAAGGCAGGCTCAACGAGCGATAGGCTCCCTCCTCTGTCGGTGGACGTATGTGATCGTGATCTTCATGATCGACTGATCTCCTTCGTCTGCAGTACAATGGTAAGCACGCCGACAATCTTTGTCAAGAGTTCGAACAAAGTTTTTTTACTTGCCCCCTTCGGGCCATGCTACGCCGAGCATGCGTTCGTATGATGCCTTTTGCGTTGCGGTCGGATTCTCAATTCTTGTAACTGTGTACGAAGGTATCGCCTGCATCAAGAGCTTCACGTGAATTGTTCTCAAGCGATCGTCCCGAAATACCGTAAGCTCCACTTCGTCTCCAGCCTTCATGTCGCCAACGCGGGCAATGACATCCTGTGTTCGCACGCGATATCCGTTGAGCGCTACGATCTCGTCGCTCACATCGAGTCCGGCAGCGGCCCCTGCGCCTCCGGCGAAGACGCGGAAAATGCGCGGACGGTCGCCGGCATCGGACATCTGCACTCCGAGTGAAGGACGAGCATCATCCTTTGGCTTCAACACAAGTCCGGCAACGCTCAACGCGTCTTCCCACGGCAGAGGTTCCGTCCCGTAAATATGTTTCGCAAAGAATTCCTTGAACGATCCTCCTCCGAAGTCCTCACATGTGGACCGGAGGTCTTCAACGGTATATCCCCTTTTCCCGAGCGGGAACTTCTCAAACATCGACCGGAGCACATCGTCCATCGACTTCTTGCCCCCCGTCCGTTTGAGCAATTCCAGGTTAAGCACGGCTGTCACCTGTGAACCTGCACTATAATAATCGGCCTCAGTATTATACGACTGTTGAGTATTCCTCCAATATTTTACCCATGCGTCGAAAGAAGATTCCGTGACCGATTGCATCCGGTTGCCGGGTCGTTGACGGTTGTCGCGCACCATGCCTGCGAGCTCGCCGAGGATCTCGTCCGCGGATAGCATACCGGCCCTGAGCATGATGATGCCGCCGTAGAAATCCGTACCGCCTTCCGCCAGCCAGAGTTCCTGGGTGTAGTTCTCTTTGGAGAAATCGTACGGCGTGATCCCGGCGGGACGCAGCTGTTTTACATTCCACGTGTGAAAGTACTCATGCGACACGAGTCCAAGAAATCCCTTGTACGAATCCGGATTCTTGAACGTGAACGGCCGGGTCCCCATGATTGTGGAGTTGATATGCTCTGTTCCTCCTCCTGCCGACGGACTCACGTGAAGCATGAAGATAAACTTCTGATACGGCAATCGTCCCCACAACTCCTTGTTGGCCTTGACGATCTTCCGTCCATCCTCGATGAGCTTTTGCGCATCATAGTTCCCTTCCCCAAAGATCATCCAGATATGCTTCACCCCTTCGGCATCGAATTCAATATCCTTATGGTTTCCGACCTCGATTGGACAATCCGCAAAGTATTCGAAGCTGGGGGCGGAAAACTCGTTCTTCTTGCCGGGGACAGCATCGAGTCCAGTGGTGACATGCCACGTTCCGTACGGTTTAACGGTCAACGTCAATGGCTGCGCCTGATGTTTCGGAGAATACATGAAGGCCGACGCGGGATCGACGAAGGCATGCTCGTCGTTCAGGCCGCGTGTGCGCATGTTGAATTCGTTCGCGTAGACCTTGTACTTCGCCGTGACTCCTGTCGCGGAACCTTTCGAAAGCCGCCAGGTTTGCTTGTCCGTCTTCTCCCACGCGATCGCCTTGCCCGCTCCGTCCATAGCTGAGAAGTCAACGACGCCGCCTGCGAAATCGAAGATCATATACCGTCCCGTGCGCCATGCGGGCATCTGAATGTCGACGGTCTGCTCGGACGATGCAAGGCCGGTCAACGAGAATTCAACTTCGAGAAAATGACTGGGGGGATTCGACATCCCAAGTGTGTAATGGATGATGGGTTGCGCATTCGCGGACATGACGGCGATGAGAAGAAGTGGGACAATACGGAGAAGATGGCGCATGAAGACTCCTGGATTGAATAATGAAGAGCCTGAGAGTGTGCCCAGCCCCTCGACCCTTCGGTAAACTCAGGGCTAAAGTGCTGAGTACTGAGTGCTGAGAAAGCGGTATTCTGCAATACGCTGGGAGATGACTGTTGTCTGATGGAATCTCGTTCTCCGGCTCCCTATTTTGTGTGATCGTTAGGGCTTATGCATTGCCATGACTTCGGCCGGGGAGAATTTCACGAGCTTGACAGCGCGCGCTGTCTGCCGGCTGTTGCTGGGAACAACGAGCATAGCCTCTTTTGCGGAATCGGCTTCGACAATCGCCCATCCGCAATGTTCGCCCCCCTTGCATCCCCAGTCGAAGTGGGTGATGAATCCCGCTGCCTCAATGGCGACGATCGCTCGTTTGCAGTCAGCTTCGATGTGTGGCGAGATCACCAAGTACCTGTCCATGCTTCCTCCTATCGTGGCCCATAGTTCTTCTGAATGTAACACTCTCTGACATGTTTCGCATGGAAAATGAGCGATGAATCCCTCCGTTCGGGTAAAAATTTGCTGCATTTCCTCAGTGAATGAGGCCGAGTTGGCAATCCGTGCCGGCGCGGATGCCATCGGTCTCGTTTCCGCAATGCCGAGCGGACCGGGCCCAATCGAGGAAGATCTCATTGCGGAAATCGCACGAACGGTGCCGCCGGGCGTCGCGACGTTCCTCCTGACGAGCAAGATCGATGCAGAAGAGATCGTCGAGCAACATCATCGGTGTCGGACGACCGCACTGCAGCTTGTCGATTTACTGCCTTCGGGCTCGCATCGCAGACTTCGTACAGCACTCCCGGGCATCAAACTCGTGCAAGTTATTCATGTGGCAGGAGAAGAATCTCTGCGACAGGCCCTGGACATCGCCCAAGAAGTCGATGTCTTATTGCTCGATTCAGGTCGGCCAAATGCCGCAGTGCGGGAATTGGGTGGAACGGGGCGCGTGCATGATTGGAGCGTCAGCAAGAAGATCGTGGAGTCGTGCAAGGTGCCGGTCTATCTCGCCGGCGGGTTGCGGCCGGAGAACGTCGCCGAGGCCATCCGCACTGTGCGGCCATTCGGCGTGGACGTCTGTTCAGGAGTGCGTGTTGGAGGAAGGCTGAATATCGAGAAGGTGGAGGAGTTCATGAGAAATGCTCTACGACGAGACTTGTTAACCGATTCCCTTTCCCGCAAACTCCCTCGCGGCATCTGAACCGACCCACCGAGCTGCCGAACTTCCAGATGCTGCAAGCCTGCGGGCAACCTTCATCGCCTCTTTTCCCAGCCTTCTATTCCGCTTCCCGATCTGTCGCAGCGCCCAGTTCACCGATTTCTTGACAAAATTTCGCTCGTCAGTTGCCGATCGTTCAATGACCCGAAGATATCGGCGGAATACGGAATCGGCAGCCTCCTTGTCGTGAACGGCCAAAACCGCCATCATCACAAATCCCGCCCGCTTCACGAACTCGGCCTTGCGAACGCACCAACGAACAGCTGCTTCGTGTGCAAACCGCGTCTTCACAAAGAGGTGGAGGCATACTCCGTCGCACACGGCCCAATTGTCGAACTCCCGCACCCATGCATTCATTTGGCGGCGCGTCACGAGTTTTGGGTCGTCTATGAACGCGGCAAGGATACGGGCTTCGAGCCAACCGCTCTTCCACAATTGGTGGGCACGTGCGTGGTCACGGCCGATGTTTTTGGCCAGTAACCGCAATGGCCCCGCTCCGACGCCGAAGACTTTCTTCGACGTAATGCCGAATCGGGCCATGCCGGCGATGTTTCGTTGCGTGCCGAGCCGGCGGAGTCGCATGAGAATTATTGGGAGCGATGCGGACATGGAATCGGTGTTCGTGGAATCGTCAATCTATTTCTTGGCGTCATGGCGGTTTATCTTCTATCCTTGGGAAGCACCAGTAGGGCTCGCGTACAGGATTTTACCGCCAAGGCGCCAAGGTCTCAGGTACATCACAACACACCAAGACGGTTTGAGAAGCAAAATCGAAATGAGAATCACGAAATACGAAGGAAGTTCGAAAGATCTGCTGCTGTAGAACCCAACAGAAATCCAAATGTTTAAGGCGTGTCCTTCCAGCTTCTTTCGCATTGCGCATTTCGCATTTCGTATTTCCCGAATCTAACTGCCTTCCGTTGCGTCGTTGCCTGCCCGCTGGACTTCATGCTCTCCACGGTCAGGCGGGCGAGAAATATTCTTTTTCTCAGCTCTTCCCCGCCTCCCGGATCCACTCCAGGTTCTTCTGCGGAATGAACCCGTAATTATAGAAATTGAAATCTCGGATCCCCATCTGTTTCGCCGTAGCCATTCGGCTGAGGAATTCTGATTTGCCGCCGCTTTCCGGAAGTCCCACCTGAAATCCCACAATGACTTCTTCTTTCCCGACCAGTTTTTGCATCGTTCCAAGTGGGTCGCGTAATGCAGGTCCGTCTTTGACATATCCCGGCATCAACACTCCTCCGGTGATGGCGGCAACGCGTCCGGCATCCATGGCGACCATCTCCCGGGCCGTTGCATCGAATGTCGCAAGCGGACGAAGAACGGTCGACCTGCCCTTCACGCTCTCATGCAATTCCTCCGCCAGCGAAACGATGACCGAACGACGCCATTCCTGAAGAGGCCCGAAAAGGTCTTGGGGCAGTTCTTCAAGTGTTTTATACGACGGCGCTATGCCGGCATCGGCAAATACGTCTTCCATTGTTTTGCGAACGAATCGTTGAATAGGAACGAGGTCGACGCGCCCCTGTGAGCGCTTGAAACACGCGGGGCAAAAACAGAGTCCCAGCATGTAGCGATGGGCCCCTGTCAACGCAATTCCTTCCCGCTCATGATGAACTCCGTGGGAGAATCCCTGAAACTGCATCGCTTCCAATTCGATCCTGGCGGCCCCTTGGGATGCAAGATCGCCCACGACAGAGCGCAGATACCGCCGCACAGCATCGTTCGACGGACACAGATTGTGGGGCAACGGATCGCCGAATGCATTGACGCATGCGATGTCAGGATACTTCGTGCCGAGCGGCGTGTTGTGACAGCACACAACCCATGCGTTTAAGCCCAGGCCGTGCCGATCTGCTTCTTTTCTGACCCGCGCGAAATCGTGTCCTTCTTTTACATAAGAATTCACGTTTGGCTTGATGCGTCCGTACAACGAAGCGGTCGGAGTAAAATAGACCGTTCCGTCCTCGAGAAAATAGACCTTCTTCTTTGGATTATGAGGAAGAAGGAATCGTCCAGCGTGGTAGGCTGATGCGAGACTGATGTGCGTCAGTCCATTCTCCTTCATAAGCTCCAACGGTGTGGTGTATCCCTCATCGACGATGTCCCAGAGATAGGTCCACATCGACATGGTGCGGACGGGGTCTGCGGCAGCGAGGCGGTGGAGCAAAGGAGCGGCGGCAGGCAATGCCGCGACGGAGGCAATGAATTGACGACGGTTCATTTCGGTGCTGGATTTTTTATGACGGGTCAAAAATCATGTATGGCCTGCAAACAAGATGGACCGCCCCGCCAAGAGGTGAAACATGGCGGGCAGGCAAGGCGCCAAGGGCTCGTGAATAGCATGTACGCCAAGGACGCCAAGCGAATTGAGGTAATATATCTACCCCTTGGCGCTCTTGGCTTCCTTGGCTTCTTGGCGTTTGATCTTTTTCAAATGCAGCTCAGGCCGCGATCAGTCTTAATATGTCCGGAAACGCATCCAAAATAAAATCCGGCTGCAATTCCTCCACTGCATCCCGCGACAAGGCGCCATACGTCACGGCGCACACGCGGATGCCTGCATTGCGGGCACCAAGGATGTCGCTTTTGCTGTCGCCCACGAGAATCGCATGCGCCTCCTGCCAGTTCTGTTTTTGAAGGATCTGATGAATGACATACGGGTCAGGTTTCGGCGGTGTTTCGTCCGTTCCCTGTACGTGAGCAAAGTATTGTCGAAGTCCAAAGTGTTCGAGCACGCGGTTGGCGGTCACAGACGACTTCGTCGTTGCCACAGCCATGCCTATGCCGCGCTCGTAGAGAGCCGCAAGCGTGGCCTCGACGCCGGGAAAGAGCGTCGTCGTATCGAGCGCACGCGGACGATAGTGTGCAATATACATGCGCTTCGCTTCAGAAATGCGTCCGTGCATCTCTGGCGGAAGGAGGTCTACGAAGATCTCCGTTAAAGGACGTCCGATGTGCGGATAAATGTCGTCGACGGAATGACGATGAACGCCGAGTTGCTGCAAAACCCAGAGCTGCGCTTCTGCAATGTCGCGTTTGGAGTCGATGAGTGTGCCGTCGACGTCGAAGAGAAGGTGCCGGATAGATCCTTTCGCCTGACTTTGAGAGCTTTTCTTACCTGATTGCATCATTTCACATTGTTCCCGGCGATTTCGAGCTGTCCTGCCAGTTTTTCCAGCACCCCCGCCGCCCGCGCTATCTCCGCTTCTGCTTCCTTCCAATCTTTCTGCTCAATCGCTTCCCGCACTCCGGGCAACGTCTTGACGCCATACCCGGTGTAAAATCCGGGCGCATAGACCAAATGCCGGAACCACGGGCGTCTCGGTAATCCGCTCGGATGTGTGAGGTCTCGCTCCGCCATTCGCATCATTCTGTTAAGTTCTGTACGCTTTGTCGCGTTGAGACTCCCTTCTTTTTTCGCGGCGTCGAGAGCTTTGTGAAACGCCTCGGACATCGCCTTCAATTCATCGACAGCATTTTCGAGCGGTGCAAAGTTGACATGGGGCGGTACGTTCTCGCGCTTTGGAGCCACGCTTACTTCTCTGGGGTCGGCAATTGCCGCATACACTCCTTCGTCCAGCTGTTTGTTCCGTTCGCGGATCTCGTCCTGCATGGACTTCAGGAGTTTCTTGAGCTCGTCGACGTACGTTCCGACCGTCGAGGCGAAGCTCCGAAAATCGTACGGCAAAACTTCCGCATCCGCGATGCGCAACACCGCCGTTCCGGCAGTCTGCGCGAGTGCGCATCCATACGCCATGTTGGTGTCGGAGAATGTCGTGTACCATCGCACGTCGTCGTAGATGGAATGGTAGATTCCACCTCCATCTTCGCCGCCATAGCCGAGATTCAGCGCCGACACGCCGAGATGCTGGAGGAATACGGTGTAGTCCGATCCCGAACCGAGAGCACCGATCTTCAGGTTTTCGCTTGATCGCACTTCGGACCTTTCTTCCGCAGTTCGGGCTTCGGAGATCCGGCGTAGTTGCACCCGCTTCCACGCCGACAATCCCGTCTCGGGGTCCGTGATATCCTTCGCCACGCCGTTGATGAACGGCTCCAGCGTATGCGACCCGGCGGCTCCAAAGAATCCACGACCGTTCGAGTCGGTGTTTATATAGAGAACCGCCTTCGCTTTCAACTCGTCCGCATGTGCTTCGGCCCACTCGGTGGATCCGAGAAGTCCCTGTTCTTCGCCGTCCCATGCGCAATACACGAGCGTCCTCTTCGGCTTCCAACCTTCTTTCACCAGCGTGCCGATCGACCGGGCCTCTTCCAGTAATGCAACCATGCCGCTCGTCGGATCTTCAGCGCCATTCACCCAGGCGTCGTGATGATTTCCGCGGATGATCCATTCATCCGGAAACTCCCTTCCGCGCATTGTTGCGATGACGTCATGAATGGGAATGACGTCCCAGTTGAACGCGAGCTTCAGATGTACTTTTGCCGGACCGGGACCGACGCGATACGTGATGCCAAGAGCTCCACGCCAGTTGTCGGGAGCAACGGGACCTTCCAGCGCAGACAACAACGGTTGTGCGTCGCTGTAGGAAACCGGCAGAACGGGAATTTTCGTGAGCAGTCCCGACTGTTCCTTCGTCACTCGCTTCGCATCTTTTGTCGCGCCGATGAACGGCGTCAGCGGGTCGCCAGCGCGCAGCGGCATGTCCATGACGCTCCCTCGCTGAACGCCATTCTCGTTGCGATACGGTCCGTCGGGATACACAATTCCCTGATAATATCCATCGTCGCGTGGGTCGGAGTAGATGATGCACCCGACCGCTCCCTTTTCTGCCGCAAGCTTCGGCTTGATGCCTCGCCACGATGCGCCGTACCGCGCGATGACGATGCATCCTTTGACAGAAATCCCCAAGCTCTCGAGTTTTTCATAGTCCGCCGGAATGCCGTAGTTGACGTACACAAGAGGCGCAGTGACGTCGCCGTCCGCCGAGTACGCGTTGTATGACGGCAACTGCTCGGATTGCTGGGTGCTCGACGGATCGTTTGCGATCGCCGGCTCCAAGAGTTTCGCTGTGAACTTCACGGGAGCAATGAGCTCGACGATACGTTCCTTGGGCGTCGGAAAGAGGACATGAAACGTTTCGATCTTTGCGTCCCATCCCCACTCCTTGAACCGGGCGAGGATCCATTCCGCGTTGTCGCGGTCATATTCTGAACCGATATGGTGCGGCCGGGCGGCCAATCTCTCCATATACTGCCGCATCCTTACCTGGTCGGGTAGGGACCTGAACCGAATTTCGGTCTGGTTCTGGGCCGCAAGCGGCGTAACAAGAAGAAGAATGAGGACGAGTCGGTTGGCCATGACAGATACTCCCAATATTGTGATACATCTACACTTCAATGTCGCAATCCGCCATTCCCTTGACGCGATATTGAAGAATATAGAAACTCTTTCAATTCATTGAAAATACTGGGAGTTATGGTTACATTCTCCTCGTTCCGTTCCGGCGGTTCAGCGTTGGGAATCGGACCTTGACCTCATGAATATTGCCGTCTTTGCGTCCGGTGGCGGATCGAATTTCCAGGCAATCCTCGATGCCATCCGCCTGGGCGCTCTTCCCGCCCGCGCGTGTTTATTGTTGAGCAATCTTTCAGATGCCGGCGCACTGAACCTTGCGCGTGAGCGCGGCGTTCCGACGTTGTATTGCAGTCGCAAACACTACGCCTCCGATCAAACGTTCGCCGATGCGATGCTCTCATCCCTCAGATCGTCTGGGGCGGATTTTATTGCGCTCGCAGGATATTTGAAACGTGTGCCGACGCCGGTCGTTGCGGCATTTCGCGATCGGATCTCGAATATCCACCCCGCTCTGCTGCCGTCGTTCGGCGGCCACGGCATGTTCGGGCATCATGTGCATGAAGCCGTCATCGCGTCGGGGGCAAAAGTGTCGGGGGCGACAGTCCATCTGGTCGACGAAGAGTACGACCGGGGGCCGATCGTCGCTCAGCGATGTGTGCCCGTGTTGCCGAACGACACTCCCGATACGCTGGCAGAGCGCGTGCTTGTGATCGAACATGAGTTGTATCCCATGACCTTAAAAGCTTTTTCCGAAGGGCGCGTCCGCATCGACGGACGCCGTGCCTGGATCGCAGTGTGACCGATACCGGCTCTAACGGCAGTTCCTCGAAATCAGAAAAACGCGAGGCGGCATCTCTCTTGATGATCCGCCGCGCGTTGATCTCTGTCTCGGACAAGCGGAGTATTGTCGATCTTGCCCGCTCGCTTCACGACATGGGCGTCGAGATCGTGTCGACGGGGGGGACGTTCAAAGAGATCTCCAACGCCGGCGTTCCCGTTACGAACATCACCCAAGTGACCGGTTTTCCGGAGATCCTGGATGGACGCGTCAAGTCGCTCCATCCTAACATCCATGCCGGCATTCTGGCCGACATGAGCAAGGAGCAACATAAAGCTCAGCTGGCCGAGCACGGCATTCAACCGATCGACCTTGTCGTCGTCAACCTGTATCCGTTCGAGCAAACGATCGCTCAGGAGAACATACGGCTGGACGACGCCATCGAGCAGATCGACATCGGCGGTCCGGCCATGGTCCGTGCTGCAGCGAAGAATTTTCGCCACACTGCCGTCGTCGTCAATCCGGACATCTACGGCGTGCTGCTGGAAGAAATGAAGGAAAACGGGGGAGGCGTGACGGCACAGACGCGCTACTTGTTGGCAGTGCGGGCCTTTCAGCATATGGCGCATTACGACGCTACGATCGCCGGATATCTTGGAGAGCAGACGTCGCAGAGTGCCATGCCGGACGTTGTGTCTCTCTCCGCGCGGAAAGCTCAGGCGTTGAGGTATGGGGAGAATCCGCATCAGGCGGCGGCGCTCTACGGAAAGTTCCCGGAGAGATTTGTTAAACTCCATGGGAAGGAACTTTCCTACAATAATATTCTTGACATCAATGCGGCGTCGCTTCTGTGCGCCGAGTTCAACGACCCGACGGTCGTCATTGTCAAGCACAACAATCCGTGCGGCGCGGCGTCGGCATCATCGTTGACAGAAGCCTACCAGCATGCGCTCGCGACGGACACGACCTCAGCGTTCGGCGGCATCGTCTGCGTCAACCGGACCCTCGACAGGCCAACGGCGGAATCGATCAACGAGATCTTTACGGAGGTCATCATCGCTCCCGATTTTGCGCCAGGCGTGCTGGAGTTCCTGACGCGGAAAAAGGACCGCAGGATCATGCGTCAAGCCGTGAATCTTCGAACTCTGCGGGAACTCGATATTCGGAGCATTTCCGGAGGGTTTCTCGTTCAGGACCCCGACCAACATAGGATCCACGGGGAGGACTTGCGGGTCGTCACGAAACGCCAACCGACGGATGACGAAATTCCGGCCCTCATGTTTGCCTGGAACGTTGCCAAACATGTGAAGTCCAACGCGATCGTGTACGCGCGCGGGACGCGGACGCTGGGAATCGGAGCCGGACAGATGTCGCGGGTCGATTCCTCACGCATTGCCGCGGAGAAAGCGAAGGCGGCGGGTTTTGACCTTGGCAGTTGCGTAGTCGCCTCGGACGCGTTCTTTCCGTTTCCGGACGGCCTCTTGGAAGCCGTCAAGGTGGGGGCAACCGCGGTTATTCAGCCCGGCGGCTCGGTGCGCGATGGGGAAGTCATCGCTGCTGCAGATGAGCATGGTGTGGCAATGGTGTTCACGGGCGTGCGGCACTTCCGACACTGATAAGCACCGATGAAAGTCTCGCTGGACTTCTTTTGGGAGAATTTAACCGCGAATCCACGCGAATACACGCTAATGAGAAGTGATTTTTTTGAGCGCTTTTCCATTGACCATTCACGATTCACTATTTACCCCAATTTTTATTCGCGTTCATTCGTGTTCATTCGCGGTTGATCTTTACACTGATGACGATCTGATTCTCACCTTACTTCCATAGCATTACGCAGCATGGGCCTTCTGAATCTCTTTTCCGCCGACCTTGCCATCGATCTGGGGACTGCCAACACGGTCATCTGGATGAAGGGCAAGGGGATCATTCTCAACGAACCGTCCATCGTGGCGTTCGACCGGAACACCAAACGCATCATCGCCATCGGCAACGAAGCGAAAGAGATGCTCGGCCGCACGCACAAGGACATCCGCACCATCCGCCCGATGAAGGACGGCGTGATCGCCGACTTTGAGATTGCAGAGGGAATGCTGCGCGAATTCATCAAGAAGATCAGCGTCGGATGGGTGCCTTCGCGGAGGATCGTCGTCTCCGTCCCCTCAGGCATTACGGAAGTGGAGAAGCGGGCTGTCCGCGATTCCGCCGAACACGCCGGCGCCAAAGAAGTGCACCTGCTTGCCGAACCCATGGCGGCCGCGCTTGGCGTCAATCTGGATGTGGACGCTCCTGTCGGCAATATGATCGTCGACATCGGCGGCGGTACGACGGAGATCGCCGTCATCGCCCTCTCCGGCATCGTGAACGAAGAATCGCGCCGCGTCGCCGGCGACGAAATGAACAACGCCATCATCCAGTTCTTCAAGCGGAACCACAACATCCTGATCGGCGAACGGACGGCCGAAGCAATCAAATGCGAGGTCGGTTCTGCCATGCCGCTCAAAGAAGAGATCACCATTCAGGTCAAGGGGCGGGACCTGGTCAACGGCGTGCCGAAAACGACCGAGGTCTCGTCCGTTGAGATCCGCGAAGCGCTGAACGA
>Ga0155285_1175_pt1 | contig 15633 bp, 13 predicted proteins | sample RifCSPhighO2_02_FD_106253 | JGI IMG/M metagenome (GOLD analysis project Ga0155285, IMG submission 106253) | Ignavibacteria bacterium RIFCSPHIGHO2_02_FULL_56_12
CTCGTGTGTCACAATAATGATGGTGTTCCCTTCCTTGTGCAGGACGTCGAACAACCCCATGATCTCATCGCCCGTCTTGCTGTCGAGGTTGCCGGTCGGTTCATCAGCCAGAAGAATAGAGGGGTGCGTGACCAGGGCGCGCGCAATAGCTACACGCTGGCGCTGTCCGCCGGAAAGTTCATTCGGCTTGTGGTGCGCCCGGTCTGTGAGACCGACGCGGGCAATGGATTCCCGGGCCAAGCGCTTTCGTTCGCCGCCACCGATGCCGCCGTAGATGAGGGGAAGCTCGACATTGTGGAGGACATCCGAACGGGCGAGCAGATTGAATGTCTGGAAGACAAATCCGATCTCCTTGTTCCGTACCCGAGCCAATTGATTGTCGTTCATGTCGCTGACGTTCGTGCCGTTGAGCTCGTACATACCGGACGAAGGAGTGTCGAGGCAGCCGATAATATTCATGAGCGTCGATTTCCCCGAACCGGACGGCCCCATGATGGCGACATACTCGTTCTTCTTGATCTCGACATTCAACCCACGCAGGGCGTGCACTTCTTCCGAGCCCATTTGATACATCTTCTTGATGTTCTGCAGCCTGATGAGGATGGACATGGCGTGTGTTCCGTCGTTCATGAGTTTGGATTCTGTGCTACGCTTGCACCCGTTTGTTGAGTGCGTTTGTTGTCCACTTTCACCTTGCTGCCGTTCTCCAGATCGCGGTTGATGGCCTTGAACGGTCCTGACACCACTTCGACGCCTTCAATCTTCTCCCCCGTCACTTCCACGTATGCATCATCGCTGAGGCCTCGTTTGACCCTAACCGTTTCTGCTTTGCCATCCTTCACCACAAACACCACTTCCTCAAGCTTGTCTTCTTCTTTCTTCTTGGTATTTCCTGCGACGAATTTTGCCTCACCTTCCTTGGGTTGCACCTGCGCTTCCTCTTTCGGCTCTTTCGGCATGCGGACCGTCACTGACTGGATCGGAACGGCGAGAACGCCTGATTTCGTTTCGGTCTCGATATCCGACGTCATCGACATGCCCGGCCGAAGCTGTATTCCTGGAGGTGTCAGGACGAGAATGCGGACTTCGAAATTCGTGACTTGATCCTGCGACCCGATTCCCGTCGATTTTGCTGTGTTCGCAATCTGGCTGACGAGGCCGTTGAATTTTTGGTCGGGGAACGCGTCAATCTCGATACGGGCGGTGTCGCCAACGCTGACAAGCACAATGTCATTCTCACCCACATCAACCCGGGCTTCCATCCTGGCAAGGTCAGCAACGGTCATAATCTCGGTTCCTTGCGTGAACGTACTGCCGCTGACACGCTCGCCGAGCTCAGATTTCAGTTGACTGACCACGCCGTCCATTGGCGAATTGATCGTTGTCTTTGCCAGCGTTTCCCGCGCCTCTCTCACTGAGGCCTGTGATTGATCGTGCGCGGCCTTTGCGCTCTGATATGATGCCTTCGAGATATCCATTTCGGCATCGGACACCAGTTTCTTTGAGTAGAGTTCGGTCATCCGCTTATATTCAGCTTCCGCCTTGTTCAGATTGGCAGAATTGATGGCAAGCGATGCGATGGCCCGTTCGTGCTGAGCCTGATATGCGTCCGGCTTGATACGGACAAGGAGCTGACCTTTCTTGACATTTTGTCCTTCACGCACGGCGAGCTCGATGATCTCGCCGCTCACCTCGGCGTTGATCTTCACTTGGGTCTCCGGCTGAATCTTGCCGGTGGCAGATACGATCTGCGTGATCGAACGCCGGGAAACATTCTCGGTTTGGACCGTCAGGATGGTCTCCTTGTTGCTGCCCAGGAACACCAGGAGCACAAGGGCCACAACGACCACGCCGATGAGTGAGAATATGATGACTTTCTTCTTTTTGCCTTTACCGTTTCCGTTTGCCATGACAGTCTCGATGTCCAGGTGGATGTTACTGCTGAATGGACCCGACCGCGAGGTCGAGCTGACTCTTTGCGTTCAAATACTGATAGACGGCGTTAATCTTTGATGACAACGCAGCTGTATAGTTATTCTGGGCAAACAACAAGTCCAAGATCGTTCCGGAACCTACGTTGTACTTTTCCTGATTCACCTTCAAGTTCTGGTCCTGATATTGCAGACTCTTGACTGCCGCCTCATATGTCTTTTCTGCTGCGTCCAGTTGCAGTACCGCAGTCTTGATCTCCACTTGAATGGTTCGTTCGGTCTGGCGTAATCCTTCCTCCGCATTGCTCCGGGAAACCAAAGCGCGTTCAACCGAAGCGTTCGTTTGGAAGCCGGAGAAAAGAGGCAGCGAAAGCGAAACGGACCATCCAAACGATTTGGAATTGCCAAGGTTCTCGAATTCGCTTGCAGTTTTAAGACCAGTCAGGTCACGCTGGGTTCTCCCGTTCAGTGAATACGACGCGCCTGCTGAAAGTCGCGGAAAGTAGTTGGCGCGCGCGGCCGTTACGTTCGCCGTCGTAGCTTCGAGGCTTTGCCGAGAACTGAGGTAATCGAGACGTTGTTCCATTGCCCTGCTTACCAGCGCCCTGAGATCGGCGGTCTGCTGTTTTTGACGCAGGAATTCAGTGCTGTCGATCTCCGACGGTATGGATAGATCATTGAAATCGGCGTCTTGTGTGACATCGAGCGCGAGATACGCCGAGAGATTTGCTTTTGCAACTGCAAATTCGCTTTCTCTTTGCACAACGCTCAATTCGTCCTGGCCGACCTGTGCTTGCTGCTGGTACACATTGACAAGCGAAGCAGACCCTAGACGCGCAGTCTCTCGAACGCGATCGAGCTGTTGCGAGCTATAGCGAAGGTTGAGTCGGGCTACTTCGAGAAGGCGGCGGGTCCGGAGGACCTCGTAATATCGACGCTGTGTCTCTGAAACCACTGATTGCCGCGTTCGAGACAAAGTGAATTCGGTCCCCGACGCCGTAGAGCGAGCGGATGACAACGATGAGGTATTCGAAAAACCGTCGAAGATGGTGACGTCGGCACGAACACTTGCGGAGACGGAACGATCATCAGAATTTCCGATCGCAACTCCGTTGATGAATTGTTGCCCTCCCTGCCATCCTGAAGACAAAGATAAGCTGGGAGCAAAGTTTCCATATGCGGCCAAGACGCTTGCCTGGTCACGTTCGACATTGTTCTCAGCCTGTTTGACAATATAATTGCGTTCCAAGGCGACCTCGATTGCCTTGCCGAGCGTGATCGTCTGTGCATACTGTTGGCGTGCTATGAGCGGCGCTCCGAGAAGTGTGGCACAAAGGCCGATCAGTACAGTCGTCTTCATGATGGTGGGCTCCAAAATACGCTGGAATCGGTGGAAGTGTTGAAAAAGACCTCTCTAATAACGTTTTCTTGAAGCCAAAGTTTCAACTTGTGCTGAACAACCTACGACAATTTGGCGTCCCCCGGCGGTGGAATGGTTTTACCTCGAAAAAGGTCTTCTCTCGGAGTTTTCTTGACGGTTCCATCCTGCGTAGCCCCTGCAACGATGGCATCTTTTTGTGACATCAGAAATGCGACAGCTGCATCATGCTCATTCGGTATTTTGCCGTCGAGTATTGCGTCTGTTATTGCGTCTTTGAGGACTCCGATGATCGGGCCTGCCGGAAATTTACAAATCTCCATGATTTCCTCGCCGCGCAACGGCGGCTGCCATGAGCGGATCCGGTCCCGAGTTTCGACTTCCGCCATTTTCTTGATCACGAGATCGTAGTTCGTACGGACGCGCTCAACGAGCTGGGGATTCTTTGAAGTGATATCCGCGCGGCAGAGCAGCATCAGATCGTCAACCTCATCTCCGGCGTCAAACATCAGCCGCCGTACCGCCGAATCAGTGACTTCGCTATCCACAAGAGCCATAGGGCGGAGGTGCAACCGGACGAGCTTCTCCACGTAGGGCGCGTACGTTAGTGGGAATTTCATCCGTCGGAAGATCTGCGGCACCATTCGCGCGCCGAGCTCCTCGTGGCCGTGAAACGTCCAACCAATCCCTTCCTTAAAAGCCTTCGTCTTCGGCTTTGCTATGTCGTGGAGCAACGCCGCCATCCGCAGCCAAACGTTATCGCTCATTTCACAAATATTATCGACGACCTTCAACGTATGACGCAACACATCTTTATGGTGATATTCTTGTCGCTGTTCCACTCCTGCAAGTCGCGACCCTTCCGGAAACACCACATCCATCACGCCGGTTTCGAACATCATGGAAAGTCCCACAGACGGACGGGGAGCTTGCATGAGCTTCAGAAATTCCTCGGCGATCCGTTCTTGAGACACAATGCCAAGTCTTTCGCGCATGCTCTTGGCGGCTGCAAGTACCTGTGGGTCCACGTCAAAATCCAGCTGAGCTGCAAACCTCATTGCCCGCATGATTCTCAGGGGATCGTCGTCAAACGTGGCCTTCGGGTCCCGCGGGGTCTTCAGGATGCGTCGTCCGAGGTCGTCCCGTCCCTGAAAGGGATCGACAATCGTACCCTTGTCCGCTTTGTTCAACCACACGGCTATTGCGTTCACGGTAAAGTCGCGGCGGGCAAGGTCCTCTTCAATCGTTCCCGGGTCGACGACCGGTTTTCGCGAATCGCGGGCATAGCTTTCTTTTCTCGCACCGACGAATTCCACTTTTCGGTCGCCCAGATGGACCATGGCTGTTCCGAATTTCTCGAAGACCACGGGGTCACCGGCGCGCAAGTGCCGAGCAGCCTCCCGGGCAAACGCCACGCCATCACCCAGGACGACGATATCGATGTCCTTCCCATCACGACCGAGCAGGACGTCGCGCACGTATCCGCCAACGGCTGCAATGCGTGCACCCGTTCGATCCGCCAGCGCACCGAGCTCCACAAGCAATGGCTCCCTCACGTCGAATCGTTCAACCGCCATTGGACATTCGCTGAGTATGAGATTCGATCTTTGCCAGGATCTCGGTGGCGACCTCGAGTGCCTGCAACCCGTCCCGACCGGAAACCACCGGCCGACTTCCATTCCGTACACATGCGACAAAAGATCTCAACTCTTCGAGCAGCGCATTTGCTTCGGGTACTTCGGGTTGCTCATAGACAATCTGCCGCTTTCTTTTCCCCTGATCGATCTTTCCCAGGAGCATGGTCGACTTTGCCGATACGTCTCCTTCGTCCACAAGTCGGAACACTTCGGCCACAGGTTGGGCAAAGTCGATGGAGATATACGCATCGTGCTGAAAGAGCCGCATCTTCCGCATCTTGTTCTGCGATATCCTGCTTGCGGTGACATTGGCCACGCATCCGTTTGTGAACTGTAGTCGCGCGTTGGCAATGTCCGGACTATCGGAAACGACGGCAACGCCGTTGGCATCGATCCGTTCGACATTCGACCCCACGAGACTGAGGATCAGATCGATGTCGTGGATCATGAGATCGAGGACGACTGCGACGTCTGTCCCGCGTGGGTTAAACTGCGCAAGCCGGTGCGATTCTATGAACAACGGCTTGATCCGGTACGGCTCGAGCGCGAGGATTGCAGGATTGAACCGCTCGATATGGCCAACCTGGAGCCGCAGATTCTTGCGTTCCGCCAATTCGACAAGCTCCTTCCCTTCGGGGATCGTCTGTGTCAACGGTTTTTCGACAAACACATGGAGTCCGCGATTGAGCGCTTCTCGCGCGACCATGTAGTGTGCGGGAGTCACAGTGGCGATAGTCACTGCATCAACCGATCCCAAGAGGTCCTCCAATCGTGCAAACACTTTTGCTCCGAGCGGCTCTGCCGCACGTTGCGCATGAGCCGCGTCGATATCGAATAGTCCGGCAAGAGCTACCTCTGGAAGCTGAGCGAGCATTTGCGCGTGAAGACTGCCGAGGTGGCCGAGGCCGACAACGCCGACCGAAGTTGCGCCGCTATTCACGATGCCTGTCCTCCATCAAGACTGTGCTTCCATTGCTCATCGCTTGGCCCACAGCAACGACTCGGTCATATCCGCCGAGGCTGAATTCCTTGTAGTACACGACGGCTGTATAGATGTTGTTCGTCGACCATTCATTTCCCTCAAGCCGCACCCAATCCGTGTCGTTCATTACGTACTGATAATCATACGCCCCGCGACGTAACGGTGCGACGAGCACAAACCTTTGGCGGGAATCGTCGTACGTCATGGACCATTCGGAACGGACGCTCCAACCGCTAAAGTCACCGACGATATTGATACGCGGCGGCAGCCCATCGCCGGCCCAGAGAAATTGGAATTCAACCGGTTCGATGTCCCCGAGCGTCGGTCCTTCAAGTACTTCCGACACGCCGTTGTGATCACGTTTTGCCGGAAAGAAGAATCTGCTGAGATCCGCTCCTTCGCGTGGACGAATCGTATCACCGGGCGGATACACGTCGGGGTCTCGTACGTCGAGGACGCGATATTCATTCCCCGGAAGTATTCCTCCGGCCACAAAGGTCACGGCACCTGTCCCAAGATTTTCCACCCAAGTCTGTTCGTCCTTGCCATTCACCTCAATGGTCACCGGACGATCGAACTCACGATTCTTGAAGACATCGACCGACTTCACCAAAGCTATGTTGAATTGGCGGGTGGGCTCATTCAACGATTGTTCGACGACTTTTACGCGAACGGCGTGGGCTCGATTCCACGGCGCCACAGCCGACGGGATCCGACGGTTCCGGACCGTCATTGCTGAATCGATCCGGCGTTCTGCGACGATGAAGCGGACTTCCGCGAGCGGGCGCTCGGTACCTGCTTCCAGGATCGTTGCCGTGTAATTGCCGGAATAGGTGAACTCCTCCAGTCCCTTGATCCCGGGAAGTCCGAACCGATACGTCCATGCGTATGCCCGGGTGCCCTGCGGCGCCCGTCGATGGGATATCGGTTGTCGCAAGGTCATTCTTGCCGGATCGTTGACGAATTCGGATTCCGTTGCACGCCACTCCCGGCTGCAATGCGTGATGCGCACGCGCGCGTCGATCGGCTGCCCTCCTTTGACATCGAATTCCACGATCACCGGTCCACCCTCCACAACTACCGGGAACCGAGCTAAAAGACGTCCGTTCACGCGCAAACCTACGACATCGGGGTCCAGGATCTTCTGACTGTAGAGTGAACTTACAGTCAGCAGGAAGATCGCCGTGTATGATCTCATTGATCAACCCGGTAGAGAGTCAAAAAGACATATCCAGAAGTCAGTTGTTCCGGGTTCGTCAATTCCGCCGTCATGACCGGCCGCAAACTGTCGGATGCAAGACGTTCTTTCGTCGTTGACTGGTCGATCACGAATTGCGGCTGAACGATGGAACGATAATATCCGGTGGTCATGACGTGATCATACGATACTCCAGTCGTCGGCCGGCTCGTCAGTCGTGAGACCAGACTTATAGGCTCCCATACGCGGCGTTCAGAAATGTAGCCGATCATTCCTACTTCCGGGGCGACAACTTGTGCATCGCGGGGGCTGTTGTTCCTGATCCAGTAGGCCATCGGTTTCAGTCCGGTTTGCATGACCGAGGTGAATGACTTCATACGCGGTATGGAAGAGAAGGCGTATATCGCCTGACTCGTTCCGACCGAAATGACGACGGCTGCCAGTCCAGTGACGGCGGCGACCCGCACTGAAACCAGTCGTGACGGCTCCACGAGCGACAATATCCAACACAAGCCGGCTAGAATAAGAGGAAGCATCGGAACAAGGTATTTCGGGCCGGACTGTCCCCCCTGGACAATGTAGATGAGGACCAGGATCAGCGGCCAGCCTATGACAAGGCCGAGCGTGCGCCAATCCTCTCCTAGCAGCCACCGGCGGAGAAGTATGACGGCTGCAATCATCACGAGAAACGGGGCACCCTGGGCCCCAAAGACAACGAAGGCTGCGGAAAGCACGGCTTCACCCATGGACACTGCTGCTTGAGGTGTTTCCCCCAGAACCAACTCACTCAAACCGAAAGCGTTCACGGCATACAACACCCACAGACCAACAATTCCAGCATAGAGTGCGACAGGTCCTTTCCATTCCCGAAAGAAGACCTTCACATTCCTGTGCAGATGGAGCAAAAGGACCCAAAAGAATAAGAGGGCTCCCTCGGGCCGAGTCAACGTCAGGAGGGCAGCTGCCGCGGCAAACGACAATCTATCGAGCATGTATGCGTGTCGCACAGCCACCAACGTCAGAAGAAGTGCCAGGGAAGTTTCCATCCCGGTACCCGCTCTCTGGAGCAACCATGCGTCGAAGGTCAGAGCTACAGCAGCCACCACGGCAATGGCTCGATTCTCCGTCATCGTCAGCACGAGTGCCTGGAATGCAAGAATAGCAAACGAAGCAAAGACCAGGTCGAGGACCTTCGCCACGACGAACGGATCAAGACCGAGCGCCGTGCCTGCCGCGATCAAAAGCGGCCAAAGGGGACCGGCAACCGACAGCACTGATTCGCCCGCATTGAACGCGAACCCCGATCCTTGGGCAACATTTTGGGCACTTCGAAGACAGACATACGTGGCGTCCGGAGTGAAGTCAAAATGACCGGCCGCGCGCATGTAAAACAACCCAAGCGCAACGGGGACGGCAAATTGCAGCGTTATTCGCAGTCGAGGAAGGCGCTCCAGGTCGATCTCCACATTACGATCCTTTCTTCCTGGCCGCAGCGATTGCCCACGCACCGAATTCTTCGACTGATTCGAATGTGAGATCTCGTTGTTCCCGGAGAACGCGTTCCCGGCCGTACGAATCCCAGAGCACCGACGCAATGCGAATACCGGCTTCGCGTGCTGCAAGTATATCAGCCACAGCATCGCCCACCATGAACGTCCCTTCCTGCGTCACACCGAGGTCGTGCATGATAGATCGGATCCCTTCACCGGACGGCTTATGGAGCATAACGTCATTACCCGTGACAACTTTGTCAAAATACTTGCCGAGCTCGCATACTTCGAGGGTGATCGCTGTCGTATGGCGTCCCTTTCCGGTAAAGAGGGCCAATTTCACTCCTGACGACTTCAATTCGTGAAGGATCTCGGGCATACCTTTGTACACCGATGCGAGCTCCGCATGGTGCTCCCGGTAGAAGGCCAGATAGGACCTCATCGCTTCGTCGACACGGTCTTGTCCCACAACGGTCGCGAGTGCCCCCTCTTCCGGAGGACCGAACAATGCGGAGATCTGCGCATCGGTCCAGCGTTCACCTTTGTAGATCTCAACAATGTGATTAAAGGCATCAAAGATGAGACGATTGGTTCTCGTAATCGTCCCATCCATATCAAAGATAACGCACTCAAGGCTTTGTCTCGGCATTGCACACACAGGTTTGGAAATATTGAAGGCGTCAGGATTCCCCGACGCCTTCCGAAGAGTACTGCGCAAGGGAGAAGACCCTCAGGCGACAGTAACATCCTTTGAAGCGTAAACATCTTGAATTGCGTTGAGGAGCTGTACACCCTCTTTCATCGGTCGCTGGAACGCCTTCCGTCCGGAAATGAGCCCCATACCTCCTGCCCGTTTGTTAATAACCGCAGTACGGACAGCTTCGGCGACATCGTTCTTGCCCGAGGGACCTCCGGAATTGATCAATCCGGCCCTGCCCATGTACCCGTTGGCAACCTGGTATCTGGTGAGGTCGATCGGATGGTCGGACGACAATTGTTCGTAGACCTTCTTGTGGGTTTTGCCAAAATTCACCGCCGTGTAGCCGCCGTTGTTCTCCGGCAGTTTTTGTTTGACGATGTCCGCTTCGATGGTTACACCAAGATGATTGGCCTGGCCGGTCAAGTCTGCGGACACATGATAATCCTTGTCAGCCGTTTTGAACGCGGGATTCCGCGTATAGCACCAGAGGATCGTGGCCATGCCAAACTCATGCGCCTGCTGAAACGCCTGGCTCACCTCCCAGATCTGACGCCGGGATTCTGGAGAACCGAAGTATACTGTTGCACCGACTGCAGCGGCACCCATGTCGTATGCCTGTTTGACGCTGCCAAACATGGTCTGGTCATACGTATTCGGGTACGACAGAAATTCGTTGTGATTGAATTTCATGATGAACGGGATTTTGTGCGCGTATTTCCGTGCAACCGCGCCCAGGACGCCCAACGTCGACGCTACTGCATTGCATCCGCCTTCGATGGCGAGCCGAACGATGTTCTCCGGGTCGAAGTACTCCGGGTTTGGAGCGAACGACGCACCGGCCGAATGTTCGATGCCCTGGTCGACGGGGAGAATGGAAACATAACCGGTGCCGGCGAGTCGACCGGTCTTAATGATTTCCTGCAGGTTGCGCAGTACTCGCGGGGACCTGTCGGACAGCGCATAGACGCGGTCTACATAATCGGGTCCGGGAAGAATCAACGATTCCTTCGGGATCGTCGTGCATTTGTGTTCGAGCAGAAATTTTGCATCTGCCCCAAGCATTTCTGGTATGTTCATGTCAGGGTCACTCCAGGGAGAATTCGAGGGTCGGATGTCCTTTGTTCAAGGAGGCTGAGTAATATACCAAAGAGAAGGTGGGACTGCAACCGCCGCATGCCATCCGGGTTTTGATGCGCAACTATGAGAATCCGGCGAGCGGCCCTTACTTCGGATGAAGGGGTATTGCCCCGAGGTTTGTTTTCTGCTTGCGCACCACGGCGGCGCCAGTGATCGTAGTGTCACGGAACGCCGGACTCCCGGAGATGATAGATACGGTGTATGTCCCCTCCGGCAGATCGACCAGTTCGAAGGAATTGTTGCCCGACTGTGCAAGGCTGAGCGTCGTCACGGAATCCGTTGCAGTTGATGTCGTGATCACTGCCTCCACAGAATCGGGGAGAACCGATCCGATGATGGACCCGGCAAGGTCGGCGGCCTGAACGCGTATGATGGGACGCAAGATATACTCGGACTGCGGAGTCACGAGAATCGACCGGGACGCATCAAAGTCGAATGTCAGCCCATAGACTTGATCTTCCTTCACCGTAAACGGAGTTTGTATGATCAGGCCGCTTTCCAGATTCGCAGGTATCTTCACCGTGATATCGTTTCCGTTCTCGACCACCCGAGACAGCCCGAAAAGGATCTGAATCTTGTCATAGTCACCTGTGGACAAAACTGCACTCACCAGATTGCGACTGACGCCGTTCCTCAGCTGCAGGAGGTCGTGTGACTGAACATCTTCGCTGACTACATGCCATCCGAGTTCGGAGGATGCACCCTGACGATGAACAAGCACGCGTCGAAATACAATGTTGACTTCCTGGTAGGCGGCGGGAGCGTCGATGAGCTTGATGCGAAATTCTCCTTTGAAGTCGGAGTCCGGAGACTCACATCCGCCGAGCAATCCGATGAGAGCAATCGTGAACACCGTACGAAGGAGGATCATACAGCCCCGCAAATTGATTCTCGCGTCAATTCTGTCTAGGTTGATGATAATGGCCAGCACGATTGTACTAAAAAAACACGAAGAGCGCAGGATTCTCGGCGGTCATCAGTGGGTCTTCAGCAACGAGATCAGTTCGATCGAGGGTTCTCCGGGCACCGGGGATGTAGTCGATATTGTGCGCCATGATCGCCGATTTGTCGGTTCAGGCCTTTTTCATCCCCATTCGCTCATAGCAGTGCGAATCCTTGGCACGGAGCACGTAGAACCGGACAAGGTATTTTTCCGCGCCCGGATTGAGCAGGCATACCGGCTTCGTCAGTCGATCGTGAAGGACGCCGAAGCTTACAGGCTGGTGCATGGCGAATCGGATTATCTTCCCGGACTCGTCATCGACCGCTACAAGGACTGTTTCGTACTGCAGGTCCAATCAGCCGGCATGGACATGCGCATGGAGACCATTTGCGATGTCGTAGAGGAACTCTTCCATCCTGCCGCCATTGTTGTGAGGAACGATTCCGCACTCCGGATATTGGAACAGCTTCCGCACGATGTGCGCATCCTTCGCGGGTCGGGCGACGTCGTGCGCATCAACGAGCACGGTGTGAACTATGATGTTCATCTCCTGACGGGCCAGAAGACCGGCTTGTTTCTCGACCAGCGGGTCAACCGCCGCATCGTACGGCCATACCTTTCGGGCCGCGCGGTCATCGACTGCTTTTGCAATGACGGCGGGTTTGCGCTCAACGCGTCAGCCGCCGGAGCCACAACGATCCTGGGAATCGAAGTCTCCGCGGATGCGGTCGCTCGTGCGACACATAACGCATCCACAAATCAGGCGGAGAATGTGACTTTCCAGGCCGCCGATGTCTTCGACCTCCTGCGCGAAAAAGCGGATGCCGGGGAGCGATGCGACGCGATCATTCTTGATCCGCCGTCGTTCACAAAAAGCAAGAAAACCGTGGCGACAGCTCTTCACGGATACGTGTCCATCAACACATTGGCCATGCGGATGCTGACGTCGGGAGGGATCCTGGTCACTGCGTCTTGCTCGCATCACATCGGCCGCGAGGCATTCCTCGACATGCTCCATATGAGCGCGCGCAAAGCCGGGCGTTCCATACAAATGCTGGAACTCCACGGAGCATCTCCGGACCATCCAGTTCTACCAGCCATGCCCGAGACTTCATACCTTAAATTCGCAATCATCTCAGTGCGATAGGCGTCATTGCGCCTTAGCGTGGGGGAGAGTATATTGCGGATGTTGTCCTGGAGAGCAGACATGAACATTCCACGAACACTCCTGGCTGTCGCTGCCACCGCCAGCTGCCTTTCGGTTGGTGCATGGGGGCAAGAACCGGCCCGTCCCGACACGTCGGTAATTTTTCGACCTTCCACGCCTGGGTTTGTCAGCACGGTCGCCTATCGTCCTCTGGTTCACTCGTGGGGAATCGATATCATGCTCTCCAACAACGGTTTCGGGTTGGGAGCTTTCTATCGCCGTCAGTTCACCGATGATCTCGCGGGCCTGCTGACCTTTGCCATTTCAGATGTCAAGGTGGATGGTGAAAATGAGTATTTTACGTATTCGGGTACGTCATACGTTCCGGGGAAGAAGAACCGACTTCTCATGCTTCCCCTCATCGCTTCAATTCAATACAGATTGTTCAGGGACGACATCGTCGACAATTTCCGCCCGTATCTCTCCGGCGGAGCCGGGCCCACGATGATGTTTGTCGCACCGTATGCCAGATTCACGGATATTCCGATGGGGGATGGCACCACCATACGCCAATCGGAAAAGATCGAATTCTTCGAGAGTCTCAAATACGGAAAGGCCCAGTACACCGTGGGCGGATATATCGGCGGTGGGGCTTACTTTGGGAAAGATAAATCGAATGTCATGGGATTGAGCATCCGGTACTACTTTGTACGCTTTCCCTCGGGGATCGAAGTACTGCAGGGGGGGTACATGAAAGAATTCGGGGGACTGTACATCACACTGAACTTCGGCTCGTCATACTGAACAGCGACACAGCTGCGATTATCACATCAGCGATGCCGTAAGACGTTTCTCAGAAATTTCCCCGTGTAGGAGCGCTCAACTTTTGCAATTTCTTCGGGCGTTCCCGTTGCGACCACTTCTCCTCCTTTGTCTCCCGCCTCGGGTCCCAGATCGATCACAAAATCGGCCGCTTTGATGACATGAAGGTTGTGTTCAATGACCACAACTGAATGACCGGCGTCGAGGAGTGCTTGAAAGCATGACAAAAGCCGGGCGATGTCGTCAAGATGTAGTCCGGTTGTCGGTTCATCGAATATGAACAATCCCCGTCCCAACGCTCCGGACGCCGACAGATGATTGGCCAGTTTGATGCGCTGTGCCTCCCCACCCGACAGAGTCGTTGCAGGTTGTCCCAGCCGCACATAGCCCAATCCCACTTCCATCAAGATCCTCAATTTTTTCGCGACCGCGCGACCGTCAGGAGTCCCTCCAAAGAATTCGACCGCCTCGGTGACGGTCATCCGTAGGATGTCGTCGATGTTCTTTCCGTGGAACCGAACGTCGAGCACCTCCTGTTTGAACCGTTTCCCCTTGCACGATTCACACGTCAGCATGATATCCGCCAGGAACTGCATCTCGATACGTGAACGCCGTCTCCTTCGCACGTTTCGCACCTGCCGCCGGGGACGTTGAACGAAAAATGCCCGGGTTTGAAGCCATGGACTTTTGCCGCCGGCGTCGATGCCATGGCATCGCGTATGAGGTCGAACGCTTTCAGATACGTCGCGGGATTCGACCTCGGACTCCTTCCGATCGGCGACTGGTCAACGAGCTCGACACGTTGAATATGCTCCCCTCCTTCTACGGCGATGACCTTTCCCACCGACCCTTCGAACCCGCCCTTTTGTTTCTGCAGTCCTGCATACAGGATGTCGTGAACGAGCGTGCTCTTTCCCGAGCCGCTGACGCCGGTCACACAGACCAGCATTCCCAAGGGAATCCGCACATCGATGTTCTTGAGGTTGTTTTCTGCGGCCCCCCTGATGTAGATCGAGGCTTCCGCATCGGTTTTCCGGTGTCTGGGGACGGGAATTCCCTTCTTGCCGAGCAGGTATTCGGACGTCAGCCCCTTTCCGTCCGCCAGAAGTCGTTCCGTTGTCCCCGCAAACACAACCTCTCCGCCGTGTTCCCCTGCCCGAGGTCCCATATCCACAACAATGTCCGCTTCACGGATCATATCCTCGTCATGCTCAACGACGATGACAGTATTGCCGAGATCGCGGAGAGATTTCAGGATTGAGATTAGCCGTCGTCCATCGCGAGGATGAAGGCCGATGCTCGGCTCGTCCAGAACGTACAGCGAACCCATCAGCGACGAGCCGAGGGAGGTCGCCAAGTTGATGCGCTGACTCTCGCCGCCGGAGAGGGTCATGCTTAATCTGTCGAGCGTCAGATATCCGATACCAACCTGCACCAGAAAGCGAAGACGTCTGCGGATCTCCTCCAGGATGCGGCGAGCAACCTCTGTTTCGTATGCGGTAAGGTCGACGCGTTCAAAGAATTCTGCGGCGTCGTCAATGGTCATGCGAACCACATCCTGGATTGTCTTGCCGGCAACACGTATGTAGAGCGCATCCTTACGGAGCCGTGATCCGCGACATTCGGGGCACGTCGTATATCCTCTGAACCTGCTCAGGAAGACACGATAATGGAGCTTGTATGATTTTGATTCGATGAATTTGAAGTACTTCGTAATGCCGTCGAAACCCTCCGCACCATCCACGATAAGCGAGCGCTCCCGGTCAGACAAGTTCAACCAAGGCGTGTCCAGCGAAATTCCCGACTTCACACCATTGCGGACCAAGTCCTGGTAGTATTTCCTCCACCGGGGGAATGTCCATGGCAGAACCGCACCTTGGCGCAGGGTCTTTCGCGGGTCTGGCACGACGAGGTCCATGTCAATGCCGACAGAACGACCGAACCCCTGACACACCGGACATGCACCGACCGGATTGTTGAACGAAAACATCCTTGGATCAGGGTCTTCGTAGCGGGTGCCGTCATTGGCGCATTCGTAATGTTGGGTAAACCTCAGAGGTGCCGCTCGGTCCGGCAGATGCGTCAGAACGTATCCGTCGCCTTCGACGAAGGAGGTCTGAATAGAGTCGGCAAGGCGCGTTCGCAGGTCGGGATCGGACGACGCCAGCGACAGTCTGTCGACGACAACGGTGATCCCTTTTTTCGACCTCCCGAAAGACGATACTGTATCGAGATCGACGACAGCCCCTTCTTTGAGAATCCGGTGGA
>Ga0155285_1068_pt3 | contig 14972 bp, 9 predicted proteins | sample RifCSPhighO2_02_FD_106253 | JGI IMG/M metagenome (GOLD analysis project Ga0155285, IMG submission 106253) | Ignavibacteria bacterium RIFCSPHIGHO2_02_FULL_56_12
TCTTCTGAAGCGCCGCTTTTGTGGCAATGTCTACGCACTGACCGTAGTCCGGCTTCACCGTTCCCTTCATGATCCCCGGGTTATTCTTGAACTGCTCGCGTACGTTGTTGATGATCGCGTAGGCAGCTTTCCCGACCGCTTTGATGGCGAGTGAGGAGAAAAGATACACGAGCACCGACCCGAGCATGGCGCCAACAAACACCTCCGGCTTGTTGAGATTGATGATCGGCTGGAATTCCGGCATGTAGTTTCGGACTTCGTCGATGTACGCGCCGAAGAGCAGGAACGCCGCGAGCGCAGCCGACCCTACCGCATATCCTTTCGTGAGGGCCTTTGTCGTATTGCCGACGGAATCCAGACGGTCCGTTCTGTCGCGGATCTCCTTCGGCTGCTGACTCATTTCAACGATTCCACCCGCGTTGTCGGTGATGGGACCGAACGTATCCATCGCAAGGATATATGCGGCGGTTCCGAGCATACCCATGGTCGCAACGGCGGTGCCGAACAACCCGGAATGCGCCAGACCCGAATGGTCGCCGAGATAGTACGCTGAAACGATTGCGGTGCCGATGACGAGCACCGGATAACCGGTCGACTCCATGCCGACGGCGACTCCGGCGATGATATTCGTTGCCGGTCCGGTCAGCGAGGCCTCGGCGATCGACATCACGGGCCGGTATCGGTATTCCGTGTAGTACTGCGTAATGTAGACGAAAGCCACGGAAGTCAACACGCCGATGAGTCCGCAGAGGAAGAAGTTGAAGTAGTATTCTCCGCCAAGCAGCCAGCGGGATGCAATGAAGAATCCGATGATGGCCAGGACCGCGGTGATGAAGTAGCCCCGGTTCAATGCCTTCATCGGGTCCTCCTGGTCGTTCGTCTTGACCGAAAGAATACCGATCACCGACGCAACGATACCGAATGCACGTGCGACGAGCGGGAAGAGTATGACGCTGAGGATCGAAATTCCGCCCGCCTCGAATGTTGCCACATTCGCCGAATAGAGCCCGGCCGCCAGGATCATCGCACCGATGTTCTCCGCTGCCGTCGACTCGAAGAGGTCGGCTCCGCGGCCCGCGCAGTCGCCGACGTTGTCGCCGACAAGGTCAGCGATGACGGCAGGATTTCTCGGATCATCTTCGGGAATACCCGCTTCTACCTTGCCGACCAGGTCCGCGCCGACATCAGCGGCCTTCGTGTAGATACCACCGCCCAATTGTGCGAAAAGGGCGACAAAGCTCGCGCCGAATCCGTAGCCGACGATCATCAGCGGAATCTTACGGACATCGCTGGTTACGCCGAGATAGTCGACGATGCCGAACAAGCCGGCGACGCCGAGCAAGCTCATTGCCACGACAAAAAATCCCGACACCGCTCCGCCTCTGAGCGCCGCCTGGAGCGCGCTGTTCATGTTCCGCGTTGCGCCGGCGGCGGTGCGGATGTTCGCGCGGATGGCGACCCACATGCCCATATAGCCGGCGGCGACAGAGCAAGCGGCACCGAGCGCGAAGGAAATCGTTGTCCAGAGGGCAAGAGCCCCCGGACCCGCAGGATCGTGCTCCGTCGGCGTCCGTACGAAAGCATAGAGAATGTAGATGAGCGCCGCAAGGGCGATCGCAAGGTAGGCGATCGTACGGTTTTGGCGTCGCAGGAATGCTTCGGCCCCTAGTTTGATCGCGTTCGAGATCTCCTGCATTTGCGGCGTTCCAGAATCACGCCCCAAAACATTGCGGATCAGGTAGAAGGCGAACAAGAGGCCGAGCACACTGATGCCCAGAATAAGGGTCAATTCCATGAGGTTAATTGGAAATAAACGTGGTGGTTAGAGCAGGAATTTGTGCGCCAATATACAACCAAATCCCATAAAATTCAGCCACTTATCTCAAAGCAGAATACCCGCAGACTTCGTCATCCCGTCGGTTCCCGACGCGGTGGATTAGTGCCCCGACTGTGCCCCTGAGAGCTGCTTCACGAGGTCTCCCACAACCGCCTTCGCGTCGCCGAACAGCATGAACGTCCGGTCGGCGAAGTACAGCTCATTGTCGATCCCGGCAAATCCAGGATTCTTGCTCCGCTTTATTGCGAAGACCGTCTTTGCCTTGTCCGCATCGATGATGGGCATGCCGAAGATCGGCGTCGACTTGTCATATCGTGCGGCAGGATTAACGACATCGTTCGCCCCGATCACGATCGCTACGTCGCACTGGTGCATGTCCGGATTGATGTCGTCCATGCCGATCTGGTCGGTGTACGGGATGTCCGCCTCCGACAGCAGCACATTCATGTGTCCGGGCATTCGTCCCGCAACAGGATGGATCGCAAATTTCACGGAAATGCCGCGTTTCGTGAGCTGATCATAAAGCTCTCGTGTCCGATGTTGCGCCTGGGCGACAGCCATACCATAGCCGGGAATGATCACGACCGACGATGCTTGCTCAAGGATCTGTGCCGCTCCTTCGATCGTCTCCTCTTTATATACCTTCGCCTCGCCTCCTGCTTTCGCAGCCTGAACTTTCCCGAATGCGCCGAACAGAACATTCACAAACGATCGGTTCATTGCGCGGCACATGATGATCGAGAGAATAAGTCCGCTCGATCCGTCAAGAGCTCCCGCTGTAATGAGCAGACTGTTGTCCAGCACGAAGCCCATCGCAACGGCCGAAAGTCCCGCGTACGAATTAAGAATGGAGATCACCGTCGGCATATCCGCACCGCCGATGGGAATGATCAACAGGACACCGAATGCGAGCGACATGACGATGATGGCTGGGAAGAGCAAGCCCGAAGCCGGACCGGTGGGGTTGAGAACCAGCCACACCCCAAGTCCCAACGCCGTCAGCAGAAGGCCGATGTTCACGACGTTCTGGCCGGGATACGTCACGGGACGCTGCGGGATCCACTTCAATTCCTGTAGCTTCCCGGCGGCCATAAGGCTTCCCGTGAAGGTCAGAAAGCCCAGGAGGACTTCCGCGACGATCGCCGACACACGGAACGTCGTCAATTGCTCCGGACCTTCCGAGGTCCACAAATAGAACTTGGCCACACCGACGAGGCCGGCGGCAAGTCCGCCGAATGCATGTGAAAGCGCTGTCCGCTGCGGAACTGCCGTGAGTGCAACGCGGGAAAGTGGGACCCCCACAATAAATCCTACGGCAATGGCGCCAATGATCCACAGATGATGCACAACGTCCGGACGGCTCCACGTTGCGGCAACCGCAAGCGTCATCGCAAGCACTCCCGCATAGACGCTTTTCCGGGCAGTCTTCGGGTTGTTCATCCAATGCAACGAGAAAATGAAAAGAGCCGTCGCGACCAGATAGGCAAGCTGTATGAAGTCGGTCACGGCTGCTCAACCTCCTTCCGGGTCGCCTTGAACATCTTCAACATGCGGTCGGTGATGAGGAAGCCGCTGACGATGTTCGTGACGGAGGCAAAGAGGGCGATGGCTCCGAGTATGCGAATATCTTCGGGGAAATCAGAGCCGGTGACGATAATGGAGCCAACGACCGCGATCGCAGAGATGGCATTGGTCAACGACATCAGCGGCGTATGCAGTAACCGCGATACTCGGGCGACTACGCCGACGCCGATGAATGTGGAAAGAAGGAAGACAAACACGAGCGACCAATAGTCGGTGTCGGGAACAGGGTGTACGTCTGGCGCTTCGAGCTGCACCACTGTCGTGTCCTCTGCCTGTTGCTGTGCCTGCTTCGAAGCGGCGGAAAGCCCGATGGCGACGACAGCTACGAACGCGAAGATGAAGCCGATTTTCAGTATGCGGGTCATATGTGGATTCATCGAGAGATTCGAGGATTCATTCTAGGGATCTCTTGAAAAGAGTTTCACGCCCCTCGACCCTTCGGTAAACTCAGGGTCGCCCTGAGCGTAGTTCTGGTGAGCGTAGTCGAACCAGTCGAAGGGCGACTCCCTTCGGTCGCTCGGGGCAGGCAAAGAGTGCAAAAGTCCGGGTAAAGCTCGTACGCAAAGGACGCAGAGAAAAAGGGTTTCATCTTCGTGATCTATGTGTTCTTTGTGGCCAATTACTTCCTAAATCCTTTTTCGTGCCCCTTCGCCCGCCCTCGGCCACGACCGGCGGTTCGACGCTTCGGTAAACTCAGCGTCGCCCTGAGCCTTGTCGATCGGTAGTCGAAGGGCGACTTCGCTCACCGTCCCGAGCGACTTGTCCGCCTTCTGTGTGGCGGGAGTCGAGGGACCTCGGGCGTGGCCGGGGTGGTCCAAATCTTTTCTCCACCGCTTTCACGATTCTTCTTCACTTGCCTCTTGTACCTAGAGCCACATCGTAGTTGCGCGAAATCACTATTTACCTGCGCCGCCAGTAACGCGTGCCGCCTTCAGGATCTCTTCGTCCAACGGAGTCGGCGCATCAGCTTTCGGGTACATGTGTCTCAGGAGATTCGTGACGTTTTGGGAGTACAGGCGGCTGGCGTCGACGGGGGCGGATGCGGGAAGATTCACCGCGCCGATAATCGTCACACCGTTCACGACCACAATCTTTCCCGCCTTCGTCAATTCGCAATTTCCACCGGTCTCGGCGGCAAGGTCGACGATAACCGAGCCGCGAGCCATTGAGCGGACCATAGCTGAGGTGATCAACACAGGAGCCTTTTTGCCGAAGATCTGAGCGGTCGTGATAACGGCGTGAACTTTCGGCAGAACGCGGGCGATCGCCTCCTGTTCGGCTCTGAGGAATGCCGCCGTTTGTTCGGCGGCGTATCCCCCCGTTGTCTCGACCTTCTCATCGGGAAGCTTCATCTCAACGAACGATGCCCCGAGACTTTGCACTTGTTCCCGCACGGCCGGTCGCGGGTCAAAGGCTTCGACCTTTGCACCCAATCGCCGCGCCGTTGCGATAGCTTGTAATCCGGCAACGCCGGCTCCAAGGATCAGCACCGTCCCCGGAGGGACCGTTCCGGCCGCTGTCATCAGGAGCGGAAACATCTTCCCGACCATTTCAGCCGCCATGAGCACGGCTCGGTAGCCTGCGACGGTCGCCATCGACGAAAGGGCGTCCATTCCCTGCGCCCGACTGATGCGAGGAATGAATTCCATGGCGTAGGCGACGATGTTGCGCTTTGCAAGCAGTTTTATCAGGGAAGCATTCGCCGAGGGAGCAAGGAAGCCGATAAATGTTGTGCGCGGCCGCAGCTTCAGCACTTCAGAGGAAGACGGTGGCTGGACTTTGACGATCAGGTTCGCGCTCTTATAGAGAGCAACGATGGAGACCACCTTCGCTCCGGCCGTACGGTAGTCGACGTCTGCAAAGCCGGCGGCCTCACCGGCTCCGGATTGCACGAGCACGGTGTGTTTGTCGCGTATCAGGTGAACGACATTCGCCGGAACTAGGGCGACGCGCGTTTCACCCGTCGCAGTCTCTCTGGGTACGCCTATTACGGGCATAACATCTCCGATGTGGAGTGCGGCGGAAGGGAGGGCAAGTTAGGAGAAAGAGTGCGGAAGTTCAAAGAGAAAAACAGAAAAAAGCAAAGGACAAAAAGAAATGAAAAAGAAAAGGGAAAATAGAAAGTACGATATCAGGCTGAAACGGTCGAGGACTTTCCGCGGACCTAGAAGCCTCAATGACGCAGCTCTAATCCGGAACCCAAAAGGCCCAAATTCTGTGACGCTACCGATCAGTTCCCGAATACACTTCCAACTCTCCCGCGTACGTCGCGGCACGAATGAACATCCGGACCGCCATGAATAGCTGCTGAAGAAGAACGAGCAGGAGAATCGACCAGTATCCGTTCTGCGGGAATGCGCTTTCGAAAAATCCGTATAACCCCATTGCAGCGAACGTCAGAAGAGCAAACAACATCGCCAGGCTGAAGGTCGTCCAAAACCGCCGGACTGCGAAGATGACACCGGAGCCAAAAGCTGCGAGGGCGCTCAACCTACTCTCCGCAACAATGCGGACTTTCGCGTAATCGGCGCTGATCGTGAAGAAGACGAGCACGAGGAAGACAAAGGCGTTGCGAACCATATACAAGATGAACGGAGTCGTTTCCGACGGCGAGTTCTCCGTCCACGAGGGAATACCGCGATTGAGCCAGTCGACTACTCCGACGAAGAAGAGATAATTGAGAATAAGGGATACAACCGCCAAGCGGAAGAACGGTCCGAAGGAGATCATTCCGGACGAAAGAAATTCGGCGATGGTAGGCGGATACTCTCCGCGAAATGCCGAGATGAAACCTGCGCTGAGAATGCAGCCGACGACCACATACAGAAGTCCCAGCCATGAAACAAAACCCATTCTCGTCCACTGCAGCTCAAAATCCGTGATAATGCCCTTGAGAAACATCCCCAGGGGTCTCACGATCCCGCCCGACATGACGACCTCGCTGTGACGGAGGAACGGAGCGTATCCGAGGATCGAATAGTCCAGCATCGTCACGATCTCGCTCGTTTCGTTGTCCGTCTTGAATGTCTGCACCCAGTTCTCGTCCATCCTCTCGAGCAGTGGTTCCTCCATGACGGTCCCCCGGATGGCGCCATCGAGCTTCTGAAGCATCGGAACCGCGAGGATAAGGCCGAACGCAAGGTTCACCAACCACGCAAAAAGCACGATGCGCGGCATATGGAACGCGCGAACAAGACCGGTGCGGAACGCGGAGAATGCGATCACGAGACGGCTCCTTTCTGGCCGGAGGGGACTCCGAGCAGGACATGTTTGTAGCGCTGATAGGCGTAGGACACTCCGAGCAGGATGACGCCGAGAGCGACGAATGAGACGATACGATACAGCGTCTCGAGGAACGAAAGGTCATACAGGAAGATCTTGAGGATCGTTATGCCGAACAGTACAATGGCCATGACCCGAAAGCCGCGGCTGGCCCGCAAGAATCCGAACACCATGAGCGTGACTGAATACACCAGCCATATGCCCGAAACGGACAGTTGCTGCTGGTCTCTCAGGGCGTCAACGGTCGCTTGTCGCAAGCTGACGTCGTCCGTCGAGCCGATCAAAACAATGCTCCGCTCGAACACGTCGCGCGTCTCTCCGGTGAGCAGTGAAAAGACTGTCACGGCTGCGCCGATCGATGCGATCGCATAGCCTTCTTTCCACGCTCCTTGGTCGTGCTGATGGAAGGCGAATGTACGGCCGACGTACGCAGACAACAGCGCAGTCAGGACAAGTATCCCAGTTCGCATGTTGAGCAAGGGTACATGAATGTCGGGAAGGACCACGGCAAAGCCGCGAAGTATCGCAGTGATGACGCCGACACCCAGTACGACGATTCCGACGATCCAAACAGGGCGGAAACGAAGGCGCAACCCCGTCCAAACGAACGCGGTTCCCGTGATCGCCCAGGTTGCCGCGAGGATGAGGACCGAGTGAAACCAGCGTTGCGTCATTTCGTCCCCTACCAGACTCAGCCGCCAAACACGCAGAACGTCGTTGACTTCCACCGTGATCAGAAGGGCCAGACAGGATACACCGATCGAGAGAAACGTGCTGCGCATCGGCGTCGAAGCCTCACCGGTGACAAGGGAGCGCCAGGCGGCAAAAGAGGCGATAATGACGACGGCAAATCCCAGCGTGCGATCATTGAACACCGGTGAGAAAGCTTCGATATCGGCCGTCATGAGTCCGCCGCGGACTCCCACCAAGTCTAACACGGCCAAACAGAGCACCACGAGCGAAACGATATTGAGGTGAACATATTTCCAGCGGGTCGCCGACCATGCCGCCGCAGCGGACAATACCGACCAGCTTATCACGAGAGAAAAATCCGAGTAGACCAGCGAGCACCCGAACAAGGCCAGAGCCGCGGAGACTGTCGACTGAATCTTTGCGTATCTGCCGTCGGCGGGCGGACGGAGGAATACGACGGCAAGAACATAGACCGCCGCCATGCCGACCATGGTCCAACCGGCTCCAGCCTCCGATTCCTCAGAAAGAACAACAGCGACTGCAATGCATCCCATCGCCGCATTCAGCAATGAGACGATAATCCGGGGTGCGTCGAACGACCGGCCGAATCGATGCAACGCAGTATCTGTTGCGACAAACGCGCCCCAAAAGACCATGACAAAAAACATGGTCAACGTCATAGCGTCGACATCATATTCCTCCACGTGCCAGACAAAATACACGATCCAGACTCCCGCCAGAGTGAGAACCTCGAGCAGGACCCATTCCGGCTTTCGAACGACAAGTCCGAGGAGTGCGACTGTCAACAGCGCTATGTACGTGAAGAGACCAATCTCATTAGGTGAACCCGTGTTCAACATCCAGGGTGTAAGAAAACCTCCCGCCCATCCCAGAACGCCGACGGCAATTGCGTTGTAGTACACAGCTTGGGAAAGCGACAGCGCTGTAACGACGGACATGAGTATGAACGCGACCCACTGCGGCACGAGCGCGTAGTAGTTGAACGACGAGTAGACGCTTACATAGAGGATGGCAATGCCCGCCCCGACCAATCCCTGCGAGAAAACCGCAAATCCCCTGCGATGCGTTTGGTATGCTCCGGCGAGACAGAGTATTCCCGATACACCGCCGATGGCCACGCGCACGCCTTCGGAGATCCAATTGTTGTCGAAAGCGTACTTGAGGAATAATCCGACACCGATAATGAGGGCGAAGGCTCCGATGCGGTTGAGCAGCTTCCCGCCGACAAATGCCTCCCACTCTTCGCGGGTACGAGAAGGGGGAAAGGCGGGGGCTGGAGCAGAAACGGGGACAGGGACGGGGACGGATGAAGAAGAGACGGATGCGGGCGATGACTTTGTCGGTTGTTTAGCCTTCTTCGACGGTTCAGGCAACTGCACCTGCAGACCGCTCACCGAGCGCTCGAGGACGTCGAGACGGAATTCGAGGTCCGTGACTCGGCGCTGAAGAGTAGTGGCGCGAACGATGAAGAAGACAAGGGCGCCCAGGAGGAAGAGCGGAAGCAAAAAAAGTCCAAGATAGAGCATGTTGTAAATTCTGATTACCGAGAGGCATTCAAGGCATTTGGAACGGCTTCCGTCACCCCTCGACTACGCTCGGGGTGACGATAGAACGATGTGACGCTCAAGTATGCAAATATCCATCTACCTATTTTTTCTTCGCGACCTGGTGTCTTCGTGGCCAACCTTTCTTCACTGCCAGTACGAAGCCAAATCAAAATAACTTTGCACCCAGAACAAGAATTTCGCCCCATATTTCCTCGCCGCAAGGGATGGTTCGGAGACACCCACCACTTTGCTGTTATTGTTCCAATTCACATCCATCAACAACTTTTTGTCCGGATCGACCTCGGCGGACCGAACGGAAGCATTACCCGTGTACGTGAACTTCTTCCATCGATACTTCCCGTCCCAGGATTCGCGTAATTCCTTTCCATCCTCAAAGATCACACGAACGTCGACTGGAGCAATCGCTCCCCCGTCGCGCTTGATGACCACCTCCGACACGAATTTTCCCTCTGAGGGAACGGGTGAGAGCGAATCTCTGCCGTTCCAGTCGAATCGGCCTGCGGGCTCGGGCATTCTGGTGTTGGTGATAGCTTCGACCTTATAGTCGAACAAGTCCGAGGAGAACCATGTGTTGTCGAAGAACCAGGTCAAGTCCTTTCCGCTCATCTCGTTGACCACGGAGATGAAATCCCGGCTCGTGGGATGTTTGAACCGGAAACGGTGATGATATGTGCGCATGACGCGATACATCGTTTCCTCGCCGAGATACCGCTCCAATGTATGGAGGGACATGGCCGGCTTGGTGTAGGAATTCGTTCCGTAGGTCTGGTAGTAGTCCCAGCCGCGCCGTGCCATGACGTCGTAGTTCCCCCACCTGCGCAATTCAAGATTGCCCGTGGCCATACGGATGACCGGGACCTCTTCGAACGCGTGCGGAATACCCACATACGACGAGGCTCCCGGCCCGCCGAAGAATGAGCGCGTGGCCCGCCAAGTGCTGATGGCCGAGCCGTCGTCCCATCCCCGCAGGAGTACTCGGTCCTGCGAATACGTGTTGAAGCCTTCGTCAAGCCACGCCTCTTCAAATTCGTTGTTGCCGATCAGTCCGTACCAGAATTGATGGCCAAATTCGTGAACGGTCACGCTCTCAGGGCTTGGAGATCTTTTCGATGCGAACAGCGAAGCTCCGCCGGTAAACAATGTCGGGTACTCCATACCACCGGAACGACTGCCATTGGCGGGGTCGACAACCGTGACGCAGTCGTACGGATACTCGCCGTACCATTCGCCGTAATATCTCAGCGCTTTAAATGTCGCATCGAAATACCGTTCAGCGAGCGGCGTATGATGAGGCTGGAGGACGAGGATTACTGTGACGTCGCGGAGAGCATGATGACGATCCGGGTGTTCTCCGGCTTCGGGCACGGCATGGGAGAAGGTGCGCTTTTCGATCACGAGTTCGGGAGATGCGAGCCAGGCGAAATCATGGACGTCGGCTTGAACGAAGCGATGCGTTGTCGTCCCATGATCGTTTCTCTGTACTTCTTTCGGAATCCCTCCGGTCGCGCCGATGAGATAATCGGACGGCAGTGTAATGCGAACATCGTACACGCCGTAGTCGGCGAAAAATTCTGTGTTCGCATGGAATTGATGGCAGTTCCATGCGCCGTTCGACCAGACGCCGATCTTGGGGAACCACTGCGCGAAGAAGTGATACGTCCGGATCTTCCCGGTCCGCGATATCGGAGCCGGCTGCTTGGTCTCAAATTCGATCCGCATTCGCATCACTTCACCGGGACGCACCGCACGCGGCGACACAACCTGAAAGACCGTTTGGTCTTCAGCATTAATATCGTCGGGCTGGATGTACGTGAAGGTGCTTGTGATGTCGACCTCACGCGTACGTTCAAGCAACGTCACGCGGCGCACATTCGTGTAGCCATAATCATCCGGGCTCATTTCCCCCCGGTAAAAGTTCCACCCATTCTCTTTCGCGTACGTGCTACGATTGTTCTTCCAGGCATTGTGATAGAGGTGGAAGGGGAACGTGGTCTGCGGAAGTCCGGTGGTGTTCTTCCATTCAAGCACTTCGGTCCCGGATACGACCGCTCGGTCAGGATCCAATCGTACATCTATACTGTAATTCGCGATGCGGTCACTCTGTCGTGGCAATACGAGCGATTCGTCCCATTGGGGAGATCCTTGCTGAATTCTCGCGACTGTCGCTGATATACTTGGTGTTTGCGGGGGGCGGGATTGAGGCGATCCAACGAAAGCCCCAACAAGAACAACAATCCCGAGAAGGAGGATGAATTCTACGGCTGCTGTCGCACGAGCCATGACCGGTTCTCCGTGAGCTTGTTGAGGAGGCGAAACATAGGGAAAGTGACCCTGAATTCAAAGACACGAAAATCCGTCGGAAAACATGAACTGACGGCGGTTTTCCGATTTTGAGAACAGAATAGGCAATTTTTAACTTGACACAAGACTTCCAACTAGGTAACCTCTTGCTGTCTGACATCATACATCTTACAACTTCAATGTCCGTCTTCCAGACCATCGCCAAGCCGTCGCAACTCAGCAAGCTTGTAGAAGAGCAGATCGAAGAAGCGATACGCCAGAGAAAATATCAGCCGGGTTCGAAACTGCCGACGGAACTCATGCTGTGCTCTCAGTTCGGCGTCAGTCGAACAGCCGTACGCGAGGCATTACGCATGCTGAGCGCCCGGGGGCTGATCACTATCACGAAGGGGAAGGGAATGTATGTCCGGAAGATCTCTGCGGACACCGTGACGAATCCGATGCATCTGTACCTGCAGATGACGTACGACCGAAGTCATGTGCTCGACATCGTTCACGCGCGACAGATCATCGAGCCGCCGATCGCCGCACTTGCAGCGGTCAACCATACGGATGAGGACGCAAAGAAGCTGGAAAAGGATCTGAACGACCTCAAGGAGTGCAACTCGGACTATCCTCACTTGGCCGCCCTCGACATGACATTTCATTTGGACATTGCGAAAGCATCTGAGAATCCGATCATTCCCCTCATTCTCGACCCGATCCACCGTCTGCTGCCCCAGATCAAGTCGTCCGTCTATGCGAGTGTCGAAGATGCCAAAGAATCGGCAGTCATCTGGCACTCGAAGATTCTCGAAGCCATTCTGAACAAGAATGCCGACGGAGCGCGCACTGCGATGACCGAACACCTCAAGATCGCCGAGGAACATGCGCGACGCATGCTCAAGGCGCAGAAAACACAAAGCAAGTAGGCATTCTTTCACATCTGATCGCGTACGTTGAACAAGGCGACACAGATTTCTACCTCCAACGGCGCCAAGAAATCTTTGAGCTAAACCTGTATGACATGTGACAGCGGACAAAGCAAGCACCAATTGACAATCCACAAATACCAAATAAGCATCAAGTTTTCGTTTGGAAGCATTTGGATTTTATTTGTGATTTGCTAATTGAAATTTGGTATTTCTTTTATGAAGACCCGGCTCATCATATCAACACTTGTAACGGCTGCAATTTGTGCGTGGCCAGCCGTAGCTCAGGACCGAAAATTGTTTCCTGCGGACGTCGTACCGCGTAACCGGTTGATCACCACCGGTGAACTCTTCAACCTGCTGGAATTGAGCTCACCCCAGATGAAACCGATCACCGACGCCCTTCACGCCTACGACACCACCCGCGCGCTTCACCTCTTTGTTCAACACATTCGCACCCGCACAGCTCCCCGGTACTTCTTCGACCCCGCAACCGTCCCCTCCCGCGCCCGCACCTACGCTCAACAGTTTCCGGATGACGACTCGTACGCGGAAGAAACCGTTGACGACTTCATGAAGAAGTACGGTACAAACGTCGATTGGCGCGTTCCGGGAAAAGACCTTGAGGGCACACCGCACACTCCGAACACCGTCCGCTTCCTCGCACGGCAACTCTACGGGGAGAATTTCGGTTCACTCTATTATATCAAGGGAAAGGACCGGCGCTACCCCGATTTTCAGATGGGGCAGTGGCGCGATTTTATACGGGACGTCGAAGCCGGGGCGGTCGAAACCGGTGGAAATGACGTCTTTGAGCGGTTTTACGGTGGCCACCGGGTTCGAAACTGGATGATGTTCCACCAGCTTCTGCTCGGGTCCGAGGTGCTGACGGATGACGATCAGGTGTTTATTATAAAGAGCTTTCTGCTGCATGGAGCCCGGATCGTCGACAACTGCAAGAAATTCAACTGGGGGAACCATCAGCTTGTCGGACTCTGCGCCCTGTATGAAATGACGCTGATGTATCCTGAATTCCCCGTCATGCGCCAGTGGAACGGTCATGTGTTCAAGCTTGTCTTGGAACACCTTGACAAAGAGGTCAAGGATGACGGGTTCCAATTCGAGCGCGCCTCCCATTACTTCAAGCTCGACATCTTCAATTACTTCCGCGCATTCCGCATTGCGGAGGTCAACGGCATTGTGATACCCGCGTGGGCGCGCGAACGCTTTCGCAGGATGTTCCACGCCATCCTGGCAGTGCTCATGCCCAACGGGGCGATGCCGCCGTTGCAGGACGCGCAGGACACATACATCGGTAGCCGGAACATCGACGAAGCGCGCAAGTCACTCGGCGTTTCGGAAACGGCGAATTCGGCAGAACTGGTCGATCCTCCGGAAGGTCCATTCCTCGCGCTCGGTGCGTATCTCTACCGAGACCCGCAGCTAAAGTACTTCGGTTCCCGCACGCTTCACGCTGGGTTTTCCTGGTTCCTGCCTGAAGATGCCCAAACCGTGTATGCATCGCTCGCCTCGACTGCGCCGACATTCACATCCACGGCACTAGTCTCAAGCGGATATTACGTCATGCGCGGGGGCTGGAGCGCGAACAATCCGTACATGATCGTCGACGGCGGACTCGCCCAATTCAAACCGGACCATACACACGGTGGCGTGCTCGGTCTCATCGCGTTTGCGAACGGTGCCATGATTCTTCCGAACTATCGGGTAAGATACAGCTCTCCATCGTACCCGTTCATGAAAAATTCGTTCGTCAAGAACGTGGCCCTCGCCGACAGTATACTGCAGGGACGCGGCTGGATCGGCAACGCCGCACAAACAGGGTTCGGCAAATGGGCCTGGCTCCCGACGCCGACTGTTCTCCAATGGACGACGGGTGACAGCACCGATCGATTCATGGCCTCGCATAACGGTTTCGATACTGTGGGCGTCGCATACACACGGGAGATCCTCTTTGTCAAACCGGCCTTCTGGGTCGTTCGCGATAGATTCACGGCCGGCAACGGCGCGCATTCGGCGCAACAGTTCTGGCAGGGAAAATTTGAGACTGTGGAGCCCGGACATGTGCGGTCGGTGCAAGGTCCGGCTCGATTGGACATCATTCAGGTTTCCCGCGAATCGTTGACCGCGATCGCAGGGGGCGGGAACGAGACGGAGTCGATCGTGTTTCACGCCGCACCGGCGAAGCAGCACGAATTCGTTTCCGTGCTGATCCCCTCTTCATCGGCGAAACCGGCTGAGTTCTCCGTGCGGAAGTCCGGCGCGGAAGCGGCAGAAATTTCTTTTGAAGACAGGACGTACACGATTTCGTTCAGTTCACATGAACCGATACAAGTGAGGTGGTGACATGATGCAAACACGTCAAAGAAGCCTCATCCGGATCACAGCAGCACTCTGCCTCGTATTCGCTCTTTCGGCTGCGGTGTTGTCCCAGGAGACCGGAAAGATCGCCGGGAAGGTGCACATTCGATCGACCGGTGAGCCGCTGATTGGAGCAGTCGTGGTTGTCAAGGGCACACAACTGGGCGCATCGACCGACATCGACGGGAACTATTTCATTTTGAACATCCTGCCGGGCGAGTACGAGATCAGCGCGAGCTTCCTTGGATATCAGAAGGTTACGCAGAGCGGTGTTGTGGTGAACATTAATCGGACGACGACGCTTGACTTCTCCTTGCAGGAACAGACGGTGGACATCGGCGAGGAAGTGGTCGTTGTGGCAACACGGCCGGATGTCCAGCGCGAAAAAACATCGAC
>Ga0155285_1163_pt2 | contig 14285 bp, 8 predicted proteins | sample RifCSPhighO2_02_FD_106253 | JGI IMG/M metagenome (GOLD analysis project Ga0155285, IMG submission 106253) | Ignavibacteria bacterium RIFCSPHIGHO2_02_FULL_56_12
GCTCGCCGATGCGAGGGGTTTCGGGTATCACGGGTGCCGGCGCAATTTTCACCGACATCATGATGACGCTGCACGACAGGAGAAAAGGGGTGAACGCCGCTCCATTCGAAATGCCGGCGCGCGTTGAACAGAAAACAGTGTGCGCCCGATCCGGATTGCTCCCGAATAGCGAGTGCGGTACGACAATCGTGGAAAAGTTTGCTCCTGGAACGGCGCCGAAGGATTACTGCGCAGTTCATCGCCGATTTCTGATCGTCACCGACGACGGCAGATTACAGGAACGCGTATATGAGCTTCTTCCGTACGAATACCGGGACTGGGCACGGAGTCAGGGAATTCCAGTCCCTCCGAGCAATGCGAGGCCAGTTGGTACTCGTACTGTCGCAATGGAAAAGCGGACGCCGCATCGGCTGGCTCTCTTGAGTCCGATGAGCGGAGATTATTTCAAACTGGATCCGGTGTTGCGATCGGAGTTTCAGACTGTGCTCGTCCGCGCATATGTTCCACCACCCGCGGGCAGGGCAGAGCTTCTTGTCGACGGCACTGCGATGTGTTCATTGTCAGACGGGATTGGCTGGTGGCGTTTGCAGCGGGGCGTACACCGGTTACAGGTGCAAGCAGAGCTTCAGGGACGACGTATGTCGAGCAAGAGCGTCTTGGTGACGGTTGATTGATTTTCTGATGCCTGTACAACAGAAACGCCGGGCTCATTACCCGGCGTTTGCTTTTCTACGAAAGGAACTGGCGAGCGGCGTGGTGACGGTAACAGTGGACTGATGATGGAAAGAGGGGTTTCTGTCTATTCGTAGGCGAATCTCCGTGTTTTGAAAGCCTCAGCAATGAAGACATCCACTAACCTTCGTGCCCCTTCGCGTATCAGCTCTTACTCGTCTTGGTGGTCCTTCGTGGACAATTCTTTACACCGGCCTCACTCATGGGACTTCGTAAGCTTACTTTTGGCGCACCGCACTACAACGCGTATTTGATCAACGCGAATCCGCCGACCAAAAGGACCATGAATGCAATCGACAACCATTCGAAATACTTGTCGATGAACGGCTTGATCATGGGACCGAACCAATAGAAGAGCGCAGCGACCAGGAAGAAACGAGCCGAACGGCTTATCGCGGACGCAACGAAAAATGTGGCGAAGGAAATGTGAAAGGCGCCCGCGCCAATCGTGAAGACCTTGTACGGTATGGGCGTGAAGCCGGCAACGGCTATGCTGACGAACGCATTTTCTTCGAACAGCGTCTGCAAGCTCGCGTACTGGTGCTCGATGCCGTACCACTCGATGATCTTCCGGCCGAGAAGTTCGAAGAATTCGTGTCCGATAAGATAGCCGAACGTCCCGCCTATCAGTGAACCGACCGAACAAATGACCGCATACCGGAAGGCCTTTGCCGGAACGAGCATCGCGAGGGCAATCAACAGTACGTCCGGTGGGATTGGAAAGAAGGATGATTCTGCGAATGCTATGGCAAAGAGCGTCCACCCCGCCCCCGGCCGCTGAGCAGCCCCCTCCACCCAGTTTTTCAGCCGCCGAAGCGACTCGAAGATCCATTTCATGCTACTTGATCTCCAGCAGTTCTACTTCAAAGATCAGCGTCGAACCCGGCGGAATGTCCGGACCCATCTGGCGGTCGCCGTAGGCGAGGTCGGCCGGAATAAAGAACCGGAAGGTTGAGCCCACGGACATCAATTGAACGCCCTCGGTCCAGCCAGGGATCACGCGATTCAGTGGAAACGTCGTTGGTTCGTTGCGCTTGTATGAGCTGTCGAATTCCTTGCCATCCAACAGCGTGCCGCGATAGTGGACTTTCACGGTGTCCGTCGCTTTTGGCTTCTTCCCCGTACCCTCTTTCACCACTGTATATTGCAGCCCGCTGGCGGTCGTGACAACTCCCAAGTTTTTCCTGTTTGCGGACAGGAACGCTTCTCCCTCTTTCCGGTGTTCCGCAGCGCTTTGTACCTTTATTGCCTCCCCTTTCGCCATCATCTCTTTTTGGAAGTTCATGACCAGTTGTTCGCATTCCGCTTCGGAGATCACCATGCTGTCGAGCCCCATTGCCGCCCGTATGCCCCGGGCCAGCATCTGCGCATCAACGGTGACCCCCTGCATCTTGAGGTTCTTCCCGATGTCTGCGCCAAGCGCATAGGAAGTCTTTTCCAGGTCTGTCGTCGGCTTTTTGGTTTGTGTTTGGGCGACAGCTACAATGGAAAGCAGCGCGATCACTAGCGCCGTTCTCAAAAAAACTCTCTGTTTCATCGTTCTTCCTTTCCGAAAAAAGAAAGAGCAGGATGGAACTCCTGCTCTTGCTGGGGAAAGATACCGCTTTTTATGCGGAGAACAAATGGAAAATGTCACTCCTCTTTATAGAGGGTGATGCCCCAGTGATCCCGGTCCTCCGGCGGATCGCTGTTCCATTCGTTGAAGGCGTGAGAATCATCCGTAAGGTAATGCAGAACGTATTCCCCCGGCTCCAGTGTAAATGTCGTCGATACCCGCCTGTTTTTTCGGGCGCCGCCCGCCCGGTCCGTCATGTCATATGTCATTTCCCAGATCGTACGTCCCGATTCCGCATTCTCGATCCATCCATAATCGTGCATGTCCTCGTCGTTCGTTCCTTCGCCCAAAGCGTAAATACGTACACGCTGACGTTTGGATACTTTGAACGTCCGCCGCTCGTGACGGTCATCCCGTACGCGGATGATCTGGGCAAGAATGTTCGCTTCCGCCGGTTCTTTGCCGATCGTAACACTCTTCGGGTCGAAGTCCAACCCTACGCCGCGCAACGCGATCCCCCAAGCTTCCTGGTCGTAGGGGGGACCGCTGTTCCAATCGTCGTAGCTGTGCGAATCGTCCGTCTGATAGTAGACGATGTAGTCTCCCTTCGAGAAGCTGACGATCTCGTCGATCATCCTGTTCTTTGATGCGCCGCCGGCATGCTCACTGCGGCGGTCGTCCATCGACCACACTTTCTCACGCGATCTTGCGTCGACGATCCAGCCGTAGTCGGCCCAGTTTCTGTCGCCGGACCGTTCACCCAGCGCTGTGACATGGACCTTCATATCCTTCTTCAACGAGAATGCCATGCTCTTGAATTCGTCGTCGCCGACTTTAGTCAACTCGAGGAACGCATTCCTGTCGGGAACGCCACCGTCGTCGATCTTCACCGCGCTTCTATCTCCCTCGGAATTCAGGAAAATAGTGATGCCATAGGAAAAGGGGTCGTACGGAGGACGATCGTTCCAGTCCTCGGGCGAATGAGAGTCGTCCGTGACATACACAAGCTCGAACTGGCCTTTGGGCAGCGTCAGTTCATTGTCCGCAAGGATGTTTTTGTATGCGCCCCCTGCCCGTTCAAGGCGTCCGCGCCGCATGTCCCACACCCGTTCCCGCGTGGCAGCGTCGATGATCCATCCATGGTCGTACAATTCATCCCTTTCGCGCCCTTCGCCGAGCGCGTAGATGCGAACGGTAACATCTCTTGAGACGGTGAGCGTTTTCTTGACGGTGGCATCGTCGCCAATGCCGGTGAGACTGAAGATGGTCTGACGGAATGGGGCGGGAGCTTTGAAGGATGAGACTGCGCCGGCATCGGACGAGGGGACGGAAATGGTGATGCCCCAGTCGTTCTTTGCAGACTCCATGAATTCATCGCGAATGTCTTCGAAGTTGTCGCCGAAGATGCTGAAGAAATTCCTTCCCCGCTTATTGTCATTTCTCCGGTCGATATTCGCCTGCGAATACGAAAAAGCGCCGCTGCGCACGGTGCCGTAGGCGGCGAAGTAGACCTCATACGCTCCCTTTTCCAGGGACACATCTTCGTTGACCGTTCGGTCGTTCCTGCGTCCCCTCGTGTTCTCATGCGTCATTTCCCACACGACTTCGCGCGTAGCGGCATCGATAATCCAACCGTAGGCGTACATTCCCGTGTTCTCGTCGTCCATCACGAGCTCGCGGAACACGGATTTGTCCCCGCCGCCCACGGCATCAATGTGCACCTTGATATTCCGAGTGAGTGTAAAGCCTGCGCCGCGGACCTCCAACTCGGAAAAGTCTTTGAGCGTAGCGACTGCGGTGCGTTCGACCTGGGCAAAGATGACAATCGCGGCCAGGATCACAAGCGCCGCGACTCCAAGGAAGCGTCGTGTATTCTTCGTGTTCATGAGGTGGGCTCCAACTGAGTGCAATACTCTAAATACGGAGCGGGAACGGGATGAGTTGCAGTATTTTTAAGGGGAAATTCGGCTAATTCGTTGTCATTATGCGGTTTATGCCGGAATCTGCTCCGTGAGACCCCTCCTATGTACAAGAGAACCGCCAAGGCGCCATGGACGCCAAGAGCGCCAAGACGTGTTTTAGGTACGAGCTAGTCACCTAAAAAATTGCTTGGCTCCCTTTGCTGTCTTGGCAGCTTGGCGTTTTCACTTTTTCTCAGGCTATACCCTTACAGCACTCTCAAAATGCCCCGAACATCTTCAGCGCCACGACGAGCAACGCAATCGCCAGCACGAAGCGTATGAAGCTCTCTCCACGCTTTACCTGCGCCTTCGCGCTGATCCAGCCCCCCGTTGCGCTCCCCAATCCCAAGGCGATCCCCGGCAGCAACGAGACATTATCCGACCAGGCAAAGATCAGCAATGAGGGAATATTATAGACGAGCGCGATCGTCACCTTGTGCATGTTGACGAGTACAAGGCTCATCCGCGATAAGCGGTAGAGCACGGCCATGAGGAGAAAACCGACGCTGAGCTGAATGAATCCGCCGTAGATGCCGGTGAAGAAGAGGGCAACGCCGACGAGAAGTTGGCGCCGGGGACTGTCGCTCGTCAAATCCGCAGCATTGTTCTTTGGTAGAAAGAGGGTGACAATGGTAAGGATGTTGACGATCCCGACTGCTATCGTGAACCATTCGTCGCTGATCTTCACGGCAACGAGCGTTCCGATGATCGCTCCCGGTATCGCCCACAAGGCCAGGGAGAGCGACTGCCGCATACCCCGAAGGCCGCTCGTCCGGAACGAAGAGATGGCCCCGATGTTCTGGATGATGATGGCGATCCGGTTTGTTCCGTTTGCCACGGACGGATCGAGTCCCAGAAAGATCAACGCAGGGAGTCCGAGGGACGATCCACCCCCGGCTGTTACGTTGAGGAATCCGGCGCCGATACCGACGATGAAGAGAAGGGCAAATTGCCAGGCGTGTTCGATACCGATACTCCTTCGGGCGCTTGTGAAGAAAGTAAACCGCGAATGGACCCGCCAAAAGATGAAGCATGGCGGGCAAGCGCTAATGAACGCGAATGTATTGCGGTCGGACGGGTCGGGAAATCCATCAGAGCTATTCCACGCCCATTTCTTTCAGGAGGAACCCGGCGTTCCCCACATACTTCGTCACCCACAGCACATATCTGATATCGACGGCGATCGAGCGGCTGTAGGAATCGCTCCACGCATAGTCATTGATCGTCGCGTGATACGATCGATCGAAATTCACTCCTACCAGTTCTCCTTTTGCGTTCATCACGGGACTTCCGGAGTTGCCGCCGGTGGTGTCGGTATTATACAGGATCGCCACCGGAATGTCGTTGAGCTTCTTGCTCTTGAACTTTGAGTCCCGATGCTCCTTCGCAGCCGTAAGCAGCGCCGGGGGTGAATTGAACGGCTCTTCCCCGGTTGTTTTCTCGAGAACGCCCTTCAGCGTTGTTACCGGCGAATACATCGTCGCATCCGACGGAGCGTACCCCTTTAGCCGACCGAAGGTTAAACGGAGTGTGCTGTTGGCGTCCGGTATGAAGTTTTTTCCTGTGAATTGCTCTTTGACGTCGACATAGAGCGCCAGCAGCTTGTTGAGCGCACCCGATCGTCCTTGCCGGACTTCACGCAATTCCATATAGAGTGGATAAAGTTTTCGAGCAAGCGCAATGAAGGGGTCGGACGAAGCCTGCACCTGCGCGGAAGTTCTGGAGAACCACGCGTCCAGAGAATCCGGCTTCGTCAGTTCGCTCTGGGCATATGCTGCGGAGACGAAGGCCTCAACGCCTTCAGATGCGGCAGATGCGACCGGAGCAATGCCGCTTGCGGAAGGAAGTGCAGCCGCTTTGCGAAGGGCTTCCGCAAAAATGGCCATGTCCGTCGACTGCACAAAGTCGTTGTACGACCTCTTTCGAGCCGCCACAGTGGCGGCAAAGTTTTTGTCCATATACGCGCTCGACCGTTCGGCGTCCGGTTTTGCGCGTTCGGCGGCGGCATCGACGATCGCGAGAGCCGTTGACAGCGGAAGAGACGAACCGGGGAGGATATCCATGACAAGCTCCCGCGCGGCGTTCAATGACATTGCCTGATAGACGGCGTCGATCTCGGCAATGACGGTACCGTATGAGGTCATGCGTTTCGGGTCGGCAGCAATGAACTTCTGCAATGCCGCTTCTTCATCCCTCTTTACGTCGGTCAGATGCAATCGCGCGAACCCCATGAGTTTTCCACGATAATTCTTCATGACGTTGGCCAGGCCTTTGATGCGTGCGTCGAATTTGATGGCGATTGCACGGTCGGTCTTACCAACGGCTTCCATGGTGGCGATCTGCCACGCGTACCAATCGGAAACAAATTTCAGGCGATAATTTTCCTCGTAGGCCAGGTACGCGGACGGTTGATGTCTAAACGTGCGGCCGGGATACCCCAGGATGAACACAAAATCGCCGTCGTCGACACCGTTGGCGTTCACTTTCAGATACTTTTTGGGGCTGTAGGGTACGTTCGTCGGTGCGTACTCAGCCGGAGATCCATCGGGAGCGACGTACGCCCGTACGAAGGAAAAATCGCCTGTGTGGCGGGGCCAGACCCAGTTGTCGTCCTCACCGCCGAATTCACCGATGGAGCGGGGCGGAACATAGACAAGCCGGACGTCGCGGATGCGTTGATAGATGAACAGAACATACGTCCGACCGGCGAACATTTCCGACACGCCGGCCTGTTTCCCCGCATTATTCTTTTCAGCGGCGGCTTCGATCTCCCGCATTTTCTTTTCGATGGCCCGCGTTCGTTCCGCGAGCGCCATTCCGGGGGATACTACGCTGAGTACTTCCGACGAAACGTCTTTGTACGATTCCGTGATGCGAATCGTCATGCCGCGAGCGGAGACCTCTTCTGCACGGGTGGGGGCGAGAAATCCGTCCGTGATATAATCCTTCTCTTTTGAACTGATCGCCTGCACGGCTCCGAATGCGCAGTGGTGGTTGGTGATGACAAGCCCATCTTTTGAAATGAACGATCCGGTGCAACCGCCGACCTGGACGATCGCATCGATCAGGCTGACCCCGTTCGGGTTATACAGCGTCTTTTGGTCGATGAGGAAACCAAGCTTCTTCAAGTTGAGCTTGTGGATCTCGCTGATGGGATACATTCCCTCATCGGCGAAAACCAATGAGGAGACCGTCAAAAGAAAAAGAATGAGTCGCTTCATAAATGCACCTTTGACAATGTTAGAAGATAAACCGCTCATGAACGCGAATGAAAATTGGGGTAAATAGTGAATAGTCAATCTTGACCTGAGCGAAGTTCTGGTGAGCGTAGTCGCACTTCGACTTCGCTCAGTGCGACCCTGAGTCACCCGAAGGGTCGAACCAGTCGAAGGTCGTCAATAGAAAAGCGTTTGTGAATGTCTTTCTCTTCACGATTCACTATTCACCATTTTCATCATTCGCGCCCATTCGCGGTTTGTTTTACGATGCCAATGCGGCCATTTTTTGGATCTCATCCGATTCGAAAATGCGAACGCCGGTGACGTTCGATTCAGCAGCAAACAGCATTGCCGAGGCGACATCTTCTGCCGTAATGAGTCGGAATTTCTTCGCCGGACCCACAAGGGCGACCGACAAGGCGCGCAATCCGGCGACGCCGATCTGTTCCCTCAACCGGCGATTCTTTCGTTCACCGGAAATGACGGAAGGACGAAAAATACAGGCCACCTGAAAGGGAAATTGCGCGATCGTTCGTTCGACTTCACCTTTCACGCGGGTATAGAAGAACGGGGATCGTGGATTGGCCCCAATGGCTGAAACGAGAAAGAATCGGGAAGCACCGTTGCCCAAAGAGAGCGATGCAGCTTCGACGACGTATGTGTAGTCCACTTTCCGGAATTCTTCCTTCGAACTCGCTGATGATGTTGTGCTGCCGAGACAGCAGAACACATCATCGGCCGTGACCTTGTCTGCTGCATCCTCGAGGTGGTCGAAATCGACGACGCTTTCGCGAAGCTTCACATGCACTATGCCCATGGGCTTGCGGACCAGCGTCCGCACTTCTCCGTAACGATCGCTCGAGAGCAAGAGTCGAAGCAGATGTCCGCCGACAAGACCAGATGAGCCGAGAAGTAGAGAAGAGATCATGAGTGGAAACTTACCAAACGTTCCAAATTGCCAAACATTCCAATCGCGTAAAAAGCCGCACCGTTTCGTTTGGCCCGTTTGGTACGTTTGGCATGTTTGGCTCGTTTCGAACGTTTGTCGTCATCAAAGTTTGTCTCTATTTCTGTATTTAAACGACCTCTTGTGTTCTGCCGTCAGTTTCTTCCACTTTTCATTCTCTTGTCGCTGCAAATTCTGGTCTTGCCGTCGGGCGAGATACGCGATCTCGCGTTCGAGCTTCTTGTATGAATCATAGCGGTCGGGAGCGAGCCGGCCGTCTTCGAGCGCCGATTTCACGTTGCAGCCGGGCTCTGCATCGTGACGGCAATCCCGGAATTTGCATCCCGCCGCAAGGGCGGCGATGTCTTCAAATGACGCCTGCAGGCTTTGCGCATCTCCCCACATTTGGATCTCGCGCATGCCGGGGGTATCGATCAACAATCCACCGGTCGGAAGGATGACCAGTTCGCGGTGTGTGGTCGTGTGCCGACCATGACTGTCATTCTCCCGTACATCCTGCGTCATGTAGCGTTCTTCACCGATGAGGTCGTTGGCGATGCTCGTTTTGCCGACGCCTGAAGAACCGAGGAGGGCGCCCGTTATGCCCTTGTCAAGGCACGCGGCGATGCGGTCGATGCCTTCCTGCGTTCGAGCGCTTACGGCGAGGACATCGACACCGGGGGCGATGGCTTCGACTTCCGCGAGAATCGGCGCTATGTCGCTACAGAGGTCGAGCTTATTGAGCACCACGACGGGGTGGGCGCCGCTGTCGTACGCAACAGTGAGATAGCGTTCGATCCTGCGAAGGTTGATCTCGTCGTCAAGACCTGAGACGAGAAAGACAACATCCGCATTGGCGGCGACGACTTGTTCGTTCGTCTTGACGCCGGCGACCTTGCGGGAGAATTTCGTTCGACGTTCGAGAACCGCTTGAATAACAGCCGTACCGCCACCGACGGGGGGCGAAATGGCCACCCAGTCTCCGACGGCGGGAAAGTCCTCGGGCCCCTTGGCGTTGTATTCGAATTTTCCGGTCACTTGCCCCTGGTATTCGCCTCCTTCGCCATACATCACGTATTTGTCCCGGTACTGAATGGCTACGCGTGCGGGAATGAATCCCTGTTCGCGGTGTGGAGCGAAATATGCTTCAAAAAAGGGGATCCAACCGAGGTCGTTGAGGTTCATAGCGACCAAGATGGTACGAAACGGTATGACGGGAAGAAAGTGCTCGGCGAGGTGGGGCGGTGGGGCCTGCGGTAAAGAGTTGCACGCAACGACCGTAACGACACTGTAGGGCAAGCATTTCAAGTCCGCAACGAAATACTTTTGAATCTTTTTTGAAATTGCACACCTAATTACGTTGCGTTCGCGACGCGGAGCTCTAATACTGTCTTTGTGTGCGTTGCGTGTACTTCTCTTAAAATATCCTATTGCGCGCTGATGATCGCCAGCTTCAGCACTTTTTGACTGCCGAGATCAGGAAGATCGATGTGGCAAATATATATCCCGCTCGCGACAAGCCATCCATCTTCATTCAAAAGGTCCCACTCGAAGAATTGCGATGCGTCATCTTTTCTGAACATTCGGACGAGATGTCCGGCGAGGTTGAAGATCCTTATTACTGCCCGCTGCGGCAAGTTGTTGAACGTAACGTATTGGCGTTGTCGACCGCCGTACATAGTCCATCCGGAAATTTCGGCTTTGTACGGATTCGGAAACACACCGATTCTCTTGACGCTCTCGTTCTCTAACGCACGATTTGCTGAAGGAGCCGGGATGTTGTATTCGAACGTGTCGGCTTCGCTGAAGGTGCCCACACTCAAGCCGATGTGAATGCCGCCGGGGACGCCCATGGAGACTTCCTGCAGATCCTTCATCTTCAATCCGCTGACGATGATCGCATTTCTCGTGAAGTTTTCGATTGTCAAAGTGAGGCTGTCGACGGCCGACGGCTGAAATGTGAGCCTGTACGAGTCGCCTGTGCCCAGTAGTGGATCCACGACAATCGGTGCAACGCTTCCTTTTCCCAAACCGGCGACGTGGTCCACCGCAAGTGTGTCGCCGTACTTTGTTGTAACCTGTTGACCGAACGGAATGCGCGGTTTGACACGGACCACCACAGGCGTTGATTCCATGCTTGCAGGAACCTGCCCGATGACGGTGTTGACATTATATGCCGTCACAGCAAAGTAATATTCTTTGCCGTTGTAGAGCGGGGTGGGTTCTCCTGTTTGAATCTGCGCGATCATGTCCCTGTCGATGCGCAGACTCCGGCGAATTCCGCCGTCGGAACCTGTCTGGAGCAGGGTTGAGACGTAGAAACCCGATGTGTAGTCGTAGACATCCCCCTTGACATAGCGAATTCCGTTCGGTTTGTCGAATGTTGCGACTCTCGTTGCCTCAGACAAGTGAGCTGTTACCGATGGAAGTTGATACACCGTGTATCCCTCAAAGGCATACACGCCTCCTTTGATCGACGTTTCCGTTCGCTCGATCGCCGCATGCTCCAAACCCCATTCCAGGATGATCTCACGGTCCAACGCGCTGGTCGTGACCACAGGGGATGATGGCGGAGCCGCAGGTTGAAGTTCGCGATCAAAGAAAGACTGCATCTGCCGGTCGTTGGCTTTCATCACGGCAAGACTCGACATCCTGTCGGCACCTTGTCCAATAACGACTCCAACATACAGCTCGACCGTATCACCTGGAGCAAGTTGCAGTGGTCCAACACTCGCCAAGGTATTTTTGTCGCCGGGAAACCATGAGTTTGGAGTACCAAGTCCATCGACCCATCCTGTCAAGGTCGTTGGATCGCCGGTGAACATGAATGGACCATTCGGATGGCGAACGTCGGGTGAGTTGATGTCGCCATACATGAGGAATCCGCGGAGGGCCTTCCACCACATACCGGCGTTCGTTTCGTACGCTCCCTCAGGACTTTGAAGCGGGTCGCTCGGACCCCATGAAATAAAGGCGCTTGCGGGTGTGTTGCGCACATTTTGTTGACGACGAAATCCGACGATCCCCGATTCGCCCGGAGAGAGAAGAGCGGGCCCTGCAAGAATGTCATATCCAACGGCTGTCGGAGCAAACCCATGAGTGAATTGATCGTCGGTCTTCTCTCCATTATATGTGAAGCCCAACGAAAGAAGTGTATCGAAGCCTGCCACGTCGTTGCCCGGAGCACCTACGTCGCTGTCGGACCATTGTCCAATGTATAAACTGTCAATCCACAACGATCCGGGTTGTGTCCCGAGTGCTTCGGACGTGTCAACTCCGCCTTTATTGATGATGCGGTACCTGACAAAATAGACATTCTCCAGCAACCTCTCTGTTCGACTTTTGTAACCCCAGATCGTTCGCTGAATTTCGAGCCCGAGGGGTTCCGAATTGGCAAAAGAGCGGACCAGTGTTGTATCGAGGTCGTTGGAGACTGTCCAAATAACCTGGTCTGCAGGTTTGGAAAGGTCCGCTCCGGCGACCCCCGGTTCGTCAAAATTCCCTGTGATCAGACTTTCTGCGGTGAACGCCATACCGAACGGAGGTGGAGGGTCAAACACGCCATTCGCATTGCGATCGATGAACGGCGCTCCCTTGTTGACAGGCCATTCTTTCCAATCCTTTTCATATTGCTGAAATACAGAAAAGAACATCGTGCCTGTTACGCTGTTCAGGAATATTTCATTGATGATCATTGAGTCCCACCTGATCGCACTTGATCCCCAGTCTGTGCCATCTTGCTCTGTATAGTCCCGCCGGATGCGTACTACCCGGACATCGGATGCCTGGGGGTTTTCGGCTTGTGCTACACTGCCAAATCCAATCACGCGACCTGCCTGCGTCCCAACAACAAATTCACCGCCTCCTATACGAATAAGCTGTCCTGGCGCGGGCCGAGTCAGGGCAGAATCCCGGTACGCCTTCCCTCCCCACACCAATCCATCCATATATACGGCGGGGGGACCGAAGGACGAATTCATAAAGTCACCGCTCCACCGTGGATAACGGATGCCATAGTCTCCGCTGGGAGAACTGTTGGAAAGCCCGTCAGCCCGGATCCACATATTGATATTGTTGATCGACAAAGCCGTGTACGACGGAGTCCCTGCAACGCGCACCCCATTGTGGACAGCGGTATGCTTGGCGGTTGAATGCTGAGCTCGACCGATCAATGCCGAACCAAGTACGAGCGCTGCAAGTACGCATGCGCGACAACGAATGAAGCGGGTCATGATCGAGAGCTTTCTCCGTGGATGTTGAGATATCTTACCGACTCGGGATGACAACGAGCTTCAGAGTTTTCGAATGACTCAAATCCGGTAGTTCAACGTGACATATGTATACGCCGCTCGCTACGAGCCATCCGTTCTCATTCATGAGATCCCATTCAAAGAACTGCGATGCGTCGTCCTTTCTGAGCGTGCGAACGAGATGTCCGGCGAGGTTGAAGATCCGGAATACGGCTCGTTGCGGAAGATTGTTGAACGTCACGTACTGGCGTTGTCGTCCGCCGTACATGGACCATCCGGCGATCTCGGCATAGTAAGGATTGGGAAAGACGCCGATCCTTTTGACGCTTTCGATCTCGACTGCGCGTCCTGACGCAGGGGCCGGCACTGTGTATTCAAATGTATCCGCCGGCGAAAGGGGGCCAGGCGACATGGAGATGCCCAACATGACGCTCCCTTCAACAATAAGCGGCTCTTCTCCCGTTTGTGCGAGTCGTTGTGCCGACGCCACAACTGTACCTTTCGTTCGATTCTCCAGAGACCAGACCAGCGAGTCTGTCACCGAAGGCTGAAATGTGATACGATAGGTATCCCCCGTCCCCTCGAGCGGATCGATCACTCCGGGAATGACGGTTCCAGTCCCATTCCCCGCAACATGCCGGACGGCAAGCGTATCGCCGTACGATTGCGATGGCTGCAACCCAAACGGGATCCTGGGCTTGACTTTGAAGATGACGGGCTCGGATTCAAGGCTGACCGGATAGGCGACCGATGCCGTTGAGACGTTGTATGCGGTCACGGCGAAGACATATTCTTGACCATTCGCCAAGGCTGTGTTCGAGGCGCCGGCCCTTTCGGCGAGTTTGTCCTGGGTGATGTTCAGAGTCCTTTTCACGCCGGCATTGACACCGGCTTGCAGAAGAACGGGGATCACCAAGCCGGACGTATGATCGAAGCGGTCTTCGACGATGTCGCCCACGCTGTTCACACGGTCAAACGTAGCAATGCGAACGCCGTCGGAAAGGGCTGAATGTTCCGAGGGGAGTTGATAGACCGTGTAGCCTTCAAATGCATACCTGCCGGCGATCACTTTGTCCTCCGTTGCATGCACGGCCCTCGCATTCGATCCCCACTCGAGGAAGATCGTTCGGTCATATTCCACGGCCCGTACTGCCGGTGTGTCTGGCGGGATGGGAACCTGGAACTCGCGGTCGAAGATCCCTTGCATTACCCTATCGTTAGCGCGCATGGCGCTAATGCTTGAGACGCGATCGCTTCCCAATCCAAGAACGACGCCGACATAGAGTTCCTGTGTGTCACCGGGAGCGAGCCGGAAAGGACCGGTACTGATCACAAACCGTCGATCGCCCGGTGAAGGTGAGTACGTCGTCCCCATACCGTCGAGCCAACCCGAATGAAATACCGGATCTCCAGACACAGGATAGAATGAAGGGCCAACCTCAACGGGATAGGACTGGTATGTATCGGCTGAAGAAATTGATGGGAGATCCGCATACCCCCTCAAACTCTTCCACCACAAACCAGTGACCGCCGAATATCCCTCTGGTGCTTCAAAAAATGATCGCTGGATCAAGAAAGAAGTCATGGAAAGATTGCGAACATCTTTCCGAAATCTCAGCCCGA
>Ga0155285_1042_pt1 | contig 14243 bp, 13 predicted proteins | sample RifCSPhighO2_02_FD_106253 | JGI IMG/M metagenome (GOLD analysis project Ga0155285, IMG submission 106253) | Ignavibacteria bacterium RIFCSPHIGHO2_02_FULL_56_12
CCGCCGCACGTGCGACGGCCAGCATAATGCCTGTGATGACGCCGCCGAGGCCGGTCCTCAGGACAATGCGGAGCGTCGTTTTCCACTGCGGAATGCCGAGCGCGAGCGCCGCTTCTCGATACGATCGCGGCACGATCTTCAGCATTTCCTCTGTCGTGCGCGTGATCATAGGTATCATCAGGATGCCGAGTGCCACGCCGCCGGCATATGCGGAGAAGTGCTTCATCGGCACTACGACAAGTGTGTAAGCGACAACCCCCATGACGATGGACGGAACGCCGTTGAGCACGTCCGTCATAAATCGCACAGCGGTTGCAAAGGGGTTGTTGCCGTATTCCGCCAGATAGATGCCGCCGAGCACGCCGACCGGCAATCCGATCAGACTTCCCAGACCGACGAGGATCATCGTTCCGACGATCGCATTCGCGAGGCCGCCGCCGGTTTCACCGACGGGTTTGGGTAGTTGAGTGAAAAAATCCAAGTTGATCGCCGAGCCGCCCATGGACACGGTGTGGTAAAAGATCATCACAAGAGGGACGAGCGCAACGATGACGCTGACACCGCAGAGCGCATACATCATGAGACTTTTCGCTGTGCGATACGCAAAGTGAAAGGTCATTGTTGTACCTCCGATCCGCGGGTTACACTCCACACCAGGAGACGGGCGATTGCGTTGACGACAAGCGTGATCACGAAAAGTATGAGCGCGATCTCGATCAGCGCGCTGATATACAGCTCGGACGTCGCCTCGGTAAATTCGTTCGCCAACACGCTGGCCATCGTGTACCCCGGTTCGAGAAGTGACGCGGAGATCGTCGGCCTGTTGCCGATGACCATTGTTACGGCCATCGTTTCTCCGAGTGCTCGTCCCAACGCAAGGATCGTCGCTCCCAAAATTCCCGAACGCGAATAGCTGATGGCAATGCGCGTCGCTTCCCAACTAGTGGAACCGAGCGCAAGTGCCGCCTCACGCTGCGAGATCGGCACTGCAGTGAGTACATCGCGTGAAATGGAGGAGATGATGGGAAGGATCATGATCGCAAGAATGAACACCGCTGCGAGCATGCCAATGCCGTACGGGGCGCCGCTGAAGAACGGAAATGACCCAAACTGCCGGATCAGCAACGGTTCGACCGACGTCCTGAGCCACGGTACGAGAATGAAGAATCCCCAGAGCCCGTAGACTATGCTTGGGATGGCGGCCAACAGTTCGACGACGAAGGAGATCGGCCGGGCGAGCCATGCAGGAGCAAGTTCCGAAAGAAATATCGCGACCCCTAGCCCAAGCGGCAAAGCCAGAACCAGTGACAGCACTGATGAGACGACCGTTCCGAAAATGAAGGGGAGCGCTCCGTATTCGTCCCGGACAGGGTCCCACACCGACCGGACAATGAATTCGAAGCCGAATGCGTCGATCGAAGCGGACGACGTCCGGTACATTTCGTACGCCGTGACGGCCACGAGAGCGAGGATCATGAAAGCAAAGAACTGGGTCACGCGGTAGAACACCGCATCACCCAGATTTCTCTGCCTCACACGCGCACCAACCGGAAACAACGCCGACGAGGGAGACTCTTGCCTCACTTCTTGCCGACCGCTTTCCCGTTCGCCGTGATCGACTTTATCGTAGCCAACGCTTTTTGTGAAACGTTTTCCGGCAATGGTGCATACAGAAGTTCCGGAGCGTAGAGTTCGCCGTCTGTGAGAGCCCACTTCAGGAAGTCCACGATCGCATTTGCTTTCGGTTCGCTCTTCATGTCTGCATAGACGAGCAGCCATGTGAACCCGGAGATCGGATAAGAATCGTCGCCAGAGGCGTTCGTGATCGAAACCCGGAAATCGGCGGGCATCGATCCCGCTTCATTCTTTGCGGCGGCGCTCACTGATGCAAGCGAGGGTTGAACGAATTTTCCCGCTGTGTTCCGGATCGAAGCATACGGGAGTTTGTTCTGGACAGCGTACGCAAGCTCGACGTACCCTATCGCGCCGTCGGTCTGTTTCACGAGACCCGCGACTCCTTCATTTCCTTTCCCGCCCAATCCGACCGGCCAGCTGACCGACGTACCCTTCCCCACTTTCTTCTCCCACGTCTCGCTCACTTTCGTCAGGTATTCCACGAAGATGTACGTCGTTCCGCTTCCATCGGACCGGTGTACGACCACGATGGGCCTGTCAGGCAGCTTCTTGCCGGGGTTGATCGCGGAAATCTTTGCGTCGTCCCACATCGTCACGTCGCCGAGGAAGATGCCGGCGAGCACGTCGGGCGTCAACAGAAGTCCCTGTCCGAATTCCGGAAGATTGTAGGTCGCCACGACGGCTCCCATGACGGTCGGAATGTGCAGAATGTCCGTGCCGCGTTTCTGCTTTGCTTCAGCAAGCTGTGTGTCGTTCATGGGCCCGTCGGTAGCGCCAAAGTCCACCGTACCTTCGATGACCTGCTTGATACCGCCGCCGCTGCCGATCGACTGGTAGTTGAACTGGACGCCGGACTTCTTGTTGTAGACGTCGAACCATTTTGAATAGATCACATAGGGGAATGTCGCTCCCGCCCCGTTCAACTTGAGCTGTGCCGCGGCAATCGCCGGCAGCAACCCGACGATCAACAATGCTTTGAACAAAGGTGCCTTCATCGTAGCTGTCCTTTATGATGAGTGTGGATGCGAGAAACTTCGATCAGAATGAATATGCGAATGTCACGCGGGCCGTCACAGATGGGTCGATCGCACGGCCGCCTGACGACTGCTCGTATGTTTCCATTTGAATGTTGGGAATGATCGACACGTTGCGTTCCGGACTCCAGTCGCATCCGACCAACAGATATCCGCGCGCATCTCCTGACGCGGCGCCGTCCGTATTCGGGTCGTACGAATCGTATCGCGCAACGACAGTCATGCCAGGCCGCATCACATACGAGCCGAAGACCGAGACGCCGAACGAGGATTGCGCCACAAGTGAACCTGCTTTCGAGTACTGATGTTCTATGGTGCGGACAAATCCTTCAACGCCGGCCGTATAGTCATCCTTGACCTTGTATCCAACGCATACCGCACCCACTATCGCATCATTGTTGAATGCAGTTCCTGCTGACACTTTTGGCGCACGGGCAGCGAGATCGCCGTAGAGAGTGGCGGTCATGTCCGATATCGGATGAAGTTCGATCTGTACCGATGTCCGTTTGTATCTATCGGTTTCCGGATTGTTCCCTGAGCCGTTGGCGAACATGACCCAGTATTTGGCCATGCCTTCTCCGTACAGATTACCCCGAAGTGAAATCCCCTGATCCCGCGATGAGACGATTCCATGGAGGTCGAGGATCGTCTTTTCCAGTGACCGGTAACCCCAAACGCCTTCAGAAACCTCAAATGCAGATGTCGGCTGAATGCCGGCAGTCAGATCGCTGCCTGCGAAGATTCCCTTCCATCGAAGATAGGCGTCCTTGACGAACGTGCCGATCTTTCCGTTGCTGGTGTTTGCGGCCTCGTCGGCCTCGAGCCGAAACCGGAAAGCGAATGTGGAATTGATGTCGGAATCGAGGGTCACGTAGATGCGCCGGAATAGGAAAGCCTGAAAATCTCGATTTCCTGAAAGCGCCTTGTCGCCGAGGGCTGCAATGCCGGTATCGCGTCCGACGTTATAAACAAAGTCCCAGTAGACATTGGCGCTCCAACGGTGTGCCGGTTTGTCTTGAGCAACGGTGAACGTGAAAGCAGAAAGGAGTGCGAAAGCAATGGCAGCAAGGGATCGCATGATGAAAGTTCTCCGATTCAGTGATGAAGGGAGCGCGGTCGGCAGCGCCCTGAAGCATGAATTGGGTGCAAACTACAGAAAGACTGTGAATCAGGAGTAACGCTTATGTTAACGTACTGTTATCAACAGCGTTATGTTGTTCAAAGCGATGTTTCTCACTACCTTGACCTCCACATTCACCGAATCCCACAGTCTGTTGCATATGCGCATTGCGCTTGTCCATGATTGGCTGACCGGCATGCGGGGAGGCGAAAAATGCCTCGAAGTGCTGTGCGAACTCTTTCCGGAAGCTCCCATCTACACGTTACTCCATGTTCGGGGGTCTGTTTCACCGACGATAGAATCTCACGAGATCCGCACGTCGTTCATTCAACGCCTACCCTTCCTGGAAAAACGGTATCGCTCGTATTTGCCCCTCTTTCCAACGGCGATCGAGTCGCTCGACCTATCCGCATTCGACTTGGTTATCTCGGGAAGTCATTGCGTGGCAAAAGGGGTCCGCGTCGGACACAACGCTCTCCACGTGTGTTATTGCCACACACCCATGAGGTATGTGTACGAAATGTATGATGAGTATTTTGGGAAGGGCAGGGCAGGATTTCTTACTCGGCAGGCGATGCGATACTTTGCCCCCCGCCTCAGAGCCTGGGACCAATGCACAGCGGACCGCGTGCATCATTACATCGCAAATTCGGAGAATGTCCGCAAGCGGATCCACCGTATCTATAATAGAGATGCGGAAGTCGTCTACCCCCCCGTCGATACAGGTCGATTTCGACCGACGAGCGAACATGGCGACTACTATCTCGTGGTTAGCGCGCTCGTCCCCTACAAGCGGGTCGATCTGGCGATTGAGGTCTTCAACCGCTCAGGGAAACGCCTGATCGTGGTCGGAAAGGGTCCGGATACCGATCGACTTCAGGCCATGGCGAAACCGAATGTGAAGTTTGGGGGATGGAAGAATGAAGAGGAACTCTCACGCCTGTATGGCGAATGCAAGATGTTGATCTTTCCGGGTGTGGAGGATTTTGGGATTGTTCCCCTCGAAGCGATGGCAAGCGGAAAACCGGTCGTGGCGTTCGCGCAAGGGGGCGCGCTGGAAACTGTGGTGGAAGGCAAGACCGGAGTCTTCTTTCACGAACAAACCGTGACGGCTCTGGAACAAGCCATCGCAACGTGCGATACACTTCGATTCGATCCCGATGCGGTGCGTAAACACGCCATGAGGTTTTCCAGGGCCACATTTGAACAACGCTTCCGATCCGCACTCGAAGATCAGGTTCAGCAAAGGTTCCATACCTCGCTGGGCTAGAACACTGAGCTGTGACGTAAAGAGATTTCCCACGAATCTACACGAATCAGAAAGAAAACGGGCGAGACAAAGTCCCGCCCGCTGAGCTTATTATTGTTTGGTGTTTAAGAATTCGGAATTTGATCCCGCCTAACGACAGCAAGCCTTTGGTGCTTATGAGCTATTTGGCATTTGTCATTTTGTGTTTGTCAGTCTCCTCACCTCTATATCCCCGTCCGTAGTCTCCAGTGTGATCTTCTGACCTCCGCCGTTCAGCGTGTAGGTCGCGGAAACATTCCCATCCTCATCCTTTTCGAATTTCTCCGGCTTGAAATCGGAGCGGACAGAATATTTCTTCCTCTCATATCGCCTGATATTCAGCGTAACTTCGATCGTCGCCTTTGCGTTCTCGGGCAGACGGAACGTAATATCCCCACCTTTCGATTCGACGTTGCTGGATGCCGTCCCCTCGGGCGTCAGATCCACTGTGACGCTGCCGCCCCCGGTGTTGACGTCGACGGATCCCATGAGCTGACTGAGCGCAACATTTCCACCACCCGTCTTTACTGCCGTCCGTCCCCGTCCCCCTTCGATTTCGAGATTGCCACCCCCCGAGCGGACCTTCGCTTCCAATGCCACGGCGCCGACCTGCATGTTGCCACCTCCCGTCTCGAGGTTCGCTTTGCCGCCGACCGTGCCGACACGCACATTACCTCCACCGGTCTCCAGCGTAAGATCTTTGGCGACCTTTTCCAGTTTCACGCTGCCGCCGCCTGTTTTGACTTGTCCGGACCCTCCGATCTCGCGGACTTGGACGCTGCCGCCGCCCGTCTTTATCTTCACATCGGAGCCGAGAAGGCGTCCCTCAATACTACCGCCGCCGGATTCCAGATTGACAACACCAGTCACATCGACGAGGTCAACGCTCCCGCCGTCCGTGAACACCGTTAGGTATCCTTTCAAAAGCTCTGCGACCTCGAATCGTCCACCGGTGTACTTCGCGTCAACGTTGAATTCTTCAGGAATAGTGATGAAGAACCGGGTGTCTTCCTGTCTTCGCCGTGAAGGCTTGAATGTGACGATGACATCGTTTCCCGACTGGGAGATCTTCAGGTCGTTGACGTATTTGTCCGGGATGTCCTCAACCTCCACGATCGCTTCCAATTTCTCCGACGTGGTAATCTGGACCGATTCACCGCTCACGTCGAGGCGCAACACACCCCCCGGACGCACAGTGAAGTTCTTCTTGACGTTCTGTTCCGCCACTCCAGTCGCCCAGAGTACGAGGAACAGTGTGGTCAACGTCGTCACAAATCTAATGGCGGTTTTCATATCGTCGTTCCTCGCAAGGATTTGTCAGCGTTTTCTGGACTTCAGGATTTCGATATCCGAGTTGACGGTTTCGAGCTCGATGCGCTCTCCGCCGCCGTTGAGCTTATACACAGCACGGATCTCTTCTTCATCTTCGTCCCTGTCGTATGATTCCGCCGTAAAATCCGATTTGATCTTATACCGATCGCTCCTTCGTCCCCACGACCCGTGCACCCGGATAGCCGCCTCCACCGTGGCCTTGGCCTGTTCGGGCAGATACAGCCGAATCTTTCCTCCCGAAGAGACCAGCCGGCTGGACCCTTTTCCGGTCGGGTTCAATTCGGCGTCAACTTCTCCTCCCGAAGTTCTCGCATCGACCGAGCCTGAGATATTCACGAGATGGATGTCGCCGCCCGAGGTTCGCGCAGACACAACACCGCTCGCGCCCTTCAATTCGACGTTGCCGCCGGAGGTCGACAAACTCGCTTTGCCGCTGACACTTCCAACGCGGATGTCTCCGCCGGATGTCGACACCGACGTTTCACCGCCGACATCGCCAACTTCAATGTCGCCGCCCGAGGTCTTTGCTTCCAGCGATTTTGCCACGTACTCCACCCGTATGTCGCCGCCGGACGTGCTGACTTCCAGGGTCCCGCCCACCTTTCCGAGATTGATGTCGCCGCCGGATGTATGCAGATAGCCGTTTCCCGAAAAATCTCCGCTCGTGATATCGCCGCCGGATGTGCTCATTTCAATATCACCTTTAATCGAGCCGAGCTTGATGTTTCCCCCCGCCGTCGATCCGTCGACTTTGCCCTGCAGTCCGTTGTCGATGGTCAGGTCTCCGCCCGCCGTCTTCAGCCTAAGGTCGAATGCCGACGGAACGTTTATGTCAAATCGAACGCTTCCGCCGTAATCTCCCCACCGAGGACGGAACGAAACGCGGACCGTGTTTCCCGATTGGGTCATTTTCAGGCGGTCAAGGTCTTCTTCGTCCAGACCTTCAACGCTGACATATACTTCTTCTTTCCCCCAGGGTGATATGCGGATGTCGCCGACACTGGTGCTGACATCCAGCATGCCTCCTTTGGAGACCTTGAACGATTTTGACCGGACACCGGATTCCTCCACAGTTGTGCGTTGCGCTTGCGCGGGCAGAAGTGTGCATGCTGCGAGTATACCGAACCAGAATGCGCGTTTCATTGCTGAACCTCCTGAAGGGCCGATGTGGCCCGAATGCGTATGTAGTTATTTTCGTCCAATACGGAACGCTCGCGCAATGCGTCCAGGAGCAGTTGGCGCGAGGGTGCTTCTGTAAATTTGGCAAGATCAAGGCTGTTGATGGCAGCGATCTTCATTGCCACGTTGGTTTCCGTTTTCAGCACGAGGAGGATCGCGGACGTCGCGGCCGAATCGGGCAGGAAATCCCGGAGTGCTTTCATCGCCTCCAGACGCACTCCGCGATTTTCATCATACAGGACTGCGGAAATCAACGATTCTTTGATCACCCTCCTGGTGCCATCGACAAAGTCGTTCTGTTGCGAACGCTCACCGATCACGTTCGCCGCTCGGAGTCGAATGCCGGGATTCTGGGATGACACCAGGGCCTTGGCCAGCACCGCCTGAACGTCGGGGTCGTGCATGTTTCCCTTGATATACACGGGCATGACGGCCTCGAACTCGAATTCAATGTCGCCGCTGGATTGATCCTGGGCTATGATACGCAGGTTTGTAATCTGCGCATCCTGGGACATCAGCCCGGACGACGGCGCGCCTCCATACGGATCGTAGGCAGCCTGATGGAGGCCGGGGAGTACGTATGCGTCGCCGCCAACGATGAGGAATCCTGCAAGGAACGCGATCGCAGCAACAGCGCTCAACACAGCGACAGGACGCCAGACCGGACCGCTTCCAAATCCCGCCACCGTGAGCAATCGATCAATCAGAGACTCCTGCGGCCGTTCCTTGCGAATTTGCCGCATGAGATCCCGGCGAAGCACGAGCAGTGCGTCATCGTCGACGACGGATGTCTGGAGGGCATGCGTCGTCCGATGCAGTCGCTGGAGTTCCTCGAAATAAGCGCGGCAACCTGTGCAGGTAGAGAGATGCCGGCGCACGCTCTTTGCCGCAGTGTCGTCAAGCTCTTCGTAGAGCAACAGGATCAATTCGTTCTGTACATGTTTTTGTCGTTCCATGTCACGCCTCTTCTATCAGATCGGTCAACTCACCGCGCATCCGCGTCGTGGCTTCAAACAGATATTTTTTGACGGAACCCTCGGCCACGTTCATCAGGTCAGCGATTTCCCGAAGTTTGAATCCTTCGTAATGCCTCAACGTAAAAACCAGTCGTTGCCGCGGGGAGAGTACTTTAAGGGCGCCTGCAACGCGTTCGGTGATCTCCCGTCGGTGCACATCTCCGTCCGTCGTTCGTTCGGCGACGGCCCGTTCCGCATGATAGGCCCCGTCCTCCTCGTCCGTCTCACCGGCCAGCGACTCATGCTGATGTCGTTTGGCACGAGACCGATGCGAGAGGCAGACATTCGTTGTGATCCGGTACAGCCATGTCGAAAACTCACTGCGGGACTCGAATTTCCCGAGCGAACGATAGACGCGCAGGAATACTTCCTGGTAGATGTCTTTTGCATCATCCGACGAATGCACATACGAAGCCGCAATGGTGAGAACGCGTCGATCGTACCGTTGCACCAGTTGTTCAAATGCGGACAGATTGCCCGCCTGGGCCAGCTGAATGAGTTCGCCGTCCGAGGGTTTCAAAGTTGAGCTGACGATCATCATGTATGTGACTCAGGGAGGGTGCGTTTCGTTGGGGTGGTCCGGTGTTCCTTGCATTCCCCGACACCGCATAATATATTGATTTTAAAGGCGAAAACGGAGCACATGTCCATTCTTTTGCTGCTTGCGGTAGCTACCCTCCTTTTTATTGCTCACGCAGCGTCCATTGTCCTCATCATCGGTCCATTGTTGATCCTTCAACCGGTGAGGAAAAGACCGGCATGGTACGCCAGGTTCACCAGTCTCCTGGAACCGCGTGACGCCGGGCTTCCGCAAGAAACGTTCGTGATCACCACACCCGACGGCGTTGGACTTCATTGTTGGTTCGTGCCGCGACGGTCGGGAGCGCTCGGAACAATTCTGTATTTGCACGGTGTCGGTGACTGCAAGATCGGCGGCATTCCCCTTGCGAAATTTCTGTACATGTCCGGGTACAATGTTTTCCTGTATGATCAGAGACAGCACGGCGAAAGCGGCGGAACGTTTTGCACGTACGGGTACTACGAGAAGAACGATGTTTCAACGGTCATCGATTACCTTCTTACCCGCAAGGATGTCGCCATCGGGCCAATCGGAGTCTTCGGAACGTCCATGGGAGCCGCTATTGCAATACAAGCGGCGGCGATCGAGCCCCGTATCCGCGTCGTCGTGGCAGAGGCAAGCTTTACAAATCTGCGCGAAATCATCGTTGATTATCAGCGACGGATCATCAAGCTTCCCTGGCATTTTCTCCGCAATGTGGCACTCGCCCGGACCCAGCAGCTCGCGCAATTCAAAGGACGCGACGTGTCGCCCATCAGCGACGTGCAGCGGTTGACGATTCCCATTCTGTTCATTCATGGTACGAACGACACGTTCATTCGACACGAATATTCGCTGAAGTTGTTTGCGGCGGCGCACGAGCCGAAGCGGCTCCTTCTGATCGACGGCGCCGACCATAACGACGTTTGGGACACCGGCGGAAAGCGATACCAGGATACCCTCATGGAATTCCTCTCCATGCACTTGAACGATCACCACACAAACGTCTGAATATGCACACACTCCCCCGCACGCTTCTGCTCATCCTGATCTTTTCGATCACGGTCCATGGCCAGGCGCGCCAAACTCCGTTCGATCCAGACAGCTCCGCGAACCAGTTGCGAACGCTATGCGAAGACATCGGGCCCCGGCCGATGGGTTCCCCGGGTGAACAGCGGGCTCTGCAACACGCCGTCAATTGCTTTAAAGCGTGGGGTCTCGATGACGCGTTCGTTCTTCCATTTTCCATAGCGCCGAGCGACCGCTCCGGTCAGCCGGGCGTGAATACGCGGAGCGGAACGGCTGTGGGCGTGAAGAAAGGCACAACCGGCCGAATCATCGTCATCGGCGCACACATCGATTCGGCGGGGCCGGAGATACCGGGCGCGAACGACGACGGATCAGGTTCCGCGGTCGTGCTCGAGCTCGCGCGTGTCATTGCCGAGCGGTCGTGGGAATCGACGATCGTGTTCTGTCTGTTTGGCGGCGAGGAGTCCGGGCTCAAGGGTTCGTATCATTTTGTCCAGAACTTCCCGCTCATCGACAGCGTCGCACTGATGTTGCAGGTGGACATGGCCAACGGCGTCGATTGGCTTCTCCCCATGTACGACCTGAAGCGCAGTTCAGCTCCCGAATGGCTTGTGAACGCTGCGTATGAAGAGTTCCATCGCCTAGAGTACAAGGGTCTGTATTATCCCACGCATTTCTACGCTTTGAATTCCGCGATCGGCGGCGCCTCTTCCGATCATCAACCGTTTCTGGAACGGAATATCCCGGCCATCGACTTTACCACGGACGTGAGCGACCCGATCCACACTCCCCAGGACTCGTGGACATGGTTCGAACTAGGCGGGTTGGAGCGAAGCGGCGACCTTGTCTACCGGCTTGTGGAGCGCTTCGACAGGGGCGTTCCCGACACGCGCTCGGGTGCATTCTTAACGCTTCAGCTCGGATCATCCCCCTGGCTGATCCCGACATGGTCCATCTGGGGGATTGTGGCCCTTTCCGTCATTCTCGGAGTTTGGTCGGTCGTGCAGGTCCGGCGCGGACGAACCGAAGTCTTCGGGCAGCCGCGGCCGAGGATTCCCGGACTTAAAGTTGCCGCCCTGACCTTTGGCGCCGTTCTGTGTGGTTGGTTGACCGAAGACGTGATGTCGCTGATCACCGGGTTGCGGTCGCCTTGGTACGGAGAACCCGTCAACTACGTAGGCATCGGTCTACTCGGTTTCATTTTTGCATCTATCGGTGCCGGAATTCTCGGCCGCCGCATGAACCTCAGCCGGGATCCCTATCGGTATTTTCTGAGGTCCGCGATCTGGTTTGGCGCCTTGATCGCGGTGATGTCGCTGGGAGGTCCGCGCCTCGTCGTGTATCCTGCCCTCGGACTCATTGCCTGCTCGATCGCCGTGTCGCTGCGTTCGCCGCTGTATCAGGTCGCGATGGTAACTGCCGGAGCGTATCCCACCGCCAGATTGATCTTTCCGGAGGTGTATGAATTCATCGCCCGCTTGATTGCCTCGATCCCGGCAGAGAGCGGTATCATGAACATCCTGCTGCTCGCGGTCTTGTCGCTGTACGTCTGGCTGCTGATCATGCCTTTTGCGCTATGTCTGACGGGGATCGTTCGTTCTCCCCGGACATCATGGCCTGTCAGCGTCTCCTTCTCGAATAATGCCGTGGTCGCCGGATGTGCGCTCATTCTTGTCGTGACAGCAGGATACAATGCGGTACAAACGACGTACAGTGAATTTCGTCCGTGTCATGTGGAGATCGTACAGGAATTTGACTCGAACGCCGACACTGTCAGGACGGTCGTGAAGAGCACGGAATATCTCACCGGCGCCACAATCCGATATCAGGAACGGGACACCGTCGTAACCGGACACGAGACGATCGTGCACCTGCCGCCACGCCGCATGTCGCGCTCGACATGGATGACCGTTGAGGGATCTGTACCGTCGGCGATCGGCGATACCGGTGCGTCCATCGGTACCTTCGTGAATGTGCACATGGCCGAACGTCCGTACATTCTGAATGTCACATATACGCCGAAGCACGCATCGATCGTCTCCGCCGATGCAGGTCCGCTGGCAGTTGGGCTCAAAGACGGCGTGGCACGACTGCGGTGGTATTCTTTTCCGGACACGCTGATCGCATTCCCTGTTGCGCTTCGCCTGTCTCGGGCCGACACGGTGACTGAGATCGTGGAGGCCACGTTTGTCGGTCAGGCAACTCCGGTGAGCGTCGCTTCGCCCGTACCCGGCAATGTGGATTCGCGGACAATCGTGCGTTCGCGCAGAACGATCGCGGTCGGACGAGACATACGGCCGCCACAAGAATCGGAATAGGCTGCACACGCTCCACTTCTTCTCCGCGGTCAAAAACTCTTCGCACATTCGCTTGGCGCGGACATTCATCATTGCAGAATTTTTTCCATCATCGTTACGCCACCATGAAACCGCAGATCTTTCTCCTCATCGCTCTTGTTGCCGCAGTGCATGCGCAGGACCCTCAGCCGCCGGACACGATCGACGTGGAACCGCAATACTGGAAACACAGCCTGGTGACGGCCATGACGATCGCCCAGGTGAGCTTCTCGGACTGGGCTCAGGGAGGCGAGAACGCGCTTGCGTATTCCGCGTCGGCCAACGGTAATTCGACATATGATTGGTATCCGTTCACCTGGTCGAATTCGTATAAGCTCGCATTCGGCCAAACACGCCTTGGAGGAAGGGAAACACGGAAGACCGACGACAAGCTCGATCTCGAGTCCGTGCTGACGTATCGGCTGGGCAGCTACATCAATCCGTACGCGGCCGTCACGCTCAAGACCCAGTTTGCGACCGGATATCGGTATGATGCCGCAGGGAACAAGACAGCGATCTCAAAGTTCTACGATCCTGCCTTCCTGACGCAGTCGCTCGGCTTCGGCTACCAAATCACGCCGCAGCTTATTACCCGGCTCGGGTATGCCATCAGGGAGATCGTAACGAGCGAGTTCACAGCGTTCGCCGACGACCCGACGACGCCGAACGAGGAATCGACAAAGATCGAAGACGGCATGGAATCGGTCACAGAAGGGAAGTGGAAGATCGATGAAACGATGTCGTTTAACGGCAAGCTGGAGCTGTTTTCGTCATTCCGGTCGCCGGAAAAGATCATCGTCCGGGGGGACAACACGCTGACGGTAAAGATGGGACGTATTGTGACGCTGATCGTTAACGTTCAATTGATCAACGAGCGCAGAGTGACGCCGAGAACGCAGGTGAAGCAGACGTTGGCTATTGGAATCTCGTATACGGTGCTATAGAAGATTGCGGATTTCGGATTGTCAATTGCGGATTAACTGAATAATAGCTGCGAACGTTTGGGCGGCAGTTTGCTTTCCCGCACTCTTCCCGTTACACATTCTTCACGAGTAGTGCAACGTTTTCCACGTGGTAGGTATGCGGGAACATGTCGACAGGGCGGATCTTTGCAAGTGTGTATCCGCCCGCGACAAGCGCCGCACAATCGCGGGCCTGCGTTGCGGGATTACAACTGACATAGACCAGGCGTTCCGCTCCAACCTCAACGAGGGATCGCACGATGTCGGGATGCATGCCGCTTCTGGGCGGGTCGACGATGATGACGCGCGGTCGAGCAGCCTCCATCCATTCGCTTCTGTGCTTCAACCTCTCCTGTAAGTCCCCCGATATGAACGTACAATTCGTGATGCCGTTGCGTTTCGCATTGGCTTCGGCGTCCTTGACCGAGCTTGTGACCGATTCAACTCCGATCACCCGTCGGACACGGCTCGAAAGCACGATTGCGATCGTCCCCGTACCGGAATACAGGTCATAGAGCGTGTCTTCCTTTCTCAGCTCCGCAAATCCTGCCGCCGTTTCGTACAGCCGCTCTGCCTGAGTTGTGTTGGTTTGAAAGAACGATTGTGCGGAGATCGAAAACGTGAATCCGCCCATTCGTTCATGAATGATCCCGTCGCCCCGGTAGACCTTCTCCTCATTTCCAAATGCTATCTGTGAACGCGTTGCGTTCAGAGTGTTGACGACCGTGGTCGTTCCAGGAACAGCCGCAAGCA
>Ga0155285_1157_pt1 | contig 13890 bp, 8 predicted proteins | sample RifCSPhighO2_02_FD_106253 | JGI IMG/M metagenome (GOLD analysis project Ga0155285, IMG submission 106253) | Ignavibacteria bacterium RIFCSPHIGHO2_02_FULL_56_12
GCCCGGATCCATGTCTGACCGTTACGGAGAACCTTCACCATGCGCATCATCATCCACGACACAAACGAATCGCTGGGCAAATGGACGGCTCACTATCTTGCCTCGAAGATCAATACGTTTAAACCGACGAAGGACCGGCCGTATGTCCTCGGATTGCCGACGGGTTCGTCGCCCATCGGTACGTACCAAAACCTGGTCAGTCTTCACCAGCAGGGGAAGGTCTCGTTCAAAAACGTCGTCACGTTCAACATGGACGAGTATGTGGGACTGCCGGAGGACCATCCGGAGAGCTATCACTATTTCATGTGGCATCATCTTTTCAGCCATGTCGACATTCCACACGAGAACGTCAACATCTTGAACGGTAACGCAAAAGACCTGCAGAAGGAGTGCGAGCACTACGAAGAGAAGATCAAGAAAATAGGGGGTATCCACCTGTTTCTTGGCGGTATCGGTCCCGACGGACACATCGCGTTCAACGAGCCTGGATCGTCCCTTTCGTCCCGCACCCGGATCAAGACGCTGACCTACGACACACGGATCGCGAATTCCAGGTTCTTTGGCAACGACCCGAATAAGGTCCCTAAGACGGCGTTGACAGTGGGCGTCGGGACGGTCATGGACGCGCAGGAGTTGGTCATTCTGGTGATCGGTCACAGCAAGGCACGGGCGCTCCAGAAAGTGGTCGAAGAAGGCGTGAATCACATGTGGACCGTTTCGATGCTGCAATTGCACCGTCATGGCATCATCGTATGCGATGAGGCCGCGACGGACGAGCTGAAAGTCGGCACAGTGAAATACTTCAAGGATATTGAAGGCGAGAATTCGAAGCTCCCGGTACTCTGAAGAGCGATTGAATGAAGAATACCACGAGTTGATTCGTGTACCATTCGTGATCATTCGTGGAATAATCTTTTGCCATAACTCCGAGCCCGCCGAGTGAGCGGCGATCTGCGGGCTTGGATTTCTCACACAATCATAAGCCATTCTGAATTCAGCAATCCACAATTCGCAATCCGAAATTGTCTATGACTCATCGCGCTCTTTCTCCGGAAGCTATTCAGCAGCTGCGTTCCCAGGGCTGCTATGCCCAGGACTGGTCCCGGGTCCTGACGACTTCCGACTGCGACCTCAGCCGCATACGGAATGTCGTCTTTCGCAGCTCCGTGTCGGTCGGAGCAAACGCGGGAGTTGCGAATGTCGACGGCGTCGAAGTGCCATGCGGTCTGTATAATTGCGTCCTGATGGACTGCACGATCGGCGAGAACGTGCGCATCGCCCACATCGGCTCCCTCATCGCAAATTACGATATCGGCGATGGAGCGGTCATCCAGAATGTGGCGGCATTAACGGCTGATGCCGGGTCGCAGTTCGGCGCTGGCACTGAGGTCGAAGTTGTGAACGAAGCCGGCGGGCGCGTGGTCGTCCTGATTCCTGAGCTGACAGCACAGATCGCGTATCTTCAGGCGATCCGCCTCCACGACCCGGCTATGCAGAAGAGGCTCAGGGAAGCCGTCGTGCAGACCGCGGAGCGGTGTCGCAAGGACCGGGGCGCCGTGGGCCAGCGCGCTGCGATCACGCATTCAGGGGTGATCCGAAACGTCCTCGTCGGACCTCACGCACACGTGCAGGGGGTCTTGCGGCTCGATAACGGGACAATCCTGAGCGTTGCGGAGCATCCCACCGTCGTCGGCGAAGGGGTCAACGCGAAGAACTTCATCATCGCCGAGGGGGCAAGTGTGACAGGCGGCGCGATGCTGGAAAAGGTCTTTGTCGGACAGGGAGCGAAGATCGGAAAACAATTTTCGGCTGAAAACGCTCTCTTCTTCGCGAATTGCGAAGGATTCCACGGAGAAGCAGTGTCTCTGTTTGCGGGACCCTACACGGTGACACACCATAAGTCGACGCTCCTGATCGCAGGACTCTTCTCTTTCTATAATGCGGGATCCGGGACGAATCAGAGCAATCACATGTACAAACTCGGGCCCGTTCATCAGGGCGTTTTCGAGCGCGGCTGCAAGACGGGGTCTTTCTCGTATGTCCTGCATGAAACGCACGTCGGCGCCTTCAGCGTGATTATCGGAAAACATTACACGAACATCGACACCGGCGACCTGCCGTTCTCGTACATTCATGAAACGGACGGTCAGTCGGAGATCGTGCCCGGTATGAACCTGATCTCGGTCGGGTCCATCCGCGACGGCGAGAAATGGCCGAAGCGCGACAACCGAAAGACCACGATCAAGAGGGATCTCATCACATTCGATGTGTTCTCGCCATATGTGGTTGAGAAGATGAGACGCGGGCGGTCGATGTTGCAGCGTCTTCAGGAGAATACGCCGAAGGAGAAATCGTCCGTGCAGATAGGTGGAGTCGTCATCAAGAGGCTTCTCCTGAGGAAATGCGCAAAGTATTACTCACAGGCGATTGAACGATACCTTCGGGGAAAAGTGTTCGACCGCATCGAAGCCGCCTTAGCAACGGCGAAGAGTTGGGAGCACGTGCGTGCTTCACTAAAGGCAGAAAAGGGTCTCAAGGAACCGGAAAAATGGACGGACTTGGCCGGTCTTCTGACGCCAGTCGAACGCCTCACATCGCTTGAAAAATCGGTCGGAAACGGATCACTCCGCTCTTATGAAGAGATGACGAACGCCTTCGCGGCAATTGGAGCCAGTTATCAGAAGGATGAATGGGAATATGTAACTCAAGCCTTCACTCAGGAGTATGGCTTCGCCCCCTCGGCAATGACGCTCGATCAGGCAAGAGATTGCCTGAAGGCATTCGCCGAGGCTTCGGCTTCTTTGCATGGCGCGGTTTTCGAGGATTCAAAGAAGGAATACGACGCTTTTGCGCGAATCGGATATGGATTAGACATGAGTGAAGAAGAGGGCAAACGAGACTTTGAGACGGTCCGCGGCACAGCTGATACGAACAGCGTTGTCAAGAAATTGGCCTCAGAACGGGAAGCGATGACACAGCGACAGAAGAAGCTGGAAGCATTGCTGGGCAAGTTCTGAGCGTGCCCAAAAGAGCGTCGCGTCAGCGACGCGGTGACATGGGGCCCCGGCGGTATCCGGACGGGGCTTTCGTCTTGCATCCATGCCATCCTTTGCATACCATAACCCTTGCCGATCACTTCCTTGATCGTTCAATGAGCTCTCTCAAGATGCTTCTCCGGATTTGCCTCCTGTCCAGTCTACTTACTGCGATACTCGTCTCGGACGGCCTCGGACAGCAGGCGCAGCACCCCAACATCCTCTTCATCTTCTCCGACGACCACGGTCCGCAGGCAATCAGTTCATACGGTTCCTACCGTAATCGTACGCCCGGCATCGACCGCCTCGCCGCCGAAGGAATGCGCTTTGCCAACGCCTTCTGCGGCAATTCCATTTGCGCCCCGAGCCGCGCGACCGTTCTGACAGGCGTCCACACGCATGTCAACGGACAAACGCTCAACGGCCCTTCATTCGACAATCGACAGGAAACGCTTCCCGAGATCTTCCAACGGTCCGGCTACCAGACCGCATTGATCGGCAAATGGCATCTTGTCGCGGAGCCTATGGGGTTCGACTATTGGGACATCGTCATCGGCCAGGGGACGTATTACCGGCCGCGGATGATCAACAACGGTAAGCTCGTTGTGCGGGAAGGATACACGACGGACGTTATCACAGACTTGTCTCTTGAATGGCTAAGCGACAGGCGCGACAAGAGGAAGCCGTTCCTGCTGATGTTGCAGCACAAATCGCCACATCGCAACTGGGACCCCGCCGTCCGCCATCTCACGATGTACAAGGATTCGACCCTTGCGGAACCGGCGACAATGTTCGACGATTGGTCGACAAGATCATCCGCCTGGACCTACAGCGAAATGTCGCTCGAGCATCATCTTTCCCCCCGCGATCTCAAACTTGTCTTTCCGGCGGCCCTGCTCAGCAAAGATGAACTCGCGGCGTGGAACGCAGAATATGGTCCAGACAACGATGCCTTCAAGGCGGCAAACCTGGGCGGAAAGGATCTTGTTCGTTGGAAATACCAGAGATTTGCGAAGGATTATCTTCGTTCCATTGCGGCAATGGACGAAGATATTGCGCGCGTCCTCACGTATCTCGATTCCACCGGACTCGCGAAGAACACGATCGTTATCTACACTTCGGACAACGGCTGGTTCCTGGGCGAACACGGCATGTTCGACAAACGGTGGATGTACGAGGAAACGCTCCGCATTCCGCTGTTGATCCGCTGGCCCGGCGTCACGAAATCCGCGAGTGTGAACGCCGACCTCGTCCAGAATATCGATTATGCTCCGACCCTCCTCGACATGGCGGGAATTCGCGTCCCGGCGAAGATGCAGGGAAAAAGCCTCGTTCCGCTCCTTAAAGGATCGGCGGCCAATTGGCGGAAATCCATCTATTATCATTTCTATGAAGATGACGACGCCGATCATAAGGTGCCGAGGCATTACGGAGTCAGGACGGACCGTTACAAGCTCATGCATTTCTACCAGTTGCATGAGTGGGAAATGTATGACATCCAATCGGATCCGAATGAATTGAAAAACATCGTGAATGACGCTGCCTATGCGGGTCTTCGCGATTCTTTGAAAAAGGAATTGGGGCGGTTGCAGGAGGAGTACAAAGTCACTGCGGAAACGGACAGCGAAGCGACTGTTTTCCAGCGGGGCCAGAAGAAACGGCAAAGATTCCTCTCCCTTCTCGGCGAAGTCCCTTCACAGCTTGCATCCCGCGTCGATTCGGTTTCGATTGAGAGAGGAAAGAAGTACTCGCGTGAACGAGTTTCTTACAGAGTGGGGGATCAATCGATTGAAGCGGATGTGTATGTGCCGAACGTGCGTAAAGGACTTCTGCCGGGCATTGTCGTCGTGCATCCTGACGGACCCGACGGGTCGTTCGTGAAAGGGAAGAGCCTTCTTGCCGGCTCCGGCCCCAAGGAAAGCTGGGCCAACGCCGTGGACCTGTGTCTGCGAGGATACGTTGTTATGGTCCCCGACCGGTTCGGATATGAAAGCCGCCGTGCAATTTCTGGTCCGGATGGAGAGGGGCCATCAATGGGGGTGTTTACAGCCGCGGCTGAACGATACATTGGCGAAAAGTCGTCGTTGATGGCTCAGGAAGTGGGAGAAGTGATGTTCGCGGTCAATTACTTGTCCCTAAGGCCGGAGGTTCATTACATGCGCATTGGAGTCATGGGAGTTGAAGAAGGAGGGATTGTTGCGGCTGTCGTGGGAGCCGTAGACCGAAGCGTCGCTGCTGTGGTCGCCACCGGCGGTCTTGAGAAGTTCAGAGAAGTTCCGCTGCCAGGCAAACCGTCGCATGTTTCCGCCCTGTTGACCATTCCAAGAATTCAAACATGGGGCAACATAGAGGATCTTCTGCCGCTGACGTACCCGCGCCCGCTGTTGCTCTTCGGAAAGAGCACAGAAGACGAGTCCTTCCTGAAGCAGGCGTTCGAGCGATATAGTGATCGTTCATTCAATAGGGAAATTTTGCTCCACCCCGTCCCCTCAAAAAACGCAAAGTCATCCGCCGAGTTGAAAGAAGCTGCAGCACGGTGGTTTGACACGTGGTTGAAGGGGAAGTAGAGCGGAGAATGCAGAGGTCAGAGCTCAGATTTCAGATGTCAGAGATCAGATGACAGCGCAACAACGTGAATGAACGCTCGTCGCTTATCATTCTACCTTGTTCCAGCGGCGATACTAATCCTCTTCTTCTATTTCGATCCGCTACATTTCGCACCATCAATATCTGATTCTGCCGCCCCTCCTCGGTTCACCGGCTCTCAAAGTTGCATCGGATGCCACGCTGAATTCCATCAGAAGTGGTCGACGTCGATGCATGGGCTCAGCGTCCGGGCGTACGACAGTGATTTCGCAAAGTCGTTCCTTCCGAGTGAACCATGGTCCGTCGTTCTGGCCGGGGAGTCGTCGCGGGTAACGATCAAACCGGGCGATGGAGTGTTAGAAGAACGTAAGAACGATAGAACGAGTGATTATGCGATCTCGTTCGCTGTCGGCGGCAAGAATGTCTTGTATTTCCTGACAGAACTCGACAGGGGACGGATCCAGACGCTGCCGATCGCGTACGATGTTCGAGCTTCATCGTGGTTTCACACTGCGGGAGCGAACTTGCGGCATTTCGGCCAAGGCAGCGGGGACGCTCCGTTGCCGTGGCGTGACCGAGCCTACACATTCAACAATTCCTGCTATCGCTGTCACGTCAGTCAGGCCCGCACGAGCTACGATCCCGCTATTGATGTTTACTCGTTGACGTGGTCGGAGCCGGGGATCAATTGTGAAACGTGTCACGGTCCCGCGGCCGACCACATTCGCGCGTTCAGTTCTCGCATGGATTCGGGCGCGCATCCGGACCTTCATCTTATCAGCGCAAAGCGTTTCGCGCCCGCTCAATCAAACGACCTCTGCTCCCCATGCCACGCGAAGATGCTGCCGCTCACCGCCGCATACACTCCTGGCGAACGATTCTTCGATCATTTCGACCTTGTAACGTGGGAAGACCCCGACTTTGCGGCCGACGGCAGGGACCTTGGCGAGAATTATACGATGACATCGTGGTTGACGAGCCCCTGCCGTCGTGCAAAAACGCTGACGTGTATGCATTGTCACACATCGAGCGGCAGGTTCCGTTTTGTGAACGAACCCGATAAAGCTTGTCTGCCGTGTCATGCCGAGCGGGTGCGCGATGCTGCCTCACATTCCCGCCATGCAGCAGGCACAAAGGGGGCCCAATGCTTCTCCTGTCATATGCCGAAGTCGGAGTTCGCCCGCATGTCTCGGAGCGACCATTCAATGCGTCCGCCGACCCCGGGCGTCACAAAAAAGTTTGGCTCGCCGAATGCGTGCACACAATGTCACAACGAGAAGTCTGCATCATGGGCCGACTCAGTCGTCCGAAAGTGGCATCCGAATGACTTTCAGCGGCCGGTCCTCGAAATGAGTGCTCGTTTGGAGGAGGCGAAGAAAGGAGTATGGACGCGTTTCGAGGACATGAAACGTTCCATCGGGAAGAACGGCAGGGAAGAAGTGTATGCGGCATCGCTGTTGCGAGCGATGAGAAATTGGCCGGACAAACAGAAAGTCGAAGCGGCGGACATTGGGTTGAAGGATCAGTCTCCACTCGTCAGGGCCGCGGCGGCTCAGGCGCTCTACGGATCCACGGGCCCGCGGGTAGAAAGCCTGCTGCAATCGGCGGCGGGCGACTCGATTCGCCTCGTGCGAGTGCGCGCGGCCGAGTCGTATGCTTCCGTCGCGGTCAACGTGCGGCAGCAGAAGGCTTCCGACAGAATGATCGATGCCCTCAATGAATATGTGGCCTTCTTGATGGCGCGGCCGGATGACCACGCTTCACTCTACAATCTCGGCAACTATTACGCATCAACCGGCGATCAGAAGAATGCGATCTCGGCGTACGAACGTGCGCTGAAGTTGCGGCCGGAATTCGTGTCCGCTCGCGTGAATGCGTCGTTTGCGTATGAAGCTGCAGGTAGAAATTCGGAAGCAGAGCAACAATTGCGTATGGCGCTTTCTGCCGATCCCTGGAACGTCGCTGCGAATCTTAATCTCGGCCTGCTCCTCGCCGGACGTGGAGAAGCAACCGATGCAGAAACGCGACTGCGGGCGGCGTATACGGGAGACACGACACTCGCTGTCGCGGCGTATAACCTGGCTGTACTTACAGCACGATACGATCGTAATGAATCGGTGCGATGGTCAATGCGGGCTGTTGCGTTACGCCCTCTCGAACCAAAATATGTGTTTGCTCGGGCGTTTTACCTTCATGAGGCGGGGAAAGAGGAAGAGGCGATCGGCGTGTTGAGGGCTGCGCTTCGTGACAAGACCTCGTCAACCGATATCTACGGGCTACTGGGTGAACTTCTGGAAAGTCGGAGTTCGTTCGCCGAAGCAAGGAAAGTCTATCTTCAGGGTGCTAACGACGTCACCATCCCCGCATCGGAACGCGATATGCTTGCTTCAAAAGCTGCGCGCTAGAGCATTCGAGATTTTGACAACGTGCCCAATTGTTTCCTGCCCCCGTTCACTGTACTCCATTCACTCTCTCAGTATTCGTCATCCCTCATCCCTATTCTTCTTTTTCTCCCCCATGAACACCAGCTTTATCCCCGCCTGCTTTGCGTATTCCGTTATGCGTTCGTCCCTGTAGAATTCCTTGAAGTACACTGTCCTGATGCCGCAGTTCGCTACGAGCTTAAAGCACGCCAGACAGGGGGAAGCCGTCACGTAGATCTCCGATTCGTCAATCCGCACGCCATGTTTCGCCGATTGAGCCACGGCGTTCGCTTCAGCGTGCACGGTTCGCACGCAATGCCCGTTCTCCATGTCATGCCCTGCGTCGTCGCAGTGCGGCGACCCCCGCAGGCTGCCGTTATAGCCGGTTGACAATATTGTCCTGTCCCTCACAATGACGGCGCCGATGTGCTTACGGTCGCACGTACTGCGTGTCGCAACCTGCTCGGCGATATTCATGAAATAATCGTTCCAGCCTGCGCGTTTGTCTGCCATGTGAGCACCGTAGAGCTAGTTGTTAAAGAGTAAACCGCCAAGGGTCTCAAAATACTATTCAATCGCTATATCTTTCTTGGCGTCCTTGGCTTTCATGGCGTCTTGTCGGTCATCTTCAAATGAAGGCTGACCGAGATGAACGACGCATACAGGAATAACCGAAGAAAAAGAATCTCGCCATCGCTTGCCTAACCTCAACCTCATCCGTACCTTGATTCGCACTTTGAGAAAGGACTTCCCATGAACGTAACGATTTCCTGCTGTCGATGGATGTGTGTAACGGCGATTCTCATTCTTGCTGCAACTGCGGTAATAGCGCAAACCGCTCCGCCGAAGGAAATAGACGCGTATGTCGATCGCGTTCGTTCGACGTTTGACGTGCCCGGCATCGGACTGGCGATCGTCAAGGACGGCAAGGTCGTCCTTGCAAAAGGATACGGCATCCGTAAAATGGGGGAGAAAGCCGCCGTCGACGAACATACGCTGTTCGCCATTGCCTCCAACACCAAGGTCTTTACGGCAACTGCCATCGGGATCCTTGTCGAAGAGGGAAAGCTGGAATGGGATGCCCCCGTCATCCGCTATCTTCCCTGGTTCAGGTTGTCGAATCCATATGTCACGAACGAGATCACCGTACGCGACCTCCTGGTCCATCGAAGCGGGCTCGGCCTCGGTGCGGGCGATCTGCTCTGGTGGCCGCCGTCGACCTATAATCGGGATGAGATCGCCCGGCGGCTGCAATACATCCCGCTGGTGACCAGTTTCCGGTCGGCGTACGCTTACGATAACGTGCTGTATCTGGTGGCCGGACAGCTCATTGAATCCGTAGGCGGCATGAGCTGGGAGGATTTCATCGCGAAGCGCATTTTCATCCCGGTGGGCATGACGGAAAGCAAGGACCGGCATTCGGACATTGGCGGAACGGCGAACGCGGCCTGGTCGCATGCGAAGGTCGAGGGGTCGGTGCGCCCCGTCGCTCCTTTCACGAGTGACAATACGAACCCGGCCGGCGGTGTGGTCACGAACGCAGTCGATATTGCAAAGTGGATGATCACCCAGCTTGATTCCGGAAAGACTCCCGACGGGAAATGGCTGTTCACACCGCGCACCAACCGTCAGTTGTGGACGATCGTCACTCCGCTGGGAACAGGAAACCCGCCCCCCGAACTCTCCGCGCTGCGCGCACAATTCAACGGATATGCGCTCGGCCTGGGTGTCAACGATTTCCGGGGTCACAAAGTGATCTCGCATACGGGCGGCCTTCCCGGGTTCGTTTCGAAAGTGGCGTTATTGCCCGATCAGCGGCTTGGCGTCGCGGTCTTCACGAATCAGGAGAGCGGCGCTGCGTTTCAAGCGATCACCATGCACATTTTCGATCACTACCTGAAGATGAACGACACCGACTGGCTCGCCGCATATCAGAAGCTGATGGCTCGCAGCGACTCCATGATGGCGGCCGCGAATGCGAAGACATCGGCAAGCCGAAAAGCAGATTCGAGACCGTTGCTTCCCCTGGCGTCATACGCCGGCACCTACAACGACCAGTGGTACGGCGACATACAGGTCGCCCAGGAGAACGGAAAGCTGGTCATCACATTCACGAAAACTCCGTCGCTCGTCGGGGACCTTGAGCACTGGCAATACGACACGTTTGTTGCCCGATGGCGCGACCGTGAGCTGCGGGCGGACGCGTTCGTGACATTTTCCCTCAGGCCTGACGGTACAATTCGCGAAGCAAGAATGGAAGCCGTGTCGCCGGAGACGGACTTTAGTTTCGATTTTCAGGATCTGCTTCTGAAGCCGGTGGCGAAGAAATAGGCTGCGTAGAGCTTAGTACAAAGATCACCCACTAGGTTCACGAAATAGAATAGAATGACACGAAGTCTAGTGTGTTCGTTAGTATTGTACTTCGTGCGCTTCGTGGGTCCAATCTTCTCACTCTTGGAGATACAACTGGCAGCTTAGCTTGGCCGCTGACCCAGGCCTGCATCTGACACCAGCCTACGCACCGCATCCTGCTCCTTTTCCTGCAATGGAAGCAGCGGACGGCGCAATGAGGCGGCTTCGTATCCCAGTTCCTGAGCTGCGAACTTGAGTCCAGGCACACCGTAGGTCGCCGTGACGGCGACATTCAACGGCAGAAGCCGGGCGTAGAGGTCACGCGCTTCTTGCATTTTCCCTTCCTCAAAAAGGCGCTGGACTTCGATGCATTGGTTTGGAGCAATATTCGCGAGCGCCATGATCCCCGCACGGACACCGAGCGTCAACGCCGGGTACCAAGCCGATGCTGTTCCCACAAACACTCGGAATGCCGGTGATACCGTTTTCATGATCGCCGCCAGCCGGGGAACGTCTCCTGAGCTGTCCTTCATTCCTCCGATGTTGGGATGCCGGCTGAGAGTTGCGATGACGGGCACCGGCAAACTCACGTGCGTGAATCTGGGGACATGATACAGGAGAATCGGAATTGGGGAAGCGTCTGCGAGCCGGGTGAAATGTTCGATGATCACGCGATCGGTCATCTGCTCTGAATAGTAGAACGGAGGCAGAACGAGAGCGGCAGCGGCTCCAAGCTTCGCCGCCTCTTCCGTTCGCCGGATCGTCTCGGCCGTCGATTCGCCTCCGGTACCGGCGATCACCGTTGCTCCTTTCCTTGCCGTCCGGACTGTGATTTCGACCAACTTTCTGCGCTCTTCGTCCGAGAGATACGGAGTCTCGCTGTTGGAACCAAGAGCTACATAGCCGCCCAAGTCGGAGCGATTCCATGTGTCGATATTTCTCTCAAACGCGTCGTACGCCACACGCCCGTCTTCACCGAAGGGCGTTAACATAGGCGGATACACGCCGTCGTTCAATATGGTCGAAGAATGCATTGTCGTTTCTCAAACGGGCATGAAAGAAGACTGTCTCGTACGTAACTTCGGAATAAACAAGTCGGTGTGCAAACAAGAATTACTGCCAACGCGAATCGGTCGCGCTGACAAGTATTGAGCTACTGGGAGGACGATGTGTTTCAATACGGCAAGAGGCAATATATACACGTCGATGGAGTTGCGGGTTACTGATTTGATGGTGATATTCCGCAAATTCTGAATCCAGCCGTTAGAACCTTTCAACATCCCTGCCATGACGCAAATGTCACAGACGTTCCGCGCGGCATCAATTGCCTTCGCTATTCTGCTTGTTTCGTCGGCCGCCTGGGGCCAGAAAAGTCGGCCCGCTGGACAGCCGCTTCCATCGGGACCGGCCGATGTAGAAAACCGCGTGGATTCGCTCCTACGTTTGATGACCATCGAAGAGAAGCTCGGCCAACTGAATCAACTGTCGAGCGTCTGGGACACGGTCCTCCATCGGTCTAACGCCAGCGCGTCCGGTATGCAGATGCTCCGTGAGGGGCGCGTCGGCTCCTTTCTCAACATTGTAGGCTCGGAAGCAACGGCGTCTCTTCAGCGGATCGCCGTGAATGAAACCCGTCTGAAGATTCCTCTGCTCTTTGGACTCGACGTCATCCACGGCTATCGAACGATCTATCCAATTCCGCTGGGCGAGGCCGCCTCCTGGGATCCGGAACTGGCGGAGGAAACGGCACGTATGGCTGCGGGTGAAGCCGCGGCTGCGGGCATTCACTGGACATTTGCCCCCATGGTTGATATTGCCCGCGATCCCCGATGGGGGAGGATCGCCGAAGGGTCGGGCGAAGACCCGTTCCTCGGCTCCGCATTCGCCGCAGCGCGGGTGCGCGGATTTCAGGGTCACCTGCTCGATTCGAAAAGCCTGCTTTTGGCGACGGCAAAGCACTTTGCCGCCTATGGCGGGCCTGAAGGAGGACGAGACTATAACACCGTCGACATGTCGGAACGGACGCTTCGCGAAATGTATCTGCCACCGTATCGCGCGGCGGTCAGAGCGGGTGTCGGCACTCTCATGTCGTCCTTCAACGAAATCGGCGGAGTGCCGAGTTCTGCAAGCAGGCATCTCCTCACCGATATCTTGCGGAAGGAATGGCAGTTCGACGGGTTTGTCGTAAGCGACTGGAATTCTGTGGGCGAAGTGGAAACGCACGGCATCGCATCGGACCGAACGTCGGCGGGTATTCTTGGATTAACTGCCGGCGTCGATATGGACATGATGTCGTTGATCTACGTCGACGAATTGAGATCGGCGTTGAAGGACGGTAGACTGAAGATGGCCGTTGTCGATGAGGCTGTGCGACGGGTGCTGCGCATCAAGTTTCGCATGGGTCTTTTCGAAGATCCGTTTCGAGGGGCGTCGACGGTGCGAGAGCGTGCAGTCATGATGACGCAGGAGCATCGTGCCCTTGCCCGGAGAGCGGCGTCAGAATCGTTCGTGTTGTTAAAGAATGAGAACGGGGTCCTTCCCCTGACTGAGTCGACGCGTTCGATTCTCGTGGTGGGACCGCTTGCAGAGAGCAAAGATGATCCATTAGGTACCTGGTCGGCGAGGGGTGAAGCTGCTGACGTCGTGTCGATCATCGAGGGCCTGCGCAGGGGAGCGCCGTCAAAGACGAAAGTGACGTATGTGCGTGGATGCGGGGTGGACGACACCGTGAGATCCGGAATTGCAGAAGCCGCTCGTGTTGCTGCTGCGGCGGATGTTGTCATTGCCGTTCTCGGAGAGGCCCGGTCGATGAGCGGCGAGGCCGCAAGCAGGTCAGAGATCGGGCTGCCCGGCGTTCAGGAAGAATTGTTGCGTGCCCTTGTGGCGACAGGAAAGAAGACTGTTGTACTGCTGATGAATGGCAGGCCATTGGTGATCCCATGGACGGCCGAGCACGCTTCGGCTATCCTCGAACTCTGGCATCCAGGAGTAGAAGCGGGTCATGCAGCGGCCGATGTCGTCTTTGGGCGGATAAATCCGTCCGGAAAGCTTCCTGCGACTTTTCCGCGGAGTGTTGGTCAAGTTCCTTTGTATTACAATCACAAGATTTCGGGACGACCGGCTTCGGAAGCGAATTCATTCACTTCAAAGTACCTCGATGTCGCTTGGACGCCGCAGTTTCCGTTTGGTTTTGGATTGAGCTACACGTCGTTTGCGTATTCAGAGTTAACGTTGAGTGCGACTGTGATGCGGTGGAGCGATTCCCTTGTGGTGGGAGTGAAGGTCAGGAATACCGGAAAGAGGAGGGGAGAGGAAGTTGTACAGCTCTACGTCCGCGATCATGTAGGGTCCGTGACCCGTCCGGTGAGGGAGCTCAAGGGATTTCGGAAGATTGCCCTGGACCCGGGTGAATCAAAGAGAGTAACGTTCAACATCGGCCGAGATGACCTGGCATTTTGGAATGGTTTGATGGAGCATACGGCTGAACCGGGACA
>Ga0155285_1018_pt4 | contig 12845 bp, 7 predicted proteins | sample RifCSPhighO2_02_FD_106253 | JGI IMG/M metagenome (GOLD analysis project Ga0155285, IMG submission 106253) | Ignavibacteria bacterium RIFCSPHIGHO2_02_FULL_56_12
TGACTCTTCAGCCTTTCATGCCAGATCTTCAGTGTGTATTTCCCGGCCGGCACATTTGCGATCTCGTAGCTTCCGTCCTTCGCACTCACTGCGAAATAGGGATTATCGAGCACAACGATGTACGCTTCCATCTCCGGGTGTACATTGCACAGCATGACCGGGAAACATCCGGCTTCCTTGAACAAGTATGACCGGGTTTGTCCCTTTGGCCACGTGCCAAGATTGAACTTCTCCGCACATTTATCCGGCGAGAAGACGTTGTGCAGAACATCATCGCTGTTCTGATAATCGACCGTTGTACCTGCCAGTACCGGCAGGATATGTGGAATAAAGACAAGATTCTTCTGATCCATTGCCGCATGTTTTGCCGGCGCCGGAAAGGTCTTTCCCTGGATCTTGTCGATGTGAACGACAGCGTCACCGCTGTGCTTCCATCCTCTTGCCTTGACCTTGCCTCGAATGTCCCCGGCGATGGCGGACGAAGTGGCAATGAGGACTATGATTGAAATTACCGCACCTCTGGTCATGATGAATCCTTTCTTGTAAGAAAATTCAACCGCGAATAAACGCTCCACAACGACGGGGGGCAGGCGCTAATGGGCGCAAATGTGTTAGATCCTTTCGACCGTTTTCGCGGGAATTCGCGTTCATTCGCGGTGTTCTATTGTCCGAGACATCTTACTTCATAGATCTTCCGCAACCCGCTAGAATCCAAAATTGACCTGTATGCCAAACGTGTCCTTCTTCTTGCTGTCTTCGTCGAAGAACTTCTTGAACTCAAACATGAGCTTCACATTCGCTCGCGCCATCAGCGTTATGCCGGGAATGACGGCATTGACCGGCTTCACGGCGTCCAGGTCGGTATTCTGGTCCTCCCATTCGTACCGAATCAATCCTATCAGCCATGGATACAGGACGGCGTTCGCCTGGGCATAATACACCATGGACTTTCTTTGGGGAGTTCCGGTGATGCGAGAGTCCATCAGCATTATGGCGCCATTGAGGATGAAGCGCTTGTACCAGAAATCCACATCTCCGCCAACAATGCTGAAGTTTTCATCGAGGACACCGGTCTTCGAGGCAGTACCGCTGTATACGAAGGCGCCGAGTGTCACGTTGTCGTCAAGGAAGAAGTCCGAGACGTCGCTTCCGGCCCCTTCGGTACCGCCCACTTCACCGAGTCCTCCGATCTTATACGTCGCTTTTGCATAGTAGTCCTTATCCCTGTTCATGTCGCTCAGACCTTGCCCATTGACACGCCAAGCCGGTAGGTAAAACCGCCTCGTTCTCCGGAGCCGTTACCCGCGCCCCAGACCTCCAGGCCGACGTGTTCATCCCGAAATCTCCATCCGTTGCGACTCCGAAAACTCGCCATGTTGTAATGGTTGCGGGTCAGCTTCAGGTGGTTAGGAGTGGGATCCGCGTGTACCATTCCCATACGAACATGAAGTCCCGGGCTCATGTCGTACTGGAGTGCAAACGGAAACGCGATCTCCGTCGCATTGGCCTCATTTTCTATTTCGACTTCACCAAAAAATGAGAATTCTTCCCCCATGGTTCCCGCATACAGGATCTCGACTTCATGCGGAATTTCGAACTCCCATTTCACAGTGCTCATGGCCGCATAGTTGATCCGGCCAACTGCCCAAACGGAAACGGGACTGGTGCCGGGGATGTCCGATGGCCAAATCGCATTAGGCCAAACCTTTTTGTACGCCTCAGAACCCAGGCTGACCGGCTCTTCCTTTGTCATTTCTGGGTCGGTCCCGGCAGGGTAACGATAGCCGTTGTTCTTGAATGCCTTTCCAAACGCGTTCAGCATAGGAGCTGCATAATGGCAGGTGCTGCAGCTCGTTCGGTACTTGCGCGAAAAGGCGGGAATGCCGTAGCTTTCCTCAGTGAACAACAGCATGAGGGACGCGGTGGCGAGGAAACCAACGATAACCCTTTTCATGTGATCTCCAGCGGGATGGTGGATGGATGGGTAGATATCGGCACGATGTCACCTTGTCGTGATACTCAAACATTTTCTGAGTGCAGACCGAAGCTTGTCAAGTTCGAGCGGTTTGAGGAAATAGTATTCGGCGCCGTACTTCAGCACTTCCTGTTCGGTGATAACATCCGGATGACCCGTGATGACGATCGTCGGAACACATGGATACGCCGACCGCACCTGAAGCAGCAACGTGATCCCCGAGTGTAATTTCAATCTGATATCCGTGATGAGGAGGTCGATGCGCTGTTCGGCGAAACGGGCAAATGCCCTTTCTGCGTTCGTTTCTGTCACCACCCGGCAGTTCTCTGTTCTCAAAAAATCTTCGAATGCAGAGAGGATGTTCTCGTCGTCATCGACGACCATAACTCGTGGTTGATAGTCCATTCGCCGTCTCGCGCGAAGACGATCACGTCAATCGACGTGCCAGGGTAGATGATGGCCTAGAGCTGCCGAAAAAGGCTCAGAACAGCAGGATGGGGGAATGGAGCGGCCGCGGAAGTGCGGAAAGTGCCAATTGCCACTTGGCAGTGTGAAAGGCGGGGATTGGCACTCGGAAAAGGGAGACTAAGGAAGGTTTCAAATGACCACGGCTCATTGTCGGAACGACTTTGCCTGAATCTTGTGCTTTGCCATGAGTCGCTGAAAATTCTGCCGGGTCATTTTGGAAGCACGAGCCGCCGCCGAAACATTTCCGTGATATTTTGCAAGTGCATCAGCGACGAACTGTTTCTCAAACTGTCCTAGAATGAATCGGCGGGACGTGCTGAAGACCGTATTGAGGATGGGAAAGACTGTAGTGGAATGAGCGGCCGGTCTGACCGAATCATGGAAGACGTCGATGGCAATCATGTCTCCCTTTGCAAGCATGACGGCGCGTTCAACCAGATTCTCGAGTTCACGCACATTCCCCGGATACCGGTATGACCGAAGCCATGCCATCGCTTCTTTGGAAAATCCTTTGACCGACTTCTTAAGCTTGTCGTTGTATTTCGACAGGAAATAGAGGGCAAGAAGGGGGATGTCGCTCTTTCGATCGCGCAATGGCGGAAGATGGATCGCCACCACATTCAGCCTGTACAGGAGGTCTTCTCTAAATCGTCCCTGGTGTACTTCCTTGTCCACATCGCGATTCGTAGCTGCGAGGAAGCGTGCCTGAACGTGTATCGGATCGTTACCACCGAGCCGTTCGAATTCCCGCTCTTGGAGAACGCGCAGCAGTTTCTGCTGAAGATGTGGGGAGAGATTGCCGATTTCATCGAGGAAAATCGTACCGGCCCGCGCGACCTCGAATTTGCCGAGTTTCCGTTCGCCTGCCCCCGTGAAGGCGCCTTTCTCGTGGCCAAACAATTCGGATTCCAGGAGACTTTCCGGAAACGCCGTGCAATTGACCGCCACAAACGGGTCCGCGGCGTTTTGGCCGTTGCTGTGAATCGTGCGGGCAACAAGCTCTTTGCCAGTTCCGCTTTCTCCGAGAATCAACGCCGGTGTTCCGTTTGGCGTTGTCGATACGGACCCGATGAGTTTATAGACTTCTTGCATGCCGGTATCATTGCCAATAAGTTCATAACGATCGACGAAATCCGCCTTCAGTTGGGTCCGTAGGTCTGTGGGAGCGTATGTCGATTGAGCGCTTGCAATCGCTCGTTCTGTTATTTCCCTGATCCTTCGTACGTCGAGTGGTTTTGTAAGATATTCGAATGCACCGAGCTGGACCGCACTGATGGCCGTCTGCATCGTCCCATATCCCGTGATAATGACGACCGGAGCTGCGAGGTGTTGCCCTTTCAATCTCTTGAGCACCTCAAGCCCGTCTACTTTCGGCATGGAAATGTCCATGAACACCACGCTTGGCTGCTCGGTGGTGATCTTGTGAAGCGCTTCTTCACCGTCCTTCGCGGTAATCGTCGTATATCCTGCCTTCCGGAAAACCTGGCGGAATGCAAAGAGGATTTTTGCATCGTCGTCAATGACCAAAACCTTCGGTCTATGCATGCGTCGTTTCCTTCTTTTCCAGCGGCAAGTAGATCTTGAATGTTGAGGGATAGCCCTTTCTACTGTGAACTGTGACCACGCCACCATGTGCATTCACAGTCTGCTTCACCATCGGTAATCCGAGGCCTGTACCATTAGACTTCGTCGTAAAGAATGGATCGAAGATTCGGTTCAGAAGACTTCGTGGAATCCCGGGCCCGGTATCGCTGATCTCCACAAGGATGCACGGAGTTCCCTTCTTGAGGGTGATCTCTCGCCCTGCTTCGTTCCCGTTGTCTTTTTGTCCCTCTCCAATGGTGTCTCTCAACGTAAAATCCCGGAGTTCTTTTCCAAGGACTGTCGTTTGCGCGCGTACTGACACAATTTCTTTGACCTTCATGCTCGGCTTGCTCTCAATCGCCTGGGCGGCATTTAACAGGATATTGATCATTGCTTCCTTGAAGTGGGGGGCATCGACCTCGATGGGAGGGAGGGGCTCCTGGAGTGATTTCTCAATACGAATGTTCTTTCGCAGGTGCGATTCTATAAAGGTGATACTGTCATTGATCACCTCCGACAATTGCTCCCGATGAAATACCATCGGCGAGGGACGGGCAAAATTCAGCAATTCGGTGACGACCCCCTCCATATGGTGAATCGAGTTGAGCGCCACCTCGAGCGACTTCCTTTCCCGGGCTGAGAGGTTTTTGGACTCATGCTGGAGCTGCAAGATCATTTTGACGGAGGTAAGAGAATTTCTGAACTCGTGCGCTATGAGCGCCGACATTTCGCCGGCCGCCGTAAGTCGCTCTGTTTGCAGCAGGCGTTGCTCAAGCCGTTTTCGTCTGGTGACATCGGTGATAATTTCGAGGATCGAGGCAATGCAGCCGTCTTCCTTCATGGGAATGGCGACATGTTCAATGTATCGCTCAGCACCGGCAGCATCGACGGTTTGGTCAACATGACTTTCCGTGTTGCCAGAGAGCATTGCCATTCTCGACGCGCACTGTCGACAGAATCCATCTCTACAGAAGACAGACTGGCAATCCTGTCCGCGGACGTCCTCGAATCGACATCCGGTGACGCTTGAAAATGCGGCGCTCGCGGCTTGAATACGGAATTCTTTGTCGAGCAGCACGACGGCGCTGGGTACGTTATCCAGAAGCGCCTGCAGCTTTGCTTTTTCCTCTGACAATTCTCTCGTGCGATTCTGGACCATATACTGGAGTTTCGTCCGATGCTGAAGGATCTCTCCCTCGTGAGCTTCAAGCGACGCAGCCATGACGTTGAACTGTTGCGCCAGTTCTTCGATTTCGTCGTGGGTTTCCACATGCAGGCGATGGCCGTAGTTTCCCTTCGTAATGACTTCTGCACCCCGTTGCAGCGATGCGATAGGCTTCGTGAACTGCCGTGTGGCAAGCAATCCCAAGCCCACTGAGGTTATGAGGAAGACGACGAGAAATGCCGCAAAGGTCCAGGAGAATGTCCAGACGGGGCCCAGGACTGCTTCTTTGGGAAGGCTTTCAAAGACAAAAAATGGATTTGAAAACGCGCGCGGCTGATGAGTAAACGAACTGCCTCGCGGCGAAAACAGGGGGCCGTAGGAAATGATTTCATCAATGCCTTCATCGATCATTCCTTCCTGTCCCGAAAGAAGCGTTGCAACGATCGATGGTGAATAGTCATGCTGAAGATTGTCTTCCTCTCTTGAAGCAAGCAATTTGTTCCAATCTTTCTTCTTTTCGGAATGATAGAGATAATGCCCGTCACTGCTGGCAAGGACAACTTTTCCCTGCAGATTGAGATGTCGCTGAGTTTCGATGACGCGGAAGAGGTCTTTTGCAAAAATGTTTGCAACGAGCAGTCCGTTGCGACCTTGTGAGCCAAACAGGGGCATGGCAAAACCGATAACCGGAATGCGTTCGCTGTTCTCATGCAGGACTTCGGCGGGCGTGAAGGCGATCTCGCCCTTTGTCAGGCCCTGGGTAAGCAGAACGTAGTACGATTCAAAACCCTGGCGCAAGTTGGGCGGGGAAGTCGCATGGAAGGAGAGAAGACTATCGCTCACGTTGAGCGATTCTATGCGAAGCTGTTCATCCCCGGCATCGTCGAGTACGCGGATCTGATAGTAGATCTGTTTTGTACCGGCGAACGCCAGGAGCTCTGTCGTAAGCTGTTCAATGGCCCGTTGTTTTGCCGGCTTGGCAGAACTTTCCAGGGCTGCCACGAACCGCTGAACGAACGATGCATTCTGGAGCAATCGCAGGTCGCCTTCGACGCCCCTGAGAAAGTTTGCGGTCTTTTCCCGTATTGTGCGGACGTCGTGCGAGAGATTCTCAAAGGCAATCTGCTTCATCATCGTCGTGTTTGAAAACACTCCGTGCAGGCCTACGAGAGCAACGGGAATGACCGAGAGGCCTGCGAACGCGATAATGAGTTTTGCGCGAATCGACAGCCAGGGGAGCATATTCTTCAGGCGAGATATCATTGAGTTCGACATGGCGTTGTTCAACATCCTGTTGGGCCTCGGTGTGTCGCAACTCGGAAGTGCGCAATGTCTGTGCCATTAGGCGGCAGATTCTGCTGAATGTTCATCATAACGCATGTTCTCGAGAATTTGTACCAAACATCGAGCGGTTGAAGGCTTTGTCATGTGTGCACAATAGATGCCGCCGAGGTTCATTCCTAGTAACGAGAATCATTCCAACAATTGACAAGCGATGCTTGAGGTCTTGCAAGGAACCGGTCGTCGCCTGAGAGCAAGAATTGGCAACCCGGCTATGACTGGGCTTCTTAGGAAGGACCATCGCCAACAAGCGGTGCAAGACCGACGGAAAACGAACTTGCTTGGGGAGTCTTCTCTATGCTGCCGGTTGTACGCTGAACTCGCCGTATGAATCTTTTTACTATTCATTGAGTCCTGAGCCGCCGACGGCACACGGCGTTCGTGCGAAGATGAAGAATCTTCTGACTCCTTCGCTTGATTTACGGTGAAGTGATCGCTACCATTGGCCCCACAGTCAACTGCGCATAGCGGAACGGTCCTGTTCACCCGGGACATTTGCCGTGCCTCGAACCCGATCAATCCTGTTCCTGGTATTCAATGGACTCATCGTCCTGTTCGGTGCGTGGAGCCTTCCACGCCTGGAACGATTGCCGGCCCTCAGTATCGACCTGAAAGAAGCACCCGACGGATTGGCCCTAACGACCGCTTACGGTGTGTTCCCCCCGAACTCCGTTGTCCGATCCGTTGAAAACCTCGAGGTCCGCTCGCTTTTCGATGTGTTCTATGTTCTCGACAGAAGAACGCCGGATGATTCAGTTCTCGTTCTCTTCGAATCCCAGCACAGAGCCGTTTCCATTCAACTCGTCCAATACTACTCAACGCTGTATTTCGTGAGCACGGCGTTGGTCGCTTTGTGTTCGTTGATCACCGGCATTGTCGTCTTCTTGAAGCGGTCACATGACCGTGCGAGCTCGATTTTCCATGCCAACATGGTTGTGTTTACTCTGGTGCTGGTGATTGGCACTGAGCAGCCGTTTGCCGGGGATCCCTTGTGGCTCGTATTCTTGCTGCGGTGTGTGTACTTGCTCGCGTATGTTCTGCTTCCCCCGCTTTTCCTTGGCTTTGTGCTTTCTTTCCCGCATTCTGAAAAGCGGTTCCCACCGTTCGTGCAGACTGTTGTTTACGGCTGCTTCATCCTCTTGTTTGCCCTCATGGTCCGATACCAGGCCGGGGTATGCTTTGACGAGTCGTATGAATCCCATCGGTCGTACGGAAACGTTCTTGGCGTATTTTATTTGCTGACCAGCGCAAGCATCCTGGCAGGGGTCGGAGTTCTTGTATGGCGCTACCGACACCGGCTCGGGGCCGATGACCGAAAGAAGATGCGGTGGATCGTTTGGGGTGTGTGTATGTCGGCCGCGCCGTACGTGACGCTGAGAGCAGTCCCTCACGCCCTAGGAATCACCCCCTTTGCAAGCGAAGCTCTCGTGAACCTTGGTTTTGTCTTTATTCCATTCTCCTTTGGCATCGCCATCGTCAAGGAGCATATTCTCGACATCGACGTTCTCATCAACCGCACGTTGGTGTACGGGATCATGTCCGGTCTTGTGCTTGCCGTATATGTGGCGGGCGTAACGGCGGGGACGGTGCTTCTCCAGCCGGTCGTTGGCGAATCGACACTTGTCATGTCGTCGATCATCGCGTTCGTGGTCGCGCTCCTGTTCGATTCGACAAAAAGGCGAGTTCAGGTCATCCTTGATCGTTCGTTGTACCGCGTCAAATACGACCTGCAGCGGGCACTGGCACACATCGCCGAGGCCATCGATTCAGCCGTTTCGTACGATGAACTGAGCGACGTCGTTCTGAGGTCCCTTCGCCACTACTTGCAGCTACGGGAAGTGCATCTTCTGCTCGACATTCGTTCGGGATCGAAGATGTGGTGTCAAGGAGGACAGGAGCGCGCGAGGGAGGAGTGGCGGCTCGTCGAAAGTGAATTCGAAGCGGGCGACTACCTTCTGGCCGTACCGAATGCCACGGAGGAAACGAGCCAAGTCAAGCTGGTGCAGACAATCTCGGACACCGCTCCGATCAAGGTGCTGTATGCCTGTCGCTCGGTCCGGGCGAATGTTCGTGCATTCTTTGCTTTGGGCGACAAAGGGGGCGGGACGGTGTTCCTCGTTCAGGAACTCGAATTTCTCAGGAACGTGGTGGGCCACTTCCGAACAGCCGTTGAACGGCTGACGCTGCAGGAAAAGATCATCCTCGAGCAAAGCGAAAAAGAACGGCTAGAACACGATATTCGCCTCGCGGCGAATATTCAGACGTACTTGCTCCCAACGACCTTTCCTGCCATAGCCGGCTATACCCTGGTCGCGACGAATCTACCGGCACAGATCGTAGGCGGTGACTACTACGACTTCATCCGATTCAGCGCGGACCATTGGGTGGTGTGTATCGGAGATGTCTCGGGCAAAGGCTTGCCCGCATCTCTGCTTATGGCCAATCTCCAGGCGACACTTCGAAGTCAGACGGCTCCGGGCGTTTCGGCCAGAGAATGCATGCAGCGGTCGAATAGAATGCTGTTCGAAAGCACGGGTCCGGATAAATTCGCAACGCTGTTCTACAGCATCCTGGATGCAAACAAGAATACCCTGCAGTTTTGTAACGCAGGCCACGAATATCCGTTCCTCTTCAATCGACACGGTCGCTTGCTGCGCCTTTCAGTAGGAGGTGTACCGCTGGGTGTGCTGAATGATTTTGAGTATGCACAGGAAATTGTGAACCTTGAGAAGGGAGACACCCTCTACCTGCTTTCCGACGGATTGCCAGAGGCGACCGACGAACGCGGCGAATTCTTTGGATACGACCGACTGGCTGCCGTTCTTCAGCACTACCAACATCTTCCTCCGGCACAATTGCTCGATCGATCATTAGAAGAGGTCCACCGTTTTGCCGGGAATAGCCCCCCGGCGGACGACATGACCGTTGTGGTGATTCGGAGGGAATGACGTTCTCTTTGCGGGGATTGTTGGGGGAAAAGACGTCCAGCGCTTCAGCGTCACCTGCAACAAGAAAGTGCGCGAACTTCCCCGTCGCTCTTTTGGCTGAATGATGCTCAGTCTTCCCGCAGAATCTACGATGCCTGTCGTGGCAGGAACCATAGTATCCCGTGCGATGCCGACGAAGATGATTGCATCGGGGGTTATGCCTGCTGAAATACGGCCAATTCCAATTTCTCCGCGCTCGATTTGAAGAATGGCCATTCGACAATGACCGAAACGATCAGCATGAGAAAGAGGAGGATGATGATCCAGTATCTGACGCGGATCTTGAACACAGACCGGAGGGAAAAAGCTTCCAGCCATCCAATGAAGAGGTTTCCAAACAGCACATGGAAGGCGCTGGGGAAGAAAAATCCCGTACCGGCATTGGCAAGGAGGAGGCCAGGAAAGGGTAATAAGACAAAACGAGTGCTTGTTTACTTTAGGCTGCACCTTCGCAAAGTTGAGAGACCGGAATCCCTCCTTCGTTTGACTCTCCCTCCAGACAATCCCACATTACAGGTCATAGTCCATAGGCCCTCGCTCTCTCGGCAGGGACTCCTATGTGTGGGAAAGGTTCTGTGATGAGACCAGAAGCCTCTGTTGGCGACCGCCGGCGGAGGCTTTTCTATTTGCGGAGGCCAACTTCGTGCGCAGTGACGACTACCAAATTCCCCGACACGGCGGCGATTGTTGGTCGGAAGCGAAGGGAGGATGCCATGTTCATTCCTGTTCGTAGATCTGATGGGGCTGTCAGAAGCACGATGGCTGTCGTCCGATTTCTGCTGAAGGACTACCATCCTCGCGATTTCTCCGTACGGACCTGGGATGGTTCGGTCTGGGAAGCGGAGGCCGGATGCCCTGAACGGTTCTCGATGGTCCTTCGTCATCCGGGCGCTGCTCGCAGGATGTTTCTCACCCCTAGCGAGCGGGGGTTGGGAGAAGCGTACATCTACGATGACTTCGACATCGAAGGCAGTCTGGAGTGCGCGCTGCCCATGGCTGAGCATCTGTTCAGGCTGCATCCGGGGCCGCTTGACCGACTCCGACTGGTTTCGCTGCTATTGAGTCTGCCGTCACGCCTTCGCACAATGAGCGGCCGAAAGCCCGCGGCTCTCAAAGGGACGGTTCATTCCCTTGAACGCGACCACGATGCAGTGACGTACCACTACAACACTTCCAACAGTTTCTTTTGCCTGTTCCTCGGCTCAGATATGGCTTATTCGTGCGCCTACTTCAGCTCTTCGGACCAAGATCTCGATTGCGCTCAAGGGCGGAAGCACGAATACGTCTGTCGCAAGCTGCGGCTGAAGGCCGGCGAACGACTTCTCGATATCGGCTGTGGATGGGGAGGGCTGGTTCGCTACGCAGTGAAAAACTTCGACGTAACAGCAGTTGGAGTCACTCTCAGTGAACCGCAGGCGCATTTGGCCAACGAGCGCATCCGGAAGGAGGGACTGGCAGATCGCTGCAAGGTCGAAGTGCGCGATTATCGACGGATCGAGGCATCGGCGTCATACGATAAGATAGCGAGTATCGGCATGGTGGAGCATGTCGGCGAGGCGAAACTGCCTGAGTACTTCGGGCAGGTTTGGCGTCTACTGCGACCCGGCGGACTGTTCCTGAATCACGGTATTGCACATCAGCGGCTGACCTCCCGCGGTTCATCCTTTTCGGAAGCTTTTGTGTTTCCGGACGGCGATCCAGTGGCAATCCATGTTTCAACACGAGCCGCTGAGCTTGCCGGATTCGAGGTCCGCGATGTCGAGAGTTTGCGAGAGCACTACGCGCTGACACTGCGCCACTGGGTTCGTGCGCTAGAGGCACATCATGCAGAGGCCGTCCAGGCCACCGACGAATCCACCTACCGCGTGTGGAGACTTTTCATGTCGGCCTCTGCATATCAGTTTGTCACGGGTCGATACAACGTCTACCAGTCCCTGTATGCCAAAGTCGATCGAGGGAATAGCGGCTTGCCGCTCACGCGGGCGGGCTGGTACGAAGGGCTGTGATGATCTGAGAACCTGCGGGTGTCAACGCGAAATGATCAGAACCGCTGCCGGCGATTGTCTGCAAAGGCCGTTCTCGTTTGGGCCTCATCGGAAGACGATCCGACTGCATTTCAAAACGATAGTAGGACACAACCAAGTGGCAGAAAAAATGACATCGCGTTGATATTTCGTTGACAATTAAGTGTGTGGGTTTGTCGATATACAGAAAACTTCAAGCGAGAAAAACCATGAAGACTCAAATTCGCCGCCACCTCCTGACTCTCGTTGTTTCCCTCTCACTCATCGCCTCAGGCCAGTCCGCACGACAGTCGAAGGAACGGGCTGTATCGATTCCCTCGGATGCGGCGACACGCATCGGTCAGTTGCAGAAGATTGATGCACAAAAGAGCATGATCAAAGGACTTTACCGGCAACTCACAAAGGCCCGCGCCGAAAAGCCGCTGCAGATTGTACGCGACGACGCGTTCGCCGAAAGGGCAATGCTTTTTGGCAAACCGACGAGGTTTAGAAAAGCTGCGGCTCCGCCTGTGCGATATGTGAGTTCCCGTTCAACTCCCCCCATGCATTCGCTGGTATCAAACGTTGCCGTCAACGGCATGGCGCAAGACTCGATTTCGGTCGGTGATCCTTTCACGCTGTCATTCTCATTCGCTTCCGACATGATATCAGCGAATATAAGGATCTACATAGATCTCGACCTCGACGGCGTTGTCGGAGGCGACGATTTTCTGCTCCTGAATTTTCATGTCTTCGACAATGACGACGGGGATGAAGATCCGACCGCCGGCCGGGCCGCGATCACATTTCGTGAGTCCGATGTTGTAAGTCATATCGCAGCCGCCTTCCTCATCGTGGTGGATGATTTCTATTCCCAGTCATCGACTTCGCTGAAAGTCGTGCAGGAGCCGACGCCGTCGATCGTCCGTGGTTCTGTTTCTCCTGCCGGGCGGTTCCTTTTGTACGCTATAGATCTGCAAACCAACGTTCTGTATGTATTCGGTGACAGCGTCGGAAGCTGTGCATTCTACGTTGACCGAAGTCAAACAAGCGCCCTCGAGCTCAGAACATATGACCTTTTCGGCGTGATGAACGGCTACCTCCCTCCGTCGACACAAACGGTCCAGCTCATTTCCGATACGACCGATGTCCGTGTTGCGTACACGGAGGCAACTTCATTCATCGAAGGATATGCACTGGACCAATTGGGGACTCCGGTTCCATCTGTTACCATAGAGGTCTATCCTTCGCAGGAGTATTCCTCGTTCGTGCGAACGGAAACTTCGCTCGACGGCCATTATCGGGTCGGAGTTGGGGCCGGA
>Ga0155285_1197_pt1 | contig 12699 bp, 10 predicted proteins | sample RifCSPhighO2_02_FD_106253 | JGI IMG/M metagenome (GOLD analysis project Ga0155285, IMG submission 106253) | Ignavibacteria bacterium RIFCSPHIGHO2_02_FULL_56_12
CGTGTCCCTTCGTGCAATTTTCGTGGACCTTCGTGATCCGCTTCTAAAAAGGGAACACGAAGCACACGAAGTTCACACGAAGATCCACGAAGGAAGAAATTCATCCAATCTTTCTTCGTGTCACTTCGTCTTCTCTTCGTGGCCCTTCGTGGGAGAATCTTTTCCGAGCTACCCTCGCCCTACAAACGCCTCCCGGAACGCCCCTGGCACGGCCACGATCTTCCTCGCCTTATAGTCAAAAAACACGATCCCCGTCTTCACCCGCGCCAGCTCTTTGCCGGATTTCTCATTCGTCAGCAGATAGAACAGGTCGCAGCCGGCTGAGGTGATCTCCTGGACGGCGATCTGGATGCGGATGACGTCGCCGTAAAATCCCTCGGATTTGAACACGATCGCCGCGTCGGCCATGATGATGCCGACGCCGTCGACATTCAGCTCGGTCCATCCGTGCGCATTGAACATCTGCATCCGCGCCTCGTGCACAAGCCGCAGCACGGCGTCGTTGCCGAGATGGTCGTTGTAGTTGATGTCGGAGATGCGGAGAGGAAGAGAAACGGAGAAGCTAAATGCGGAGGGAAGATCGAGCTTAAGGCGGGACATGAGAAGAGCGCTCAGTCAGACTGCCAAAGAGGGTGAATAGAGAATAGTAAATGGACAATAGCAAAGCGTTCTATGAAAACCCATCTCGGCTCAACAACGTTCTCCGCCTTACGTAAACGCCTTTCTATTAACTACCCGCCTGCCCTCAGAGAGCACAATTGGCGGGCAGGTTCTCTATTCACTATTTACTTCTCAGGCTACCAGCTCCTCCACGGGCTCCAATTTTGCCGCTATGCTCTTCAACCGCTCCCTCTGCTTCTCGACGCATGGCGGTATCGACGCGAGATTCTCGTTCTCATACGGCGCCTCCGCGGCCACTTCGAGGCAGTAGGTCATGCCATTCTCGAGGTTTTCCTGGAATTCGCGCAGGTAGGCGAGCTCTTTCGGTGTGCGGCCGCTGCGGCTGACGAGCTTCTCGAAATAGTCGACGTACATCACGATCTCTTTCGCGAACATGTGCGGACGTTCGGCGGGAACGAGAGACTCGCCGCGGCCGTAGATATGGTCCACCATTTCGCGAAGCGTATAGGTCCTCGTGAACCAGGCAATGTTCGGTCCGGGGCAGATCGCCTGCGGATTGTTCGTCGGCGCGACGATGCCGAGCGCAATCAACGCTCCGTTGCCGAGATGTTCGCACAAACAGGTCTTGATCAGGATCTGCGCCTTCAGCGCGACGATCTCGTTTGCCGGGCCTCCGGTCTCCTCGAGCTTCTTCAACTTTGCGGCTTGATACTCTGTCGAGGCCAGGCAGATCGGTTTCTCAGTGAATTCCTTGTTCGACACGAGGAAACCCTTCGGACAGGCAGACCCGGGTTTGTTCGTCGTCGCCTGCGCTTTCGTCCATTTTTCCGAACCCGTTCCGCGCACGTTGTTGAACGGCACGCCGAGCGGCGAAACGTCGCTCAGATACAGGTCTTCTTCTTTCGCGTTCGCCAGCAATTGGCGTGTTGCGTCGTCCACACATGTGGCTTCGGGAACGAGCAGGAACGGGCTCGCCCAGCCGGTCCGGTCCATGCCGTACGACTTCCGCATCCGTTCGGACTCGCCATGTATGCCGATGCCCCCTTGAACAGTGACGAGCACATGTTCGTCCGCAGCCGATTCGGGATACGTCTTGCCGATCGATTCGTAATACTTCCGGATCATCGGCATGAATTCCGCCTTGAGCTGGTCGCGCTTCTCGCGGAATTCTTTCAACAACGACGGCAGGAGCAGTCCGTCGGACGCAAAGGCATGTCCGCCGCAGTTGAGTCCTGATTCGATCCGGAACTCATGCACCTCCAACCCTTTTCGTGCGAGCACTTTTCCCTGGACGAACGCCGACCGGAAATCGCTGACCTTCAGGACGATCTTCTTCTTGATCTGTCCCATCTCGTCCCGGTAAAAATCCTTGAACTTCGTCATGTAGTTGAACAGCGCCTGATTCATGCCGGCCGAGAAGACGATGGCAGAATTGAGAGCGCTCTGTGCATAGCCGCGCAGAGCGGCTTTGGCGTCGGAATACTCTTCGCTGAGTGGAAGTCCTTCTTTGGTGAAGGTCATCCGGTCGACTTTGACCATGATGTTGACGTCGATCGAGCCGGGCAGCATCGCGTCGGTCAGGCGTTTTGCCATCGACTCGCGCTCGGGGCCGGGAGTCGTTTCGAGGAATTTCTGATACTCGTGTCTCAGCGGCGATTCATTCGGAAGGAGCTCAAAATACTTCGACTTGTCGTTGTTCTCAAAAAAGGGAAGGTTCCGGATCTCTTCCATCCGGCGGCGGAGAATTTCCTGGACGGTATTGAGATAGGCGGTGATGCGGCGCGCGCGTCCGTCCTCGGAGTAGCGTGGAATCTTCTTATACGGGAGGTCGAACTTCTTCGCGTAGTGGGCCCGTATCCGTTCGACGAGCAGATCGTCGACGATGGAGATGACGGAGGAGATGCCAAACGGACCGACGCGAATGGGAGTGTCGATCGAGTGTCCGGTCCCCATAACGGGGATATGAAACGTGTGGTAAGCTGCGTTCACGTTACTCCTTGGGAAAAGATTTCACCGCAAAGACGCCAAGAAAATAAGGTAATGCGTGATGCATGCCAAGTAGTACTTCAATTCTCGTCTAAATTCCCATCTTGTCTTGGCGTTCTTGGCCTCTTGGCGAACTTGGCGTTTATCTTTGTCGAGCGCAGTTACTGCGCAAATTCTACACAGGGGCACAAAGAGCGAGCCGCAAAAAAGCGTCAAAATGCACAAGAGATGAAGCGACCAAGGTTGACCAACCGCTTCCTCTTGCGCCTTCCGTGCTTATTTGCGGCCCGATTCGTGAAGGTTAAAGCGTTAAAGCTTTGAGGTTGACTGCAATCCGTCCGCAGTCTCAGTATCGCAAAGGTTCGGGGCAATTGCAAGGTAGGTTGAATTAAAAGAAGGGTGGTAGGAGATAGGTGATGGGTGATAGGTGATAGGAGGTAGGGAGTAGGGACTATGGAGAAGGAGATGAAGCGAGGATTGGGAGTATTGGAGTGTTGGAGTGATGGAGGAGGAGGGCGCGCAATTTTGCCGATTGCGGGCTAAAATGGACGGTGAGAGGTTTGCGGAATGTACTACTCTGAGACAACTGTTGGATTCCCAGACAGACCTGGACTAGACATGAGCTCTTGACGGAGTTGCTATCCTCTAGCCCTCGTCATTGCGAGGTCGCCAGCTGTATGCCTTCCGATAGCCGCTGGCGACCGAAGCCTGCCCACCCATAAAGTGATCTCATGAGGCAGGAGGGCAATCCGACTTCAAAGCCCTCTGCCTGCCAAGTGAGGAAGCTGACCATGCAAATTGCTTCGTCGTTTCTCTTGCCCTAGGCAAGGCCCCCCTTTTCTTCGTAGTCCTCGTGTGTTCCGCTTCTGAAGAGGGAACACGAAGCACACGAAGCTTGCACGAAGTTCCACGAAGGAAGAAATGAATGTATGAAATTTCACTTCGTGCACTTCGTGGGAAAATCTTCTCATTATGGCCTCTTCACCATCTTGCATCTTCTCTTACCGTAGTACTGCCCTGGCCTCATCAAGCGAACCATCATTCTTCGCCGGCTTCAGCCCCAGGATCTTCGCCATCATCGGATAGACATCGAGCGCGGAAAGCGACCTCACGACGACTCCCTGCTTGAACGCAGGACCGCGGGCGATGAACGTGGCTTGCATGGTGGGTGCATCGTTGTCGTACCCGTGCGTTCCGCCCCCCGGTCGCGGCGGTCGGCTCGGATTTTGCCGAACGATCAGCCATTCCTCGTCAGCAAGACAGACGATCGAGGGAAGTCTGAAGTTGTCGTGGTACTGCAATCTCTTTGGCAGGTCGTCGGCTGCGTACGCTTTCATGTGGGGACTCACCGTGTTCAATCGGGCAACCATCGGCGCCACGCTGTCGGCAGGAGCGTTGAGCGTGAGAAGCGGTCCCTCTTCGACCGTCATCACATTCGTCGGATCGACCGCAGTATTCCAGTAGATCAGGCGGGACGAATCGGTCGGGGCCATGCCGTGGTCGGAAACGACGATGACATTTGTCGCATCGAAAATTCCCCGCTCGCGAAGTCCGTCGACGAGCATGCCAATGGCCGAATCGACTTTGCCGATCGCCGCGACGATTTCGGGAGATTCGGGTCCAAATCTATGACCTGCGTCGTCTGTGTCGCTGAAGTAGAGCGTAATGACTGACGGACGCTTGTCGGCCGGGAGGTCGAGCCATGCGAACACCTGGTTAACTCGCTCCCGATGCGGCGTCGTGTGTTTGTACGGCATCCAGTAGGTCGGCCGCACGCTGCCGACTTCTGCCTCGGAACCGACCCAGAAATAGCAGGCGCTCTTTTTCCCCTGTTTGACAGCAGTGACCCAGATCGGTTCTCCCCACCACCATCGGCTATCCCGCACTGCATTCGAATCGCTGATGCGAAACCAGGAATTTGTCGTCGGGTCGAAGATCGTGTTGGAGACGATGCCGTGATTGACCGGCAAGAGGCCGGTGACCAGTGAGTAGTGGTTCGGGAATGTCTTCGAAGGGAAGACCGGCTTCATGGCGCTCACACGAACGCCTTCCTTTGCGAGCAGATGGAGATTCGGGGCTGGGGCTTTGTCGATGTAGTCGTTACGGAAACCGTCCAGAGAAATGAGGATGACTGTTGGTTCTTGGGCAAAACCGGGAAATGCGAGGGCCAAAAGGAGAAGGCCGACGGCAAGGGCGCGGTTGGTTACATGGTTAAATGGCATGGGTAGAACGGAGTTGGTTCATTGGTTCAATGGCGTGTGGAAGGTGAGTCTTTTTCAAATGCCCACCAGAACCCGCGTTAAAGATAAGATCACCCACTAAGAACACGAAGACGTACTTATAAATAACACCCTTCGTGTCTCTTCGTGGTTACATCTTTTCCTTAGTGTCCTTCGTGGGGAGTCTTTTTCAAACGCTCACCAGGACCAGACCAGGGCCCACATTAAAGATAAGATCACCCACTAAGAACACGAAGACGTACATATAAAATCTACCCTTCGTGTCCCTTCGTGGTCAAATCTTTTCCTTAGTGTCCTTTGTGGGAGAATCTTTTACTGCGCTCCGCGCCGAGGAAGGGACGCTGCATGTAACTGAACCCCGTCCCGATCATAGAACTCCACGATCATCCGCGACGCAGAAACACTGCAGCGCACAAAGCCCAGATTCGTGGCCGCGAAGAGCGTACTTTCTCTCCAATTGACGTCCCGATGCTTTCCCCCCGAGCCGCTGATGACGAAATGGACCCCGTTGACCGGCTTCAGCATTTCCAAATGATGATCGTGTCCGCAGAAATAGGTGTGGACGCAATGCTTCACGAACAGCGGTTCCAGAAGTCCGGCAAGTGCAGGATTATCTCCGTGTGCTCCTCCGGAATAGAGCGTATGATGACCGAAGACCAGCTTCCAATCGGACGTGGAAACGGAAAGGGATGAATCGAGCCAGCGAATCTGCCGTGCTTCCGGGGAACCTCCCGCAACGATTCCATTCGCCTCGGCCAGCGGATAGGTATCGATGCAAAAGAGGGTAATGTCGGTGGAATCGTCGACGTTCAGCTTCACGGTGTAATTTCTGTCGGACATGCGCCATCGGCCGCTGTGCGCCGTGTATTCCACCTGTGCCTGCGGATTGCCTCGATAGTCATGGTTGCCCAGCACTGCATAGAACGGGATCTGGAGCTGCGGCGACGTGTAGATCTCCTCGAAGCTCTCCTTGAATTGCGGGTCGGAGACGGACTCAACGCCACTTTCATAGAAATTGTCGCCGAGACAGACCACGAATGCCGCAGGTTCTCTGGCGGCCGCGGCCGTCATTCCGTCCGCAACCTCCACTTGTCCCACGCCCCCCGTGCCGGCATCTCCCATGACGAAGAACGACAGCATCTTCTCTCCCGGCATTGGCCGCGCCGTCGAATCCGTCGCAACTTCCCTCGCATTGACAACCTCGCTGGTGGTGAGCTTGACGGTGAAGTAGTCGTAGAGGTCATAACAAGAGCAAAAGAGAGCAGGGAAGGTGAAAAGTAAGATGTGAGAGGTGAAACGTGAAAGGTGAAAGATGAGACGTGAAAGGCCGGGGGGGTGGAGCCGAAGATGGTGAAGAGTGAATAGTGAATCGTCAAAAGCACAGCGGGTGGGAGGGAACATGGGTGAGGAGGAAGGAGTTAGTCGTCAGTCAGGAGTTAGAATTTAGAAGTTAGAAGTTGGAAGTTGGAATTGGCAATACGCAATCCGAGATTTCCGATGCTATACCCTGTAATGGCATCCGACGCTCTTCTTGTTCTCCCAGGCTGCAATGGTCACTATCAGCGCTGACCGGATCGCATTGCGGAGGCCGATCAATCCGTCGGTCAGCTTCACGGCTCGGTAGAATCGTTCGATCTCGAATTCCAGGTGGCGCAGTTCGCGGATGGCCCGCTGCAGGCGGCGGTCGGTGCGCACGAGGCCGACATAATTCCACATCACATGCTTGATCGCGCTCATGTCCTGACTGATCAGCGCCGCATCCGGCTCCTCGGTTCCCGTCTCCATCCAGGCGGGGATCTGTTGTCCGTCGATCCGGACGGCCGTTGAGATCGATCCTTTGATGTGCTGTGCCGAACGAAAGCCCCACACAAGTCCTTCCAGGAGGGATGTGCTGGCAAGGCGATTCGCGCCGTGGACTCCGGTGCAAGAAACTTCGCCGACTGCGTACAGATTCTCCACTGTCGTCTTTCCCCATTCATCCACCCACACGCCGCCGCAAAAGTAATGAGCGGCAGGGACCACAGGTATGGGTTCGCGGGTCATGTCGATGCCGTACTTCAAACATTGTTCATGGATCGACGGGAACTCTTGCTTGATCTTCTCGGCGGACATGTGTGACGCGATATCGAGATACACGTTCTGCAGTCCGCGGGAGAGCATTTCGTGATGAATGCTTCGGGCGACGACGTCGCGTGGGGCCAGGTCCTTCCATTTCGGGTCGTACTTTTCCATGAAGCTCTTCCCGCGGTCGTCGACGAGCGTCGCGCCGGCACCGCGGACCGCCTCGGAGATCAGAAAACAGGGAGCGTTTTCTTTGTAGAAAGCGGTGGGATGGAATTGCATGAATTCGCAGTTGATGACCCGAGCTCCTGCGCGGTAGGCCATCGCAAGTCCGTCGCCGCGCGCGCCGTGCGGATTGGTCGTGCGAAGGAAGATCTGGCCAAGTCCGCCGGTTGCAAGGATCGTCTGCTTCGCAAGGCAGCGAATCACCTGTCCGGAGGCCTGGTTGAGGATGTACGCGCCAACGCAGGAGGGGGAGTCGTAGATCGTTTGTCGTTCGAGCGAATGGTGGGCCGGAGTAAGCAGGTCGACGGCAGTGTGCCCGGTGAGGACGGTGACGTTCTTGAATTTCGTCAGCGCTCCGAGAAGGCGTCCTTCAATGGCGCTTCCCGTGCTGTCGGCGGCGTGGAGGATGCGGTGAAGTGAATGACCTCCTTCGAGCACGAGCGAGAGTTCTTTATCGGGCGTCCGGTCGAAGGGAACGCCGATCTTGTCGAGTAGGATAGAGCGGACAAGAGACGGTCCTTCGCGCGCGAGGATCTCGACCGCTTTACGCTGGGACATGCCGGCACCGGCTCGCATCACGTCGTCGATGAGGAGCTGAGGCGAATCGCCGTCACTTTCGTACACGATGCCTCCCTGGGCATACCAGGTATTGGTCTCTTCGGGCTTTGGAGCGAGCGTTACGACGGTAACTTGGACGCCTGCCTCGGCCAGTTCGAGCGCTGCGACCCCTCCGGCAATACCGCAGCCGATGATCAGGACGTCGGTCTCAAGGAGTTCAGGGGGCGGCATGGGGCGAAGCAAGGTCGTTGAAAAACATAAAGAAAGGATTTCCCACGAAGAACACTAAGGGAAAGTAGGATTTGTATAGCTGAGACACGTTGTAGGACGAGCGCGAATGACTATGTCCACGAAGTCACACGAAGTGGAAAATACTGGAACAATGGAATGGTGGAATAATGGAATGATGGAATGGCGGGAACCAATCGTTTGACGAATTAATCCGATCACTCTTCGTAGTACTTCGTGACCCTTCGTGGTCGGATCTTTTACGTAGGTCCTAGGGGTTCCAATCCTATAACCTTCGTGTTCTTAGTGGTCCAATCTTCGCTTCTACTCGGCCCTACAAATTCTCCGACATACTCATTCCCAAAACACCTTTGTGTCCCTTCGTGGGCCGATCTTCTACCTAAGCCCGATACTAGTTCACCGCCAGCATCCGATCGAGCGCCTTCCTGGCCCTCAGTCGAATCTCGTCCGGAATTTCGATCACATACTGCGTCTTTTTCAGCGCTTCGAGCGTGTCTTCGAGCGTGATCTCGTTCATATGCGGACATCGGACGGAACACATACGCAGCATCTCTTTTTCCGGTTGCGCCGCGGCAATGTTGTCCCCCATGGAACATTCCGTCAGCAGGAGATACCGAGGGGCCTTGGTCTTTTCAACATACTTAATCATCGCTCCCGTGCTGCCGGAGAAATCGGATGCGGCCACGACCTCCGGACTGCATTCCGGGTGGGCAAGGATCACGACGTCGGGGAATTGTTTGCGGACAGCCTTGATGTCGTCGACCGTGAATTTTTCATGGACCTCGCAGCGGGCCGTCCAACCGATCATCGCATACTCGAGCGATGCGTCCATCGTCCTGGGAACGCCCTTCGAGGGGAAAATGATATGCCGTCCGGTCTCCTTGGCGACGTTGCGGGCGAGATACTCGTCGGGCAGGAAGATGACTGTTTCAGTTTTCAGCGTTTCGACGACGCGGGAGGCGTTGCCGGACGTGCAAATGATGTCGCTTTCCGCCTTGACGTCCGCATTCGTGTTGACGTAGGAAACGACGGGGACGCCGGGATATTTTTGCTTGAGCGACCGGACGTCATCTGCGGTGATGCCGTCGGCGAGGGAGCAGCCGGCGCGCCGGGCGGGGAGGAGAACGGTCCGTGTCGGATTGAGGATCTTGGCGGTTTCCGCCATGAACCGCACTCCGCAGAAGACGATGATGTCCTTGTCCGTTTCCGCGGCACGGCGGCTTAGTTCGAGTGAGTCGCCGGCAAAATCGGGAATGGAATGGTACAGGGCCGGCTCCATGTAGTTGTGGCCGAGGATGACGGCATTGCGCTGCTTCTTGAGCTCGTTGATCTCGGCGGCGATCCCGGCTTTATAGCGCAGCTCCACATCGGGGACGACGTCGTGGAGGCGGCGCTTTAAGTCGTTGTATATGGAATCAGCAGAAGTCATTGATGAAGGTGAATAGTGAATCGTGAATAGTCAATTGGAAAGCGAAAAAAGAGAGATAACCAGGATATGAGAGTTTACCGCAAAGACGCAAAGATGAGAAGAGAGAACGCAAAGAGAGAACTACTTCAATGATTGATCTAGCACTTTGCGCACTCTCTTTTTACCTTTACCCCTTTGCGGTCCAATTCTCTAGGCATCACTTCTGGAGCTTCAAGCTGATGTCAAGTGCCTTTACCGAATGTGTGAGACTGCCTACAGAAATAAACTTTACGCCTGTTTCGGCAATGGCCCGAACATTCTCTAGTGTCACGTTTCCCGACACCTCTAACGGGATCCGGACTTTGACGAGTGCGATTGCTTGTGCAACAGTCGCCAGGTCCATGTTGTCCAGCATGATCCGGTCAACGGAAAGCCGCACGGCTTCTTCGACATCCGCGAGCGTTCGGCATTCCACTTCCACGGGAAGCTTCGCATGGGGGCCTGACCTGACCTTCTTCACTGCGGAAGCGATTCCCCCGGCCGCGTCGATGTGATTGTCCTTGATCAGCACCATGTCGAACAATCCCGACCGGTGATTCGTGCCGCCTCCAATGCGGACGGCCATTTTGTCCAGCAAACGAAGTCCAGGGGCTGTTTTCCGGGTATCGAGAATGACCGCCCCGGTGCCGGCGACGGCGTCGACATACGTTCGCGTCAGCGTAGCGATGCCGGACATACGCTGAAGAATGTTCAGGGCTGTCCGTTCACCGGTAAGTATCACTCGTGCAAGGCCCGTGACGCTGCCCAATTCCGTTCCTTTCTCAACCTTGGCGCCATCGTCACACCGGAACGAGACTTGTGTTCTTGCGTCAAGTTCCTGGAAGACCAATGCGGCAACACTCAGTCCCGCAAGTATTCCGTTCTGCTTCGCGATGAAAAGTCCCGTCGTTCGGAGGTCATCCGGAATGGTGCTGATCGTCGTCGCATCACCGGAGCCGATATCTTCGGCGAGCGCGTTCCGGATAATGCGACGGATGTCTTCAGAAATTTCATGCATCGCACCGTCAATATAGCGAAAAATGGGGAGATTCAGTCCTTCCGCGCATTTCGCCGCGATAGCACGAGCAAAAGGACACCGCCGAGCGATAAAGATGCGCCGGAAAGTGTGAGGGGACGGGTGGGAGAAGGGATTGAAGTCTCTGTAATGAACGCCGCCAGAAGCACGACGGGTGAGAGTGACAGAAACAACGATCCGAGGTTGAAGATCTTGGGCCAACGGAGGGGGACGTCGTTCAAATACGACGCGAGGATATTCAGCAGGCTTGAAAACAGAATGTAGACATGGTTTGAGCGGTACAAGAACCGGACCGCCGAATCGGCCTCGTATGCTTCGGGGAAAATATGGCGCATGTACGCTCCCGTAGCGAGAAAGACGAATAACATCGTCCATCCTACGGGAGCGTGGATGCGGGAAAAGGTCATAGGCTCTCCGTAAAACTAGAAGCTATCTCAAAAATGGTCTGGACCGTCACCCCGAAACCTGCGAAATCTGCCGCAGGCGGATAAAGGTGGGATTCTGGGTCCATTCCGCGAACGGATAGATGCTGAATCCAGCCTGCGGCGGGTTCAGCATGACAATTGTGAGTTTTTTAAGATGGCCAGCAGCCACAATCGCAGAGAATGAAATTTCACATCCCCTTTGTGTTCTTAGTGGTTGATCTTCTACGATCGCAGCCCTATTGATTGTTTTCACTAGCTCTTCTCAAACACCACGATACGATTCGTATTTGTCCCGCCCCGATTGTTCCGAACTCCCCAAATATTCGAGGTCTTTGTGAAGCTCTGCTGATTGATGACGATGGCTCGGCACGCAAATCCGGCTTTCACGCCGAGCGGAACAACGACCTCGTCCAGCCGAAGGTTCGCTTTGCGAACCTCGCCCACTTCGAAGGCCACCCATCCGCCGGGGCGTGAGATGCGGAAGAGTTCCTGAAAGACGCTTCCCATCACCACTTCCCACTCCGCCAGGGAGCTTGTCGTCGTAATCGACCGGCCCGCTTTCTCGGCATCGATGCCGTTGAACCAGCAGCGGAGCCAATTGTCCGAGGCATAGTCCACCATATTCAGGAACGGGGGAGACGTGACCGTCAACGCGACGGCATTGTCCGGTATTCTCCCGGTATGACGAGCATCGTTCGTCAGGAACCGGGCATGTTTTCCCGACATGTGGAGCCGGACACTTTGTTCCAGCGTGAGCGACCGGATGAGCTGATGCGTTTTGCGGAGAATGAGCTTGCGCGTGTCTCTGTACTCGGGCTTCTGCCGCAGCCGTTTATTGATGAGACGCTGACGAGATTGAGTAACCGCCTGATTGGGAGGGAGTGTATAGACGGAAAAGAATCCGGGAGAATGGCCGCTGAGTCGATTCGTGGCGACCATGCGGATCCAGCGGTCGATGCGATCTTCATTGCGGTATCGCCGCCGACGGTCGAGATACGCTTTGAGCGCAACGATCTCCGATTCCGTTCGGCGATGGTAGAACATCGACACATCGATATCCGCACGCCTGTCAGCCCGCATGGGAATGCGTGACAGACGCTCTCGCACTTCGTCAAGCTCGGGGACAACAAAGCGCGGACGGGAAAGCAACGCGCTCAGGGGATTGACGTCATTCGCGATGACGTTGCGTCCGAGGAGTCCGGCTTCAATGACCGTCGTGCCGCGGCCGCTGAACGGGTCGTAGACCGTGTCGCCGGGTTGTGTAAGTTGCTCTATGAAGAAAGCAGCAAGTTGCGGCTTGAAGCACGCCCGGTAGGAGATTTCGTGGAGTGAAGAGGCCTGACGCTGGCGCGACGTCCAATATTCTGCCGTAAAGCGGGGGACGGAAATTCCGGAGGTTTCTATCGAATCAACCGCCGGGCTGTAACGATTGAGCAATGCAGCGATTTCGTTGAGTGACTCACTACGGGAAAGTACTGCGGGCATCATGAGGGAATCGGGAAAAGTCAATGGAAAAGCTTTGTCGTATGTTCTGCGCTAACAAAAAGATGGACACAAAGAACAGAAAGTAGACACAAAGGACCACAAAGAAAGGGGAACATCACTTACGTCGTACAGCCGATTCGCTAATCATTCATATGAACTGTCTTGGTGGCTCTTTGTGTCTTCTTTGCGGCCCTTTGTGTCCTTCTTTTCGGAGGGCGCACTGTCGCCTAGTTTTTCATCAATCCCGAAGGGAGTCGAGGAGACGAAAGGAGATCCTTGAACACTTCCCAGCGTCGATCAGGATTGTCCGATGTTCCACCGTTCGATTCCACATAGGTTTTGACGAGTTCCTGTCCATAATTATAA
>Ga0155285_1053_pt1 | contig 12626 bp, 9 predicted proteins | sample RifCSPhighO2_02_FD_106253 | JGI IMG/M metagenome (GOLD analysis project Ga0155285, IMG submission 106253) | Ignavibacteria bacterium RIFCSPHIGHO2_02_FULL_56_12
GCCGAGCTTCCTGCAGCAATGTTCGAGTATGCCGGCATGCTAAAGGACCGGGCGACAGTGACATCACTCCGCTCCGTTCTGATGAAACCGGAGCATTTTGCATGGGAAGAAAGGATTTGGAGGAAGATCGATGAGGCAATGAACGCTTGATTACTCATTGGCGGCCGTTCTTTGAACTAAGCCGTTCAAACAGCGTCCTACCGCACGACTACTTCATCTACGAAAAGCCAGGCTTTACCGCCGTTTCCTTTATGCCAAGGCGGACACATGCCAATATTCCGGACGGATACACGGACGAATCGGGCCTTTTCATTCTGTAAGGCGGCGGTCACATCTTTAATGAAAGCAGTCTCCGTCTTCGGTGAGACATCAGTCGGCGAATCGTACACTGTCCGATAATCCACTCCGTTTTCCGATACTTCATATTTCACCCGCATCGGATAGAAGATCCAGGCATTGTTGTCGTGCAGAAAGTTTGCCGCAATCGAATTGACCGGCCTTATCACTCCCAGGTCGATCACCGCCTCGAGGTCGGTCCCCTCGAATCCCTGCCAGCCGCCGACCCGAAAATCCACCACTCCGCGGACGCCATCAACCAAAGCCTGCTTGCCGCTCGCTGCATACTGCGGGCTGTAACCAGAAACAGACACGACTGTTCCCACTCTTTCGTGCTTTCGGAACTCGGCCGCCACTGTCCCGCTCGCTTTCCCTCCGGATACAAATGCACGCGCTTTCAATGTCGAGGTCGCGCGGACAACTACTGTAGTACCGGCAGTTGATCGCTCATCAGGTTCGCTTCCGTCCAGCGTGTACCGAACGACGGCACCTGGAGTTCTGCTCGTCACTGAGACCAAGAGAGAATCTTCGAAAGATGTCGGGGCGGGGGACACGACCGGAGTCAACGCGATCGCTTCACGCACCGGACTCGGCGGGACCTCGTCCGGAGCCGACGCCCACACCTCATTCTGCCGCTCCCCCATCGTCACAAGGATCTCCCCTCCCGCCAGCAGTTCATCGTGAGTGAACCAGGAACGGTTCAGTGGTTTTCCATTCCACCGTACTGATTGGATGAAAGGACGTCCTTTCCCTCCTCCCGAAGCGGACATCACCAGATCCTTCCCCCGTCTCGTGTTCCAGACCCTGAATCCTTCAAAGAGAGGAGCACCGAAGACATACACGGGTTGACCGGGATTCACCGGATAGAACCCGAGCGCGCTCAGAACGTACCACGCGGACATTTGTCCGCAGTCTTCATTGCCGATCAGGCCGTCGGGCCACTCCGAGTAGAACTCGTTCATGATGCGTCGGACCATCTTTTGGGTCTTCCACGGTTCCCCTGCATACGCATACAGATACGCAATGTGATGACTCGGCTCGTTGCCGTGGGCGTATTGTCCGATGAGACCCGTGATGTCGAGTTGATGCCTTCCCTCCAGCGTCGATGATGTTGTGAACATTTCGTCGAGCTTCTTTACGAATCCTTCGCGACCGCCGTGCAATTCCATCATTCCGGGAACGTCGTGCGGCGCGAAGAAGAGATATTGCCATGCGTTCGCCTCGGTATAATCGACCGTCACTGCAAGCGGACGAAACGGCTCAGCCCATCCGCCGTTCCGCTTCGGCCGCATGAATCCCGTCGACGGGTCGAAGAGATTCCGGTAATTCTGCGCACGACGCGCGTATTCGCGGCGCACATCCTCCTTTCTCATCAGTCGCGCGAACTCGCTGATGCACCAATCGTCGTACGCGTATTCCAACGTCTTGGAAACCGATTCGGATTCCTTTTCCGAAGGAACATACCCGGAGACACGGCAGAAGTTCAGCCCGAAATGGTCCTTTTGAGCGCTCGCTTGCACGGCCTCGAAGGCAAGGTTCACGTCATATCCTCTGATCCCCTTTGCGTAGGCGTCGACAATAACGGGGACCGCATGATACCCTATCATGCACCATGTTTCGTTCGCAGCCAATTCCCACACCGGCAGAGTTCCGCTCTCTTTATATATAGAGAGGAACGTCTTGACGAAATCGTTGGTCCTGTCCGGTTCGAGGATAGTAAACAGCGGATGTGCGGCACGGAACGTATCCCAGAGGGAAAAAACAGAATATCGCACCCATCCTTCTGCCGTATGGATCTTTCCGTCCATTCCACGATAACGTCCATCCACGTCGGAAAAGACGTTCGGCGCGATCATCGTATGATAGAGGGCCGTAAAGAATGTGCGTCTTTGCGCGGGAGATCCGCCTGTTATCTCGATGCGCGATAAGGCCTTTTCCCACTCCTCCCGCGCGGTCTCTTTCACTTTGTCAAAGTCCCAGTGGTCGACCTCTGCCGCAAGGTTCTTCCATGCACCTTTGATGTCCACAGACGACAGGCCGACTTTCACCAAAAGAGGTAAGCCGCTTCTCATATCGAACCGGAGAGCGACCTTTTGTGAATCGGACCCGCGAATCGCGCTTTGCACCATCGGCTGTGAAAATCGGGCCACAAAGTACACGACCTGATCCTTGGCCCATCCTGTGGAACGCCGCCAGCCGGCGATCTCACGGCCGCTGATGATGCGAATGACAGCATCGGTCGTTACGTCGTCCCCGATGCCGTGCGTTAAATCGACGGTGACGTTCGCGTTGTCCGTCTTGGGGAATGTATATCTGTGCATGCCGACTCGACGACCGGCCGTGAGTTCGGCACGGATATGAAAGTCTTCCAGGGTCACCGAATAATAACCGGGCGACGCCGATTCCGTTGCGTGTCGAAAGCGTGACCGGTACCCCCTGCCTCCAGGTCCCGCAGAATCGAATTGGATCGGTCCTGTATATGGAGCAAAAAGAATGTCACCGTAATCGCCGACTCCTGTCCCGCTGAGATGCGTGTGACTGAACCCGAGGATCGTCGAATCGGAGAAATGGTAACCGCCGCACGCATCCCACCCTTTCGTGCGAGTGTCGGGACTCAGCTGGACCATGCCGAACGGAACCGTTGCGCCGGGGAACGTGTGTCCATGACCGCCGGTTCCAATGAAAGGATCGACGAGGTCAACGTTGCGCAACGACTGGGCATCGACCGAAGAAATTATCAGAAGTGAGAAAGCAATGAGCAGAAGGGAGTGCATGATAAAAGGAAGAGAATATTGGTGGGCTTAACTTACAGAATCGTCAAGGCAATTTCATTCATTGGAGAACCTTCTCAGAACATTCACGCATCACACGGAAAGATGATCAAGTTCGCTGTCACCGGAATAACCGGATTCTGTCCCATCTATTCAATCTTCAACATTTCTACAAGAAAGAGGATACCTGCATGAAACTCAATCTCGGTTCACCAGACCGTGTCATCCGCATAGTTTTCGCGATTGTCGTGGCGCTGCTGTATGCTCTCGGCGAGATCTCCGGAACCGCCGCGCTCGTGCTCGGTCTGCTTGCGGTGGTATTCTTCGCGACTGCTGTTGTCGGATTCTGTCCTATATATGCGGCGTTGAAACTTTCGACGAAAAAGGCGGCTCTCAAGTAATCGGCAGTACGGAGGCGAATTCTGCTGCGGATACTCCCGCCGCAGCAGAATTTCCCGTGATTCCTCAGTACATTCAAGCCGCAACACTGCATGGACTCGTTCTTCGATTTAACCATTTAACCATTTAACGTTCTAACCACCTGTCATGCCCTCCGAAAAGAACATTCATCTTAGCCAGGTCGCGGGCGTTACTCTTGTCGGCCGATCGTTGAAATCGAATCACTGGGTCGTCCTGGACGGAGAACCTGAATTTGGCGGCAGTCTTGCGGGAACGACGCCGAAAGAACTGTTATTGATTGCGCTTGCAGGATGCACTGCAAATGACGTCATTCCCATCCTCAAAAAGAAGCGCTCTCCCGTAAGGCATTTCGAGATCAACGTCAAGGCGCACGACAGGGATGAATACCCAAAGATCTTCACAGACGTTCATGTGGAGTATGTTGTCTACGGCGACGGGATCAATCCCGCCGACGTTGAGCGGGCCATCGAGCTATCGACCACAAAGTATTGCTCTGTCAGCGCCATCGTCGGCGCAAGCGTAAAGATCACGCATTCGTACAGGATCGAGCCTGCGGCGGCGTCGCCAAAATGAAATCCGGCCACACGATGAAAGAATGGTGCCCACGAATCTTCACGAATTCGCACCAATACTACATCTGACATTCCCATTCGCGTACATTCGCGGTTTGTTTCTCCATTCGGAGCAATGCATATCCCCTAAAATCGTCCCAAAACTTTTTGTATCTTCAGGGCGTCGAACTCTTTCAATTGACCGCAAGGAGATTCCCCTGACCACGACGCCTCAGCTCGACCAGCTCTGCATCAATACCCTCCGCTTCCTCGCCGTCGACGCCGTCCAAAAAGCAAAGTCCGGCCACCCCGGCATGCCGATGGGCGCCGCCGCAATGGCGTATGTTCTCTGGACGCGTCACCTGCGCCACAATCCGGCCAATCCGCGTTGGGCGGGCCGGGACCGGTTCATTCTATCGGCCGGACACGGCTCCATGCTCCTGTACGGCCTCCTTCACCTGACCGGGTACGACCTTTCGCTCGATGAACTGAAGAACTTCCGACAGTGGAGGAGCAAGACGCCGGGACATCCTGAATATCATCTGACACCCGGTGTCGAAACGACGACGGGGCCGTTGGGACAGGGATTCGCGAACGGCGTCGGCATGGCAATCGCCCAGCGAGCTCTTGCGGCGAGATACAACAAGCCGGGATATCCCCTGCTCGATTATCACGTGTATGCGATCGTCAGCGACGGCGACCTGATGGAAGGCGTGGCCTCCGAAGCAGCCTCCCTTGCCGGACATCTCAAGCTTGGCAATCTCGTCTATCTCTACGACGACAACAAGATCAGCATCGACGGGCCGACAAGTCTCGCGTTCACGGAAGAAGTGGGGCGCCGGTTCACGGCATACGGTTGGCTCGTTCGAACAGTCGAGAATGGCAACGATACGGATTTGCTCCATCGGGCCATCATGGAGGCGCGTCAGCAGTCCGACCGGCCTTCCCTCATCATGGTACGAACGCACATCGGATTCGGCAGCCCGAACAAGCAGGACACATCCGAAGCCCACGGTTCACCGCTGGGTGAGGACGAAGTAAAGTTGACAAAAGAGAAGCTCGGTTGGGACCCAGGGAAATCGTTCGTCATTCCCGACGAAGCCCTCGCCCATTTCCGAAGGTCCGTCGAAAAAGGGGCGGAACTGGAGTCGGCATGGAACGCAGACTTCGAGGCGTACAGGACGGGTTTCCCCGACCTGGCAAGCGAATTCGAAGCGGCGGGGCGGGGAGAATTTGGCGACGCATGGCGGAACGCGTTGCCGACGTTCACGGATCCGATGGCGACGCGTGAAGCATCGGGCAAGGTCCTGACCGCCATTGCCCCGCATTTGCCCACGTTGATCGGCGGCTCCGCAGACCTGACGCCGTCCAACAACACGCTCGTGAAAGGATTCGGAAATTTTCAGGCAACCGCGCCGGACGGCCGGTACATCAGGTTCGGCGTTCGCGAACATGCGATGGGGTCGATCCTCAACGGCCTCGCGTTGACCGAAGGAATTATTCCGTACGGCGGCACGTTTCTTATTTTCTCCGAGTACATGCGCCCTCCCATCCGGTTGGCAGCCCTCATGGGCGTTCGTCCCATTTACGTGTACACGCACGACAGCATCGGATTGGGCGAAGACGGACCGACACACCAGCCCGTCGAACAGCTTGCGTCGTTGCGCTCCATTCCGAACATGACGCTCATTCGTCCGGCAGATGCGAATGAAGTCGTGGTCGCTTGGCGCATGGCCATCGAGCACCGATCCGGTCCGGTTGCACTGGCGTTGACGCGTCAGAGAGTCCCGCTCATCGACCGGACGAAATATGCTCCTGCTGCGCACGCGGAACGCGGCGCGTACGTTTTGGGCGAGACGCATCCATCCCCGGACATGCTGATCGTGTCCAGCGGTTCGGAAGTGCAATATGCGATCGGCGCATACGAGGAGCTAGCCCGCGAACAAGTGCGAGTCCGCGTTGTCAGCATGCCGTCGTGGGAAATTTTCGAGAGACAACCGAAGGAGTATCGTGAGACTGTTTTTCCCAAGACCGTGAAAAAGCGGCTTGCCGTCGAAGCGGGCGTTCCAATGGGATGGCACAAGTATGTCGGGGACAGCGGAGAAATTGTCGGCATCACCACGTTCGGCGCATCGGCTCCGTATGAGAGGATCTATAAAGAATACGGGCTGACAACCGAGAACGTGCTGGCGCGGGCCAGAGCGATGCTGTAGCGCTCATATGTAGAGCTTTGAAAAGGAAAAGAGCACCCACGAAGGTACACGAAGAAATTCATGAGCGATCATTCTATGAAATTGTATGGATTAGCCTTGTGTGTTTCGTTCGCCTGTTCGAATCTCGTTGGACAGCAAACCGAGGATCCGGGCAAATTCGACGGAGTTTCCGCAACGGTATGGTTTCAAACTTCCGCCGAATTCCGGGCGTTGTGCTTTCAGGCGTACGCTATCGCACGGTGGAGACTGGATGCGGATATCCGTGACTCGGCCTCCTCCCTGCCGCGTGCCGTGGTTGTGGACGTGGATGAGACCGTGCTCGACAACAGTCCGCACCAGGCGAAACTCATCGCAACAGGTACGCAGTTCCCCATGTGGTGGAAGGAATGGGTGGCGAGCGCGACTGCGGAAGCGATTCCGGGAGCAGTCGAGTTCCTCACGTATGCAGCGTCGCGAGACGTCAAAGTGTTTTACGTGACAAACCGCGATTCCGCGGAACGTGACGCAACCATCCGCAACCTGCGGTATCGAGGATTTCCCGACGCAGACCTTGCTCACGTGCTCACGCGGGAGGTTGCGTCCGGCAAAGAGGAGCGACGACGACGTATCGCGGCTTCACACAGGATCGTGCTTCTCGTCGGGGACAACCTGAACGATTTCGCAGCCGTCTTTGAACGAAAACCGGCCTCCGAACGCGCTGCGGCCGCCGATGCCTGGAAGAGCGAATTCGGAACGCGCTTCATCGTGCTCCCCAATCCGCTCTACGGCGATTGGGAAAGCGCGGTATTTCAGTATGAGCGCACGCTTTCCCTTCCTCAAAAACATGAACTTCGTCTGAAAAGCATGAAGGAATTCCCATGAGAATGCTGAGCCTCCTATCGTTGCTGCCGTTCCTCGTTTGTGGTCAGCCGAAGAGCCAAACCGCTCCTCCAAAACTTGTCATCGTCATTTCTGTCGATCAGATGAAGGCAGAATTCTTTGACTGGTATGGAACGTCGTTTACGGGAGGGTTGAAGCGCCTCGCAACAGAAGGCGCGCTGTATACAAACGCCATGCTCGATTATGCTTCGAGCGAAACCGCACCGGGACACGCCACGCTGGCGACGGGCTCGCTGCCCCGCACACACGGCATTCTTGGCAATGAATGGACCAACCCGGTCACACGGAAGTCCGTGTATTGCACCGAAGATTCCACCGCCAAGCCGGTGGACGGCGAAGGGGGAATGATGTCTCCAAGAAACCTCGCCGTAACGGCATTGGGCGATTGGCTGAAGGCCTCATCAAAGTCCTCGCGCGTCATTTCATTGGCGGTCAAAGACCGGGCTGCGATCCTGATGGGAGGGAAGAAACCCGACCAGGTGTACTGGTATGACAGGAAAACGGCTCACCTTGTCACATCGTCGTATTACGCAAAGACGGCCGCACCGTGGGTGAAAAGTTTCAACGCCGGGAATTGGGTCTTCAAACATGTCCCGCCTGTTTGGAACAAGGTGCTGCCGGACAGCGTGTATGAGGGCCCCGATGACCTCGTGGGCGAAACACCGATGAATGGCACGACGACATTTCCCAAGGTGATCACGCTGACGCAACGTGCCGAGCAAATGGTCACATCTCCGTGGGGAGACCAGTATATCCTCGATGCGGCCCGCGAAGCAATAGCATCCGAACGACTCGGACAGCGGGACGTGACCGATCTCCTCATGATCGGACTTTCCTGCATGGATTACGTCGGTCACGCGTACGGTCCGAACAGCCATGAGATGCAGGACCATCTCTTTCGCCTGGATGGAGCTCTGGGATCGTTCATTGCGGAAGTGGAGCGGGTCGTTGGCCGGAACAACATGCTCATCGCGCTCAGCGCCGACCACGGCTGTCTTCCCCTTCCCGAATACCTGCGGGACGTTGAACACCGGTTCGGACGTCGATTGATGGTCTCCACCGAGATCGCTCCAAAGGTCGCACAGCTTGACAGCGTACTCCGCCGCGAATGGGGAATCAAAGACCAGATCATTTCCATGGACGGTACGCTACGGTACGACTTGGTCAGAAAGGCTGCGGTGCCCAGCAAGGATTTCGAAACACGCGTCCGCGCCGGGTTTCAGTCGATCGACGGGATTGCCGACGTCTATTTCAAGCGGGAACTCACCGACGCCGGGAGCCCCGGGCGCCCCTTCCTCGACCGATTCCGGAACAGTTACTATGCCCCGCGAGGGGAGGATTTTCAGGTCCGATTCTGTGAAGGTTGTCTTCCGACATCCCGCTCTGTCGGCACGTCGCACGGTTCGGCGCATGATTACGACAATCACGTGCCCATCCTTTTCTGGGGACCCCGACATGCAGTCAACCGCATCGCACGGCCGGTGAGGACGGTCGACGTTGCTGTGACAATCGCCAAAGTCCTGCGTCTGAAGCCGCCGAAGACGGTGAACGGCACGCCGCTGGAGGAGATCACCGGGAAGTAGGCATGCTCCCAAACGATGGAATAGGACAGGTTGCAGCAATCTCCATCCGCTTGGCCACGCCAGCTATGGAATAGCAAAGGTCATTATTTGTTTCGATTTTTGAGGCTCAAAATGACCACTTCTTCACTTTCGCTCGATCTTAATGGATTTGTTGATTTGTTAATTTTCCGAAAAAGTGTATTTTTCTGCAAGTGTTTTCCGGGGGAAAATGATACGCAACTCAGTGAACGAATCTTAGTTGTACATGTTGATATCGATTTTAGAGGTTTTGGTAATGTCAAGAGTTATGTGTAAAAGGAGCAGGGCGATTCTTCCAGTTGTTGTTTAACATTCCAAAGACGTTGTGATAGATCCGATCAGCACTCGCTGGATTGACAAAGGTTCCTCCCATTGGTCGAGTTCTCCGTCGGACTTCGCGGAAGCTGCGTTCCAGAACGTTTGTCGTTCGAATCGACTTCCAATGTTCTTTCGGGAAGTCGTAGTAGGCCAAGCAGTCTCGAAGATCTTTGGCTAAACATTGCACAGCGGCAGGTTCTTCGATCTCCCATTGTCTCTGCCACGTCTTGAAGCGTTGGATCGCTTCATGTCGTGTGGGGGATGCAAAGATGAGCTTGCACTGGCCCATGAGAGCCCGTCGGTTGCGCTTCTTGGCCTTCGCTTGGACGTTGGTCATTTTGTGCCAGATGCAGCGCTGATGACGCTTGTAGGGAAACAGTCGCTTCAGCGTTACCTTGAGGCCCGGGTTCCCATCCGTGGTGAAGAGCTTGAGGTGCTTCCCCTTGAGACCACGGTTTTTCAGGTCGATCAAGAACTCGGTCCAGTGTGCTTCCGACTCGGCATCCACCAGATGGAATGAGAGGAGTTCCTTCTTCCCCTCTTTGGTCATGCCCAGACAACAGAGCAACACCTTGCGCTCCAGGCCGATTTCGCGAATCTTGTCGTATATGCCGTCCAGAAAGACGTACTCATACTTATCCTCAATCGGTTTGGTGCGGTAGTGTTCCAGTTCTTGGTCGGTCTTTTGAACGATCGTCGAGATCGTCTGAGCACTTACCGGGCGACCCGTTAACTGCTCGGCGATAGACTTCAGCTTATGTGTACTGACGCCATTTAAGAACAATGTCCCCAACGCTTTGTCGACGTCATCCGTTCGCTGCTGATATGGTGCAAACAGCGCGTGCTCCAGTCCGCCCTGGCGAAAGCGGGGGACAAGCATGCCTTGAACCGGCCCAAATCGCGTCGTCAGGCTTCGCGGGTAACTCCCGTTTCGGTGTTTCTTTCGATTTCCCGTGCGTTCGTAGCGGCCAGCTCCGGCTTGCTCCGTCGCGGCTTGATCCAACAGGATCTCAAACATCAATTTCAGCAGCAGTGCAACGATGCCCTCAATCGATTCCCACGTCTGTGCTCGCAGGTGCTCGGCCGAGGGTGCTTTCTTTTGATCATCATTCTTGCTACGTTGCTGTCGCTGTATCATCGGGTGGTCCCTCCGTTATTAGTGTTGGCAAACCTAATATACCGGAAGATCACCCGATCTTGTTTTTACACACACCCTAAGATATTACCAAGGCTTTCCTATTTTCATTCACAGGAGGTCTTCTTATGGCACAATACTATGCAAACAAAAACGCCAAGCTAAATGGCGATCATGAGGTTTACAGCCAACTCCGCACCGGGTTGGCTCTTGTGTTTCAGTTGAGAAAGCGTTTAGAATGTTGACGTAAATAGCAATGCGTGTTGGTATCGCTTGACAAGAGCATAATTGCGTTGTAGACTAGATTCACAGAAATCACATACGCAATCGTCTAACCGAAAAGGTTGGCCGAGAGGGTGGGTTGCACAGGAACCACGAACGAAGGCCTTCACTATCGGATCGAATCTGATGGTGAAGGCTTTGTGATTTCGGATAATCACGTATTTGAATATAAGCTTCATAGCGAAGGATGATCTTGGCTGCCGAAATAAGGTCGACGAGTTGTCAAAAACAGTCAAACTCAAGGAGTCTCAGCATTCACATGCGTGCAATCATTATGATCTTGAGTGTTGAGGGCTTGTTTATCCTAACTGGGTTAGAGGCTTGCTCTGATTCATCATCCGTCCAAATACGAAGCCCGAGACAGTTTACGTGGACCGTCGATTCGATTTCAGATCCCGCACAACAGGTTTTCGTCCGGGACATTGATGGGACGGCACCGGACAATGTCTTTGCATGTTTTTATAGCGGGGGAACGCATTTCCAGAAACTCTATCGATTTGACGGAGCTTCCTGGACTGAAGTGAATTTAACGCAATTCGGAGATAGCCAAACCTTTTATAGTTTAGAATCGATCAAGACGTTTCCTGATGGGACAATCGTTGTTGTCGGAAATCGATTCTATTTTGTAGGAGGGAACACCAGGGACAGTTCTTTTGCAATAGTACGGCAAAATGGTAATTGGAGTGAAATAGTACTTCCGACGCGGCTTCGCACATTGCAGGCAGTGGGCGGCAGTGCAGCAACTGACGTCTGGTTTGGTGGGGTAGACGGTGTCATCTGCCATTATAACGGAACATCGGTAGTTTTTGAGCAATTGCCCTTTAGCCCACCTCCGCGCGCTACTTCAGATCCAGAATACGGATTCTCAAACTTTGTCGGTGACAATGCAAATAACGTCTATGTCGCTTTGAACACTACGAATTGGTCATTTTTGTTGCATCGTAGTGCCTCAGGCTGGAGCCTTATCGACAGCGTTGCCGGAGTTCAGTGGTCTCTCTGGTACAGTCCCCAAAAGCGCTTATTCATAGCCCGTTACTCAGTGGATGTGTATGATGGCACATCTCGTCGGGCGATTCTCCCTAGCTCAGCTTATGTTGGATATGTTCATGGGACATCAGAAGAAAATCTTCTCGCGCTGAGTTGGGACAACAAATTGTTCCACTACAATGGATTCGACTGGGCAGAGTTGAATGTCAGTCAGTTAAAATGGGATTTCCATGGAGGACTCTATCTCACTCATGGTGCTGCTTTTATAGGTGGTTCGGACGCAACGAAATCTTTCCTTCTTAGAGGGCGTTAACAGCGAGGCAAGATGTTGAGGTAGAGAAACTGCCCTGCAATAATCCGTCGAAAAAGCAATTCTAAACGCAAGTAATACCATGGGCACACGCGTTACCCAAGGAAATTCGAAAGGAGTGCATATGAAAAATCTTATACTTTTGATTGCCTTTGCAATTATTGGGAATGAGACTCGCGGACAGGGATACCCACATTTCGAGTGGGGAGCAATGCCTGCGAGACACTTCCACACGACCTCAATTTGTTACGCGTATGCAATGGCGCGGTCTTTTGGAAAGTCATGGAACGATGCCATCTGTCCGGCTGCGACAGCGCATCCCGAGGATAGTTATGAAGCTGTCGGCAGTGTCGATCTAAACTATTTTACATTATCAACTGGGTCGGTGACAAGCGCTAATGTTGGCGACATTCTCGCATGGGAACCACTAGAGGGTGGCGTTTTTGGTCATGTAGCTTATGTCTGTAGTACAGCCGGAGCATACAGTTCGACAACAGTCTGGATATGCCAAGTGAATAATGTTGGAGGCAACGAACAACACCAAAGGCTTGACGACATAATCAACGGTTTTTATCCGTATCCTGCCCGAGGTAATCCAGCAGGTAAGTATGTTCAGATTCCGTATGCTTCCTTGAAAGTTCAAAATCTGCTTTCAGACGGCTCCAATTTGGGAAAAGTGGAAGTAGACTCATATGAAGAAGATTCACCCTATTTAAGAAGTGACATTAAGTATGGCACTCAACTCACGCTAAGTGCAGTTATGGACAATAGAAATTGGGGGATTTTTAGGCAATCGTTTTCCAGGTGGACTACTCCCGTAGGG
>Ga0155285_1068_pt1 | contig 12421 bp, 11 predicted proteins | sample RifCSPhighO2_02_FD_106253 | JGI IMG/M metagenome (GOLD analysis project Ga0155285, IMG submission 106253) | Ignavibacteria bacterium RIFCSPHIGHO2_02_FULL_56_12
CCACCATTCCATCATTCCATCGTTCCTTCATTCCGACGTTCCATCTCCCTCATCACCTCATCAACAAAACCTTCATCACCCCTCGAAACACACCGGATTCAAATTGTGCGAAGTACACTCCACTTGGAATGCCTTCGGCGTTCCAGTAAACGACATGAGTACCCACCGAGCGCATTTCGTCGACGAGTGTCGCTACACGTCGGCCTAAGACGTCGAAGATCGCCAACAGGACAACCTCTGCTTTTGGCAGGGCAAACCGGAAGCTGGTTCCAGGATTAAACGGATTAGGATAATTCTGCTCGAGCTCGTATCGGTGAGGAATTCCACCGCTCCCCGGAGAGGCATTTGTCGTCGTGTCGGGGAAGTAGACGCTCAGAGAATGCGCACCTCCGTCGTCTGGAAATCGGACAACGCACGCACGGGCAACAGGATCGTGCGACCATCCGACGATAGAATAGGTGCGGATAGAGTCCAGCGATCGACTGGAAAGCCGTACCGAGTCCAGCACCACGCTGTCCGGCGAGTCCGCTACCCAAACGAGTTCCGCAAGCCAATCACGCGACCCGACCGGATACGGTCCGGTTCGCGCGTGAATCACAATATCAGTTCGTCGGGCTGTCCGCCGATGATCGATGTCTGTGGTCGCATACTGGCCGAGTTCGTAATCATACGTCAAGCCGTCATCGTCGTACACGGAGGTCGTACCGTTCCCCCCAGGATAACTTGCGAGCACGGTTGCCGAACGCATTTCTGGTGCATCGACAAACTGAGCGGGAAGAGACATGGGAACAAGAGAACCCGCCTTCACAAACAGCGGAATGTCTGCATGCGTTACAGTAACCGGATACGTTGCGGCCCCCGCGTACGACTGTCCCGTATGGAAATCGTACCACACACCTGCCGGCAAATAGACTGATTGTTGTGTTGCGCCCTGCGAGACGACGGGAGAGACGAGAAGGTTCGGTCCGAACATCCATTCGGAGGTCAGCGACGAGCCATACACGTCGTCAGGAAACTCGTACACAAGCGGTCGCGCAATTGGTATGCCGGTCCTATGGTTTTCCCACGCGGCCGATGAGATGTACGGAAGGAGCTTGTATCTGAGACGAATATACCGCGTTGCGATGGATTCGGCCTCTGCTCCATAGTACCACGGCTCGCGCTCCTGGTTGAGTGATCCGTGCACTCGGAAGACAGGCACGAAGGCGCCGAACTGAATCCAACGGAAATAATTCTCCGGGGAGGGAGAACTCTGAAAACCTCCGATATCCATTCCCCACCATGACACGCCAAGCGTTAGACTCGAGAGCATGAAAAGCCGTTGATCCGCCATGGCGGCGAATCCGGTTTGAATATCCCCGGACCAAAGTGCGTATGCATAACGCTGAGCGCCGGTGTAGAAATTTCTATTGATGGACCAAACGCGACGATTGTTGATCGATCGCTGTCCTTCGTACTGAGCTCGTTGCATCTGCATGAACATTAAGTTGCCGCCGTATTCGTCTGCCTCATCGTTCCAATACCCCGTAATACCGCGATCGAAGGAATTGCCGATCGAGATGAAGCTGTCCCAATACCAACTACGAACTGCAGGCTTATGGAAATTCAGACGGCCCACAGATTGTCCGCTGAAATAATCGGTTGTATAGCTTTCAAAATATCCCTGGCTTTGGGCGAATTGTCCTTGCACCGTGTTCACATGGATCCGCGGCTTCCGAATGCCCATGAGATGCATGGAGTACCTCGTCAGAGTGTCGACGAGCGCCCCAGTTGGGCCGCCGGGAAACTTTGGCCCCCAGCGGAACTCGCCGTAATTATCCGCCCCCCAATCCATCCAGTCGAAGTCGAGAACAAAAGCGTCGATCGGAATGGATTTGGCCCGGTAGGTCAGAATGTCCGCGTAGAGTTCCGTCTGGTCGAGGCCCCACTCGGTGTTCATAAAGCCGAGCGTGTATTTGGGAAAGAGAGGGGGGAAGCCGGTGATCTCGTGAAGGCCCCTGATGATTTCCTTTGGGGTTCCTGCAATCAGATAGAACTCCAGGTCACGCTTTGCGGGAGACGACGGCCGGGAAAACGAGATCGATGTTGGCGTCAACGAAAGCTCTCCTCCGTCGGTGTCGGCGAGAAACCCCCATCCTTCCGTCGTCCAGGCGAACGGTCCTCCCGCCTGTCCCTGATTGCCCGCAAAGACCGACCCGCCCGTCGAGGTTGCCAACGATCCTTGTGGCCGATTATGAACTCCGTAGAATGTCCCTCCCGATGTCTCGAGGGTCACGGCATTTTGTGAGAGGCCTCCGCCGAACGGCTCGCCGCACGCTTCGTACTCGCCGGCAGGATGAGGAAGGAAGAAACGGAAACGCAGAGGAGAGCGGTCAATCTCGACGCGGTACGCACTCGTCGAAATGTATAGAGTTGGCCCCGACGTGTCCACGACGGCGGACCCCGGAGCCCACACCGTTGTTGCCACAACAAGCGTGTCAGGGTCTTCCAGGCCATTCGGCCGGAAGTTGACCATGAGAATTCGGTCCGTGCAAGCCCTAAAAACGACGACGTCGGAACCGACGGACAAAAGCAACGCATCGTCCTGCCGCGCAACAGCCGTGACGTTGCCGAGCCCCTGAGCGACGGCGGAAGAGAAGTGACCGAGCGTGATGACGAATAAAGAAAAGAAAAGGATGAGTAACGACCTGCCCCTGCCCGACCAAACAATTTTCGTCATGTCATCGGTCGTTCGGGCGGGCGCCGAGCGTACGTCGGTGAGGCAGACGGGTTGACGAATTACGAACGAAGAAGGGCTGTTTTTGTTGTTTACACAGCGCGGAGTATACGACTGCACTTCTGCGTTCGTACTTCGATTGGTCGTCATTCGTAGTTCACTGCTTCATCTTCTTCCAGGCTTAACAACCCATCACCAATTACCCATCACCCACTAATTCTTCTTAATGATCCCCTTCAGCACATCCCCCGCCTTCTTTTTCACGGCATCTTCCGCCTTCTTCTTTTCCTGTTCAACGCGTTGTTCCAGCTCGTTCTTCTTTTGTTCCACAACAGCGAGCTTCTCCTTTACCCGATTTTCCTGCTCGGTCAGTCTTTTGGACACCTCCGTGCGCTTGCTCTGAATAAGTCCTTCTACTTCTTTCCGCTTCTGGGCGATCCGTTCGTTCAGTTTCTGCCGGATCTCGTTCTGCAACCTTGCGATCTCATCTCCCACAACCTTCTTCGTGCGGGAAGAGAGCTGATCGTCCAGGTCGGTTGCAAACGCCACATCAAACGCCCGCCCTTCTGGCTTCCACATACGGAGGCTCACAAAGAATCCGCTCACGGAATTCAGGACATCGTGCACGATCCGCTCGACAACATTCTTCGCTTCCCGCTCGAACTGCATCTTCATGCCTCCGAAGTCGACACGGGTGTCGGACGTGAAACGGTTTCCGGGGACGTCCACCTCGATCTTCGCCTGCGCGATGGCGTCCGTTACCCTTGCAGGAAGAAAATTGCTGCGACCCAGGCTCATAGAACCCACACGGATCCCGGCGGCGTCAACTTTGTAGTTGTCGTGCGGAATGTCGGTGCGCCGGTCGAAAACTGCGTCGAACGAGAGGGAGGTGCCCAAACCCTTCATCGCGGAGAGGGCCACGGTCAACGGTTTGCCCGTGATGCGCTGGTCGTTCGTTATATCGAGCACCTGTCCTTTTGCGTAGAAGTAATTCGGGTCCTGCTTGGCATCCGTCCCTCCGGAGATCAGGATCTTCTGGATCCAGAGCTTTGGATATGCCCGTTCGACGGGAAAATGAACCGTGATTCCCTCGGACCTCTTCGGCTGTGTCGGATCGGGTTTGGAGGTTGACTGCGGTATCTTATTCCTAGCAAGGTCGATGTAGCCGAGGTATTCATAAGCCTGCCGGAGAAGATCCTTGCCAAGGACGAGGGAACCAAGTCCCTTCATAGAAACATCGGGGAGCTTCGCAAGCGCCACGACGTTCTGGAAATCTTGCTTTGCGACGTCGTCAACCGATGTAATCCCCCTCGAAAGCTCATTGACGGACGTCGTCAGCGCGCTCTTGCGTTCGTTGAATGTCCTCGAGACCTGCTGAGCTCCATCATAAGCCTCCTTGGCAGTATTGAAAGCGGTCCGCGCTTGCTCGAGATTCTTTATATCGTTCACGTTGATGGACTTTGCCTTCGCTGAAATTTCGTCCAGCCGTTGTTGTGTCCCATCGATCGCAGTGAGTGTTGTGTCCCACCGGGCAGAAGCGGTGTTTACCTGCAGCTTCAGAGAATCCAGCAGCCTGTAACTGAGAAGATTCTTCGGGTCGACGAGGCTGTCGATGTTCATGCTCTTGCGGAGTTCGCCGAGGTCGAAGACGGGCGAACCCTGTTCATCCTCTTTGAGAATCGGGCTCGCTTGAGCAGCGAGCGATGTCGCCTGGCCTGCGACTGTTGCCTCCGTTCCAGCGGCGTCAGTATCCGTCGGACGAGCCGGCTCCGGAGGCGGGGGAATGGATCCGTCCGTTGTTCTCTTTGTGCCGATGGTCAGCCCATTCACTTCCATTGTTTCAATGATGAATTTGGCACGAAGAAGCTGTCCAAAATTGAGGGCAAACCGGACGGGGCCCGTTTCGAAGAGATTCTTCCAGCCGTCTTTCGGGTCCGTCACCTGGAGGCGACTGAACGACATGCCGATTGGCGAGAGAGTCAGGTGAAGGTCGTCGATCTCGACCTTGGCTCCGACAGCCGTTTCACCCGCGTATTCAAGGCCTGATTCGACCCAGGAATCAAGGAACAAGTAAAAAGTGATAAGCAATAGGAAGAGAGGGACGACGACGAAGTACACAAAATTGCGTCTCATGACAGCCCCCCGAAGTCACGCACCTTCTGATACCAGACGACGAGGAAGTTCTTGCTGAGGACCTGGTAGAGGCGCGTCTTCTCGATTCGGGCGCCGATCGTGGTACGATATGCGACGACGAACTTTTTCATGCCGAAGAAAATAGGAAAGGAGAGCACAATGGCCGCAACAAAGCTTCCCATGACGAGCGTATTGTTGAACCGCGTCAACGGTGCGATGGGAGCGTTGTACATCGCGGCCCACAACCCCTTCAGTGCGTCAATGTCCACGAGGAGAAAATATCCAAGCTGATGGAACAGCGGGTCGAAGATGTAAGCGACCAAGCTGAAAAGTGTGACGGCAAGGAAAGCGGCGGAGAGGTTGACGTCCAGAACAAAGATGACAAACCAGAGTGCCATTCCCTGAAGAGTGAATACCGGCATCAAGCCGATGATCGCTCCGAGCGCAAACCCGCCGGCAACTTGGCGCGGCGTCTGCCCTTCGCGGAGGATCTTAATGAAGTTGGTGAGGATCTGGAGCCAGAACATGGGGCGCCGGAGAGCTTATGAGAGAAGTAAGAAGTAAGAAGTAAGAATAAAGAAGTAAGGAGTGTAGGGCGTGGTGAAAGATAGTGGAGAAGCGGGAGTCATTCAAGCTTGGCGAGGTTCCAGCCGGATGACCGCACATCAGTCGAAAGAAGGCACAAAAAAGCCCCGTTGGCATCTATCGTTCAACGGGGCTTAGTTGCAGAACAACACTGCTACAACGAGGTCAAGCTGCTCGCAACGCGTTCACAATGTTGAGGCGCGCGGCTCGGACGGAGGGAAGGAATCCGCCGACAAAGCCCATTCCAAGCGCAAACAGGAGCGTATTGACGACGATCTCCGGTGTCAGCGCGAACGAAAACGCCAATTCTGCAAACGAGGCAAAGTTCAGCGTCGATATCTGGAAGAACTGGAGAAACGAAGCGATGCCGAGTCCAATGATGCCGCCGATAAAAGCGAGCACAAGCGACTCCACGAGGAATGCCGTAAGGACGCTCCGGCGACGGAACCCTAGCGCGCGAAGCGTGCCGACCTCGACCGTTCTATTGGCGACGGCGGCATACATGGTGATCATGGCGCCGATGGTCGACCCGAGGCTGAAAAAAACCGTGATGAAGATACCGAAGATGCGAATGAACGTTGCCATCGCTTCCGACTGCTCCTCGAAATACTTCTGTTCGGGCTTCGTCTCGAACTGGTTAAGGCGTTGCTCGCTTTCAAATGCCCGCTTGAAGTCCTCAAACTTCTCCGCTCCCTCCAGTTTCAGTGTCAGGCTCGATACCGAGCTGCCCCGGTTGAACGCCGACAGAAGCTGAAGAGCGTCGCCCCACATCTCGGATTCGAATCCCCCCTTTCCTGCCTCAAACAATCCGACCACACTCCAGTCGTCGCCGGCAAATCGCACCTTATCGCCGACAGAAGCTCCGTGAAATTTGCTTGAAATGGAGGTTCCGGCAATGACCTCGCGGGCGCCGAAATTGAACATGCGGCCGGAAACGATCTTTAACTGAGGACGCATTGTGAGTGCGTGCGGAGAAACGCCCCGAACGATGACATTACTCAGCCCGCCTCCGACCTTGTCCAGATTGATGACGACAACAGGCTCGCCGGAGACGACCGGGCCACCATCGGAAGCCTTGGCAATGTGGGGGAGCGACTTGATGACGTTGGCCGTTTCCCCGTCGATGATGCTCGAGATCTCACCCTGTGACGATTTGCGGACGACGATCGCGTTGTCGGCGGAGCCGGTGGCGACGAGCGTCTCCTGGACACCGCGGGCCATCATGAGGACGGCGGCGTAGACGAAGGCGACGAGCGCCACGCCGATCACGGTGATGCCCGTCGTGAGGCGGCGCGTGCCGAGGTTGCGGAGGATGTAGCTGAACGGGATCTTCATGGGTGAAGCCTTAGATAGTAAGTCGCGAGTCGTAAGTCGTAAGTTGTGAGACGTGAGTCGTGACAGAGAACAGGAACAGGGTCAGAGTTCAGAAAACAGAGACTGAAAGACTTCTCAGAACTCAGTGCTGAGCACTTAAGCCCTGAGCTTGTCGAGGGGCTGGGCACTCTCTCCTGCTCTTTACCCGATATGTCGCAATCCATCGACGATGCGCGTGCCGAGGGCGCGTTGGATCGGGAAAATGGATGCGGCGACCCCGACAGAGATGGCTGCGACCGTCGCCAGTATGAGCGTGATCGGCTCGATCAAGAAGACCGGAAATATGCCCTTCGGGATGAACGTCGCGAAGGCGGCAACAAGCGGAAACGTCATGGCGACACCCAGCCCTGCGCCCACAAATGAGATGAGCAACGACTCGCCGCCGATCAAGCCGACAAGATGGCCTCCGGAGAATCCCAACGTCTTCAACACCGCGTATTCCCGCGTGCGTTCGCGGGCGGACATGATCATTGTGTTGCCCAGCACCAGCATAATGATGCCGATGATGACGAACGAAATGAAGTTCATGGCGGTGATGATCGTGCCGGTGGCGGACAGGAAACCCTGCTGGAACGCCCGTTCAGTCTCTGTCTTCGTTTCCGCGCGGGAGTTCGCGAACAACGCATCGATCTGCTGTGAAATGGCCGCAGCCTGGTCGGGGTCGCTGATCTTCACGACATACCATCCCACCTGTCCCGCACGGCCGGGAGTTTCCGCTTTCATGCGTTCATCCAGATACGTCCAGTGGAAGAGCATCTGTGTACCGTCGACAGTCTTGTCGCGCGGCTGGTAGATGGCCCGGACGACGAAGGACCAGTCGCCGGGATAAATGTCGCCGGTGATGTTGATGATATCGCCGACCTTGAAACCATACGTTGCCGCGATGTCCGCGCCGACGATGCAGGCATTCCGCTCTTTCTTGAATTCCATGAACTGCTGAGGCTGGACGATAAATTCCGGATACACTTCGAAATACGTATCCGCATCGACCGACATTCGCGCAAAGAACTGATTCTTATCCTTGTACACGCCTTGAAACCAGTTCGCAAACGTGGCGGTTTGAACGCCGGAGATCTTGAGAATCTGCTCCCGATATGCGTAGGGGAGGGGAAAGATGAATGACACTGCTTGACGGGTGACCAGCCGGTTGGGAGAGGTCATATCCAATCCCGCATGCCAGGCGGTGTAAACAGTACGCAGCATACCGAAGGCCATGACGGCGATCGAAATACCGACGATCGTCAAGAACGTCCGGAGCTTGTGACGGAAGGAATTCTTGAAGATGAGTTTGAGGACTTTCATTGGTCATCGAAGAGCTATTGTGAAAAACAAACCGCGAATACACGCGAATGGAGGTTGAGGGTGAATCGTGAATAGTGAATCGTCAATAGCAGAGCGATTTATTTGGGGCGCAGTTTGCATATTCGACATCATCCGCTCTCCCCCATTTTTTGACTATTCACCCCTTCCAACGTATGCACCGCTTTTCGATTGTCGATTCACGATTAACCATTTACTCCACGCGTTATACCAAGTCACCCTTGTCCAAATGGCGCCTTGTGCGTGCACGCTCCGCCGCATGGGGATCGTGCGTGACCACAACAATGGTCTTCTTGAATTCTTTATTGAGTCGCTCCATCAACGTAAGAACTTCTTCGGCCGAGGAACGATCAAGATCGCCCGTCGGCTCGTCGGCGACAATAATGGTTGGATCAGTGACGATGGCCCTGGCGATTGCCACCCGCTGCTCCTGTCCCCCCGAAAGCTGCTTGGGATAATGATACATGCGGTCGGCCAAGCCGACAATTGAAAGAGCGAGCTCGACGCGCTTCTTCCGGTCAGGCTTGGAAAGCTTGGTCAACAGGAGAGGTAGTTCCACATTCTCAAACGCCGTCAGGACGGGGAGGAGATTATAGAACTGAAATACGAAGCCGATATGCCGAGATCGCCACGCTGCGAGGGCGGATTCTCCCAGTGTGCTGATATCGGTCCCCTCAATGACGATGTTCCCCTTTGTGGGTCTGTCGATGCCCGCGATCAGGTTCAGCAGGGTCGTCTTGCCCGATCCCGACGGGCCCATGAGGGCAAGAAATTCGCCTTCCGTGACGTCAAGCGAAAGGTTGTTCAACACGGGGATTTCGAAAGAGTCTCTTTTGTAGACCTTCGATATGTTGCGGACTTCAATCAGCGATGCCATGAGTGCTCCTGATAGTTTACGCCAAAAGTTGAAACAACTTAAGTAATCTGAGCCATTCCAATCCGCTCTCCTAGAGCACCTTGACCTTAACTCCCCCCTGGACAGCTTCGGTCGGCTTATCGACGATCTTATCGCCCGCCCTCAGTCCTGACGTCACCTCCACATATGCACCGAGCGTTCGGCCAGTCTGAACGGGCGATTCAATAGCAACGTTGTCCGTTACCCTATAGACCACGCTTTGCCCGTCGCGCTGCACGACAGAGGTCGTGGGAACGGTGAGGACTGGTTTCTGGACAAGGTCGGCCGTATTCGTTGCTTTCGTCAGGAAAAGCACCTTTGCACTCATTTCAGGCAGGACGCGGCTGTCATACGAGGCGAACCCGACTTTGACAAGCACTGTCGCCTTGGCCCGGTCCGCAGTCGGAACGACCTTGCTGACAAAACCTTGGTATCGTTTGTCGGGATATGCGTCGAGCGTGATCTCGCATGGTTGATTGTTGCCAATGCGCTCGATATTCGACTCCGAAACATCTGCTTCTACCTCAAGCGAGGTCATGTCGGCAATTGTTACGACGGCGGCGCGAGAGGAGGCGCTTGCGGCGAACGGAGCAACGATCTCACCGACATCGGCATTCTTCGATAACACCGTGCCGTCGAACGGCGCGCGAATAAGCATGTTTTCGACGGCGACTTCGGCCGTCGAAACTTGCGCCTTTGCGACGTCGATGGCCGCGAGAACCCTGTCATAGCGCGCTTGGGCGGCATCGAGCTCGGCTTGTGATGCAAGACCTTTGTCGGCCATCGAGCGGGCGCGGGCAAGCGTCTGACGCGCATCGTTGAGTTCCGCCTGATTCAGTTTAAGGTTTGCGCGGGCCTGGTCCAATTGGGCGCGGATGTCGTTGTCCTCGAGGCGTGCGATGACTTGATCTTTTTTTACACGGTCCCCCTCGACGACGCCGAGATACACGAGGCGGCCCGTTCCTTTCGAGGCGACCGCCGCCTTCCGTTGTGCGACAACATAGCCGCTCGCGGTTAGCACGGCATTATTCTGTGCCGGAGACGTAAGGGCTGCAGTCACGAGACGGACCTCAAGCGGCGGCGTGAACAATTGATTCCACAAAAAATAGGCTGCGGCGAACACAGCGCAAGCGATGAGCGCACCAATAACGTATTTTTTGACCGGGGTCGGCGGTGGTCCCGACTCTCCGCGATCGATGCGAAGTCCGGAAAGGTCTGCGTTTTTGGCTTCCATAGAGCGAATACCACGTTTGCGGAGTTGCAAATATAGGAAATTAACGTCGCACGCAAAACTTCAAAGTCACCACATAAAGTTACAGAGGAATGATCGACCAATGGAACTTTCATCGGCAGACAGCGGGCTTCTGTCGGCGAACGGAGGAGGCGGACCTTCTGACGAACGTTTGTCGGCAGTATCCGACCCCTCAAGCAGATGTACGGATCCTGCTGAGAGCGAGCACCACGAGCACCGCGAGTGCGGACGACAGTCCTGCCAGGAAGAGCGCTTCCCCGAGCTCACCCGCTTCGACGGCGAAGAAGATGGCGAGCGGAAGCGTCTGGGTCTTGCCGGGAATATTGCCCGCGATCATGAGCGTCGCGCCGAATTCACCGAGTGCCCGCACGAACGCGAAGAGCAAGCCGGTGGCAACGCCCGGCCAGGCAAGCGGAAGCATTACTCTCCAGAGGATACGCTGTTCGGAGTAGCCGTATGTGCGGGCCAGATCGATGAGAGACTTGTCCACTTGCTCAAGTGCGGCGCGCGTTGTCAAGTACATTAACGGAAACGATACAACGAAAGAGGCAACGACTGTTGCGGGCCAGGTGAAAAGGATCTCGACAAACTCTCCTACTATCGAGGCAGGACCCAGCAGAATGAGGAGTCCCAGCCCGACCACCGTCGGGGGAAGCGCGACAGGAAGCACCATCACTCCATCGACGATGCTGCCCCACGGAGCGCGAGCTGTGAGGCGCCAGCGGGCGAGGAGCATTCCGAGCACGAATGAAAATGCCGTGGATACAAACGCTGTTTGCAAAGATATTGTCAGTGGCGAAGAATTCACAACGCGTGGTGAGGGCGGTGATAGTTAGGAGTATGGACTATGGGGTATGGAGGAAGCGGAAATGCTCGATGAGAAGATCGTTGGCGATAGCGTCAAGTGCGATACGTGCATGCGGTGTGTGAGAGTTCATTGAATCGGTGTGAACCCGAGCCCTTGGAAGATCGCCCTCGCCGATTCAGAACGCAAGTATTTCTCGAATGTTTCGCTTTCTGAAGCGTGCTCTGTTGATGAAAGCACAGACGAGTAATATCGAATCGGCTCATGAAACGATTCCGGTATGACGAAGGCGATGCGGGCGTTTGCCGATGATTGTGCGTCGGAGCCATACACAAAGCCGGCGTCGACAGCGCCCGTTTCGACGTATGTCAAAACCTGTCGGACATCGTTCGCATACACCCTCTTCCCTGCCAAGAGATCGCTGATGCCGGCATTCGCCAGAGATTGTTCTGCGTACATTCCTGCGGGAACGCTCCTTGGCTCGCCGAGGGCAATTCTCGTCATGCGGTCCGTGGCAAGTTCTTCCAGCGACTTCACCGGAGAACGGTCGAGTCGCTGCACAAGCACGAGCGTATTTCCGATGAGCGCTTTTGGATATCCCCGCCGGAGGAATTTCTTGGCCCTCAAAGTATCCATCTGTTTCGGATCCGCAGTAATATAGACATCCACGGGGGCGCCGTTCAGGACCTGTTGAAGCAGCGTCCCGGACCCGCCAAACGTGAAGTTCACTGCGATATCAGGATGCTCGTTGCGAAACTCAGCCGCAATGGCCGTGAGCGGACGCTGAAGACTTGCTGCAGCGGCGACCAGTATCTCGGTCCTCACTGGCCGGCGCTCTTTGCAGCCGGTGCCAAGGCAGACCATCGCAACTGAAAGGATAATACATCGCGGGACGAAAAGATTCTTCCACGAATACACACGAATGTGAACGAATGAACACGAAGCGTTTTTACCAAAAACACTATTAGTGTTCATTCGTGTTTCTTTGCCTCTATTCGTGTTCATTAGTGGACACACTTTTCATCGCGGCCTCAAATCCAATCTAGCCCTTCCCGTGTCCTCGAATCCTTTGCATCGCCCGTGTTCAGCGTACCCACCGGTTCGAAGAGCATGACCTGGACCTCGTTCTCCGCGAATGGCCGATGTTCAACGCCCCGTGGCACCACGATCATCTCCCCTTTTTCAACCCAGAGAGACGTGTCGCGAAAGTCCATGCGGAATCGTCCCTCAACGACGAAGAACAGCTCATCCTCTGCAACATGCTTATGCCAGGCGAATTCTCCCCGGAACTTGGCAAGCTTCACATGCTGTCCGTTCAGTTCCGCAACGATACGGGGATTC
>Ga0155285_1186_pt4 | contig 12319 bp, 15 predicted proteins | sample RifCSPhighO2_02_FD_106253 | JGI IMG/M metagenome (GOLD analysis project Ga0155285, IMG submission 106253) | Ignavibacteria bacterium RIFCSPHIGHO2_02_FULL_56_12
TGATCGTGGGCGAAATGAAGACCGATTCTTCGAACGATCGTTGGTCGACGTATTCGTCAAACTCGAATTCCACCCGATCGTCGTCGAAATGGGTCGTGAACGGTGCAGGATAGGAAGCGACGATCTCCGGACCTTCTACGTCGCGCGGGCCGCCTTCGGGAGGGATCTGGTGGGCGCAGGAGAAGACGCTCATCGCGACGGCGAAGAGCGTGCAGCGTGCGAGTTGCGATTGGATCTGGCGTAGTGGGAACACAGCTTCAGGAGGTCTGGTTCGCCGCCTGCATTTGCATCTGACGCCTCACGAGGCGAAACGTCCGGACGGCCTGCAGATGTTCGGCATACGTGCGCGAGAAACGGTGTCCGCCGGCGCCGGTGGCGACAAAAAAGAGGTACGAGTGGTCCTCGGGATACAACGCAGCCAAAATGGAACCGCGGCCGGGATTGCTGATCGGTCCCGGCGGCAATCCATAATGCAGATACGTGTTGTACGGCGACAGGAACCGTAAGTCTTCGTACAGCAGGCGGCGCGGACCGTCCGGAAGGACGTATTGCACAGTCGGGTCGGCTTCGAGACGCATGCGCTTCTTCAGCCGGTTCCAATACACGCCGGCGATCGTCGACCGTTCGGCGTCGAGGGACGACTCACCTTCGACGATCGCTGCGAGCGCCAGCGTTTCATTGAGCGTCAGCCGAAGTTCTTGTTGTCGGCGGACGAGACTATCGACGTAGAACGCCTTGAATGCGTTGACCATCGTTCGAATGATTTGGTCCTCGTCCGTCTGCCAGTAGAATTCATACGTATCGGGAAGGAGATAGCCCTCAAGCGTCGGGGCGTCGATGCCGAATCCGCGGATCACGCCGGAGTCGCGGCACATCGAGACGATCTTTGCGGAATCGACGCTCAAGAATCGTTCGAATCTCTTGGCGATGTATTCCATCCTCCATCCTTCGGGAATGGGAACGGCAATGAGAACCCGCGAACTGCCGGAGGCGAGGTCCTCAAGCATCGCAAGGTTCGACATCCCGGGCGGGAAATGATATCTTCCAACCCGGACCATCCGGTCGTAGCCGAAGATACGCGCGGCGACCTTCAGCGTGAACCTGCTGCTGATCGCCCCTGCCGCATCCAAGGAATCGAGCGCAACGCTGAACGACGCACCGCGAGGAATGCTTACCGTGGTTCCGTCGGGTCCGGCCGAGGGATTCGGCCACCAGAAGAGCCACGTGCACACAGCCAGCACAAACACGAATGGAACCCCGGCAAATATGACCAAGCGGCGGTGAACCTCGAAGAACTCCTTCATCGTTCGCTTCCCTTTGTGTCGTCCTGCATGGCTAGTCGTTCCACGCTCCTGATCTCGTCCATGATGCGCTCGAACAATCTCTTGATGGCTTGTTCCGGCAACGGGCCTTTGTTCGCCGCAATGACATTGCGAATGATCTCTTCTTCGCGCACCGGGTCGTAGACGGGAAGCCTGTCCCCCACTTTGTGCCTGCCGATCTGCTGGGCGACATGCGCGCGCTCATTCAGCAGCCGGGTGAGCGCAATATCGATTTCATCGATCCGTCTCCGTAATTCTTCGATCCCGCTCATAAAGAGGCTCCATTCGGTCGTAACGAAGAAAGGAATGTTCCCGCAGCCGCAGCCGCTTCGGCCGGATCCCCGGCCCCGGACATGGCCTTGATCAACGCCGAGCCGACGACCGCACCGTCCGCCATGCGCCACACCTCGCCGACATGTGCGGCGCTGGAAATTCCGAACCCTACGACATACTTCTTCTTAGCGTTCATTTGCACACGACGCAGGAAGGACTCGACATTCTGTCCGCTTCCGAGCTTATCACGGGCCCCCGAAACTCCCGTGAGCGAGACACAATACGAAAAATCGGTACTGAGGTTGTCGAGTGTCCGTATCCGCTCGTCCGAGCTTGTTGGAGCGATGAGACAAACCATGCTCAATCCGGCTTTTCTCATCGACGCCGAAATATCGGAAGATTCCTCGGGGGGCACGTCGGGAAGGATGAGGCCGTCCACACCTGCTGCGGCGGATTCCTGCATGAATCGATCGACGCCGTAGCGGAGGATGGGGTTCACGTAGCCCATCAAGAGCACGGGAATTTCGCTTGAAGCCCGGAATTCGCGGATCGCTGCGAGAATGTGCGGAATAGTGGCCCCGTTGCGCAGTGCGACCTCCGAAGATCCTTGTATCGTCGGGCCGTCGGCAATAGGGTCGGAGAATGGAACGCCGACCTCGATGAAGTCGGATCCCTGCTTCGCGAGAGACTGCAAAACCGGCAACGTTGCGCCGCGGACGGGGAATTCGGGTGTAATGTAGGGAATGAGAGCCTTGCGATGTTCCTTTGACAGGACCTCCCAACGCCGTCGGATCCGATCGCTCATGACGCGGTCAATGCGAGGTTTGGCTCTGCGGAAACTTCCAGCGAGCTCGTCCGTCCGCCGTTGAGCCGGAGAAATCCGGCCATGGCAACCATGGCTCCATTGTCGGTGCAGAATTCCATGCGGGGAACGAACAATCGAAAACCGCGGCGGTCCGCCTCCGTTTTTGCACGTTCGCGGAGACCGCTGTTGGCCGACACGCCGCCGGCAATGCAGACGTCCTTCACGCCGTGCTCCTCAGCCGCCTGGAAAAGCTTTCCCACAAGAACATCGATGACCGCCGCCTGGAACGATGCACACACATCATTCACGAACGTTGTATCGGGGGATGCAAAGTCAAAATGTGCGTCGCGTATATAATAGAGCACGGAAGTCTTCAATCCGCTGAAACTGAAGGCGTACCCCGGGTGGTCGAGGGCAGGGCGTGGAAAACGGACGGCTTTCGGATCCCCCAAACGGGCCCGCTTGTCGACAGCCGGACCTCCCGGATACTCAAGCCCGAGCATTTTGGCGACTTTGTCGAACGCCTCCCCAGCCGCATCGTCCGATGTTTCGCCAAGCATGACATAGTCAAACGGCGCTTTCACCAGGACCAGTTGCGTGTGACCTCCGGAGACTGTCAGATTCATAAAGGGGAACGACGGTTTCCGCGATTCGAGGAGGTTCGAGAGAATATGAGCTTCCATGTGATTGACGCCGACAAACGGCTTTCCCAGCGCATACGCGAGCGATTTGCCGAAGCTGAGCCCGACGAGGATCGATCCTACGAGTCCGGGCCCATTGACCGCAGCAACACCGTCAAGTTGGGCGCGTTGGACGCCCGCTTTTCGCAGTGCATCGTCGACGACGGGGACGATCATGCGTTGATGAGCCCGCGACGCGAGTTCGGGCACTACGCCCCCATGTTCCGCGTGGAAGAGCTGCGCCGCAGTAACGTTCGACAGCAGGACGCCGTCCGTGAGTACTGCGGCAGAGGTTTCATCGCAGGATGTTTCGATTCCAAGGAGGGTCATGTGGGCGTCAACTTAGCCAAAAATGGGCGGCTGTGCAATGTGCCGAGATGAGAAGAGAGTATACCGCAAAGATGCAAAGGGCCTCAAAGGGCCTAAGAGAACTCCTACCGCAAAGAAGTTTTAGAGGATTTTTGCTCTAAATCTCGGCGTCCTTTTCGTGTGAGTTTCCTGGATACACTTTGCGTCCTTTGCGGTTAAATACCAGGTTGACGGAAGACTTGTTCTGCCATATGAAACGTCGACGGCCTGAAGAAATACTTCGTGCTTGCAAAAATGCCGAAAGAGCCGTATTATGATGGCCCCAGAGTTCTCTTTTGATGAAACGGAGTCATTGAGTCATGGCAAGAGTTTGTGATATTTGTGGAAAGAAACCGATGGCCGGCAATCACGTCAGCCATGCGCACAATCGCGCTCCGCGGCGCTTTCTTCCCAACCTGCAAAAGGTTCGGGCGATGGTCGAGGGCAACGTGAAACGCATTCAGGTCTGTACGAACTGTATAAAGTCTGGACGAGTCCGTAAAGCGGCCTAACACGCCGGCTGCCTTTCACGGAGTGACAATCCACAATCCCGCCTCCATGCGGGATTTTGTGTATCTTGGCCGCACCCTACCATGCTTCGCTTCTTTTCGCCTCCCAATCAGCTGACGTTCCTCCGGATCCTTCTCACGCCGGTCTTTGTGGGTATGTACCTTTCCCAGGACCCGACAATCCGGCAGCTTTCGCTTGCGGTTTTTGTCATCGCAATGCTGACGGATTGGTATGACGGTTGGGTGGCGCGGCGGTGGGGATTCGTCACCCGCTGGGGGACATTCTTCGACCCCTTCGCAGACAAGGTTTTCATCTCTTCCACACTTTTTGCGTTTGTCGCAGTCGGCCTGGTCCCGGGCTGGACTGTGTGGGCGATCGTCGGACGGGATGTCGTCATTACGTTCCTACGGTCGTACTCCGAGTTGAAGGGTCGTCCGTTCGACACGTCGCGACTCGCCAAGTCCAAGACCTTCTTCCAATTCCTGGCCATCTGCTACATATTGGTCCTGGATGTTGCACGAACGATGACGTCGCTCGAGAACTCGTGGCGCGACACCGTCAATTCCCTTCTCTCACGCACCATCATTGACCCGCTGATGATCTTCGCTGCGACCTTTACCCTGATCACGGGAATCGCCTACATCATCACCAACCGAACAACACTCCGCAAGCTGTATGGACTCCCCGACTGATCCGGTCGTTCCAGCCAAGACTCCTCCATCGCTGTTCATCCGCCTGGTCGCGTCGGCTCTGTTCACGGGATATTCTCCTCTCGCCTCAGGAACAGTCGCGAGCGCGCTCGCGCTTCTCGTATATTTGATCCCCGGATTCGAAAACCCGTATGTCATGATGACGGCGATGATGGCGGCTTTCATAGCGGGCACGTACGTCGGCGATCGGATGGAAGCGTACTACGGACCCGACCCCGCGGAAGTCACGATCGACGAGGTCCTGGGGATGTGGTTCTCGTTGTTCCTTCTTCCCAAAGACCCGGTCTTGTTCATTTCGGGTTTTTTCATCTTTCGAATTCTGGACATCGTCAAGCCGTATCCTGCGCGCAAGTTCGACAGAATGAGGGGAGGTTTCGGGATCATGATGGATGATGTGGTCGTGGCGTTCTATACCAATTTAATTCTCCATGCGGTCGCGGCGGTGCGGGTCTTTGCAGGACTTTGAAGTGCTCGGTTTGCTTTTCAAGCTCGTGAAAAAACTGTCCACGAATTCACACGAATGAAATATTTCTTATTTGTGTTCATTCGTGAATCTTTTTCCCATTCGTGTACATTCGTGGAAAAGTCTTTGATCCTTTCCCTAGCTCTACAATGACGGCCGAGATAATATCTATCGGTGACGAGCTGCTCATCGGCCAGGTGATCAACACCAATCAGGCGTATATCGCCCGGCGATTGAATGAAACGGGAGTGACCGTTGCTGCCATGACGACCGTCGGCGACGACATGGATGCTATCGTTGCGGCTTTCCGTACGGCACTTTCCCGGTGTGACGTCGTGACGGTCACAGGAGGGCTCGGACCGACGCACGACGACATCACAAGGTCGGCCGTCTGCTCATTCTTCGGGACCGACCTCGTGGAAGACGCCGACGCGTTGAAAAATGTTGAACGCCTTTTCCAGGGATGGAATCTGCCCGTAACGAAAGTGAATCGTGAGCAGGCGTTGGTCCCAAGGGGATGCACGGTGATCCCCAATTCCAACGGGACCGCTCCCGGCTATTTTTTTGAGCGGGACGGAAAGGTCTTTATCGTCATGCCAGGAGTGCCGTTTGAAATGAAGGGAATGATGGACCAGACGGTTGTCCCATACTTCATTGCAAAGGAGCCCGGCCAGGCGGTGGTTCACAGGACGCTCAGAACGACGGGTATCGGCGAATCGATGCTTGCGGAGCACCTGGGCGAGATCACAGAGATCATCCCACCCGCTGAACAGGTGACGCTTGCCTTCCTGCCAAGTCCGACCGGCGTACGCCTTCGGCTATCTGCTGTCGCAAAAGACAGAGCGACGGCAGAATCGCGCATTGCGGCGGTCGAAGCGCGCATTCGTGCGAAGGCAGAGAAGTTTATTTACGGCGTCGATGATGATGAACTTGAAGCGGTCGTGGGGGAAATGCTACGGAAGGCGAAACTCAAGCTGGCAGTCGCCGAGTCATGCACCGGCGGACTGATCCTGGACCGCCTGACGGATGTTCCCGGCTCAAGCGACTATCTGGAACGTGGATTCATCGTATACAGCAATGAATCCAAACTCCAGGAATTGGGTGTTCCGCAGGACTTGCTTGCCAAACATGGCGCTGTGAGCGAAGAAGTCGCTCGAGCCATGGCATATGGGGCTCGGAGAGCTACCGGAACCGATATCGCCTTGTCGACAACCGGCATTGCAGGTCCTGCAGGCGCCACACCGGGAAAGCCGGTCGGCCTTGTGTTTGTGGGCTATGCCGACAAGGCTGGATCGCTTGCTCTCAAGTTCAACTTCGGCCTCGACCGGAGGCGTACAAAGGAGCGGGCGGCGCAGGCAGCGCTCGAACTGCTCCGGAGAAAGCTTTTAAAGCTGTGACGCATCCGCACACACTCCGGTGCTTCGTCGCATTGACGCTGAGCGAATCGGCACGCGCATCGCTTGCCGACATTCAGCAGCGGCTGCGCGACGCCGGGCCCAGGGTTGCCTGGGAATCTCCCGAGAAACTGCATGTCACCGTCCGGTTCCTCGGCCCCACGACCGAAGATGCGCGACGGAAGCTGGAAGAACTCCTCTCCGCGGAAGCAAAGACGGTCTCTCCTTTTGATCTCGTCTTTCATGAGCTTGGCGCATTTCCCGACGCGAACCGTCCTCGCGTGATCTGGGCCGGCGCGTTCCCGACGGAGGCCGTGATGAACTTCGGCACGAAGATGGAGACGCTCTGCCGTTCGGCCGGTTGGGCGCCGGAGACGCGCTCGTTCCATGCGCACTGCACGCTCGCTCGCGTGAAAGGACTTCACGGTGCATTGAACTTGACAGAGGCGCTAAAATCGATTACTTTTGACCCTGTTCTTCATCGAGCGAATGATGTCGTGCTTATGAAGAGCGACCTTCTTCAGGGGGGATCGCAGTACACGACACTCGCATCGTTTCCATTTCATCGTTTTCGGAGTTCTCCATGAGCGACGCACCAAACAAAGACGCCAAGATTCAGGCACTCAAGATCGCCATTGATCAGATCGAGAAGCAGCACGGCAAAGGCTCGATCATGAGACTGAGCGAGGGGCCCATACAGAAGATCGACTGTATCCCGACCGGTTCCATTTCCCTCGATGCCGCCCTTGGCATCGGCGGCATTCCCCGGGGCCGGGTCATCGAGATTTTCGGCCCGGAATCATCGGGCAAGACGACGATCTGCCTCCATCTTATTGCCGAAGCCCAAAAAACGGGTGGAACGGCCGCCTTTATCGACGCCGAACACGCCCTCGACATCGGTTATGCCAAGAAGCTCGGCGTCGACGTGAACAATTTGCTCCTGTCCCAGCCGGAATTCGGCGAGCAGGCGCTCGAGATCGTTGAAACGCTCGTCCGCAGCAACGCGATCGACGTCATCGTCATCGATTCCGTGGCCGCATTGACGCCGCGGGCGGAGATCGAGGGGGAAATGGGAGACCCGTCGATGGGCGTGCATGCCCGGCTGATGTCGCAGGCGCTCCGGAAACTGACCTCCGCCATCTCCAAATCGAAGACGAGCGTCGTCTTCACGAACCAATTGCGCATGAAGATCGGCATCATGTTCGGCAATCCGGAAACGACGACCGGCGGCAATGCGCTGAAATTCTACGCTTCCATTCGCATGGACGTGCGGCGCATCGAGGCCATCAAGGACGGAACGAACGTCGTCGGCAACCGGACCCGTGTAAAAGTCGTGAAGAACAAGGTGGCTCCTCCTTTTAAAGAGGCGCAGTTCGACATCCTGTATAATGAGGGAATTTCGAAGCTTGGCGACCTCGTCGATACGGCGGTCGAGGCAAATGTGATCGTGAAAAGCGGATCGTGGTTCTCGTATAAAGAGGACCGCATCGGCCAGGGGCGGGATGCCGTGAAGACGTATTTGCAAACGCACGAAGCGATCACGAAAGAGATCGACGCCACGATGCGGAAGAGGCTCGGCCTCGCGGGGGATTCAGCCCCGGCCGCGGCGGCAAAGTCGGAGGCGCCGGCCTCAAAGGCCGAGTCCGTTCCGAAAAAGGGGGCCAAGGCCTGAGAGGGCGACAGCGTGCGCCTCGCACGCATTGAACGGTTGAGGTCGCGGATCCCGCGCTTTCGACTGGTGCTGGAAGGCGCGGAGCCGCTGGTGGTAAGCGACGAGATCATCGCGCGATTTGCACTTTCGCGGGGGGACGAAGTGTCCGAGCGACAGCGAACGGAGATCGCAACAGCGCAGGCGGAATTCGACGCACGGCGGATCGCGGTAAATTTCATTTCCTACCGTCCCCGCAGCGTCCGCGAAGTTGCGCGCCATCTGCAGCGCAAAGGGATTGCCCCCGACATCGCGGAACAAGCCGCGGAAAGGCTTCGGTCGGCGGGACTGATCAACGACGACGCATTCGCCCGCATGTTCATCCGCGACAAGCTTCAGCGGAGGAGCGGCGGACAGATGGTCCTGCGACAGAAACTGATCGAAAAGGGAGTGGCCAGAGCGGTCATTGACGCGGTGCTCAAGGACCTGGTGACGGATGATGTGCAGACGGATGTCGCAACCCAGCTCGTCCGCGCCCGCATTCGGCGTCAAGCCGGTTCGCTCAAACGTCTCGACCCGAACATGCGCCGGAAGAAGCTGTTCGATTTCTTGATGAGGAAAGGGTTTTCGTCGGAGATCGTGAAGAAGGCGCTTACAACAGCAGGAATCGGTTAATAGCGGCGCGATGAAACGTGGAACCCCTACGGGGTTCCAGATTGCCTGGAAAAAGCTGACGGAGAAAAAACAGAAAACGGCGAAAAACAAAATCCTCTATCCTCTATCCTTTTTCCTCATCAGCCATGCAACCCCTCGGCGCTAACCGGCCCTTTCTCAAAGTCCTCGTCCTCGTCGCGCTGTTAATCGCGGGATTCTGGGTCATGACCCAATTCCCCGACCTCATGATCACCCTGATAATCTCCGGACTTGCCGCCTTCGTCCTTCGGCCGCTTGTGACGTTCCTCGAATTTCGGGTCGCTCTGCGGCGGAGTTATGCGATCGGCGTCGTCTTCCTGCTGGCCGGAGGCGGGCTCGCCTTTCTCGCCGTCGAGCTTGTGCCGTTCCTCATTTCACGCCTCGAAGGATTGTACGGCAGCCTCAAGACGTTTCCGTTCGACCAGAAACTCAGCGACGCCGCCGTCGACCTCTCCGCGAAAGTCCCGTTCATCGACGCGCAATCGGTCTCGACGAAGGTCTATGCCATCATCGCGGGAGGGACGGAAATGTTCGGGTCGATGTTGGAAGGTCTTGCCTCCTTCCTCGTCAACCTGGCGATCGTTCCGTTCATCACGTACTTCATCCTTGCGGAAGGGGACGTGGGATTCAAGCACCTCATCGAAAAGGTCCCGAACAAGTATTTCGAAATGACGCTGAACGTGCTGAACCGGATGGAAAAGAACCTCGTCGGCTACCTGCGGGGATGGATACTCGATTCGGCCATCATCGGAATCCTGAGCGTGGTCGGCTACATGGTCATCGGCGTCGACTATCCCTTTTTGATCGGCGCCGTCGCCGGTGTGGCGAATCTCATTCCCTATCTCGGACCGATCGCCGGTGCGATCCCGGCGTTCCTGGTTTCCCTGACGCAATACGGCGATTTCCGTCTCGTCGTGCCGATCATTGTACTCACGTTCTCGATACAATTGATCGACAACATCATCGTACAGCCGATGGCCTTTTCGAAGTCCGTGGACATGCATCCTGTGACGGTCATTTTCGTGTTGATCATAGGCAACACGCTGATGGGCATTGCCGGGATGCTGCTCGCCATTCCCATTGCCACGATCCTCAAAGCGACGGCCGTCGAGTCGTACTGGGGACTGAAGAATTACAGGATAACGGCGTAAAAATTCGCCATTAAAAGAGGACCGCCAAGACGCCAAGGTCAGTGAATGACTTTGAACGCCAAGGTCGCCAAGGTGATTTGAAAAAATGAATGAAGATATTCTTGGCGGTCTTGGCACACTTGGCGTTCTTGGCGTCTATATCTAAATTTTTACCGCGCCCGCATGACCCGCGTCGTCATCGATATCGAGACACTCGCCTTTCCCTTCAAAGATTTCGACCTCACGCAGCAAGAATATCTTCTTCGCTTCGCCGCCACCGAACAGGAGCGGCAGGAAGCCCTCCAAAAGCTCAACCTCTACCCGGCAACTGCACGCATTCTGGCCATCGGCATGCTGAATCCCGATTCCGGCGGCGGGAAAGTGTATGTCAATGCCGATATGCCGTCATGGAACTCCGAGGATGGGCTCGTGCAATATGTTCCGGGAGATGAAACGGCCGTCCTGAAGTCTTTCTGGCACGACCTTGTCCCCTACCGGCAGGTGATCACGTTCAACGGCCGGGGGTTCGATTGTCCATTCCTGCTCTTCCGCTCCGCGGTGCACGGCATTCGACCGACGCGCAATCTCATGGGGAACCGCTACGACACGGCCGGACACATCGACCTGCTGGAACAACTGACGTTCTACGGCGCGCTGCGGAAGTTCAATCTGGATTTTTTCTGCAAGGTGTTCGGCATCGAGAGCCCGAAGTCGCACGGCATCACGGGACTCGACCTGGGGAAACTCGTGGAGGAAGGAAAGTACCGGGAGATCGCGGAGTACTGTTTGGGGGACGTGAGGGCGACGGCGGAGCTGTTTAGAAAATGGGAGAAGACGTTGTATTTTGAGGGACGGGGTTAAAAAATGATCTCACGCAGAGACGCAGAGACGGAGAGTTTTCTTGAACTTGAGAGATTCAAAAGCATATAAATATTTCTCTGCGTCTTCGCGTCTCTGCGTGAACTTCTTTTTGCTGCGCTACTGCACCTCCAGTGTTCTCTGTCGCAACCCGTACACCAGCATCGTCGCCGAAACCAGTTTCACCCCGTCCCACCATGAGAAGAGCAAGAACCCTGACGTGAACGCCTGCGGCCATGAATGGACGTAGGTGGCATAGAGCTGAACGGTTCCAAGCGTAAAGATCACCAGCAATCCTGCTGCCATCGAGACGCCCGTCCACCAGATCTCGCGTCGCAGAGGGACCAGAACTCCGATCAGCGCAGCGGCAACCGGAAACGTCAGCAGATATCCCCCCGTCGGACCCAAAATCCTCGCCAGTCCGAATCCCGCCCCTGAGAAGACCGGCAATCCAACCGCTCCCATCGCAACGTATAGCCCCATGCTGATCAATCCGTTCCTCCACCCCAGCAATCCACCGGCCATCAAGACGAAGAAGGTCTGGAGCGTATATGGGACCGGCTGGTGCGGGATCTCGATCTGCGCTCCAAGGGCTGTCAATAATGCGAAACCGGCGATCCAGGCGGCCTGGAGGGCTGCTGATCCGTGCAACAGTGAGGTGCGGGCAGTGAGGGTAGAGGCTTGGTTCATCTTCGGGCTCCGGTTGCTAGGTACAAGAGGCTAGTGAAAAGAAGGCTTAAAGAAGAGATTCTTCCACGAAGGGACACGAAGAAAGATAAAAATTTACATTAACCCTTCGTGAACTTCGTGGTGAATCTTATCTTTTGCCATGTTCTCAACATAGTTAACCCTGCCCCGAAAATCAACCATTGCGTTGCTTCTTCACGAAAAGGGCGTACATTTTCTGCGCTCGCATTGCTTCACGCACCGCCCCCAACGATCGCAAGGAAAAAGCCATGAAGGGTATGTCACGGTTTCTCACCTCAAAACCTTTTGTGCCTCATGTGCCTTTTGTGGCTAATCTCTTCTTCGTGTCCTTCGTGGGCAATCTTTTCTTTTCGACGCTCAGCCTCTCCCAATCCTTCTTCCCCCTCGGCGCCGTCGACTCCACCGTCCCCTCTCCCCGTTCTGTCCTAGGATATCAGCTCGGCGAGCGATTCACAGATTTTCGCCTGCTCGAACGATATGTAGAGCGAGTAGCGGACGCTTCTCCACGTGTGAATCTCGTGCAATACGGAGAGACGTACGAACACCGTCCGCTCAGAGTGGCGGTCATTACGTCGGATGAGAACCATAAGTATCTCGAGAACATCAAGACGCAAAATCTCCGCTTGACCGACCCCGGTTCCCTCTCTGCTGCCGAAGCTCAGGCGATCGTCGAAAAACTCCCCGTCATCGTCTGGCTTTCGTACGGTATCCATGGGAACGAATCGTCTTCCCCCGAGGCTGCGATGGCAGTGCTATACCAATTGGCCGCGGGGACCG
>Ga0155285_1011_pt1 | contig 11924 bp, 7 predicted proteins | sample RifCSPhighO2_02_FD_106253 | JGI IMG/M metagenome (GOLD analysis project Ga0155285, IMG submission 106253) | Ignavibacteria bacterium RIFCSPHIGHO2_02_FULL_56_12
CCTATCGACCGTCTGCCGAGTGCGTTCAGGGTGCTTTCGTACGCCAATCCTGTCACCTGGCACACAGACGTCTTTCGTTGGGCGTTAACCGGTGTTGGGTCGACCGAGTCGGCGCTGGTACAGGCAGCCGCTTTCTTCATCTTTTCGTTGATCGCATTCCGGGTGGCGCTGTGGGCGTTAAGCAGGGCCGTTGAGTAACGAGTGAACTGCAATGCCATCGCGCACTTCATTCATCTACCATCCCGATGCGCTGCTCCATAACACCGGTCCCGGACATCCGGAACGCCGGGAACGCCTGGAGACGATGGTTGCCCACTTGATGACCACGGATCTGTGGCAGAAACTTGATCACGCCAGGCCGGAGGAGGCGAAGATCGATGACCTGACGCTTGCTCATGCGAAGCACTACGTCGAATGGGTGCAGAAGAGCATTGCCGAAGGGGAAACCCTGCTGGACGAAGGAGATACGCGCGTTTGCAGAGAATCATGGCGCGCAGCGCTGCTCGGAGTGGGGAGTGTGCTTCAGGGGGTCGAAGTCGCGTGCGGAAAGGAAAAGAGAAATGTCTTTTGCGCGGTTCGGCCTCCGGGACATCATGCCATGACCTCGCGCGCAATGGGATTCTGCCTTTTCAACAATATCGCAATCGGCGCCCGCACCGCCCAGAAGAAGCATGGGGTAGAACGGGTGGCGATCGTGGATTGGGATGTGCACCACGGAAATGGGACACAAGAGATCTTCTGGCATGACCCGACTGTCCTGTACGTGAGCCTTCATCAGTATCCTTTATGGCCCGGAACTGGATCTGCCTCGGAAGTGGGCGAAGGCCCTGGCACGGGTTTTACGGTCAATTGTCCCATGGCTCCGGGAAGCGGCGAAAAGGAATACGCGGCGGCCTTCCGTGATACAATCAGACCGGCGCTCAAGAAATTTGGGCCACAACTTCTTATGATCTCGGCAGGATTTGACGCCCACAAAAGTGACCCGCTCGCGAACATCAATCTTGATTCGACAACTTTTGCTATGCTCACGAGAATGTTGAGAGATGCGGTTGCCACATCGACGACATGCGGCGTGGTCTCTGTGTTGGAGGGCGGGTACGATATGCACGCACTCGCAGAAAGCGTTGAGCAGCATGTGAGTCAATTGATCGTGTAGAATCCCAATTGCGATAAGAGTCCCTGCAACGGTAATTCCACAGGTCGTTCCTCTTCACTTCCTTCCCCGCACTCCCGCAAGATAGATTTAATGCAAAGGTTACTCACGTTCCATTAGGCTCGACGCTACCTAAAGCGGATTAGTCATTTATTGATGGGGGCTTATGATCTTCTATTTCTTTCGCCAACATTCACTGTGTTGATCGTACTCACATCGCTCGGATTCTCATGTCCCAATGTGATACAGGACAATGTTTTCACATTGGCATTAGTTCATTTTGGCCCCTGGATTTGCTAAGTCGTCAGGGGAAGCACGGCAACGGGGGTTGCTGCTCTCGGATATGTGTGGGCGGAGAGTCTTGTGATCGGATGTTGGGCGAGTTCGAGAGACGAACCAATCTTCTTTTTCCTGGAGGTTCGCATGAACTTTCGCTTCCCCGTCGCCGCACTTCTCGCTCTCATCGGTTTTGTCTTTCCGGTGGCAGCCCAAGTTCCCCGCGTCATCTCCTATCAAGGCATTGTGCGAACGGACGGACAACCGTTCAACGGACAAGCCACGTTCGTCTTTACACTTTTCAACGGCTCGCAGGATGTTTGGACGAGCCAGCAAATCTCCCTTCCTGTCAGCAACGGATTGTTCAGCACACTCCTCGGGCCGTTCCCGAATGAGCTGAGGTTTGACGGTATTGATTCGCTCGGGATCGTATTCAACGGCACCGTACTCTCTCCACGAGTCCCCTTCGCATCCGTTCCGTTCAGTTTCACGGCCGCACATGCCCGTGTGGCGGACTCCGCTTCCAATCCTGGCCCGCCGGGGCCCAAGGGTGAAGCAGGTCCTCCGGGTCCGCAGGGACTTCAAGGAGCAAATGGAGAACCAGGAGTCGTTGGGCCGCAGGGACCAAAAGGTGATCAAGGTGATCAGGGTCCGCAAGGAGTTCAAGGGCTTCAGGGACAAAAGGGGGACAAGGGTGATCCCGGCGACACAGGCCCTCAAGGTCCGCAGGGAGTTCAAGGACCCAAAGGCGACAAGGGTGATCAAGGTCCACAAGGGCTGCAAGGAATTCAAGGGGCCAAAGGGGACAGCGGCGCACCAGGACCACAAGGACCTTCGGGAGCTCCCGGTCCTCCGGGTCCGGCCGGTCCGACAGGACCCCAGGGACAACTCAGCTCCGTACCCATCTCGTCGCTGGAATCGGCTGAAGGAGCCACAGTATTCGTACTGTATTCAGGGGCAAGTTCGAATTCCGAACATGTGCAGTTGGTGCGGACAAATTCCGTTTCGACCATGCAGCTCGTGATCCCGTCGGGTCAATCAGTCAACGCAACATTTTCTGCTCTTTGGCAGGGTGGATCGACGGAGGGAGGAGCATCCGGCTCTGTCACTCAGGAATCGTCTCGGGTGTTGGAAATCGGGGATGCTCATAGGCTCACGCTCATGGTGAAGATTATCGACAAGTGGTCTCGTGTCGATTTGTTCCGAAGCAGCGGTACGGACGCATCGTGGTACGGATTCTATTCACTGAATTGAAGCGCCGCACATGAACATGAACAGGATCATATTGGCAGCAGTCGTTTCTGCGTGCGGACTTGAATTGCAGGCGCAAACCCGGTTGGAATGGTTTGCGTTCGGGTCCGGTGGCGGAATCTCGTCCGTTCCCCCGATCTCGGTCTATTCCACGGCGGGACAGTCTTTGGTCGGGGCCATGAGCGGGGAGAACGTCGATCTGCAGATCGGATTCGGCTCGTTCGTCTACGCGCCCGGAATGCAGACCGGCGTAGAAGATCTTCCCGAAATACCGGTATCATTCTCGCTTTCGCAAAACTATCCGAATCCATTCAATCCCTCGACGACCATTCGGTTCGATATTCCACGTCGTGCCGGTGTGACACTAGTTCTCTATGACATTCTAGGTCAGCGAGTCGCCACGCTGGTGGATCAGGAGAAGGGACCCGGGCGGTATGAAGCGGTGTGGAATGGACGAAACGACGCCGGTCAGAACGTATCTTCTGGTGTGTACATCTACAGGTTGAAGGCGGACGACCTGGCGCAGTCAAGAAAATTGATGCTGGTCAAATAGTTGCCCGGTTGATTTCCGTTGTTCGAATTCCTACCTTCTAACAGCGACGCAAGGCTCGTCCTTGCCTCTGTTCTTTCCTTTGCCTTTCACCGTTAGGGGTGTTCCCGAAACATCGGGAGCTGAGAACATACCCTCGAACCTGACCTGGATCATGCCAGCGTAGGAAACCGGAAACCAATTCTTCTTGAGCCGTTTTTCGATCGGGTGCCCCTTTCGGAAAACGGTTTTCTTTTTTTTGGTCGATTGCTTCCGAACAAGAGGTCATGCTCTTCATCACGAATCATTGCAAATTATAATCGAGAACCTGCGCCATGATCCAACTTCGACTTAGCATCGCATTGCTTTTCATGACGGGCATTGCATTTGCCCAAGAGTCCGACGTGCGTCAGGATACAGTATATCGTATGAGCCCGGTTGTCGTGACAGCCACGACGGCTACTCACAGACTTTCCCCCATACCATTCAGCGACCTGACCCGCACACAGATTCAGAGGACGTACTCCACGCAGGACATTCCCGTTCTCTTGTCCGACCTTCCGTCGATGACGAGCTATTCAGAGAACGGATCGGGTATCGGCTACACTTACATCAACTTGCGGGGATTTGACCAGCGGCGCATCTCTGTCATGATCAATGGAGTTCCGCAGAATGATCCGGAAGACCATAATGTCTACTGGATCGATTTTCCCGACCTCCTGGCGTCCACGCAAGTCGTGCAGGTTCAGCGAGGCGCGGGAAGTGCGTTCTACGGTCCCCCTGCGATCGGCGGCTCTGTCAATCTCATCGCCAATCCTTTCGCGTCGAATCCGGGGGTCACGTTTGAGTCGGCGTTCGGTTTTCAAGAACTTGCAGGCAAGGGAAGGACCGATCTGGCGACGCGAAAACTGGCGCTCAGCGTGAACTCCGGGCTCGTCGATGGCACCTACATGTTCTACGGGCGTTTGGGACGGCTGAGCACGAACGGATACCGTGAGCTCGCCTGGGTCAACATGCATTCGTACTTTCTCGGTGCGGCACGATTTGACGGCGATATGGTCACCCGCATACATCTCTTTGGAGGGCCGATCACGGACGGATTGGCATACAAGGGTCTGCCGAAGTCATACAATAACGACGTGAACTTGCGCAGGACGAACTTCAGCGACTGGAAATACGATTCAACCGGTGTGTCGTTTGAATACGCCGTTCCACAGAAATCTCAGTCGCGGGAATGGTTCTCACAGCCGCATTATGAGATCATCCACGATTGGAAGCTCAGTGAGCGGTTGGCGTTGCACACGACGGCGTTCTTTGTCCAGGGGGACGGCTACTTTGATTATGACGGTGACTGGTTATCATACACTCCGCCCGCCGTCGATTGGTTTCAGCGACACGTGGGATACGACTCGACATTCGGGGTCACATCATATCCAACGATGCTGATCCGTGGGTCGGTGGAGAACAGGCAGTGGGGTATACTCCCTCGCGTGGAGATCGACCATGGAGACGGAACGATGACTCTGGGGCTGGAGTTGAGGATGCACAGGTCGCTGCATTATGGGCAGATTCTCTTTGCCTCACAGTATCCGTCATCGGCATATGCGCCTGATACACGGATCTATGAATATCGCGGGCTGAGGGACATTGCTTCGGCATATGTCCACGAGGTCTACAGGATGGATGAAAGAGTTGCCGTCACCGCCGATGTACAGCTTGTTTACAATCGGTATGGTATGCGGGACGAGAGGTTTCTTGGGCACACATGGTCCGTGCCGTACTGGTTTGTAAACCCGCGTGTGGGTGCGAACGTCAATCTGACGGAACATCTGCATGTTTATGGATTCATCGGCTACACATCCCGCGAGCCAAGGATGAGAAATCATTACGCAGCAGAGGACGCATTCTTTGGAGCTACTCCGGAGTTCGCGGCAGACACGACGGGGGGAGTGGTCCGTTACGATTTTTCACGACCTCTGGCAAAGCCTGAGCGGCTGCTCGACATCGAAATGGGAGGAGGATGGACGTCAGCGAATGCTCATCTCACTGCGAACCTATTTTGGATGGACTTCACTGATGAACTGGTAAAAAGCGGCCAGGTGGATATTTTTGGTCAGCCGGTCACGGGAAATGCGGACAAAACCAGGCATATTGGACTGGAAGTTGACGGGTCAGTCAAACTGAATGATCGCTGGTCGCTTTCCGGAAATTTCACCTATTCCCGGAACCGTCTTGTGCGATATCGTGTGATCGTCGATGATTCGACAGTCGCGCTTGATGAGAATCCGATCGCAGGCTTTCCAGATGTTCTGATGAACCTTCGCGCGTCGTATGATGACGGAACAATCGGTGCAGCCGCGACCGCGAAATACGTCGGTCCGTTCTACACCGACAATTTCAAAAACGTCGATAACCGGAACGATGAGTACAGGATTGTCAATTTGGAGGGCACGTGGCGAATTCCATTTGCCGGTTTCGCAGACATGACGCTGCGCTGTGAAGTGCGGAACGCGCTGAACAAGCTCTATACTTTAAGCGGCGAAGGGGAAGCGTTTTTCCCGTCAGCCGAGCGGAACTATGTTCTTGGCATGATGTTGAGGTTTTAGTAGGCTGCAAGAACCGGTTGGTGACCATTGCAGCAAGTATTTTGCCGAATTCTGATCCCTGAAGGACGACAATGGCTTCGCCCACATCACATGCCGTCATCCTTGCCAATGGCTATCCTCCCCCCAAAGGACTTCTGTCGAAGCATCTAACGGATGCCGGATCGCTCGTGTGCGCCGATGGTGGCGCGAACACGGCAGCGCGGTTCGGGTTGACGCCTGACCTTATCATCGGCGACCTGGATTCCATTCTCCAGCAAACGATCAAGAAATTCAGCGGCGTCACGGCGCGAAGGATCGCCGATCAGAATAGCACGGACCTGGAAAAGGCCCTGACGTGGCTGATCCGAAAAGGATTTAGAGACATCCGGATCTTCGGTGCGACGGGGGGACGTCTGGACCATACGATCGGCAATCTCAGCGCTCTGGCGAAATACTCCCGCAAGGCAAGGATATCCATGTACGACTTGGACGGCGACATCACGTATGTCGGGTCCGATCTGACATTCGAGGCGCCTTTGGGGACGATCGTGTCGCTGCTTCCACTGACGCTGTGCGAGGGAATCATCACACGCGGGTTGAAATGGGAACTGAAGTATGAGTCACTTGCCCTCGGTCAGCGGGAAAGCACAAGCAATGTTGTCGTGAAGAGTCCGGTGGACATTAAGGTCCGGAGGGGAACGCTTCTGTTGTTCCGGCTTTCAGAAGCGGCAGCAAACCGGTCGAGGGGCAAGGTGTGACAGCAGAAGATGTCCAGAATTCAAGAAAAGATGGACCGCCAAGGTTGCCAAGTAAAGAAGGCTGGTTGTGACCCCTCGTTTAAGTATGTCACAGAATTCGTGAAGCAGCACACACATTCGTGTGCATTCGTGGAAAATGCTTTTGAGGCGATCTCATTTCGCTGTCACAGTATTCAATCGCCTGCCTCGTGAACCAGCCCCAGTTTCCCCTCGCCCCATTCGACATCGCTCTGATTGTCGCGTTTGCCGTCGCTGTACTCGTCATCGGTTTTCGGACGGCGCGCCGCGGCCACGAAAGCGATGAATTCCTTGCCGCCGGCAGATCGCTGACGCTGCCGGTGTTCGTGGCGACGCTGGTTTCCACATGGTACGGCGGAATCTTGGGCGTCGGTGAGTTCTCATACACGCATGGCCTTTCCACATGGACCGTCTTCGGCTTACCGTATTACGTGTTCGCCGTTCTGTTCGCCTTCTTCCTGGCTCCGCGGATTCGCCGCAGCAACGTCCTGTCCATCCCGGATCGATTCGAAGACATGTATGGCCGTCCCGCGGCACTCGGCGGCGCCATACTGACGTTTCTGCTCGTCAATCCCGCCCCCTATGTGCTGATGCTCGGGCTCTTGTCGCAGATGTTCTTTGGCGGCGATCTCCTGCTCCATCTGTGCATCGGGACGGCCGTTTCAGGCATGTTCCTGCTGGTTGGAGGATTTCGGTCCGGGGTGATGACGAATGTTGCTGAGTTCCTCCTCATGTATCTCGGGTTCGCCGTTATGGTGGCCGTTGCGGTGACGACGTTTGGCGGTTTCGATTTTCTTACCGAGAATGTGCCACCCGAACATCTGACGTTGACGGGGGGACAATCACCGCAGTACATACTTGTATGGTTTCTCATTGCATTATGGACGATGGTCGATCCGTCGTTCCATCAGAGATCTGCGTCCGCGAAGGATGAGAGAACCGCACGCAACGGAGTTCTCGTGTCGGTCTTTTTCTGGTTCCTGTTCGATGCGATGACCGTAAGCACGGGACTGTACGCTCGAGCGATCTTGCCACGCATCGACCAGGCGGCGCTGTCGTATCCGGCGCTCGCGAACGCAATTCTTCCCGTTGGATTGCGAGGGTTGTTCTATGTCGGCCTGTTCGCTACGGTCATGTCCACGTTGACGAGCATGCTGATGTTGTCGGGACTGACGGCGGGACGGGATATTGGGGCGAGATGGGCGGGGAGGAACGATGAAAAGCTGATCCAACGCTGGGTAAGACTGGGGCTTGGCGGTGCAGCGGGATTATCCATTGTTCTCGCGTGGCTCATGCCATCTGTTGTCACGCTTTGGTACTCATTTGGTACGTGCCTTATTCCGGGGCTGTTGCTGCCGGTGCTTGGCGCATATGTACCTCGTCTGCGGATTCAGGCGGGTGGAGTTCTTGCGGTCATGATATCGGGTACTTTCGTTTCAACGTCGTGTCTTGTGTGGGGAATGGCGTTCGCGGGCCCCGGCGGTCCTGCATATCCCTTGGGCATCGAACCACTGTTGCCCGGTCTGGGCGTCAGCGCTTGTGTTTGGCTGATCAGCAAAGTCCTGCAGCAGAGGTTTGCGAGTGCAAGGTGAGGTCACGAACATCTCATTGAAAACACAAACGCCCGGACGAAGATCCGGGCGTCTGCAATGTACAATCTTCACCTTCCAGCTATGTACGGCGAGCTACTTCGTGTCGAGTATCAACGGCAATCCATCCTTGCCCGCGCCGATCACGATAACTTTCGTGTTCTGTGATTGTGCGAGTTTCTCTGTTGCCTCGATGCCCTTCCAACGCAGCAGGTTTTCGCTGATTCCTCGCGCGACAATGTTCTGGAAGTCCGAAATACCCTGTGCCTCGATCCGCTTTCGATCGGCTTCCTGACGCTCTTTCGTCAGCACGAATTGCATTCGCTGGCTCTCCTGCTCCGCCCGCAATTTCTCTTCGATCGATGCGGTCAGTCCGGTCGGCAGTATGACTGTGCGAAGCGGCGTAGATTCAACTTCAATACCTCGCGGGCCGACTATGTTCTCCAGGTCCTTCATGATCGATTGAGCCAACTGTTCTCGTTCAGACGTGTAGAGAGCTCTCGCATCGTAGCCTGCAGTGACGCCCCTGGTGACGGACCGGAAATTCGGCTCGAGGATCGTTTCGACATACGTCGGACCGATCTGCCGGTACACGTCATCGGCCATATCGGGGTCGAGGTGATACAATACGCTGACTTCGAGCCGGACGGTCAACCCTTCTTTCGAAGGAACATCCATCACTTCCTTCAATTCTTCCGTTCGGACGCTGAATTCGATCACATCCGCGAAGGGGTTGATCGTATTGATACCTGACTTGAGCGTGGTCTCGGAGGTGCTGCCGAACAACACCACGACGCCGACATGTCCCGGAGGAATGATCGCGACCGTCCGGGAAAGTGCAAGGACCGAGAATATCAGAAAAACAACCCCGGCAACGTTGGACGCCACCTGGAAGACCTGGTTCTTCTCTTCACGAAATTTCCGACGGGCATTCCAATACCAGAGAAATGCTCCGACGCCAATGAGCACACTGACTATGAATAACATAACTGCCTCCGTTGAGTGAATGAATGTCAGTACACAAATGCAAGTATGATGCTTCTTTGATAAAAACTATCTGTCGGAAAAATGGAACCGCGAATGGACCCGCCAAAAAGATGGCGAATGATGAAAATGGTGAATTGTAAATCGTGAATCGTGAACCGTGAAGAGAAAGACATTCACTATTTATCCCAATCTTCATTCGCGTTCATTAGCGGTTTACTTTTTGTGTGCGTGTTCGGCCTGTGTCACCAGCACGTCATAGACATTGGAATCTTCAGGTGAACGTCGACCACCGCCGTTCCATTCGCCCGCCTGGGCTTCAACCGACCTAAAATCGCCGATCCCCGCGCCTCCATGGTCGTCCTGCGCTCCGACCAGGACTGTGAACCGCCAAGTGTCCGGGCGCCCGCCGAAATATTGTGTAGGCAGGGAAAAAGAGATCGTTCCTGTCGAGGCTGTGCCGAGCGGACGGTGCTCATCCCCCAAGACTGGCAGATACTCTGCGAGGACTGATCCGCGATCCTCAATGCGCACACCGCCTCCGATATAGACGATGCGCTCATACGCACGGTCGGCAGGAAGCCGGTATCGCGCGTTGTGTCCAATGTCGCGATTGCCGGAACCGGCCTTGTGGTCAGTATCGATGGCGACGGCAATGTACGTCAATTGAAATCCATACTCCGGATGCCAGCCTGGATCGGACAGTGTGCGGAACTGGAAATCAAACTGAACAACTGAGTCGTCGGTTGCGACGCGGAAATTCGTCAGGTCGAGACTTCCCGGCTTCAGATGCGGGGTCGTCGGATATGCGTATGAGCCGGGACCTCGGTCATCCCCAATTGTGTCGGACCGCTCGACGACGGTATGTCCGTTGTGAAGCGGCCGTTGGATATCCTTGTTGGAGAGCAGCGGATATCCCGGACCCTTGAGTGACTGTAGGTTCGGGCGCACGTGCGGACGCGCGAGATCCAGACTCGCCAGTGCCCGGAACTGTGACAGGAACTGGACTTCCGACTCCACGTTTATCGTCGGGTCGTCGGACGTCGTGTTCGCCGACGCTTCGGTCAACGCAATATCCACTGTCTTACCCGGCCGGAGAAGAAAGCTGCCGCTTCTGCCCCTTGCATTGGCAAAGGGCCATCCGAAATTGACGCTCAGAGGTGTATCCTGTTTGAGTGACCGAACAACGATCCTTCCCTTCATGCCCTCCCCTTCATAGGAAATGCGCACCCGTGTGCGTCCGATGGCCACGTCAAACGTCGCTGCGTTCAATCTATGGGGCAACTGGGGTATCAGCCAGAGCTGATTGTTGGGGGCGTCGACGGAGACGCCAAGATACGAATGATATGCGACGCGGATGAACTCCGCGAGACTCCACGCCTGGCTGAACGTTCCGGAGAGTCGAGGCTGTATTTCGCCGGGATGCGGGGCAGCGTCGAGCAATTCCGAAAGAGTTCCAACAGCCCCGCGTTCGAGGATCTGTCCGACCATGTTCTCCGTAACGCGATAGGCCAGATTGGGTTGTCCGAATTCAACGGCGGACTTGATCCATGCTCCTGCCAACCATGTCCAGACGATGCCGTTATGGTACGCGGCATCCTGCACATAGTAGGGCTCGTGATGATGGTACGGATGGAATTTGGGGTCGTCCTGGCTGAGCGATGCAACGCCGTGCTCGTAGACGAGACTTTTGGTGATGGTCCCAAATATCCTCTGTCGTATGTCGGTTTCTGCGACAATGTCCAGGGCAAACAATTGATTCGGCCGGCTCGAGGGATCGGGTGTTCCGTCGATATTCAAGTGATCGTAGATGATATTGCTGTCCGGGTCGACGAACCGCTCCTGGAAGTTGTACAAGAGCTCTTGTGCGATTGCATGCCAGCGCTCGGCGGTTGCCCTGTCACCCAGAGCTTCGGCGAAGGCTGTGGAAACGAGGAGCTGGCGGTACCAGAGGGCCTGAATATCGTTCGCCCGATTCCCCCGGGGGCTCCAGGGGCCTTCCTGGCCCACTGCGTCCATCCATGATTCAGCATCCCCGTGTGTAAGAAATTTCTCTTTGTCAACCCGGTGCCGCAGTGCTCCCTCGATCGCCAAACGGAGGACTGGGAACATTTTTCTTGCGAACGCGGTGTCCCCGGAATATTTCACATAGTCGAACACACCAAGCGTGAACCAGGGAGTTCCGTCCGTCGTGTTATACGACGTCGACGTCGTGGTGACCAGATTGGGAATGCGGCCTTCGTTCGGGCTTGTCGGATCGGTCATTTGCCACGCGGCGAACGATTCCAGGATCTCGCGTGCATCATCGAAATTGCCAGTCACAAGAGTCGCACCGGGCAACGAAATGAACGTATCGCGCCCCCAATAATTGCTGAACCAGGGAAGTCCGGCGAAGATCCCCCTTTTCCCCTGCCGCATGATCAGCGAATTTATGGAAAGCTTTGCCCACGCGAGAGCATTGTCAAACCGTTCGTTGGAAGAGCGGAAATGACTTTCGTTGAGGATTCTCTCCATCCGCGCTTTGCGCAGGGAAATCGATTCGGAAACGCGGCCGGCAACGTCCTTGAGGGCCGTCAATGTTGCATCCTCGGTATCTCCCGCGACAAAGAGGAGAGTGGCTTTGTCTTCGGAAAGGGATGCGTCGAGGGAAGCGGGAGCAAAATGGCGTCCGTTCCTTACACCATCACCCCGGCGAATTGAGGATCCACCTGCTACGGTCATTCCGATCCAGACAGGGAAGTCTTCGCGCGGCGTACGATGGAGATGCCGTCGAAGCGCGAC
>Ga0155285_1172_pt1 | contig 11892 bp, 12 predicted proteins | sample RifCSPhighO2_02_FD_106253 | JGI IMG/M metagenome (GOLD analysis project Ga0155285, IMG submission 106253) | Ignavibacteria bacterium RIFCSPHIGHO2_02_FULL_56_12
TCGTGTGAACTTCGTGTGCTTCGTGTTCCCTTTTTAGAAGCGGATCACGAAGGTCCACGAAAATTGCACGAAGGGACACGAAGAAGGATTTTATTGAGGGTAGAGGAAATCGCACGCAAATGTCATTGACTTGGGAAGTCGCAATCCGGATGTGCTTTCGGGACCCCGTAGGGGTCCAACGTTTGTAGCCGTACCGAGCAAAAAGAAACAGAACCCCGTAGGGGTTCAACGTTTACTTACTATGCTTCCCGAGAAATGTTGACCCGAACTGCGATATTTATCATCATCTCAATTGAATGTAGTCTCGCGCAGGATGTCTCTGTCCTCCTCCTGAACGGCAACCGCGCCTATAGCGCTTGCGACACACGCGGCGCCATTGCGTGGTATGAAAAAGCCGACGCAGCCGGCAAGGACCGCTACGAGACCTTGATCCGTCTGGCCCGTGGTTACAACGATCTTGGCCGGCTCACCCTCAGGAGATCAGATTCTTCAGAGTATTTTTATCGTCGCGGTGTCGCGTATGCCGAGCGGATGGCGAAGGCGTATCCGGACAGCTCCTCCTCCTGGCTGATGCTTGCGTTGTGTCACGGAAGTCTGGCGCCGTTCAAATCGCTGGGGGACAAACTGGAGCTAGGCCGTGACGTGCGCGAGAACGCCCTCCGCGCGGCGAAGCTGGACACAAATGCGGCATTGCCTCACGTCGTCCTCGGCATATTCTACCGCGCCGCGGCACGGCTGAAATGGTGGGAACGAACGCTGGTGAATACGATTTTGGGGAAGGATTTTGAAGGGACGATCGAGCAGGCGGAGGGATCGATCCGCAAAGCCATCGAACTCGAGCCTAAGAATCCATACGCTTGGTACGAGCTGTGTTGGATCCACCGGTCCAGAGAGCGCACAGCGGAAGCAGCCTCGGCGCTCAAAACCGTGATATCCATTCCTCCGACAAACGAACGCGAACGTCGGCAGGTCGAGGATGCGGAGAGGCAGTTGGATCGATTGACACTGCAGGATGCCAAGTAAAAAGGGTCGATGTGGAATATCCTTCCGTACTGCGAGTTTCAATTCTGAGACACTCTCCGATTCTCGTTTTTGACGCTTAGCCGCAGAAGTTCATCGCGATCGCATTGCACATGCCGGTGGTGCTCGCTAGATTTACTCACGAACTGAAGAGGGGCTCTTCAGACATCCCTCGTTCGCGATCACACAGGAGAAATTCCATGAACCGCACAGCATTGTTCCTCTCATTCATGATCCTGTTGTCCTGCAAAGAGACCACTGGCCCCAATACCCAACCGGAGTCCGGAGCTCTCATGCCCTTGAAGGTTGGCAATACCTGGATCGGAAGGGCGACGTTCTATGATACGAGCGGCACAGTCACAACTTTGGCAAATGATAGCGTCACGATCACCGAGGGCGACACTGTGCCAAGTCACATTGAATGGTGGCAGGCAAACCATGGGAGGATGTACTTTGCGGAGCGCAGCGGTTTTCTCTCAAAGAGAGTTCCCGACGAATGCGGAATAGGTTATCGAATTGCCAAGTATCCTGCGCAGAACAACGACGCCTTCCCCACTGATTGCGACCAAGTTTACTGTAGGCTGAATTCCAAGACACGCGTCGTTACTGTCCCTGCGGGCACATTCACGGTATACGACTTCTGGATCGAAACGTCTGGAGATGGCGTACGGCCGCGCATTGAGATCAGGAGTTATGCTCCGAACACGGGTCTCGTGCAGGTTCAGCGGACATACGCAACATCGAATGGAACGCCGTTGGGTTGGTACACGTGGGAACTTGTCAATTATTCCCTGCAATAACGGTCCGCGGGGCCGGAAACGCAATACGAGATCGAATACACAAGAGTGAGGGACGAGCATGGGTTCTGTTCATCTTGAATCTTCTCTCGATCCCGCACTTGGACGGCAGCGCTCCTATTCCCTATCTCCTCGACATTGGGATATTGATCACCTGGAAAGTGATCGATGTGATCTGTCATCCCCTCCATCCCGAGGTTTCATTTTCGCTCCTGACTCCTTCCTCTATCCTCCTTTATACCCCTCGACGGAGTTTACCCGCCGTAGGCGGGCTCAGGGTGAACTTTTTCCTATCTTTCCTCTTCCATGTCCCCCTCAACACAGCGTTTTGACTCGGAAAGTCTTGCCGCCATCGATGGCAGTTCGTACATCTACATCAAAGCCGGATCGAAGCCCCACAGGGCAATTGTGATCTGGGTGGTTGTCGTTGAACGGCGGGTGTTTGTGCGGTCTTGGAGTCTCAAGTCCCGTAGCTGGAACCGCGTGCTTCGGGAGGATCCTCTGGCCGTCATTCAGGTCGGAAAGCGGAAGTATCGTGTCCGTACAGTTCGCACAAGAAGCGATCGGCTCAAGAAATTGATCGATCGTGCTTACATGAAGAAGTACGGAACAGGGGGAATATCGCGGTTTGCGAAAGACATGAGCGGCTCAAAATCCCGCGCAACGACGACCGAGCTGCTGTCACTGTCGAAGTGACCGCCGCACAGAATTCTGACCTCTGACGTCTGACTTGTGACATCTGACTTTTGTTTTCTACATTCTCCTCATTCTCCAATAACAAGGAGTTCATACGATGGCTGAAAGCGTCTCAACACTCCGTCTCTATATAATGAGAGTCATGTACCTGTTCAACTTTGTGTTACTCGGATCAGATGTATGGCCTGAACTTATCAGGCACGAGGGTCCATGGGATCCGGTGCGCGGGGCTGCCTATAGCCTGTGGGCGACATTGTCGCTCTTATCGGGTTTGGGACTACGTTATCCGTTACAGATGTTGCCCCTGCTGCTCTTCCAGCTGGTCTACAAGTCGATCTGGCTTGTGGCAGTCGGAATCCCGCTACAGTCAGCCGGCCAGGCCACTGAGATGACCACGGTCTTTCTTGTGGGCGTTGGATTGGATCTCATTGTCATTCCCTGGCCCTATGTATACGCACATTACCTGAAGAAGCGTGGGGACCGATGGAAATAACCAGTTGTCTTATGCCGGGAATCTCTGTCAGTCGGAATTCCTCACCGACGTTCGAATTCGTGCGATGAAAGTTCCTAGAAATGAAAACAGAAAACGACAAACAGAAATCAAAGAGAAAAAGGAAAACAGAAAAGGCATTGTAGGCCCGCAAGCGGCTGCCGTCATGTGGGTGCCTGTAGATCGCTGCGGTTCAACGCGCAATCTACTCCGGCTTCGACCCTTTCCTTTTTCTTTTTGCCCTTTGATCTCTTTTTGCCTTTTGATGAACGGAGACTACGATGAAGGAATACCAACTTCTCTCACGCGGAATCGGCACGCCGTAGTCACCGATTCCGTCGGAAGACGCTCTATTCACGGAATTGGAACGGTACAACGGATAGGCGTACACGAGCTCCACAATTTCGAGGGTGATATTCCGTTCGACAATATCGAACGAGTACTGGCTTTTCCTCAGGATTATCGCATCGTATATCTTTGTGTCGCTGCAATAACTGCCGGTGCACTCTACGTAGTGGCGCGTGCACTGTATTGGCCGTATTAAGTCCGGAGCACGTCAGGCCGCGGGCCAACTCGTCGCTCCCGCCGTGAGAAGTACCTTTCTCTGACCTGCCACACTCCATCACTCCATTCCTCCATCACCCCAGCTTCTGATATTCATCTCCTTCGTTCTCGATTGTGAGACTGACCGCTCGCAACAGCGCTTCGCTTTCATTGCGCTTGAACGTATTGCGGAGTAACTTCTTCTTACACTACGGGAGGGGATTACCTGTGATGCCCCCTCATGAGAGAAGCAGCACCATCGTCGATGTCCAACCCGTAGAATTATTGCCGGCCAACACATGAAACGTCTTCCGTTGCGCACATGTGTCCTGCGCTACGCCGCGTGCCTCGGTTTTGCCACGAGCGTTCAGGCACAATGGGTACAGACAAATGGGCCCTACGGCGGCTACGTACCCGCCGTCTTCGTGAATCCCTCTTATGTTTTTGCCGGAACTCAAAGCGGCGGTGTTTTTCGATCAGCCGATGGGTGCAGTACCTGGTCGGCCGTCAATGCCGGTCTTGCAAGCCTTTGGATTCGGGCATTCGCGGGCACGGGCGATACGCTTTTTGCTGCAACTGGCGACGGTGTTGCCCGATCGTTCAACAATGGCGATTCCTGGACCACGTCCAATTCCGGATTACGAGATCGCGATGTGATATCTCTCCTGTTGCGCGACTCAACGCTCTTTGCGGGGACACGAACCCGCGGAGTGTTTCGTTCGACAGATTACGGCATCACGTGGAGCGGTCCCGCGAATTTTGGACCTGAAGGTGATGTGTACACTCTTGCCGCATCCGGATCCGTTGTCCTTGCCGGAACTTGGCAGGGTCTCTTCAGTACAGGCGACGATGGACTTGTGTGGTCAAGAATCGATTCCGGAATCACGGACCCCGACATCCGAAGCTTTGTGGCACACAACGGGTATTTCTTTGTGGGAACGTACGGTGCAGGCGTTTTTCGCTCCCAGGACGGCGGTACCCACTGGATTCCCGTCGATTCCGGATTGACCGGCTCCTCTATACGGACACTTGCTTCTGTCACTGACGGTGGTGGCAGCGTCAGCCTTTATGCGGGGACGAATGCGGGAGTCTTTCGTTCGACGAACGACGGGGAGAGTTGGATTTCCGCACGATCCGGCCTGTGGAACTCTACTGTCTTCGCTCTGACGTATCGGGGCAACGAATCAGGCGGTATCGATCTCATCGCCGGCACGACAACTCGCGGCATCCAAGTTTCAACGGATAACGGTTCGAGCTGGAGAGTGGCGAATTCCGGATTGACGAATTCGACCGTCCAAACACTTGCGGTCTCCGGCACGGACATCTACGCTGCATCCGGGGCCGGTATCTTCCGGTCTTCCGACTTCGGTTCACAATGGATCGCCATCGATTCTGCTTTGCCGAACGTTCAGAGCATGACACTCCTTGTCGCGGACACACGACTTCTTGCTGCGACAAATTCAGGCCTGTTTATTTCGACGGACGCCGGAACCACTTGGATACTCTCCGATTCAGGTTTGACTTCGCTACATATTTGGACCCTCGCCGCCAGCGGGCCGTACATCTTCGCTGGGGGGGCAGATTTCGGTTTCTTCCGATCGACAGATCTTGGAACGAGTTGGACGGCCGCAGATTCTTCCATGATCGGCACAAAAATTATGGACCTCGCCGTCATGCCTGACAGCAGTGGCGGCAACTACCTCTTTGTGGGTTGTCTTGGTCTTGGTGTGCTGCGATCAACCAATGAGGGTATGAGCTGGGTCATTATGGACTCCGGCTTGACAAACACCTTCGTCCATTGCCTCGCCGTCAGAGACACATTGCTTTTTGCCGGCACAATGGGCGGACTTTTTGTCTCATCCGATTTTGGTACGAGTTGGACGAGTACCGGCCGCCCTTGGCTGAGCTCTTGGGTCTACACCATGGCCGTCCATGACTCAGGATTCTTTGCAGGCACTGACGGAAACGTGTTTCGTTCGACCGATGGTGGCACGAGCTGGAACGCTGTGGGAGCGGGTATTACGGGCAACAATGTGTACTCATTCGCACGCATGGGCTCACTGCTTTTTGCCGGGACGGGAGGGGCAGGCGTCTGGGTCCGACCTATTTCGGAAATGACAACATCTGCACCGTATTTTCGCGATCACGCTGTCAGCCCTGGAACCCTTGAACAGAACTACCCCAATCCGTTCAATCCGACAACGATTATTCAGTTCTCTCTCCACCGAGACGAATTCGTGACTTTGGACATCTATGATGTTTTGGGGAAGGTTGTCGCGAGGCTTGTTGCAGACAACCTGCCCGCAGGCAAACACAAGTTCGAATGGACCACTCATCAACTTCCATCCGGTGTGTACTACTAGCGACTGCGGACAAGCACTTTCACGCAGACCAGGAAACTTCTCTTGATCAAGTGATCTAGAAGAATACCTTCACCAGTTTTCCATTGTGCTTTGTCCCTTACTGACCCACCGACACTCATATGAAACTCATCTCTGGCGTTTTCCGCAGCGCCCTGCAGGTGGTTCGCGAGAACCTTGTTCCGTATCTCGTGCTCAACATTGTCTTCTTTGCCGTCTACTCCGCCGGAGTCGTGGCGGCGGCATATTATCCGGAGATCCATTCCGGTCTCGTCATGAGAGTTCAACGCGGATTGCTCACCGGGTCATTCTCTGAGGTCGCGACACTCTATGCTCAGCACGACGTTGCTCCTGCCATCGGAGCAACGTTTGCGGTCAACTTCTTTTTCGGTTCGATACTTATGATCACGCTGCCGTCGGCGCTTGTTCCGTTCGGCGGATTTGTCGTTCCCGCGATCAGGTTCTTCATCTGGGGCTTCCTGTTCGGACCGGAGAGGGCGTATTCAGTACCGATTCTCATTCTCACCACTCTTGAGGGACAAGGCTACGTTCTCGCCGCATTCGCGAGCTACGTGTTCGCCATGCGGTGGCTCCTTCCGGCCAGATACGGCCTCATCTCCCGAAAAGCCGGATACACGCTCGGCCTGCGGTTGACGGGACGCATCTATGCGCTCGTTGCACTCGTCCTGCTCGTTGCCGCCATCTACGAGCCGGTCATGGCGGACAAGATGTTTCCTCCCCCGTTCCCGCAACAACCGAGCGCTGAACTTCAGAATGGATTCAGCGGACAGTTCACGACACTCACGGTCACAGGCGCAAAGATGTACTATCAGAGCGATTCCGTGCAGGAGAGCGACGCCAAGATCGTCGGAGTTTTGCTCGAAGACATGCGGTATTTCCGGGTAGGTCGGCGGCGGGAGGCGAGACTTTCCAAAGTGGGGAACGCATTTCGGGTTCAACTGCCGCTGGACGCCCGATACTGGCATGATCCTGGAGTCGTATTTCATTTCGATAAAATGCTGACAACTCTCACACGCACATTTCCAGACCGCATCTACACGATCGACGCCTTTTGCGAGGCACCAGATGGCTCGTGCAAGGACACGGTGTTTCACCATTCGGGTTCGTTGAGCAGAAACAATTGATCAGTGGCCCCGCCGCCCAGCGATGGGGAGGTTGGTAGAAATCTTCACCTTTCGTGAATCGTCAACCCGCCTGCTTCACTGACATTCATGCGGCGGGCAGGTCGTCATTCGTCAATCGTTGTTCGTCGTTCAAGCATGATTGACGAACGACGAACATTCGAATTACGAACGGGGAAGTTGGAACGTTGAACTCCTACGGAGTTCTGAACGATTGTTTCGACGTAGATCTACCAACGTTCGACCCCTACGGGGTCGTTAGCGGAAAATAAACAAACTGAAAACGACAAACAGAAATCAAAGAGAAGAAGGAAACTCGAAAGACCTCGTAAGGCAACGAGGCGATCACGACACTACGAACGCCTGGCGTTAGCAGCGGCAACGCGCGACTTACATCGGGATGGGGCCTTTCGTTTTGCTTTTTGCCTTTTACTGTCTACTGTTTCAATTTCGTAATATTTGCTTAAGGACTACAGAACCCCGTAGGGGTTCCACGTTTGTAGCATCGGCAAACAACAGTACACCAGAACCCCGTAGGGGTTCCACATTCTGTTATGTGAAAGTAAATTTGGGATTGAATGCGATGCCGAATTCCTTCAGCAGCCTTTCGTATTCCTCGCGAAAACTGGTTCTCCTGTGATGCTCCTCTTGATGCAGAATGTACCTTACGATTCTGTCGATATCAGAGCGGGAATAACTGAATCCGCCGAATCCCTCCTGCCAACCAAATCGACCGACGGGACGGATTTCATCCTTGATAAAATTCGTGGAATCGCGCTTGACGTCTCTCACGAGGTCCGATAAAGCCTCATCCGGTTTCATACCAATGAACATGTGCGCATGATCGGGCATGCAGTGAATCGCGAGCATTTTGTGCCCCTTGTTTTGCACAATTCTCGTAATGTATTTGTGCAGCCGTTCATTCCACTCACAGGACACCAATGGTGACCTGTTTTGAACGGCGAAGACCACTTGGATATAGATTTGTGTGAATGTGTTGGCCATACCACCCCCTCAGGTGATGTGATTGATGATGTTGAACTCCTACGGAGTTCTGAACTGATTGTTTCGATGTAGGTCTACAAACGTTCGACCTCTATGGGGTCGTTATGGGAAGAAATGAAAACTGAAAACAACAAACAGAAACAAAGGAAAAAAAGCAAAACAAAAAGGACTTTGCAGGGCCGCATGGCAGGACGATCACTTCCATTGAAGATTCTGCTTGTCGCAGCCACGACAAGCATCTTAGAGTTGGCATCTGCCCAGGTGAACACATTTGCCGTCACGGGATACGTTGTCGACAGCATTTCTGTCATGCCCGTACACAATGTCAACGTTATCGTTCGGGGGGAACTGAAAGGCACTACCACGGACAGCCTGGGTAGATTCAGGATTGTTCTGCTTCGTGGCACCGAGCATATTCTGGTGTTTAGCCATATTGGCTATCATAAAGTCACTCGGAGGGCGTATTCGCAGCATCCGGGTGAGGTCGAGTACAGGATCATGCTTGTCCCGAGGTCCATTGCGCTCGGTGAAGTTCTTGTAACGGCGAAGAAGCGCTTTGTTCTCACTGAGGAGACTACTCGAAGGGCGAGTTTTCGCATTGGCGGAGAGGAATTCGAGCGCTTGGGCGAGCCGGACATGGAAAAGGCGATGCACTATTTGCTCCCCGATGTGGTGCAACCGCTGAAAGACCGACTGCAATTGGACAAGAATGATTTCACGTTGTACGTCGACGGCGAGTGGAAAGAGTCGATCTTTCTCGACGACCTCGATCCGTTCACCGTCCGCAGAATACTCGTTTGGGAAGGGCTGGGCAGAGGCCAGGACAACCGGCACGACATCTTTCCGATCGGTCTCCCATTGAGACGAGGAAAATATGTCATTCTTGTAGAAACACGCTGAGGGGAGAGGACGTCTACTTTCATCGAAGGCAAGTACAACGTGTGTTTCCAGCAGGGAACCGACCTGTTGTTCACTGCTTTGAAACTTGGTGCCAGATGGAAGCTTGAATGAGGAGGCGGGGAAACGTGGGCGCCGAGTGAGGAGACTACTGCTGCAGTTCGTGAGACATTCGGAATACAACAGTTGGGGAAAGTGAACAGGGGCTGCAAACAGACAAACGACAACAGCCAACTGCCCATAAAGTAAAAGAAGGAAATCCTCTATTGAATCGTACAGCAGTGTCGTCCTTACAGATCCAGGACCTCCAAAGTAGAACGAAGTCTCAGTAGATCCCGGACCTCCTTGCCGGAATATCGTCACGTGGAGAATTGTGCAACTCCAAGGGGCTGTGATGACGTGCCGGTATTAGTTGTGAAGAATTCGACATGTCTGCTCCGCAATCCAAAATCCGCAATCCGCAATCTGTCAAGCCCTACCTCATCTCACCACCATCATCTTTCTCACCCCCATCCTCCCATCCACTCTCATCCTCACAAAGTAGATCCCGCTCGCCAGGCGTGAAGCATTGTAGCTCACGCTTCCCCGCCCTACCGGACGCATCTCATCAATGAGCACGTCCATTGTTTGCCCGGCCAAATTCACGATCTCCATCCTTACCGCGGACGGCCGCTGAAGCCGGAATTCTATGCGCACATCGCCGTTGAACGGGTTCGGATACGGCGCCGACAGTTGGAAGTCTGCCGGGACAGAAGCCGGCGGTGAAACTGCCGTCGGCGCATTTCCATAGCGAAAGGTCCGATAAGTAGTGAATGAGTCGGGAAGGAGAAATTCCATCGCCTTCGTTCCGTCCGGACGGACTTCCGTAATGATGCCCGCCGTTCCCCATGAAATGAACGTATTGCCGTTCGGCAGGCGCTGCACATTGCCCGTTGCCGGCGCGCTGATCTTCATGGAGTCGCGGAATTCCCAGACAAGCGTGGCCGTCATCGCCTGCTCATCCAGCGCGTATTCAACGGCCCGCGAAAAGGAGGGGACGTGGTAGTTCCCGTTGTCGAATAGCGTGATGTTGCCGTTGGCAATCCGACGTACATCGTGCTGATACGAAAAGCGGAGCGTGTCGTTGATGAAGGTAAACTGATTGTTCTTCCCTCCCCACCGCCAGATGATCGCACCCGTCGACCGGTCGATCTTCGTGATCTCGTCCATATGGCGCGACGACAGAAGAATGTTGCCGTCCGTGTCAATGTCGAATGCGTTGCCGTGTGCATAATCGACCGTGGCGGCAGTCAAGTCCCGATACACGGCGTCGGTGATGGCGAAGTGATCCCAGGACCGCCATTGAAAGACGAGGTTCTTTCCGGCGTCGAGCTCCTGGAGAACGAGTCCCGTCACTGCGGCACTGTCGTTTCCCCCCGGCACAATGACGCTCATGTCCACAGTATCGACGTCGTACGACATGAGCAGAACGTTTCCGCTTGCAGTGAACTGTATGTCATGTCCGTCCGTGACATATCCCCCGACAGTCCGGAAGCTGTCGACGACGGAGAAAGACGAGTTCATGGCGTAGAAACACCGGACGCCGTTGTCGAAGAACGTTATGAGTCCGTTCGGATGCCGTTTGAAATCCGAATTCCCTTCGGGCCGCCGGACATAGAAGACGGGTGTGAGGGATTCGTCGAGGACGGTCAGATAGGTGTATCGAACGGCTCCCCGCGCGATTGCGCCGAGAAAGATGAGGGCGGGTCCGGAAGCATTGGGAACACTGACGGTAAAGACGGGGAAGTCCGAAGGAAGAGTGTCGGCGGCAATTGCGGAGAACCTCTCACCTTCGGGAATCCCCTGGAGGCTCCAGGCCGCACTCGCCGGACAGGCAAGCAGAAAGACGGAAATAACGATGAATAACATCTGACAAACTTTCACATGCATGCGAAAAGATAGTGCAAGTCTCCCTGAGTTGCACCCTTGAGGCCGCGGGAAAGCCGTGTAAAAGAGTTTCGTCCACGAATACACACGAATTATAAATAAAGAGTGGACCTTCACGGTTGCATATTATTCGTGTCGATTAGTCTCTCGGACTCTCCCCGGCCATTCGTGTTCATTCGTGGACATTCTTTTTACCATCGCCTTACGAATACCCTTCCGAGTCTTCATATTCGCGTCCATTCGCGGTTCAATTTTTTCCACCTGGCCCTACAAATTCAAGTTGCGAATAGCCATTCAATCCCCTAGATTTCCACACCACAGTGCGGGTGATATTGCAGAGTAAGGACGGGAAAAAGGAGTAAGGAGGGCGGGTGAAAAAACATTGCTGCAGAAGTGCTCCAAGTAATTGCCATTAGTCTTGGACGACAATTGAATTCACTTTTGCGCTCTGTGTGCCTTTTTGCGGCCATGTCTTTTACAGAGGAAACCCGTGATACTCATCCAACACACAACATTCGTACGCAAGTCAACGCTGGCAATAGCATACCTGTTCGGTTTTTGCCTTCTCTTCTCTTTTGGCTGCGAAAACAGAGCTACCGTCCAGAAACAGCTGTCTCCTTCTCCGCAAGAAGTTCCCGTGCGCAATGACCTTCTCGGCATCTGGTGGTCGCCCGATTTGCCTCAAAGCGCCGCCTTTGAGATCAAGGACTCCACAATCTACTATCCGGATATGTTTGCGGAGTATAAATATGAAGTGAAGGGAGAAAGCCTCCTGGTCTACCGTGACGACGGCGTCGCCGGCTCTGTCATTGTGAGCGTTTCGTCAGATACGCTTGTCCTCTTGACTATGGAAATTCGGCAAGTCTTGACACGATCGGAAACACAGCAACCGTGAGACGATTTCGACAACAACCCGGAGGAACAATGAAATCAATCCCAATAATGATAATCGCAATTGCACTCATCTCCGGCCCCCTTGTTGCCCAGCAAAAGCCCACGGTGTCTCCGATCCGCGG
>Ga0155285_1009_pt1 | contig 11885 bp, 11 predicted proteins | sample RifCSPhighO2_02_FD_106253 | JGI IMG/M metagenome (GOLD analysis project Ga0155285, IMG submission 106253) | Ignavibacteria bacterium RIFCSPHIGHO2_02_FULL_56_12
CGGGGTCATTGCCTCTGAAGCACCCGATTCTTTAATGAAAGTGCTCCAGTATCACCATGATCTCTCGCATCCCCCAGAGCGTTCGATCGCAGCTTCATTCCGCCGATGTTTCCCGGATGCAATTCCCGGCTACAATTTCCACAGGTCGTATGGGCCGGCTGATTCCCTGCAAGTCCTGGTGGAGTCCATCAAAGATACGCTCATTACAGTGGTAGCTGTTGATGCCGTCGCACGCGGCGTTGACCCGAAGTTCACAACTGCCACGGGCCACCTTGGTGGTATCCAAATGCGATACACGTTGACCGCCCGAGGATTGGACTATGTCTACGAGAATTGACACCCGGTTAAGTGCAGGCGAATTACCGATCCGGCTGCTCCTGTTAATCTTCGGATCGGCTCTCACCGCCTTGCTCATGATGGCGATAGTTCCCAAGCAATCGCCGGAGTACCGCAAGGAGCTCTTGCCGGAGAATTACAGCTTGTACTTCATCCAGGCGCCTCACATGAAAGCGGGAGCACTGACGATTCAATCTGGTCTCGACGAGTTCACCGGAAATCAACCCAAGCCCATGAGCGCCCGCGCAGCTTCAGGGCTGGCATTGGGATTTCTTCTGTCGTATGTAATAGGTCCGGTACTTTTGCTTCAGTGGCTTCGCCGCCGACTGATAGGTGAGCGGGACAAACTCCCTCGGCTCAGCACGATCGCGGGTGTTTTTCTTACGGCAAGCTGGATATTTCTAGCAATACCCGGTTTTATCGGTCAATTTCAGGTCAGCGCTCGATTGAAAACAGCCCAGAGTGTCCAGATGGCAAAGGACGATATCATCAATGCGCTGACGCTTGTCGCCAACGCTGCCCAACAGTATCGGATCCTTCCAAAACGGCTTGGTGGAGGGGGGGGTTCGTTTGAGGGATTTGTCGTCCCCGCAGAGTTCGCGGGCGGCAGCGACGCGACAAGCATTGACTCCCATTCGGCCGGAATTCCACTGATTCAGTTTCCTATGCGTATCACAGCCGTAGCGCGGCATGATGAGATTGAGTTTTCCGCCGTCCCCCTTGTAAATCCGCGATCTCGTTTCACAGACGAGCCGTTGCAGCCAATTCCTGACGCCCGCGTTCGCACGACACTCCAAAAAGATGGTTTCATGTGGAATTGGGTGTACTCTGGACTATTTGAATAGGGAGAGTTTTCATGGTCACAACACCTGCATCGTCTGTCCGACAGATATTCCTCCCGTCCTCCTGGCAATGGCCTTTGGTGATGTTATCATATTGTCTGCTCATTCATGCGTTCATTCCTTTTTGGACACAATTCTTCCTTTTCAATCAGCATGTTCTTGAAAGCACGGTCATCATTGGAGTCATCATCTTGGGAGTGTCCGGTTTCTTCGGTTGGAAGGCGCGAGAACCTGTGACAATGGATGCTGCCATCGTCGCCTTGCTCTATGCGGCATTCACGTATTTTTCGTACGATCCTGCCAGAACAACGCTGTTTCACTGGGTGGAGCGAAGCGTTTATGCGCTCATTTTCCTGTGGGGACCCGCGTTAGGGTTTGTCAGCGCCGCCGCCGGTCGGCTGTTGCATGAGTGGAGACTGAGAAAGAATGGAATATTGGAATAATGGAAGAGCGGAATCGTGGGGCGGGATGAGGGGAAATGATGGAATAATGGAATGGTGGATTGGTGGGGCGCGATAAGGGATCCGGGATGGGTGATGCGTGAAGCGGGATGAGGGATGAGGGATGAGGGATGAGGGATGAGGGAAGGTGTCTGCTATAAAACCGAAGCCGCCCGATCTCTCGGGCGGTTGCGGTTCCTCTTGAGCCAACACTTTTCTCCCTACCGCTTGCCGCTCCAAGCCCTCCGTTAAGATCAGTCCATAATCTTCCGCAAAAACGCCGGCTTGTCCGAATCCGTCTTGTCGATCTTCTCCTCTTTCGCAACCTCCTTGAACGGATTCAGCGGCAACTCCACGCCGCGGCGCATGAACGTCGGCTCGTCGAACTGCTGAAGCTGCGTCGGACCGGACGGAACACGATTAATGAGGTTTGCCGACGGACGCACGACAGGCTTTGCTCCCATCGCCTTCTTGTTGAAGCCTGTCGCAACAACGGTGACGTACATTTCCTCCTCGATCTTGTCGTCGATAACCGTACCGAAAATGATCTCTGCTTCATCCCCCGCGGCCTGGTGGATGACGCTCATTGACTCTTCCACCTCCCACATCGCCAGGTTCGATCCCCCCGTGATGTTGATCAAGATGCCCTGAGCTCCGGCGATCGACACGCCTTCGAGTAGCGGGCTGGAAATAGCGCTGTTCGCCGCCTCGATGGCCCTGTTGTCGCCGCGCGCGCCGCCCGTCCCCATGAGCGCATCCCCCATTTCCCGCATGACCCGCCGCACGTCGGCGAAGTCGACGTTGATAAGTCCCGGCACGGTGATGATCTCCGAAATGCCGCGCGTCGCCTTGTAGAGCACGTCATTGCAGATCTCGAACGCCTGTCCTACCGTCGTTTTCCGGTCGATGATCTCAAGCAACTTCTGGTTCGGGATGACGATGAGCGTGTCAACCTGCTTCTTGAGCTCTTCCAGTCCAACCTCCGCCTGCGAGGCGCGCTTTTTGCCTTCGCTCAGGAAGGGCCTTGTGACAATGCCGACGACGAGCGCGCCCAGCGACTTGGCGATGCTCGCAACCACGGGGGCGCCGCCTGTACCCGTGCCGCCCCCCATGCCGGCCGTGATAAAGACCATGTCGCAGCCCGCCATTGACTGCGCGATCTCCTCGCGGTCCTCTTCGACCGCCCGGAATCCCACATTCGGGTCGGCCCCCGCACCAAGTCCCCGCGTCAGGTTCTTTCCGATCTGGATCTTCTGCGTCGACTTGCTGCGTTCGAGCGCCTGAACATCCGTGTTGATTGCAACGAAATCGACGCCGACCAGCCCCTTATCGATCATGCTGTTGACGGCGTTGCCGCCGCCACCGCCGACGCCGACAACACGGATCTTCGCTCCGCGAGCAGACGGGGTATCGAGTTCAATTGGCACGGTGGGATCTCCTTGAGTTAGAGTGAGTTAATAGATGGTTAAAATTCGAAAATTAGTTTCTGTCGTGAGCAGTGAGTCGCGTGTTGTGAGACGGGAGACGAAATACGAGTATCGCATGTCGGCATCTTTCTCCGCACTCCGAACCTGCCAGCACTTTTCATAGTTCATCAAACCATTGCTTCATCCTGGTAAAGATTGATTTTCCTCGTCCATCCTTAATCGCGGCTGTGATCGTAGACCGGTCGCGATGACGGAGTTCGTGCATCACTAGTCCTACGCCCGTGGCATAGATCGGATTCTCGATCTCCCGCACAAGTCCCGACCCAAATCCCGCCGGAATGCCGATCTTCACCGGCATGCCCAACACTTCTTTCGCCAGCTCGGCAGTTCCTTTAATCAAAGAACCGCCGCCGGTCAGCACGACGCCTGCCGACAAGTGACGAGAATACCCCGAACGCTTGATCTCCATCGCTGCAAATTCAAGAATCTCTTCCATTCTCGGCTGAATGACTTTACACAGAAGCCGTTTGTCAATCTCCATCGGAGGTCGTCCGCCAATGCCAGGCAGAAGAATGGGCTGGTTATCGACAACCGCCGGTTCGTAGGCGAACCCATCATCGATCTTCAACTTCTCGGCCTGGTCGGTCAATAACCCGAACCCTTTGCGAATATCGTCCGTCACTTTTTTCCCGGCGATGCCGATGACCGCCGTATGACGTATGGTTCGTTCTTCAAACACCGCCAGGTCCGTCGTTCCGCCGCCGATATCGAGCAGCGCAACGCCGACCTCCTTCTCTTCGTCATCCAGGACCGCGTAGCTCGACGCCAACGGTTCCAGCACCATGTCGTTCACCTGAAGTCCCGCCCGCTGAACGCACTTGTAGATGTTTTGTGCCGCAGTGACGAGTCCGGTCACAATGTGCACGACGGCTTCCATTCGCACACCCGACATGCCGACCGGGTCGTAGATCCCATCCTGCCCGTCAACGATGAACTGTTGGGGAATGACATGGATGATCTTCCGGTCGAGCGGCAGAGCGACCCGTTTCGTGTCTTCGATGAGCCGGTCCACATCCAGCTTGGTGATCTCATTATCGGGATGGCTGATGGCCACGACCCCGCGGCTTTGGAAACTCTGAATGTGATCACCGGCGATCCCGACCGTGACGGCGTTGATCTTTACGCCAGACTGGGCCTCGGCATCCGCAATTGCCACGCGGACGGATTGGACCGTCTTTTCGATGTTCGTCACCACACCCCGCGTTAGACCTTCCGACGCGCTTCGTCCGATTCCCAGGATCTTGAGTTTCCCGGGATGGTTCTCGTCGGGCGACGAAACAATCGCGCAAACCTTTGTCGTACCTATGTCGAGTCCAACAGCTATATCTTGTTCCATGTTTCCTCAGTCGCAACAAATGCGTTTAGTGTTCAGTTGTCGGTGACCAGTGGCCAGTTGTCAGTTGCTGGTTGTCAGTTGAATGTTAACTGCATTCTGTCTTTCCACATCTCACGTCTCACTACCCACGACCCTCGACCCTCGACTTCGCTCGGGTCGGGGTCTCACATCTTCCTCCCTACACTCATTTCATCCGCCCAGCGGGCAACCACCTGATCGTCATACCGCAGATCGATGTATTGCAGGCGTTGTGCGCCCCGTTCAACGACTTCCTCCGTCCAGAACATTTCGAGCCTGGCCACCTTATCCGCAATATTGCCGCGGCCGAAGATGATGGGGACGCCCCATTCGGCCGAATACAGCACAATGTCGCCGCCGTTCCTGAGGCGAACTTCGGATACACGATGGAACATCTCGCGATTCGCCTGCTTGAGCACGGAGAGCAGAAGAAGCGCCTCTTGCATATCCGGATTTGCTACGACCGTCCCCGGGGTAAGGACTTCCGCCGACGGGATGCCGCTTACCACCGGCAGGTCGTAAATCATTCTCGATACGGTCGATGGAAGGACGACACCTTCCTCGTCGAGATACACCGACTTCTCAGCCGCGACGATCGCGATCGGAGTGCGCTCCTCGACCGTGATGCGAATGCCGCCCGGCAGGTCCCGCTCGACCGTTGCCCGTCGGATGAAATAGTGGCTTGACACATTCCGTTGAACGTGCGTCAGGTCTACGTCATACAGCGGCGTGTTCTTCGGGATCCCTGCTAATTGCAGGAGCTGGTTGCTTTCGACGTTCACGTTCCCCCGGACGGTCACGTTCCGGACCTTGAGGTTCGTTTTCCAGAGATTTCCTCCGACAACCAGTAATACTGTTGCCAGAAGAATGGCGAGAACCCCGAGGATCGATATGCGCTCCGGTGAGCTCATGCCGCCTGTTCTTCATGCTGGAATCCCACGAGCTTCACCTCAAGCTCGAGTCGGACTCCAGAGTTCTGATAGACTGTCCGTTGAACGAGGTCGATCAGCTTCATGACGTCTGCGGCCGTTGCCCCGCCACGGTTCACCATGAAATTCGCGTGCTTTTCTGAGATCTGCGCATTGCCGATCTGCTTGCCTTTGAGGCCCGCCTGCTCAATCAGCCGGGCGGCAAAGTTGCCCGGAGGATTCTTGAACATCGATCCAAGGTTCGGCAGCTCAAGCGGCTGTGAGGCGTTCCGCAACTGTATCAATTTCTTTCTCCGCTGGATCAGCGTTTCCGTGTCTCCCGCCGGCAATCGGAATCGGGCGGAGAGGACGACCTCTCCTTCGAACTTCGAATGCCTGTATCGGAATCCGCACTCCGCCTTGGGCACGCGAACAACGTCCACGCCTTGCATGATTTCGACATCGACAAGATGATCGGCGATCTCCCCGCCATGAGCGCCGGCATTCATGACCACGCCGCCGCCGACCGTTCCTGGTATGCCCGCGAGCATTTCCACGCCTGCGAATCCGTTCTGAACGCAGACATCCACGAATTTTGTGATGCGCACACCGGCTTCGGCGCTCACTTCACCCGAAGCTACCTCGATTTTCGTCAGCCCTTGTTCCAAATTGATCACGACACCGCGGATTCCGGCATCGCTTACCAGCACGTTGCTTCCACGGCCGAGCATCATGAAGGGAATGTCGTGCTGTCGGACATACCGGACGATCTCGATCAAGTCCTGTTTGTCCGCCGGCTCCAGATAGCAATCCGCTCTGCCGCCGACCTTCATCCAGGTGAACTTTGCGAGCGGCTCGTCCAGCGCAATGCGTCCGCGAAAGAACCGGCGTATTTCGTCGACCGAGAACATGTCACCCGCCCTTCAGAAACTGCTCGCCATATTTCCAGATATCGCCCGCACCCATGGTGATCACAATATCGCCTTCTTTCACCACCTTGCGGAGATACGCCGGTATCTGCTTTTTGTCGGGAACATAATGCGCGTCCTTGTGCCCGAAGCCGATGGTGGCGTGCACAATGAGCTCGCCCGTGACCCCCTGGATCGGCTCTTCTCTCGCAGGATACACGTCCGTCACAATCAGCACATCCGAAAGCAGAAAGGATTTTCCGAATTCCTCGTAAAAATCCCGGGTGCGCGAGTACAGATGCGGCTGGAACACGCAGACAACGCGGCGACGCCATCCGGCCTTTGCCCCCGACAACGTGGCGCGGCATTCGGTCGGATGATGGGCATAGTCGTCGTAGACCGTGACTCCTTTGAGCTCCCCCTTTTTTTCCCATCTTCTGTAGACGCCGGAGAATTTCTCCAGGCCGGCCTTTACCTTTGCGAACGGAATGTTCAACTCCAGCCCGACCGAGACCGCCGCGAGCGCATTTTGAACGTTGTGCTTCCCGGGAACCTGGATCTTGATCTCGCCGAGCTCGGCATTTCTTCGGACGACCGTAAAGGTCGACGTATTATCCTTGTGGCGGATGTCCACCGCCTGTACGTCACCCTGTGGGTTCAGTCCGTACGTGATGATCTTCTTTTTACTGAGCTGGGGCATGATGTCCAGCAGCGCCGGTTCATCCAGACACAGCACGACAAACCCGTAGAACGGCACTTTATTCGCGAACTGGATGAAAGCCCCTTTGATGTCTTCCAGGTCGCGGTAGCAGTCGAGATGGTCGGCTTCCAGCGTTGTGACGACCGCGATCGTCGGCGTAATGGACAGGAAGGACCGGTCGAATTCGTCCGCCTCAACGACGATGAACTCTCCTTTGCCCAACCGTGCATTCGTTCCGCCCAGACCGCTCAACTTTCCGCCGACGATGACCGTCGGGTCGAGATTCCCTTCCATCAGGACCAGGCTGATCATCGAGGTGGTGGTCGTCTTGCCATGCGTTCCGGCAATGCCTATGCCGTATTTCAGGCGCATGACTTCCGCCAGCATCTCCGCACGGCGCACGACCGGGATCTTGCGGCGCAAGGCCTCCCGTACCTCGGGGTTCTCCGGCATGACGGCCGAGGAATACACTACCGAATCCACATCGGCCGCAATGTTCTCGGCTTTGTGACCCTCGAAGACCTTCGCACCGAGCTTCTGCAGGCGTTCCGTGACCTCCGAAAAGGCGCGGTCGGAGCCGCTGACCTTGAACCCCTGGTCCAGCAGAATCTCCGCAATGCCGCTCATACCGATGCCGCCGATGCCGATGAAGTGGATTTTTTTAATAGAAGAAAACATGCGGTGCGTTTTTTCCTCGGTTATCGGAACCTTTTGCCCGGCATTCGTATCGCTTCGTGTTTCGGCACGCGTTCGGCGATCTTTTCCATCTCCATGACAAGCTCCCGAACGCGCTCATATCTGCCGACACGGATGCGATATGCCCTCCGTCGCTCTCTGGTCTTGATGAGCACCTGTTGAAAACGGCCCGCCGTCTGAACCGCCAGGTCGCGCCCGATATGGATCCACTCAATATCTTCGATGCGGATTTCCCGTTCACGGTAGCGGGTATGAAACACGAGCCGGGAATCTTCAACGATGAGCTTTCTATCGCGCCAAAGATTCAGGAATAACGTCCCGAGCGCCATCACAAAGAACAGGGTGATGATATACACCAGCGGGTCCTGGAACGCAAAACTGAACTGGCCCTCGACAAAGCTTCCGCGGATACCCGCATACAGAACGAAGGTGAACAAATACAGCAGCGTCTGCTGATAGTAAAAATCGAGCTTATATTTGAACACGCGACTGCTCATGTCCGTAGGAGCCCAAGTATTGTTCGTGCTATTTCAGTTCCAGCGTTCTCTTTGCCACGCGCTTTCGCCGCGGCCGACATTGTTGCGAGTCTCTTGTTGTCCGTTGCAAGCAAAAAGATCCGGTCGCTCAGCGATCGCTCGACTTCTTCATCTACAATCACAACTGCCGCTCCGGCCGCTTCCATCGCGCGCGCATTCTTCGTTTGGTGGTCCGCGGCCGCATGCGGGTATGGCACCAGGATCGACGCCTTGCCCAGCGCCGTCAGTTCCGCCACCGTTGACGCTCCGGCACGGCAAACAACCAAGTCCGCAGCGGCGTAGGCATGGCCCATGTCGTCAATGAACCCGGCGATGACGCCTACTCCGGATGCGCCGAATCGTGCGCGATAGTCGTGTTCTTCGGCTCCTCCTGTTTGCCACACAACACGAATGCCGCGGCGAAGGATCTCCGGGACTATGGCGGCAATCGCTCTGTTCAAAGACGATGCGCCAAGACTCCCTCCCAGAATGAGGATGACCGTCGCGGAAGGATCCAGGCCGAAATGCTTGCATCCATCCTCGCGTCCGACCCTGCTCAGGCCGCTTCGTACCGGCGTTCCCGCGATTTCGACGTTGTCTGACCGTTTCAGCCATCGCCGCGTTTCTTCGAATGCGACAAGGACCTTCGTTGCCCGTCCGGCGAGCATCCGCGTCGTTACGCCGGGATAGCTGTTCGATTCATGCACGACCGTCGGAATACCGAGCATCGACGCCGCCAAGAGCACCGGACCGCATACATACCCGCCAGTACCGACGACAACATCCGGACGAAACGACCGCATCGCGATCCACGACTGAACAAACGACACCGCAACCTTCAACGGAAAGAGCAGGTTCGACAATCGAAGACTTCTGTGAAACCCGCTGATCCAGATGTTGCGAAAAGGGAATCCTCGTTTCGGGACCACACGCGCTTCGATCTTGCCCGCCGTGCCAAAGAACAGAAATTCTGCGTCAGGACGCTGTATTCGTATCGCTTCGGCGATCGCCAGGGCCGGAAAGAGGTGTCCTCCGGTCCCACCACCGGCCAGCGCGATCCGTAGGGCTGCCTTCATGATAACTCAACGACAAAACCAATTCTCACTTCTTCCATTCGCGTTCATTAGCGCCCGCCATCTTTTTGGCGGGTTCATTAGCGGTTCATCTTTTTCCGGTGCAGCCGTCGTCAATAGGGCGTCCCGACCGGAATCTCCGGTGCGATCACTGTCGATGTATCGTCGGTCGGCCTGATCCTCGGATGCATGTCGGAATACGCCGACACGTTGAGCAGAACGCCGACGGCAAAGCCCGAGAAGAGGAGCGCAGAGCCGCCGTAGCTGACGAACGGCATCGGCTGGCCCGTGGTCGGAAGAATACCCAGCGTCACACCCGCGTTCACGAGCGCAAACAGCGTGATCGTGCTGGTGATCCCGATCGCGAGCAATCTGCCGAACTCGTCCCGTGCATGCCTCGCGATCTTGAACCCGCGCAGCATGATGAGCAGGAAGAGGGAGAGGAAGGCGATCGTTCCGACAAAACCGTACTCTTCTCCGATAATCGAGAACACGAAATCGCCGTACGACTCCGGCAGGAAAAAATCCCGCTGCCGGCTTTCGCCCGGACCAACGCCAAACAGTCCGCCATTGCCGAAACCGATGATACCCTGCCACAATTGATAGTTGGGCCGGCCGCCGTTGTGTCCCGCAAAGAACGAACGCAGCCGTTCCATTCTGTACGGCGCGCTGACCGCATACAGCGCGATCACGGGCAGTCCGGCGGCAACGGTGGAGAACAAGTGCACCCACCGCGCGCCACTGATGAAAAACATGATGAGACTGAGTCCGACAATCATCACGCCCGCGCTGAAATTCGGTTGTAACATGACGAGCGCCGTCACCGTTCCGACCCAGATCAGCATTGGCATGTATCCGCGTTTGAGGTCCTTGATCAGCTCTCCTTTGATGGAGATGAGTGCGGCAAGATGGAACAAGAGAGCGAACTTGGCGAATTCCGACGGCTGAAGCCCGAAGCCGCCGAATCGGATCCACCTGCTGGCGCCTTTCGTCTCGCCGCCGAGCACGAGCGTTATCGCAAGAAGGACGACGGCAATGATCAGCACCGGTTTCGTGAGCTTCCGATATTTCTTATAGGGAACGAGCATCCCGAGGAACAGCGCGACGATAGCCATCAGCACCTTCAGCAGGTGGGAATTCAGTAGTCGGTCGGATGCGCCGAACTTCTCATACGCCCACGTGGCGGATGCGCTGTACACGATGCCAAGGCTGAGCACCATGAGCAGGAGCACGGCCGTCAAGAGCGGCAGGTCGATATGGTTGCGCTGCGACGGCGTCACAGTCTGTTGACGAGCTCTTTGAACACTTTCCCGCGATGTTCGTAATTGTCAAACCAGTCGAAAGAAGCGCACGCCGGCGAGAGCAGGACGACATCGCCCGCAACTGCTGCATCACGCGCCGCCGCCACAGCTTCGGGCATCGTGCGAGCCGCATGTGTCGAGGTAATCCCTGCAAATGCGTTTTCCACGGTTCCCGCGGATTCGCCGATGGCGATGATCGCCTTGACTCTCAGTCGCACAAGGTCCAGGAGCCGAGTGTAATCGTTCCCTTTGTCTCGTCCCCCCAGGAGAAGAACGATCGGATCATGAAACGCTTGCAGTGCGTACCAAACGGAGTCGACATTCGTCGCTTTCGAGTCGTTGTAGTAACGCACTCCGGCGGCGTTCCGGACGTATTCCAGGCGATGTTCGACCCCGGGGAAATTGCGGAGGGTCGACCGAATCGATGCGGGTCCGACGCCGAACATTCGTCCGGTAAGCGAGGCAGCCATCGAATTATACAGGTTGTGCACGCCCGGAATGGAGATCTCGCCTATCGCAATCACCTTGTGCTCGACTCCGTTCAGCCGGGTGACCAGCGTACCGTCCTGCACCCACGCTCCGTCCCCGGCGGGTTGCTGCAGTCCAAACGGCACTTTGCGGCACCTGGCTTCCGGAACGACCTTCATCGTCCACGGATCGTCTGCACAATACACCAGCGCGTCTTCGCCTTCCTGATTCATGAACACCCGGGCCTTCGACGCAGCGTATCGTTCCATTGAGTGTCCGTACCGGTCCATGTGATCCTGGGTGATGTTCAGCAACACGGAGACCTTAGGCCGAAATGTTTTGCAGTGGTCGAGCTGAAACGAGCTCACTTCCAGAACCGCAATATCCTTCTGAGCCAGGTCCAGAACGACCCCGGAGAACGCCGTGCCAATGTTACCCGCAACAACGTGTTTCGTTTTTGCATCGCCGAGGACCCTCCCCGTGAGCGTAGTTGTCGTCGTTTTGCCGTTGCTGCCAGTGATCGCCACGATCGAGCCGGGGCAGAACCAGGACGCGAGTTCCACTTCGCTGACGATCTCGGTACCGCGCTGCTGAGCCTCCAACACCACCGGCGCATCGCTCGGGACGCCCGGACTGATCACCATGAGCGAGCAATCGTAGGTCCGCTGTGTATGACCGCCGGTTTCGAACGGAATACCGGCTGCGGTCAGTTCGCGAACGCCGCGCTCAAGTTTTTCCCGGGATGACTGGTCCGACACAAACGGCACGGCTCCGTGGGCCTTCAGCAATTCCGCTGCCGCCAGTCCGCTGCGGGCTGCCCCGATCACGGTCACTTTCGCACCCGACAATTGTTCGAG
>Ga0155285_1168_pt3 | contig 11710 bp, 10 predicted proteins | sample RifCSPhighO2_02_FD_106253 | JGI IMG/M metagenome (GOLD analysis project Ga0155285, IMG submission 106253) | Ignavibacteria bacterium RIFCSPHIGHO2_02_FULL_56_12
ATATGTCCCACTGCTGGCCGGAGCGCGATTTCGTACCGAGAACAAGTTCCAGGCTATTAATTTCTTGGATTGTCGCGCTGACATGTCCAAGATAATTGCGCATTCCCGGACGAGGCGTACGCTTCCACCCGTTACCGGCATAATAAGCGTTCTCATCCTCGTAGATATTGACGACTGTGTATGCGCGAAAATCAATCGGGTCGGGGCAGGCGGCAAAACATCCGTTGAATTCGTCAGGATACAAGACCTGCACTGCCAAAGCCTCCCAGCCGCCGGTTGAACCGCCGTAGGTGAACCGGGCCCATCCTTTGCCGATCCCGCGGAACAACTTCTCAACATGCGGGACCAGTTCGTACATGATGGCGTCCCCGTACGGGCCGAGATTTTCCGAATTAACGGCGTAGGAATCGTCGTAATACGGATTGGCGTGCTGCACTTCGATAATGATGAACCGGGGAAAGTCCGCCCCCGTCCATTCCTTGTAGAACTGATGCGCATACTGCTGTACGATCCGATTGTATCCCTCGAGTCGGAATCGTTCGCTGTAGTCGGGTTTCAGGTTCGGGTCGGGGGGCTCTTCGCGAAAGCCGCCGAACGTATAGGGAAAATGTCCGTGAAAGATGATCAGCGGATAACGGGAATTCGGATGTTCTTCCCAGCCTTGGGGGAGGAGGACGTTTGCTCCGAGGTGCATCGGCCGGCCCCAGAAATTCGTCAGCCGGTCGCTTTGGATCCGTACGTGCTTGATATACTTCGTGTCCTTCGGAGGATCAATCGGAGGTATTTCCTGGTCGAGGACGATTGTGATCGGGGTCCGGGACTTCGGGTCTAGTGTGATCCATGCCGGCGTGCTCAGGAGATTTCCCGGCGCCCGGTTCCACTGCTGTCCCTCGCCCCTGTCCATCGGAAGTTTGACCGTATGTCCGTCGGACCTGTGAAACGTCTCATAGTTGTGCAGCAGCGCTTGGACCCGGTATCGTCCGGCAGGTACGTCGCGGAGAGAACGAAGCGGGTAGCCATGTGCGGACGCATCGATCGTTTGCTCCTGCAATGGTTTCCAGCGTTCCACATCGACTCCGAAAACCAACTGTGTTCGCAGTCCATCGCTGATTTGGAAGCGAGGTTCGGCCGTCCTGTCCGTAGAAAGGAGGAGCAACAGTCGCCCGTCAAGTGGAACGGAAGACCGTTCGCGCGGAAACGAAATGGTAAACGACGGCTGGGCAACGGCGGAGAGTAATGGAACGAAAAGAAGGGCGGTCCGACGGAGCATTATGCTGGCCTCCTAAGAGCGAACTCGGGGAATAACGATTGACTGGAAAGTTGGAGTAATGGAATATCGGAATGGCCGAACGCCCAACGATGAAGGACGCCGCGATGGAATCGCGAATCAAGGTTGAAAGGGGGAAACACCATTTCCCAAGTCTCTCTATGTATACAGTGTATACACAGGAGTAAAGCTATTCGGTGATCGTCAGAACGGGCTTCGAACGAACTTCTGCGGAGAGAATGAACCCCTTGGCAGCGCTTGTGGTGGCAGCGCCGGTGGATGCTCCCGACGTTATAACCATTCGTCCGAGCGAACGATTCTCACCGACACTCACGCGGAGGGCGGTAATGCTCGTCCCGGAAGTCAGTGGTTTGTGGATCGCGAACGACACGACCTGCGTCGCCTTGGATTTCTGTTGAGCGATCGCGAAAGGCGAGGCGAGCAGGAATATCGAGCCAAGAAGTATAAGAATTCTGAGCATCACGTCAGTCCGTCAAAGTCAAAGTAATGACCCGTGATTGCGGGGGAACAGGTCCGACAGATGCATCAGCGATGAGCGTATAAACGATCTCCTGTTCGGAATCCGAACCGCGGCCGATGCCCGTGACAGCATCGACCGGGTCCGCAGCGCGTGAGATGTCCACGGGGCCGCGGCTGAGCCCTTTCGAACTGAGCATGCTCACGAGGAGCTTTGTTCCGGCGGGCATTGGCGCATCGATCGACACCGCAAGTTTCATGTTATTGCGGTTCGACGTAATGGCATATCGCGTGCTCCGGTCCTCGGCTTTCAATTCGCCAACACCGGCCTCTATTGAAGAGATGATGAACGGAGCGGGGCTTCCGGAAACGGACAACGTGGAAACGGGTTTGACTTCGAGCGAGAGGGTCTGTGATGCGACATTGCCGGTTTGTCCCCGGAGAGGGGAGATCACAAGGAAAGAAAGCAACAAAGCCGGGATTGGGATTCTCATGTGCGGGAAATCACTCGCAAGAACGTCAACTAGGGCACAAAAGTCAATGCCCCTTTCGGTGTTCTTTCCTACAATCCCGGTACCAGAAATCCTCGATTACGAAAGAATTCCCAGCCCCTTAACTCTATATGTTACAATATATTATAAGATGAGTCCGTCGATTGGAAATACGGTTCTCCACGATAGTTTGGAAATTCTACATTTGTGAAGGGAATCCAAGGCGATTTGGCGCTCTTAGTTCACCTTTCCATAAGCCTACAAAAGGTCTTTGCCTCATCAGAAGTGGCAAATGGTCCCACCAGGACACGATAATACCGGCCGTCTGTCGGGAGATCGACCGGTTCTATTCTTGAATTCTTTGATGTCAGACCCCGAACTCGCCGCAGATCTTCTTGCGCTTTGGCCTCGAATTTCCACGCGGAGAGTTGCACCATATATGCCCCGCGCGCGGAATCGTGGCGTATAATGAACGCCCCGAAGAATTCCTCTCTCACACGGCTTGGCGAATCCACACCCAGGACTCCCCCTTCTTGAATGATGCGGATGACCTTTCGCCGCGGCAGCACGCGGACCTCAGTTGTGTGCGATCCCCCCTCTGTTATCTCGATTTCTTCGCGCCTGGGCTCGATGTAGTGTTCAGCGGGCAGAGTTCGTTCCTCAATGATGAGCGTCCAACGTCCCGGGCGCAAGTCCGTGAATTCAAACCGGCCGCGACTGTCGCTGGTGCGCCGCAGTACTTCCAAGCCGTTGGATAGCTCTGCGACGACGGATGCATCTCCTTTGCTCTCGCGTTCAACCAAGTGGCCCGTCGCCTGTCCCCCGGACTCGTCGAGATCGAAGACACGCAACGACCCGCGGAGCATGGCGCCCTTGATGACCCGCAATTCTAGTTTCGTCTCCTCCGCCCCGATCACGCGTACTTCCATCGGCAACGGAACCGTGGTAATGTGTTGCAAGCCCATGGTCGAGCGATCGATCGAAAGAAAGTATGGACCGGGAGCAAGGTCGACAAAAACGAAATATCCATGGTCGTCCGTCACTGCGCCGGTGGCGCCGAGTGAAACAAGAACTCGCGCAATACCGCTTCCTACTGCATCCAACAAACGCCCCGTGAGCGTTCCGGTCGCGCTGACCCGGCCGAGAGGCACAGCAAGCGGAATTCCATAGTCGAGCGCGGCCGATGTTTGGACCGGTGCACCGCTTAACGAGCTCCGCCGCACGTGGAACTGGAGACGATGATTGAACGGAAAAACGTGGTCGACGGAGGCGTCAAAAAGCGAGTAGGTTTGTGACAGAACGCCCGACGCATGCGAAGAGAAAACGCTGAAACCGGCTTGTGTCCTTTCACCAAGGACGTACGATGCGAGCAGGCTGGTCGATATGCGTTCCTGCATGCCGCCGCTTGCGAGGTCGCGTGTGCGTGTGATCTCTGAGGACAGACTGTACGATTGGCGTGTGAAAGGTTGGGCATTTATGGCTGCAGCGTACCGGCGTGACGGTACGTCGACGCCGATCGATCTGTCTCTCAAAGCGCCGATGTCAGCGTATGCAGACACAGTGGCGAATGCGAAAGGATAGGATGCACGAACCTGGACAACATTCTCGTGTCTGTCGTACGGGGAAGCCGAAATCGGATCGGCCAGGTTCGTGCCGCGGAGATAAACCGCCACGTAATTCGAATACCCGACACCGATCTGCACAAAATCCGACTTCGGGGCCGTTCCGATGAGGGTATCCGCGTTCAGGTTCCTTCGCTCGTTCCTTCCGGAGAATTCAATTCGGACATCACGGTCGGCATACGCGGCAAGGCTCATGGATGAGAATCGCACATCGCGATAATATCCGCCGTATTGCGCTCCCGCGTCGATCATGCGCACATCGTAGGTAAGCCATGGAAGCCGCCCCTTTAGCCGGGCGGCGATCGCCATATCGTTGCCCGCAGAACCGGCGCTCCTACCGATCTCCCCTTCAAGCTGAGAACCCGCGAAGAGAGATGTCATACCATTGATGGTCACAATGTCTGCCGTCCCGCGGTCCGATCTGTGCAGCACATTGACCCCTGCCTGTTCGTCAGGTGAAAAATCGTATCTGACAAATCCCGCTGTTTCTTTCTGATTCGGCGCTCCGAGGCGTGTGGTATTTGTGAATCCACCCAGTGTCGCATTTCCTACAGACGTGATGCCACCGGCCCCAAATGCATACCGTCCGATCTCCGTCAACGTGGTCAAGGCATAATTCATATCGCCGGCATAGACCTCATGCGGACCGTGACGGTAGCGAATTCGGTATTCGTCACGACGTCCCAGAACGGAAAGAGTCTGCGTTTCAGGGGCACGAAGAAGGACCTCAAGACGATCGCGCCCGTCTTCGCGCATGGAACCGAAGGCGGAGATCTCTCCCTGATACGACATCACGCCCCGTTCATTGGCAAGGCGAAGACGAGCGAAGACAGGGAGTTCGACGCGTCGCGGTTCAACGGAGGAGGCGCGGGGCACGATATCGGTTACCGTTGACATGGATGTTCGCGCCTCGCCGTCGGATTCCTTCGCTTCAAATTCAAGCGTATGCTGGATGGTCGAGGAATTTTCGGACGTTGTGGAGATCCCAGCAATGACGCGACGGGACTGTCCAGGCGGGATGCTGAAGGACGGACGGTCAAGCGTGACCGTAAAATCGCGAGAGCTTCTGGCTGAGCAGACAACGAGCGCCGTGTCATTCCCCTTGTTGACGACTTCGTACGTGAAGGGGATCCTGTCGCCGGCGATGTTATAGCGTGGAGCGTCGATGAGCCGGACCTCAAGTTGGCGGACTTTTCGGACGACGACAGTCACTTGTGCAACCTGGGAAGCTGACGTGTCACCGTTGGGGACGGCGGTTAGCCTGACAGAGAAAACACGCGAAGCTTCTTCCCTTGGAATTCCGACGATGACAAGAAGAAGGTCCGTTCCGCGGCGGGACAACGTCGTTGTGGGAATTGGAGTCACCAGCCTCCAACCGGACGGGAGGAGTATGCTTGTTCGAACTTCAATATCGTTCTCACCATACGAAGAGATCCGCACCGGAAGAGTGACAAGCGTTCCGGGTGTTGCATGGATGAAATCACCCGAGGCAAGATTGAGGTCGAAGGTCTTCTGCTGCGCCGATGCCGGCAGAAGGCCGAACCACAGAGCGCTCATGGCAAAAAAAATCCGGCCGTAGCGGACCGGACGATGGAAGGCAATATGATGGGACAGCCAGTTCACAACTTCAGCGTGTATTGAGCCGCAAATGCTTCGTCCGCCCCGGCGTCCACGACGATCAGGGCCTTAAAGGTTCCCGATGGAGCCGATGAGAGGTCGATCACTTGACGTACCGACGTACCAGGATACAGGCGCAACCTGATCCCGTAGAACCGTCCGCGCGAGAGTCCAGCCTCGTCGAACAGCTCGACGTAGACGTCGGGCCGCATTCCTATTTCCCCCGTATTCTCGATGTCAATCTGAAGTGCACGTTCGTCCGCGTCTTTGCGGACGAGTTTCGTTTCGATGAATTTGATATTCCGCGTGCCTGTGCCGGAGAACGTTGACGCGATTTGGATCCCATAACGAATGGCCTGTGCAATGCCCATTTCCTTTCTATCGGCCCGCGGGGCTGAAGATTCCAGCGAACCCTTGGGAACACCTTCCACCATCAGCATGCTCCAGTATGTCCCGATGAGCGTCCCGAGAGAATCGCGGGGAACGGCAACACGATAATTCACCGCGGCCGTACTCTGTGGAGGAAGCGAAAGGAACTGCGGGCTGAACGAAATCCAGCGTGCATTGGAACGTGGATGCGTACCCGGTTCACCGTAGCTGTTCGTCCCCGAGAAATGGAACGCATAATCACTCTGATAGACCTTGGCTTCCTGCATTTCGTCTGTGTCGTTCTTCACGAGAATGACCCCCTCATAAGAGTCGCCCGGACGCACCTCCCGGTCCTGACTTAGCTCTCCGATGACGGAAACCTGGGCAACCATTGTGGAAGAGATACAGGCGAATGCGACACAGGCCAGAAACATTTTTGCGGTGCGGTTCATGCTGGGGCCTTATTGAGCGACGAGCGTGTACGTGACGGTATGAATGTCGTTCCCCAGCTCTGTGCTGTTCCCCTGGGAGAACGTGGAAGAAGCCGTGTATTGCACTGTTGCAGTAAAGGCCTTATTCGGCGGTTTTACAGGGATGCTTGTGATGAAATCCGTTGCAAGCATGCCGTTGACCAAATTGACGCTGGCTGCCGGGGAACCAACCTCCGACGTCGTGGCCACGACGTTCAGGTTGAATTTCTGCCCTGGGCAGGACGTCTGCACGGTGATCTTGGAAATGGCTGTCTGACGTCGAAAATCGATAGTGACAACAGTGTTGGTCACAGGGGTCGGTTCACCGCCGGCGACGCCGGCCGTGATCGTCATCGACAAATTGCCGCCGTTGACGGTAATGGCCTGTGCCGGCGCATCTGCAGAGGACACAAAAAAGAGAGCGGTCAGAAAAAAGATCGCGCCGCGGAGAGCATCCGCCGACATCCCTGATATGGTCGCGACATTTTTCATTGTGCCTGAATAGTGAACGTGATCGTGTGATTGTCCGTGCCGGTGCCCTGTGAGGCAAGGGCAACGGCGGTGTACTGCAATGTGCAAGTGCCGGAGCTTCTTCCAATGTTGAGCAGAAGGTCGGTCGGTGTTGTGCTCAATGCGAACTCCGAAGCGGCTGTTCCTTGAGTCGGGGAGACGGCCAGGAGTTTCAGGGTAAACAGGGGCGATCCGAGACTCGTTTGGGCCGTGATCTTCTGCGTTCCGCTGTTCGTTCCCCAGAGAAGCTGCGACGCGCTGTTGGAAACGCTCATTTCGTCCTGACCGGCGACGACGTTGGCCGTCGTAACGTTGAAGCTGACGGCTCCGCCGCTGACCTGGAGCAAAGAGATCGGACTGACGACGACCGTGACCTGGTGATTTCCGCTTCCGTACACCTGAGCGAACATATGAGCGGGAAGCAGGAGGAAAAAGAAAGACAGGTATGTCGAGAGTCGGGTCAACGTTCGGGGTATGGCTGTGGAAATCGGCTTCAATATAGACCGACCGCGGTCAAGATTCAAGGCAACCTGCATCTCCCGCGATGTCGCTGCATACTTCGACAAAGAGCATGCCCGCGTACCGGCGTTGCAGGTTCTAGCAGCGAAGGTGGCGGGCATGACGTGATCTCCAAAGGGGATTGAAAGCAACAACCCGCGACAGTCCCCCCGGGACCGCCGCGGGCGTGCACGATGACCTTTAGTTGGTCAAGGTCAAGGTGACAGTCTTTGTTGTTGACGACAGCGTGCCGGCTGATGCAAGGGCGGAGAAGGTGTAGCCGATTGTCTGTCCGGCATCTGCGCCGCGTGCGATGGCTGTAACGACATCGACTGCGCTGCCTGAGGTCGCGTTCGAGATGTCCACGTTGCCGAGGCTCGTGCCTTGCGTGCTGGCGAGGTTCATCTGGAGAGTGTAGCCAGCGGTGAGGGCCGCGTCCATGTGGACAGTGATCTTCACGGTGTTGCCAAAGTTCTGCGTGATGCTATAGGTTGTCGAATTGTCGCTGACCGCAGTCAGGTTATCGGAACCGGCAGAACCGTTGGAGATCGTCAACGCTCCCGGGTTACCGGAGGTTGAGATCTTGTAGACTGCATTGACCGCAAGCGTAACGCTCTGTGTTGCAGTTGCCTGTGCGAAAGCTGATTCGGTAATCAGTCCGAAAGCCGCAACGAGGGCGAGTGTAAAGAGAGTGCGTTTCATGACTGGTGCTCCTTGGTTAATAAAATCGTTAGTGAATTTTGTTTCAGCTCTGACGACACTACTTCAAGCCCCGTGCCAATCCCATAACTACTTGTAATCATTGGAGTTATAAAAAAGACCATTTAGAGTATTGTTTCATTATGAGAATTTCATTTCATTATGATACATGACAGAAAACTCCAAATGAGACAGAAAACAACAAATTGGTGTTTTCACGCGCAAGCAATGTCTCAATGTGAGAATCGGAAACGAAAGTGTTTTGAAAAGAACCACGAAATCTGTGAGAAATCGCAGGAAATGTATCATAAAGAAACGCTGGCACGTGGGTTGAGGTAATACTATGAGTATCATCATCGAAGGCACACATTGTTTATGTATATGTCAGAGGATCGCCAACCATATTCTCGCTTTGCAGTCATCAGTCGCGGCGACGAGGCGGCATTCCTTGACGCAATTCTACCGCCGCTTACGACTTCAAGGTTCGACATGGCATCTCAAATTTCCCACGGACTCCGAACGCCACTCACGTCGATCCTGGGATTCGCAGAGGTGTTGTGCGCAGACAGCAGGCTCTCGAGCGAACAACGGAGGGAATTTGCCGGGCACATGCAAGATGAACTCCGGAAGCTCGTCCGATTCGTCGACGTTCTCAGCGATTACGTCGATCTGCAATCCCCGCCGTGCGAACTCTCTCTTTCTGAGGCGGACCTTACGGAAACGGTCCGGTCGGCGGCCGCGGAGTTTTCAGAAGATGTCGACCGGCTGTCCATTGTCCTGGAAGTCAGTGGGGCTCCGCATATCGTCCTCGCGGATCATAAGCGGATCGGATCGGCTGTGCAATATCTCATCACAAACTCCTTTGCAGCGACGCCCAAGGGGGGACGCATTACCCTCCGCGTGGAGTCGGACAGGGGTCAGTCGCTCATCAGGGTGGCCGACACCGGACGCGGTATTCCCGAGACCGAGCTGGAGAACATCTTTCAGCCATTCTATCGCATCACCCGGCCGACCGATTGCGGGTCAGAACTGGGTCTGGGCCTCGCCGTAGCGCGAATGTTTGTACGGATGCACGGCGGAAACATCGAAGTCTCGAGCTGTGTAGGTACAGGAACGGAAATGAGGATCGAACTTCCCCGAGGCGAGTAAGGAATTCCGTGCACAGATTTCCGGCAGCATGCCGGAGCAGATTCAAGACGAAAATACACTATCGTAAAGGATCGCTCTATGTCCTCCCATCTCGTTTCCATTGTCGACGATGAACCCGCAGTTCGAAAGCTGCTTGAATATCAGTTCAAGTTTGCCTGGGGGCACCAGGTGCGCTTATACGAAGACGGCGAGTCGTTCCTCGCCGGACTTGATGATCAACCCGACCTGGTGATTCTGGATGTCATGATGCCCGGTATGGACGGAGTTCAGACGCTGCGCGAGATTAAGCGGCGAGATCCCGACCTTCCGGTGATCGTCCTCTCGGCGCAAGCCAGCGTGGAGACAGCCATCCAACTGCTGAAACTCGGAGCGCTCGACTATCTCAGCAAACCAGTGGATGTCACGAAACTGGAGGCTGCCACAAAAAGCGCCTTCCAGATCCGGGACCTGAGCCGTGAGGTGAGGAACCTGCGCGAGCGGATGATGTCCAACGTTCAATTCGACAACATCATCTCCAGCCACGGCGAGATGCAGGAGGTCTTCCGGCTTGTGCAGAAAGTAAAAGACAGCGACATCGTTGTCCTTGTCATGGGAGAAAGCGGGACCGGTAAGGAATTGATCGCCCGGGCTGTTCACTACAACGGCAAACGCAAGGATGGTCCGTTCATCGTGGTCAATTGCGCCTCCATCCCGCCGGACCTTATGGAGAGCGAGCTCTTCGGCCATGACAAAGGGGCCTTCACTGGGGCCCACCAGCGGCGGATCGGAAAATTCGAATCGGCAAACGGGGGGACGATCTTCCTGGACGAGATCGGAGAGCTCGACTTGGCCCTTCAGGCGAAGCTTTTGCGCGTCATTCAGACAAAAACGTTCGAGCGCGTGGGCGGAAACGAATCGTTGACAGTAGATGTGCGTATCATATCGGCAACGAATCGCGATCTAAAGAAAGACGTTCAGGAGACCAGGTTTCGCGAGGACCTGTATTACAGATTAGCGACGTTTCCGATCGTCCTTCCGCCGCTGCGGAGCCGCCGGTCCGATATTTTGCTGTTGGCCGAGCATTTTCTGAAGAAATTCTCCGAGCAGGAGGGGAAGCACGTCAAGAGGTTTTCCCGATCGGTGCTGCAGACTATGTTTGCGTATCCTTGGCCAGGCAATGTTCGGGAGCTTGAGAATGCCATCCAGCGTGCTGTTGTCATTGCAGACGGGGATACGTTGACGGAAAAGGAGATGCCTGTTGCGCTCCAATCATACGCCTCCAACGGCGCAAACGGGTCGGAAAACGTAATGAATCCGCCATCATCCGAACCTGGTGCGGTCATGCCCATGGAACGATTGAAGGAGAACGCCATTCGGAATGCTATCAGGCTCTGCAACGGGAACAGCGTCCTGGCAGCGAGAAAGCTGGGGATTGGAAGGGCGACGTTGTACAGGCTGATGAAAAAGTATGAGGTGAGATAGAGATAACGCGGCGCTGGAATTCTTTCCGACCCTCTATATAGTACTCTGCATTCTCTGTTAGAGTTCGGGACGCTTAAGACTCCAGGACTGTAAAATCTTCAAACAGGTAATCGAGGAGAAAAGAAACCGGTTGAATACTCGTCCAGCCTCTTGACATCTTCCCAGAAATCTTTACATTGATAGTCAAGGCTCAGACGAGTACACAGTGTTTCCCTCGCTTCATATTGCTTCCCTTCTTTCCACGACCGGCGTCGCTACCGACGCTCACCGGTCGCTGCTGTCCAATCTGCTGCTGGGCCTGCTGATTATTCTCGGTCTGATTCTGGCACTCGGGCTGCTGCTTATTGCCTGATAACTTGCCAGAGGTAACCGAGCCCCGTCACATATAGCCCCTTCACACTCTTCACGGACACGCAAGGTTCACCTCTGGCGAACGGCTGCATCGTTTTTTGCCATGGAGATGAACAATGCGAAGTGATGCGATCAAACTCGGGTTCGAACGGACGCCTAACAGGGCAATGCTCCGCGCCGTCGGTTTCGGCGACCGTGATTTCGACAAGCCCCTCGTTGCCGTAGCCAACGGCTACAGCACCGTCACTCCCTGTAATATCGGCCTCAATGCATTAACAGAGCGCGCAGAACGCGCACTGCGCGATGCGGGCGTCATGCCGCAGACGTTCGGGACCATCACCGTCAGCGACGGCATTTCGATGGGAACCGAGGGGATGAAGTATTCACTCGTGTCTCGCGAAGTGATCGCCGATTCCATCGAGACCGTGTGCAACGCGCAATGCGCCGATGGTTTGCTCGCTGTCGGCGGATGCGACAAGAACATGCCGGGCGCAATGATCGCCATGGCGAGGATGAACATTCCGTCGATCTTTGTCTACGGTGGCACGATCAAACCCGGTCATTACAACGGACGCGACCTGACCGTTGTGAGCGCATTTGAGGCGGTCGGACAATTCAGCGCAAAAAAGATCGACGCGGACGAGCTCCTCGCCGTAGAACGCAATTCCTGTCCCGGCGCAGGGGCATGCGGCGGCATGTACACCGCCAACACCATGTCCTCCGCCTTCG
>Ga0155285_1160_pt4 | contig 11528 bp, 8 predicted proteins | sample RifCSPhighO2_02_FD_106253 | JGI IMG/M metagenome (GOLD analysis project Ga0155285, IMG submission 106253) | Ignavibacteria bacterium RIFCSPHIGHO2_02_FULL_56_12
CATGGGAATTTTCCCCTTGGGGACGCTGTTTGTGATGAGTCTCACGCAATCCGCCGCGTGATTAGACGACATTACAATAGTACGCATGCATGCTTGGCATATGTTTTTTCACCCGACCGCCATTCGTTTGCCAGTGCTGGTAGGGCCCGCATACGAAATTCCCACGAACGGGTCTTTACAGCGCTCCGAATACAGTTCCCGCCAAACTCATTCACATTGGGGAGAATGCCCATGAACCGCTCTTTACTACTTTGGAGCGCCCTTGTGACGGTGCTCATTGCACTGCCCTTGGTTGCCCAGCCCGTTTCGGTCACCGTCAACGGCATGTCGTCCGGTTCGACAATCACGCAGGGGGATGTGCTTTCCTGGCAGATCACGCTTCCAATGGGTGCTGTCAGCTTCAATGAGCTATGGGTCGACGTCAACACCAACGGTCAGGCAGATCTCGGAACGGACCGGCTGATGGGCCGATTCACCCAGGAAGACGGCGTGCAATTCGCCGATGGACCAGGGGACAATGACGGTATTGCCAACGGCGTCATCACAACGCAATTCCCTGCCGGCATTGCTTCCGCCGCGTGGGTGTTTGTTGCCGCAGACAGCCTGTCGTCGGACACGGCGTCATTCACCGTTCTTCCCTTGCCAAGCCCCGCGGCACAAATCACCGGCACGATCACTGCTCCCGCCGGTTTCGACAAATCGTACATTCTCGTCGAAGCGAAACCGTACTACGAGGGGGGCGGTGGAGGAGGTATGGATGTGTTCTGGCAGGGTTTGACCGACATTTCGGGTAACTACACGATCAACTTGGGGGGCACGCCCACGGATATGAATCCTTGGCGGGTGCAGCTGACCTATCAGGATCTGGGACGACTCGTGTGGTTGCGGCGCGATACGAGCGTGAACGTTGGGGGCGCGACGCCGGTCGTGAATTTCCAGTTGGTACTCGGAACGATCCTCACGGGAATAGTGCGAAACACGTCCGCCGTTCCGCTCGAAGGAGCATACCCGCACACTCATGATCCATCGAGTATCAATGAACAGAACCAATTCGGCGGAAATACAGGCCCGGACGGGAGGTTCTCTTTCGCAGTGCCTTCGGGGAGTTACAAGCTGCACTTTACGCGCGAGGGATACTTCGACCAATGGTGGAATGCGAAGACGTCGTTCGACGGCGCCGATGTCATCGTCGTGTCGGGTGAAGACACGATCGGCGGACTCGACGGCACGCTTGTTCAGGGAGCGGAGATCCGCGGTCGGGTGACGAATTACGGAAGTCCGACAAATGCATCGATCACCGTGACACGAAACGGAGATTCGTGGATGATGAATACATACACGCATGATGATGGAACATGGAGCCTAACGGTCCCTCCAGGAACCTATTATGTCCGCTTTGATAAAGAAAGCCAGACGATCTATTACGACAACATGTATTCCCCCCCGGGGACGCCGATCAACATCAGTGGGACCGAGACGATTTCCAACGTCGATGCAGACTTCTCCGTCGGACCTCCGCCTCTCCCGCCCGCGCCGGTCATTCTGAATATATGGGACGTTCCGTTCGACAACGGCAGGCAGGTCTATGTGAGATGGAGAGGGTCGGAATCGGGCTCGCCGATCGGAACGGACGGACCACCTCTCGGCATAGAATTTTACACACTCTGGAGATGGGACCCGTCAGCCGGCTGGTTGCAGTTGGAGAGGGTGGAGGCATCTCATGATTCGGTGTACACTGCCATCGTTCCGTCGCTCAGGGATTCGACGCTGACAGACGGAATGTATTGGTCGAAATACAGGGTGAAATCCCATTATTCCTATAATTTCTACGTGATTTCCTCGATGCCCGACAGCGGGTATTCGCTTGACAATCTTGCGCCGAACGTGCCGGGCGGTGCTGCGTCGATCGTTGCCGGGTCGGACCTACTGCTTCGATGGCACGGTGGAGCGGAAGATGATTTCCGGTATTTCTCCGTCTACCGAAGTCTCTCGGCTGATTTTTCCATCACCGGGATGGCGCCATATGTGCGGACGACGGATACAACATTCACGGACGCGGGCATGGCCAACAGCGGTTATTACTACAAGATCACGGCCACGGATCATTCCGGAAACCAAAGCCCGCCGACGATCGCCCTGAGCAGTACGGGAGCTACGTCATCCGAGACGACCGAGACGCTGCCCGTGACATATGCGCTGCGGCAGAACTTTCCCAATCCGTTCAATCCCTCTACACAGATCGTCTTCGACCTGCCGTTGGATGAGGCCGTACAGGTGACGGTGTACAATGCGCTCGGACAGCACGTGGCAAATGTGTTCGACGGTCGATTGCCTGCCGGACGCCATGCCGTGACCTTCGACGCGACAGGGTTGCCGAGCGGGCTGTATGTGTGTCGCCTGCAGGCCGGGAAGTTCTCTGCAATGAGGAAGATGAGCTTCGTGAAGTAACAATTCGCTCAGCAGAACCCGAGCAAGGCGCTGTTCGCAGGCTGTTGAGCTTTTGTCAAAGGGCTTCCGGTGCATAACCGGGAGCCCTTTTTCTTTTCCCCCAATTTGTCGTATTCTCTGTACGCACATAGCGAATCGGCTTCTAGACAATGATCACAACGGAGAATCACGAATGAGGCTCGCCGTTCTTCTGCTGCTCGCTCCTCTCGCGTTTGGACAGCAATCTGTGACGTACACGGTCTCCTGTGATAACGCCGTTCATCATGAGGCCGTCGTCACCGCCGTTTTTTCGGGCATCACGCAATCTGTCCTCGAGCTCCGGATGAGTCGTTCATCGCCTGGACGCTATGCCATCCATGAATATGCGAAGAACGTATATCGGATCTCGGCCGTCGACGGAAATGGAAATGCGCTGTCGCTCGAACGTCCCAATCCCTACCAATGGAACGTCGCCGGCCACAACGGAACGATCCGCGTAACCTACACGGTCTACGGCGATCATGCAGACGGAACGTATGTTGGCGTCGACTCAACCCATGCACACTTCAACATGCCCGCCGCGTTCCTTTGGGTCCGTGGTTGGGACGCCGCACCGATTCGGGTCACATTCCGTCCTCCGGCGAAAAGCGGGTGGAAGGTTGCCACGCAGCTTCATCCCACGTCCGACCCGTTTACATTCACTGCCCCCGGCCTGCAATATTTCATGGATTCTCCGACGGAGTTGAGCTCCTTTTCGCTCAGGGAATGGAAGCTCCGGTCGAACGGGAAGGAGAGCACGATCCGCATCGCCATGCACCACGAAGGGTCGGACCGGGAACTCGACGCGTATGCGGAGATGGCCAAACGTGTCGTTTCCGAGGCGAAGGCGGTGTACGGTGAACTGCCGAACTACGATGTCGGAACGTATACATTCCTCGCCGATTATCTCCCCTGGGTGTATGGCGACGGCATGGAGCACCGCAACTCGACGATCATTGCCAGCTCGGGAAATCTCGGGAACAACGCCGTCGGACTTCTTGGTACGCTCCTTCACGAGTACTTCCATTCATGGAACGTCGAACGGATCCGGCCGAAATCGCTGGAGCCGTTCAACTTTGAAGAAGCAAATATGTCGGGTGAGCTTTGGTTCGCAGAGGGTTTCACAAGTTACTACACAACACTTCTCTTGCGCCGGGCGGGGATGCGCAGCATCGATCGATTTGCAGAAGCTGCCGGCGATGCGGTTTCCACCGTCGTCAACTCACCGGGACGCGACCTTTTCAGCGCGGTCGAAATGAGCATGCAAGCCCCGTTCGTCGATGCCGCCACCGCCATCGATGAAACGAACCGCGAGAACACGTTCATTTCGTATTACACGTGGGGCGAAGCGATCGGACTCGGACTCGACCTTACATTACGGACCAGGAATCCGGAAAGATCGCTCGATGGATTCATGAAAGCGATGTGGGAGAGATTCGGGAAGACCGAGATTCCCTACTCGTTAGAATCGTGGCGTTTGACGCTGGGGGAGTACGTGGGAGATAGTGTGTTTGCAGACGATTTCTTCCGCCGGTACGTAGCGGGACATGAGACTGTTGCCTATGCGTCGCTCATGGAGAATTTTGGATTTGTGATCAGGAATCGGAAGGAAGGGAAGGCATCGATCGGCAACGTCGGTTTGCGGGAAATGTCGGGACGATTAGTCGTGTCGAATACTCCAACATCTTGGTCTCCATTGTATCTTGCCGGCATTGACCGCTTGGATGAGATCGTGTCATTCGACGGTGCACCCGTCCTTCGAAGGCAGGATCTGGACTCTTTGGCGGGATTGCACAAGCCGGGTGATAAAGTGGACGTCACGTTTCGACAGCGGGGAATGCTCAAGCGCGCGACGGTTACGCTTATGGAGGACAGGTCGTTGGAAATCGCACCGTTTGAGAAGATTGGAAAAGAAGTCACGGAAAGAGTTCGCTTGCGTCGAGCGGCTTGGCTTGATAGCAAGTCTGAAGAGAAGTATCCTCCTCTCCAGAAGTGGTGTCCCGAATGTCGTCGGGGATCTGCATTCGAAGAAGAATATTGCCGGTTTGATGGGCAGAGAATGGACATTGTGAGGCAGAAGTGAAGATGGAGGTTTTTCTCTCCTCTAGTACACTAGGTTGGATCCCGGGAAACTTAAGATCCCGGGAGTTTGCGCATTGAAAAAATCACAAAGGATGAGAAAAAAACTCGCCTACAGCCTCGGCTCCCTCTTTGTGATCTACGCTCTCCTGCTCATCCCGGAGCCCGCGCCCGTGCAGCCCCCGCCACCCCCCGTCTCCCGCACAGCGGGGGTTTTCGCCTGGCAACAGGATGATTTCTGGAATGGACTGGAAAAGCAATTCCAGGAGATCCGAAGGATTGGGTGTGCCGGTGCAGCAGAAGACCTGAGCAAGGGATTCACGAGAATCCGGGTGCTCCTTGCTACACTGGAAAAAAAGGAATTCAACCCTGCGGACCCCGTGTTTAGCCTCGCTGAGCAAGCCGTTTTTACGGTCGCTCCGTATGTCGCCGGATGCCCGGAACGATTCCCCGAATTTATGTCGATCGTTGTGCGGCTGAGAGATGCGGTTAAACGACAGTCGCGGCGGTGGTCGATGGATGATCGGATCGTTCGGGAAACGATGTATCGGTTGATGTACGGGTCCAGGGCCGCACTCGAGGAAGTAATGCTGCAAATGCCCGAAGAAGTGGTGCCGGACTTAATTCGGGGAACCGACGAAGTGTCCTCGACTCCCTCGGCAGAAATGCTCGGCGTCCGCCTGCACAGCGGCGACATTCTCATTTCCCGCGGCGGCGCACCAACCTCAGCACTCATCGCGCGGGGGAACGACTTCCCGGGCAATTTCTCCCACGTCGCACTCGTTCACGTCGATTCCGCCACACGCAACATCAGCATACTCGAATCCCACATTGAACGGGGCGTAACCGTGTCGACCATGGAAGTCTATCTCGCCGACACCAAGCTGCGCATCATGGTCATGCGTCTTCGCGCTGATCTGCCGGCCATCCTTTCGGACCCGCTGATCCCGCACACGGCGGCGCGGCTCTCGCTGACCGAGGCCCTCCAGCGACACATTCCGTACGATTTTGCGATGGACTACACCGATCCCGAGAAACTCTTTTGCTCAGAAGTCGCTTCATCGGTGTACCGCTCGGCGGGTATCAGATTGTGGACCGGCTTGTCAACGCTTTCCCAGGTGGGCGTGCGATCATGGCTGGGCGATTTTGGCGTGCGGCACTTCGAAACGCAGGAGCCCTCGGACCTTGAGTACGACCCGCAACTGGTCGTCGTCGCAGAATGGCGGGACCCCGAGACGCTCTACAAAGATCACATCGACAATGCGGCCACAGAAGTGATGCTCGAAGGAGCGGACAGGGGAGACCGGTTGACGTACGATCACGCGCTCTTACCGGTTGTGCGCGTGGTGAAAGCGTACAGTTGGGTGTTGAACGTGTTTGGCGGTGTCGGGCCGGTGCCGGAAGGAATGTCTGCGACGGCAGCGTTGAAGAACACGATGTATTCCGAACGTCATGCCGAGGTAACACAGTCGTTGAGCAATCAAGCCTTCGAATTCAAAAAGTCTCGGGGGTATACGCCTCCATATTGGCAGCTCCTTGCTATGGCCCGTAAATTCACGAACGCGAAAAATGTCTCTCGCTGAAGAAATCCGGATATCTCTCAAAACCCCCTCTGGAGTCGCAATCGTCGGCGAAGCATGACGGCGACGGGACCGGCAAGGACCACGACACCTGTGACAACCACAGCCCACCAATTCCACACTTGTGATTCGGCCTTCAGCGTAAAGTCGCTGATATAGAGATACGAAATGTAATCCTCCCACGTCAGGAGGTTTCCTTCGGCCGATCTGGCATTGGAGGAAATCACCGTCCCCGGCATTTCAATGCCGGCTTTATATGAGTTTTGAAGCACGATCTGGGTGTATTCGCTCTCCCGTATGAGACTGTCGCATTCGGACTTGCTTACCGCGACGGCTCCCGCAAAGGGACGCATGCTCGCGGACGCGGTCCATGCATCCAGTCGCTTCCTATCCAAAGGTTGGACATTTCCATCTTTCGCTGCAACCGCCTTCAGATAGTCCGCATACAGACGCTCCTTTGCCTTTCCAAGCTCGGCCGGCGTGGAGCGCGGGTCGCTCGCTCGTTCTGCCCCGTGCAGAAATGCCTGGAAGTAGGAGGCAAATTCCGACCGCCGCTGCCATTCCTCGTATCGGTCCGAAGCATCTTCCAGGGCCAGACTGTCTCCCTTCGTGGGATAGCCTTCCTTCGAAATTTCGAACTTGAGATACGCATCCAATTCCGACGGAGAGATGAAATCGGAGATCGGAACGAGTTGAAAAGTGTTGAACGTATGCATGACCTCGGTAAACGCATATCGTGTTGTGAACCATGAGAATGAGCTCTCAAGTGTAACGGTCGATCTCAGCACCCTGTGACTCAACGATTGCTGAAACTCGTTCAGTTCGCGATCGGAAGAAAACGTCCGCGAAGCTTTCAGTTGCCATTTTCGGTCGTCGATGCGACTCCGTTCGGCTGACCACGTCGTGTCCATGGGAAGCAAATATGTCGAGCCCTGGACCCGGTCTGAATCACCCCGTATGTCGAGCGTACGCACCAACGAGCCGTCCTTGTTGACGCGGGTGGTGGTATGATACTCAAGGCATCCGCTCCAAAGCAGGGAAGACGCGAGAAGCGTAAAGGATATAGTCAGTTTGGTCATGGTCGTACTCCGGATGTGCTTAATCTGACGGAAACATTGACCTCGCGTGCCAATGCTGCCACCGCCTCAGCTATGCGGCTCCTGACATTCGCCGGTATGCCGAGAGACCGAACGAGATGTTGGTCGGCGATCTGGAGAAGCTGTGCCACTTCATCCTGCCGGATTTCGAACCGACGATCGTTTCCACCCCCGGCAGTCAGGTCTTGGAGGGAGAAAAGTCCGGACACATGGACCGCATGAACGGACGCGGCATCGACATTGTACACAAGCACAGGACGATGAACCGGGGTCTCCACTCTTCCTGCAATCTCCGCCGGCCGGCGCTTCCAATCCGAAACGCCCATGGACTGTGTGATCAACCCCACGGCCGCCGCGATGACTACGCAACCGTATGCGAACCGAATGAACGGACGATCCAAGCGATCCAGAACGCTTGATGCGTGTGCGTTCAAGGAATACCGTTCCGGAAGTTCATTGAGGATCCTCGGAACAATCTCGGCCGATGCAGTTTCGGGCGTGAGATACAGGCTCAACGCTTCCATCTTCGCCCGCGAACGGACCACAATGTCTGCCTCCGATCTGCAATCAATGCACGTCCGGAGGTGGTTGTCAAGAGCCGCCTGCTCGGCGTCCGTACGTTCGCCTGGTCTGTCAAGGTGGATGAGATATCGGGACTTGTGGCAGTTCATTGGTGAAGTCCTGTGATTCCGTATTCCGTATCGAGGTAAGTGCGGATCCTTCGTCGTGCGTATGACAGATTGGTTTTTACGCTACCGATTGAGAGTCCGGTTATGGCAGCGACTTCGGCGATATCCAGGTCCTCAAGGTCACGCAGGGCGAACACGATTCGCTGAACCGGCGAAAGCTTTCCTGCCAGACTCCGGACAATGTCTGCAAGGTCCTGCGTCTCGTGATGCTGAACGGCGTCCACGGGGTCTTTTGCGTTCTCCCAATCGTATCCTTCGGGTCTCATCCAAGATCGCCAACGTTCACGCCTGCGCAGACGGTCTATGCACAGGTTTGCGACGATCGTATACATCCAGGTTGTGAACCTCGCCGAGCGATCAAAGCGGGGAAGGTGGTCCCAGACTTTGATGAACGTCTCTTGAACAACGTCTTCCGCATCTGGAATGGAGCGCAGCGTTCGAAAGGCAAGGCGGTATGCATATGAGTAATGGCGTTCAACAACCCGACGGAAGGCCTGACGATCGCCCCGGCCGGAGGCTTCGAGGTCCGGATCATTCTGGAAGGTCGGGGGTGTCCTGGTCATGTGCGCATCTATGGGTGATACGCGCGCGGTGGCGTACGGTTAAATCCCGCGGTGGAGTGAAACATACGCAATTCTTTCAGAAACGAGGTGGATTCCCTGAAGTTCGGACGGCAGCGTGTGCAACATCGCGTCGGCCGTGTCCGTAGACCAAGAGCACTTCGTTATTCATTCCCACGGAGATACGAATGTTCAAATGTGCGAACGCAGTTTTCGCTCTTGCAACCTTGAGCGCTGTGCTCGTCGCCGATGAACGCAGATCTCTTCAACTTCGACCGACGCCTTCCCCTCTTGTCATCGATGGCAGCATAGAACCTGCCTGGTTCGCCGCAGACTCCACAGCTGAGTTCTTCCAGTTCCGGCCGTATTTCGGAAAAGAACCTTCCCGTCGCACTGTTGCCAGACTTCTCACCACGCCGGAAGCCATGTATTGCCTGATTGTCGCGTACGACAAGCGTGATAACATCCAAACGAATACCGGCTTGCTCGACGACGGTGGGGGCGACGTCGTATCACTGATGATCGACACGTTCGGCGACCGAAGGACGGCATACAAGTTCGCCGTTTCCGCATCCGGTGTCCGCAGTGACGCGAGGATGCTCGATGACGCGCGCAATCGTGACTATTCATGGGACGGCGTGTGGTTTGCCGATGCGAAGGTCTTCGACTGGGGTTATGTCGTGGAAATGGAGATCCCGTACCGGTCGATTCAGTACGATGAACGCCTGGCCGAATGGGGACTGGATTTCGACCGGTGGTGTCCCGAGCGAACAGAAGATCTTTACTGGTGCACGTACGAAGAGAACGAGGGTCAACGCATCTCGAAGTTCGGCCGTCTCAGTTTCACAGAAGTCCGGCCATCAGCGAAGGGATCGAACCTGGAAGTGTACCCGGTGGGATTGACGAAGGCAACGTATCTCCGTGAAGGCGTGTACACGAATCGACCGACCGCCGGCGTCGACATCTTCTACAATCCATCCCCCCAATTGACATTTCAGTTTACCGCCAACCCGGACTTTGCGCAGATCGAAGCCGACCCGTTCGATTTCAACATTTCCCGTTACGAATCACATTTTGACGAACGCCGTCCCTTTTTTACACAGGGGAACGAGGTTTTCACCGCATCCGGACGGCAGAACAACACAGGATTCTACCAACCCCTCGAGTTGTTTTACTCGCGACGGATTGGAAAGAAACTCAGCGACGGCAGCGAGGTTCCGCTCATCGTGGGCACAAAGGCGTTCGGTCGCATCGATGATTGGGAATACGGGGGATTCGTCTCAATGACGGACGATCAGGACTATCGGCCGGACAGCGTAACCATGCGGGAACAACGGGCGGTCTTCGGGGCGGCGCGCATCAAGCGTCAGGTTTTCGAAAATTCGTCGGTCGGACTGTTTGCGGTGGTCAAACAAGACCGGACGAACAGGAATGCGGTCGTCGATATCGATGGCGCATTCCGCGGTTCCAGCTGGCAGCTTTCGTATCAAATCGCTCGGTCTGACGACGATGGCAGGGGAGGGTTCGGCGGTTCGGCGGGATTCACACAATTCACCGACTCATACCTGGCGTTTGCGCGCACGCGGCTGATCGGCGAAGATTTTAGCGTCGACCAAGTGGGTTTCGTGCCATGGAAAGGTACAAAGGAATTCACCGCCATCGGCGGGCCGCGGTGGTATTTCCCCGAGGGAACAGTGTCTTCCATACTTCTGTATGCCGGACCGTCGTTCTATTATGAAAAAGTCGACCGGTATACCGACATTGCGGGAGTTCTGGGATACAACATGCAGTTTCGTGCCAACTGGGGGTTCGAGATCACGTTTGTGGGCGGTCGGTCGAAAGACCTCAACATTGCGTACAGTTCACGGAGCCTCAGTTTGTCGAGTTGGTTCAACACGACGCCGAAGTGGAATTTCAACGCATGGGGGGAAGTGGCGCGAACGTACAATTTCGACAGGCATTGGCTCGCCACGTATGCTTCGATAGGCACGTCCATCAATTGGAAAGCCCTCAACACAATGTCGATCGGGACGTCTGGGAACCTCTATGTAGAGGGGAATCCGCGAGGTACTGTGGAAGATGCGACCGTCAATGCCCGTCCGTACGTCTCTTTGACGCCTATGAACAACGTGAACATCCGGATCTATGTGGACAACGTGTACGTGAAATCTTCCGACAAATTGGAGAGAATGATCGCTGGACTGCTCTTCTCCTACAATTTCCTCCCGAAAAGCTGGGTCTATCTGGCCATTAACGAGGTGCGCGACCGAACAGCTGAGTTCGATGCATCCGGGACGCTGCTCCGCAAGCGGATGCATGTCGCAGACCGGGCCGCAGTCCTGAAATTGAAGTACCTCTACTATATGTGAACCAAGTACTAATTTTGCGTGAGGGGGGCCCCGGGGGGGACGTCCTCCTTGTTTTTGCACCCCTGCCTTCCTACCTTTAATAATCCTGCCCGCGCGCCCGTGTCCCTTGGAGACCGGGCGACGGCAGCAATATCCCACCTCTTGGCGGTTTCATGACTCCTGAATCTATGTTGCGCGTGTTGATCATTGACGACGAGGACCCGTTCCGCCTTGCCGTCGAAATGGCGCTGAAGCTCGACGGATATGCCGCAAAATCCTATTCCTCACCTGAGATCGCCATCGAAGCGTTGAAGGAAGAAACGTACGACGTCATGGTCGTCGACTTCTATATGCCCGGCATGAATGGGATCGAATTCATGATGTGGATGAAGGAAAACGGCATCGACACGCCTGTCATCATGCTGACCGCCGCCGGTTCGGAGACGACTGCTGTGGAAGTGATGAAAGCGGGGGCGTATGAATACTTCCGCAAAGATCAGGTGAATACGAGTCACCTCGCATCGGTCATCAAGTCTGTGCATGAGAAATACCGACTTGCCAAGGATAAGGAGCAGATCGAGCAGGAGCAGCGGAAGCTCCGTGAGCGCGAGACGGAGCTTGCCTCGCTGCAGATGTTCCAGAAGACGGTCAATTCACTCGGACAGTTTGTTGAGAATGGTCTCGCGGCTCTGGCCCGGGCAATGTCTGA
>Ga0155285_1023_pt2 | contig 11031 bp, 18 predicted proteins | sample RifCSPhighO2_02_FD_106253 | JGI IMG/M metagenome (GOLD analysis project Ga0155285, IMG submission 106253) | Ignavibacteria bacterium RIFCSPHIGHO2_02_FULL_56_12
CCGCCCGATTTTGGGCGTTCACCGGTCGGGCGGGGGCAGGCGCTCACGCATCGGAGAAGGACTATTGAGTTCGCTCAACGCCCCGCCCCTCGACTCGCTTCGCTCACTCGGGGTTGCGGGGCGCTGCGTTGTTGGCCGAAACGTTATGCGCAACGCAACTCATCTGAAGGTTTGCCCGCACACACCATGACAAATGGAAGCGCCAGATTTGGACGGAAGATCATTGGATACACTCCAGATGGTAAGCAAGTGTACGCAAACGACTTGTCTTCCGAGGCGTTTGGGGAGATTCTGCTTCAAAAGGATCCCGCGGACGGAATCTGCAATATTTGCCTCAAAGAGTTTTCTGCGCTTTCAGAAGAGCACGTCCCACCCAAGTGCACTGGCAACCGTGGTAGGTATAGGTTTATCTCGTACCTCAACTTCATGACTGATTCAAGTACAAAACCACTGGGCTTTTCACAAAATGGCATCAAGTATCGGACTGTATGCACGGAATGCAACAACATAACACTGAAGCACTGCGATGACGCTATTTCCGAACTGTTCAACCCCTTCTTGGATGACAACATTTCGCAAGAGCAATTTGGTGTCTCATATCGTCCGAACCTTGTCATTAGGGGGATACTCGGACATTTTCTTTCAGCAAAAACTTCCCATGTACGATCGACAACTGAGGACTTGTTCGTACGAGCTCTGCAGAACATGTCAGACCCCATCCCGGAGCAGCTTGGATTCTATGTACTTCCTTATACGCTTCCGGAAATTCGAATTGTCCGAGATCTGTTGTTGGTGGTGAATTCTTCGCCCACTCTCTTCAATGTCATGAAGGTGTATCCCTTTGCTTTCATCGTGACGTCTGAGAGGGTATTTGCACCCTTTCCCAATTGGCACGAATACTTCGAACTTAATCCAGACAGTTATGTCAGATTGGAGCCTTTAAACAGTAATCCAGTAAGATGCGGGTGGCCAGAGAATTCCGGCGCCCAAGTTCTTGGATTGCATGCGGCACAATCGGTCATTGCCTTTCCTGCGTAGAATGCGTGCGGGCAAACCAGAGTATAGAATTGCGCTGCGCATAACACGCGCAACGCAACTCATCCAAAGGTTTGCGGGCGGCACTCCGTTTGAAGGAGGATAGTGGCATGAACTCGAAATTCTGGAGATTCTCGGTTCTGGTTGTGCTCACACACTCCTTTGCTTTCGCGCAACAAACCCCGATTCGAGATGCTGTCGTCGACAGCCTAGCCATCACCGTTGTCGACGCAATTAACCGAAATAACTTTCAGTTAGCGGATCAAATAATTGCAGCTCAGCTTTCCAGAGATTCAACTTCCCTTGAATGGCTCTTTTTACGAGGGATGAGATACTATTCCGAGATCTTTGTGATCCCCGGATTTAACAAGATTGCAGTTAGCAGGATGAAGCAATCCCTCGAGCGTGCGGCTGAGTTGGGCGAACGAAGGCTCGAAGATAGACCCAATGACGCCTACACTCTTTTTTACACCGGTGGAGCGCTTGGATACCTGGGGATTGCCAAAATGGCTGAGGGCAGTCTTTTCGGAGCAGTCGGCACAGCGAAGAAGGGTTTTAACATGCACGAGGACTTGATTGAGCTATGCCCAGAATGCTATGACGCATATCTTGGCCCCGGCATGATGAATCTAATGACTTCCGACGTTCCAATGTTTCTCAAACCCATTCTTTGGCTATTCGGACTCAATGGTTCAGAAGAAAAGGCCTACGATTATCTTTCAACAGCCTTCCACAAAGGCAGGATTGTCAGATTGGAGGGCGGGACGTACTTCGCCCAACTCTTGGAGCGGAGAAAAGAATGCAAGCACTCTTTTGAAGTGTATTCCCAACTCATTCAAGAATATCCTATGAAGGTCGGCTTGAGAGCCGAATCAATGTCTCCACTCTGGGCTGACAAAAGGTACGATGATGTCATTTCGCTTGGGGGCAGTACGATGCAAATGTTCGAATCGCATGAATACTTTTTGAGCACATCTGACTCAAGTTGGCTGCCTTCGATTCTCATGAGCACTTCCCGCGCGTACACTCTCAAAGGCGATACAGCCTCGTCCGTTGCTCTTCTCGAAGATTTTATCAACAACGATTCCTATCAGGCAATCCCAAAATGGCGTATGCATTCTTCACTCGCCGGCACCTACCTAACGGGAAACGATACTGCCAAAGCAGTCTACAATTATAAAGCGATTCTGACTTCAACAGCCCCAGATGACACCAAGCAACATGCTTGGGAGATGCTCGGGAAAATCAACGGCGCGAAGTAGTCACGCCACTGAGCGCCGCCTGCATAACTGGAGTATAGAGTTGCGCTGCACATAACACGGCCAACAACGGCGCTCAACAGGATTTGAACATGGCCGCTCCAGCCTTTCGCGCCACGGGGCTATGGGACGTTGATGAAGTGACGCTCAAGGCCGGCCCGCCACACAAATGGCGGGTAAACGTTGTTGGCCGATCCAGTTCGCTGGAGCGCCCATCTCCTTGCGGGAAGGCCCTGTCGGCTTACTTTTGTAACATAGAAATCGTTAGCCGCAATGCCACTCATACGAGAACGACGTCGGTCAAACCGCCCGATCCAATGATCATCACAAATAAGGAGAAAGACTTATGAACTGGGAAGCCGTGAGCGCGATCGGGCAATTATTGGGCGCGGTTGCTGTTGTCATCACGTTGGTATATGTGTCTCGCGAAGTTCGAGCCAACACACAGGCGATGGTCACGAGCACGCGTGACTCAGTCTTTCGCGAATTGATGGAATTCAATCACATGCTTGCTCAGGACGATCGGCTTGCCTGGATTTTCCAGCATGGCTCCAAAGATCCGCAGTGGGAATCGCTGAGTGAAGAAGACCGGGCCCGACTCGCTGCGGTGCTGTTCAGTCTCTTCAAAGTATTTGAGAACCTGTATCTTCATACTCTAAATGAATCGATCGAACCGGAAGTGTGGGAATACAACAAGCAGATGCTCTTCGTGTATGCGACGCAGCCGGGTTGTCGCAGATACTGGGAAATGAGACGAGCGGTTTTCGATGTCCGATTTCGCACCGTGGTGGATTCAATTACCGAAGTGAAAGTTCCCGCTGGCCACGAGGTCACGCGAGTCAGCTAGGTAGTCGCTGGAGACTAACTGACGGGCACGCTTCTCACGCTCAGCGGGTAACTAGACTGTCAAAAGTAGTGGCACTACGGCTAACAGCGGGCATTACGACGCTCACGTTTCTGAAAATGATTATAGAGTTCGCTCCATGCTTAACCATTCCGTTTCACTACATTTGTTAAGCACGGCGTAATGCCCGCGGATGTTAAGCGCCATGCCGCGCGCGCTGAGGAGGGAATCAGTGACGCTTGTAGATATCGCGACGGTGCGTAATGGCGTGCACGGTGATCGTGTTCTCGGATTTCAGGATTTCGAAGATGATGCGGTGCGAGTCTTCGCGGAGTTTGTAGAGCCCTGCGAGGTCGCCTTTGAGGGGAAAGAGCTTTGTGGAATCGAGATTGGTCGAAAGCCGGTCAAGCCTATCCAGGATTCGACTGGCAGTGACCCGGTAGCTTTTCGATCTCTTTTGAGGCGGATTTGAGAAGCCGGATGGAATGCAATCAGAGGACGAGCCGTTTGCGGACCGAAGCAAGTATTGTTCGTTGCCAGCGGCGTCCGGCGGCTATACGAAGCTCTCAAAACCATTGCGTTGTGCGGCGAAACGTTATGCCTCATGCAGCTCTTGTTTGAAGGCCGATCGTCCTATGCTTCCGCAGGCTTCGCTCAAGGCTGTGGTCGACGAGCTGGAAACGCTCACGGATCAGCGGCACGCCTACCTGAATAACCGAACGGGTGAAACTGTCTCGATTTCCGACGAAGAAATCAACATCGTCGAAAACGGAGAACCTCTCAACGGCATTCATGATTGGCAGCGGGAAATTGTCGACATCGCGAGATCGCAGTCGACTGGTTGGAGACGAATGACGTTCCGTACATCGACGACGACAAGTGACCCTTCAACCGAGTCGATGTCAGCTTCACTGCAGTCAAACACATATGCCGGCCTGTAGTGCACATTGAGCGCTTCAAACGGCGGGCAGGCTAGACAATACACATGGCGGGTAAACGGTGTTGCCGCAATCGTTATGCGCAACGTGCACCGTGCGGAAAAAACAGATCAGGCGGTTGCGCGGACTTGCTTGTAGAGGAATTCCGGCGAGAAATCAGCTCCATTCTCCCAAACAATCGTCTGGAGTTCGGGATGAATGCTGAAGCGGCGGAAGTAGGTGGGATCCAATAGAGGTTCAAATATGGGACCCCAGAGTTCTTCTCGCAGATCCACTTCACCCTCGACTCCGTCCTCAAAACGGAGCCAAACGATGTAGTCGGAAACGTGACGAGCTTCTGTGATTCTGGGGAACATAGGATCACTCAAGTGGTGCGATGTTATTCAAAGGATTATGGCCCTTTGCAAGTTCCCAATTGGAGCGTAATTCGTCCTTATGCAGCCGGTGCCATTCGAGTGTCAGAGCCAGCGCCCGCGAAGGGAATTTCCCATTCACGATGCCGGTCTCGATTTCGACCGTGACCTCGAACTCCCCATATCGCGCATGAAAATGCGGCGGAGTGTAGTCACGATAGAACATTGCGATGACTATCCCAAGGAACCGACTGATTTCAGGCACATGCAAATTTACTCACAATCGCATCGCCGCGCAACCGCAGCTGCGGCTGGCAAGCTCAACATTGAGGTGGTCGGCGGGCTCCTCGGTTTTGCTCGCACAACAAGCGCCTCCCTCTGCGGGAATGGGTTGTTACGAGCGGCGTCCGGCGCCTTCATCTAGCTCTCAAAACCGTTGCGTTGTGCGGCGAAACGTTAAACGTCATGCAGCTCTTGTTTGAAGGGCAATCGTCCCATGGTTCCGCAGGCTTCGCTCAAGGCTGTGGTCGATGAACTGGAAACGCTCACGGATCAGCGGCACGCCTACCTGAATAACCGAACGGGTGAAACTGTCTCGATTTCCGACGATGAAATCACCATCGTCGAAAACGAAGAACCCCTCAACGATATTCCTGATTGGCAGCGGGAAATTGTCGACATTGCACGCGAAATCCTCCATTCGGACAACTACCTTGAGCTTCCAAGCAAGTACGACATCCATGATTATGCCATCATCGAGCGGTTCTGCCAATCCCAGGTGGACGAAAAGTTGCGCTTTGCTCTCCTCGATCTCATTCGAGGATCCGGTGCATTCGGCCGATTCAAAGATGCTATTCAGGAGTTCGAAATTGCTCAGGCCTGGTATCAATTTCGGCATGCCGCTTATCGCGAGATTGCTATCGATTGGTTGGAGGCGAATGACATTCCGTACATCGACGACGACAAATGATCTCTAAACGGCAAACAGAGTGGCACTTTCTGATACTGTGAGACATCAGGCTGACGCGATCATGACGTCGTACTGCGAGCGGCGTGTTCCCCCGCACGTGCGGGACCAAGTGCGCATGCACCATGAGTTCCGCGGCGATTCGGTGACGCTCTTCGAGGATCGACCGCGATGGGACAAACCGGAGGTGTGGATTCATAATCCCATCGCCCAATTCCGATTCGAAAAGGACGGCGGCCGATGGACGCTGTATTGCGCGGATCGAAATTCCAAATGGCATTTGTACGAAATCGCCAAACCATCCAGCGATCTGGAGAGCATGCTTAAGGCGGTTGATGAGGATCCGACCGGCATATTCTTCGGATAAGAGCGGCGAATAATATTGTTCTCGCGGCGGCGCAACGACCGCGGCGAAACATTGTTTTTGATTGTCAACCGCTAACAGAACAATCCAAACGCGGCGGGCGCTGCGAGGTGATCTTTGATGATCACTTCTACAAGGAGCCCTATGAGAAAGGTTGTTTTTGCGATCAATATCACCACTGACGGGTACTGCAGCCACACGGACATGATTGCCGACGAGGAGTTGCACAAGTACTTCACCGGGCTGCTGCGCAATGCGGGCGTCCTCCTCTACGGCCGGATCACGTATCAACTCATGGTCCCCTATTGGCCCGATGTCGCCAGGAACCAGTCTGCGACAGGTGCAACCTATGAGTTCGCCCGCGTGTTCGACGCGCTCGACAAGGTCGTCTTCTCCACGACATTGAAACAGGTTGAGGGAAACAACACGAGACTCGTGCGCGCAAACGTTGCGGAAGAGGTGCTCGCGCTGAAGCAGCAGCCTGGAAAAGACATTAGCGTAGGCAGTTTGAGCATCGCGTCCCAGCTTTCGGAGCGCGGTTTGATCGACGAGTATTATTTCGTGGTTCACCCGGTTGTTGCCGGGAAAGGACCGCGGCTATTCGAAACCGTGAAGCTGGAGGAGAGGGTTATGCTAGACCTTGTTGGGTCCAAGACCTTCGGCTCCGGGGCTGTGGCGCTGCATTACAAGAGGCGAGGCTGAGGAAAAAAGAGTGACCCACGAAGCGCACGAAGGAAGGGTTGGTACTTAAGAGCACAGCAAAAGGCATTGTTCTGACCACCAAGAACACGAAGAAAGGAATCCATTTCTTCTTCGTGTTCTTCGCGGGTAATCTTCTATTTCGAAGCAGCTTTACCCGCGCCCTCGCTTTCCTATTTTCTATTCTCTATTTACTATTCACTGCATTCGTGTTCTTCGTGGGTAGTCTTTTCATCGAGCCCGGATCCCCGTAAAGGAGTGAACATTGGTCCCACCGGTCACCATCGAAACACTAAAGCAGATACTCGCAGCATTCAACCGACATGATCTCGATGCGATCATGGAGTTCTTCGCTGATGACTGCTCCTTTGATCTTCCAAGAGGACCTGAACCCTGGGGACAACGCTTCGTCGGCAAAGATCAGGTGCGCGAGGCTCTTGCGGGTCGCTTCAAGGGCATTCCTGACGTTCACTACGGAGACGACCGTCATTGGGTGGCGGCCAATATGGGAGTGTCGGAATGGACACTCACCGGAACAACAACTTCAGGGGTTCGATTGAACGTGCGGGGTTGTGATCATTGGGAGTTTCGGAATGGCAAAGTCGTTCGAAAGGATTCCTACTGGAAGATCGTCGAGCGATAAAGTGCTATGCCGCGAAACGATATGCGCCATGCGCGGCGGTCACATGATTCATCGCGTGTAATGAGAAGCATTCGAAAAGGCTCAGCTATCACCGGCGGAAACCTCAGCACTCAATTCATAGGAGAGGCTGGATGAACCAGATCATATCAAAGCGTTTTGAGAAGCCGGACGAGACTCTTTCGTTCCCAAACTTCAACGCGCTGATCGTTGTCCTGGATGAAACATTCGTGGCAAAGGTGGTCAATCAACCCGGCTGGCGTTGGTCCAAAGACACAAAGCCCCGTGTTGGAACTCCGAGCTGCCAATTTCATCATCAGGGCATTATACTTTCTGGTCGCATGCATACCATGCTGGATAACGGTACCGAATGCACCATCGGGCCTGGCGATGTGTATGACATTCCACCAGGTCATGATTCTTGGGTTGTTGGAGAGGAGCCGGCGGTGGCGATTGAATTCCGGCATGGCGCGGCCTGGGCACGACCAGCTATTTCTGGTGAACGCGTTCTGACAACACTCCTGCTGACGGATATTGTCAATTCGACCCCGATCGCTGCGCAATTAGGAGATGTCGCGTGGAAGAAATTGCTGGCGCAGCATTTCGACCGCGTTCGACTGGAGTTGGATCGTTTTCGTGGACGCGAGATCACGACAACGGGCGATGGATTCCTGGCAATGTTTGACGGCACTGAGCGAGCGGTTGCGTGCGCAGCTTCCATCGGTCGAATGGCACAGAAAGACGGCATTCACATCCGCGCCGGAGTCCATTCGGGAGAAGTCGAACGCCATGTGGATGATGTTCGTGGAATCGCAGTCCACGTTGTGACACGGGTTGCATCCCTCGCAGGTCCTGGGGAGGTACTGATTTCCGATTCGACGCTTGCGCTCCTTGAAGGTTCTCATCTCACATTTGCTGATGCCGGCGAACATCAGCTCAAGGGACTCCAGGGAACCCGAAGGCTCTACCGGCTCCAGGAACAACATCACTGATGCCGCCGAGAACCGTTGCCGGCAAACCTTGGTTGGAAGCGGCCTCACAATGAATGAGAGAACCGCCCCGCCAAAAGATAAAGCAGGCGGGCAAGCAAGACGCCAAGAAAATGTTCTAGTCTAATTATTTGGTGATGGGCCGACCGCATTCCACCTCACTTACCTTGGCGCCTTGGCGGTAAATCCAATTCTAACGTTGCGGTCACTGCGAGAACATTTTTGAAGTGGGCTCTAAGGGCAAACACAATGGATAATGCGAGAGTATTTTCAACCCCTTTTGCAAGTATCTATCCGTTGTATATTCAAAAAGTGGAGAAAAAGGGACGAACAAAAGCAGAGGTGGATGCCATTATTTTTTGGCTGACAGGGTATACGAAACAATCGTTGCAGCGGCAGATCGACACAAAGAGTGATCTTGAAACCTTTTTCGCCCAAGCGCCACACATCAATCCAAATGTCTCAAAAATTACAGGTGTGATTTGTGGATATCGTGTGGAAGATATCAAAGACAAACTCATGCAGAAGATTCGTTACATGGACAAGTTGGTCGATGAGTTGGCAAAAGGAAGGACAATGGAGAAGATCTTAAGGAAGTGACAACGCAGCAGAACACGACAATGATGAGAAGCCAACTCAAAAACGAAAGGAATTCATATGTTTGCCGTAGAGTCCTCCGTGTTCATCAACCGTCCGGTAGAATACGTATTCGCATTTCTCTCCGACAAGGAAAACCTCCCACAGTGGGGATCCACCACGTTCTCGGTCAAACGGACGAGCGATGGACCAAAGGCCGTTGGCACAACCTATCTGATCGAGGAACACCCGCCAATGCCAACGTTCCAAAAGGTGAAGTTTGAGTACACATGCACGGCCTTTGAGAAGAACAAGAATTTCGCGGGCACGGGCGTCGCCATCACCCGCGCCCCGATCACAGGATTTAACGACTTTTTTCAATGTGAGCCGCGCAACGAGGGAACGTACGTCACGATGCGCGAGAGAAATCTCACCGCAGGGCATTTTTAGAATGTTACAGCCGCTCATGCGGTTGATGATCGGCAAGATCATCCGTGCAGATCTGGCGAAGGCGAAAGAGGTTTTGGAAAGCCGGACTTCACAATGACGTCGGAGCTCATTGCGTGGAAAAGAGTTACCCCACGAAGAACACGAAGGCAGATTGATCGTGAATTTCAACCCGAGCTTGTCGAGGGGTCGAGGGTAGTGAATCGTCAATCGAACCGCGATAGGAGTATTGTCATGACGCATCGTACCGCTGAAACATCCCCACAACTCTTTGCACGAATCGGAGGCGTGCTCTACCTGATCACCATTTTCGTCGGCATCTTCAACGAGGCGTTGGTCAAGGGCAGCATCGTCGTGCCGGGGGATGCGACGGCTACGGCCGCGAACCTCAGGTCGATGGAGTCTCTGTGGCGCTTGGGCATTGCCGGCGAGATGATCGTGATCATGTGCACCGTTGCCCTGACACTTGTCCTCTATGTTTTGCTCAGACCGGTCAGCAGGGATCTCGCATTGCTGGCGACATTTTTCAGTCTGATAGCGACCGCGGTGAACGCTGCCTACTCGTTACAGCTCGTCGAGGCATTGTTTCCGCTGGGAAATGCCGGGTATCTCAAGGCATTCACGCCGGAACAACTCAACGCCATGGCGAGCCTGTCGCTCAAATCGCATGTCTTCGGTTTTGGCATCGGCCTCCTCCTCTTCGGTCCATTTTTCCTGGTCAGCGGGTACCTGATCTTCAGATCGACCTATTTTCCAAGGGTTATCGGTATTCTGTATCAGATCGGCGGCGTCGCCTATCTGGCGAATGGCTTCGTGCTCGTTCTCGCTCCAAGCTTCGCAAACCAGATATTCGCCGCCATCGTAGTTCCGGCTTTCGTTGGGGAGGTATCATTCTGCCTTTGGCTTCTTTTCAAAGGCGTCAACGTTCCGAAGTGGGAAGCGAAAGCAGCGACCTCGGCGTAACTTAGTGAAATGAATGAGATGGACCCGGCGTCGCGAGCGCGAGGGATCGATGAGATGAAGCGCGTCCTTAAGGAAGATGGTTACATCCTCCTGATCGATTTCCATCCCGGCCCATATCATTTTTTCAAAGGATGGCTCACAAAGCTCGTGATCTTCCTTTCCGAGATAGCGGCGGGTCGGAGGCACTTCCGGAACTACCGCCATATCATGTCGATCCGAGGGTTGTCTAATCTCATAGCGACACACACGCTTTTTGTTGAACAGGAGAAGGTCGTGGAAGGACGCAGAGGTCGCAAAGAGCGGCAAGATGATTGGGATTTTGTGCTTGTGATTTGGTGCTTATCTACATAATTCCCTGCGTCTCTGCGGTAATCTCATTAAATAGCTGAAGGACAGCGTCCGGCTTCTCTTCTGGAGCGGACAGTCGTTCCGCGAGCCAGGCCTGCAGCCCGAAGGGAGCTTCAAGGCGGCCGAGGACTACAAGAACATCGTGAAACGAGAAGGAAAGCTGATACGGCTGGTGTGAGCACCCAATGTGAAAGACAAGCACCAATCCGCAATCCACTAATTCCGTCCCGAATTCACATTTCTACAGGTTTGCACAATACCTTACGTGACGGAATTGCGACGGGAGGTCGTGAATGAACTGAGCGGTTGCGATCTAAGCTACTTCTTTTCGAGGACCTATTTCTTTCACCTTCCGATCTCGCGCACCATTTCCCCGCCTACAATATAATTCAAAGAAGGCGGGGTCCTCGTCCCGCCAACAGACTTGCTTTGCAAGTCTGGGCGGGACGGGACTTTCTGCCGCTTTTCCCGCAACCAATTACCCTGGAGAGAGCTTCATTTGGAGACATTCACAGAGCAGCCCCCCTGGACCCTTAGACCTTTGCCTCCGGATAAAGCCGGAGGCAAGTTAAACTAAAACCCTTCGGGTTTGAAGGGCTTGGCAAAGAT
>Ga0155285_1123_pt3 | contig 10880 bp, 6 predicted proteins | sample RifCSPhighO2_02_FD_106253 | JGI IMG/M metagenome (GOLD analysis project Ga0155285, IMG submission 106253) | Ignavibacteria bacterium RIFCSPHIGHO2_02_FULL_56_12
AGAACACGAATGTTGGTCATGGTTGGGTGGAAGGAGGGAAGTTGTTCCCGGTCCACACCGAACATTATCTTGCATCCTGCTGGGGATCGGCACTGGCGGAAGCCGCCTATGCGGCCGGTCTGTGCGGGCACACGCAATTGGCCAGGCGGTGGCAAACGGCATCGGAGAATGTCCGGGACAAGATCGCGAAAGAATTCTGGGACCCGCAAAACAACCGTTTCGCATTTGCGAAGTTGAAGGATGGGTCCTACAACAAGGAACATACGATCTTGCCGGCGGTCGGCATGTATCTGGGTGTCGGTTCGCGAGCGCAGGCGGTCCCCTCACTCGTCTCGTATGCATCTTCCGATTTCACAGCGGACTGGGGTGTGCGGATCGTCGGGCGAAGCAATGCGATGTTCAATCCGACCGGATATCATTATGGCAGCGTCTGGCCGCTCTTCACCGGCTGGGTAGCGCTGGCGGAATTCCGGCACGGTCACCCATTGCAGGGTTTCTTGCATGCAGCGGGCACTGCGTCAGCGGCCCACCATCATGCCGCCGGATATGTTGAAGAAGTCTACCACGGCGATCTCTTTCAACCCGCCGGCGTTTGTCCGCATCAAGCCTGGTCAGAATCGATGGTAGTACAGCCCCTTTTCGAAGGCATGCTGGGAATCGACGCAGACGGCATTCGCAATCGTCTGACTGTACGCCCATGGATCCCTCCGCAGTGGCAGGACGTACGCGCCGAGCGGCTCCGCGTAGGCAAGAATCTGGTATCGTTCATCGTGCAGCGAGAGGCCATGAAGACCGTCGTTGAATTTGTGTTGGAAGGAAGAACGACCGTAGATGTGACATTTGGGCTGCGTTTTCCACTGGGAACGTATGTAGAGGAGATCGTATCGGGAAGAAAAAGAATCGCGGTCGAGCGCACACTCAACGCATATGAAGAAGCGCCGGAAGTGCAATTCCGTCTTGCGTCAAAGCACACCGTTGTAGTGCATCATCGCGGAGGATTGGGGCTTGTTCCGCCTTTGCCCGAACTTGTTCCGGGGAAACCGTCTTCGGGTGTGCGTGTGTTGGCAGAACGGTTGACAGGACCGCAGTATGTTGTCGACCTCGAAGGGCCGGGCGGATCGGAGCACAGGATCGAGATCATTCATCCGGGTGCAAGAGAGGTCAAGAGCAGCGAAGTTGAAATTGTGGAAAAAGGAGAGGGAAAATCGGCAGCGGTTATTCGGTTTCCTAAGGGGGAAGGATACACTGCAAAAACTGTCAGATTCAATGTCTAGCCTATTTGAGATTTTCCATGCAATTCAAACCCGAAGGGTTTTAGTTTAACTTGCCCTTGGTTTTATCCAAGGGCAAGGATATCTCCAATCTTCTGATTACCACAAGAGTATTTGTTAGCTCACTCATCACAAGGAGTGGGAGATGGCCACCGGCAATGTTGTGCGGATCTTTCTTCATTTCAATTGGACAACGAAGTACCGCGAACCGCTTATTACCTCTGAAATGGAGAAGATCATTAGAGATGTAGCATTTGAGCAAGCTGCACATTTGGGCTGTTATGTAATTGCAGTCGATGGTACGGAAGATCATAGGCACTTGCTTATTGCCAGTCCTGCGACTGTAACAGCTTCGGATATCATGAAGCGAGTAAAAGGTGGATCGTCGCACATGATTAATGAATTGGGATTTCAAGACACAACTGGCAGGGCATTTCGATGGCAGAACAAGTATGCAGTATTTTCGGTCAGTGACTGGGCCGTGAATCGTGTAAAAAAATACATTGAGAGACAGAAGAAACACCACAAGAGCAACACATTGATCGCCAATTTGGAAGTTCAAGAAGAAGATTTGGAACTTGAAGATCTGGAAGGAGAGGCTGGAAAAGAAACTGAGAGCCCTGCTGTTGACTAAAGGCAACAGCAGGAATAGAAAAAGTCCCTGCGGGACTTTGCTGGCACATTCCAACCCGATTTGCTAACACATGCCAACCCGAAGGGTTTTATTTTATCTTGCCCTTGGTTTTATCCAAGGGCAAGGCTCTAAAAGAGAAATTAGTGCCCTTCTGTTCACTAGCCAGGAGAAAAGTCGATGCGCCATTTCTTGATCTTCTTCGCGCTCATCACCACCGCGCTTTCACAGCGATCCACCTATCAACCCCCGGTGTTTCCAGACTCTGACCGGGCATCAAGGGTCGCGGCAACCAAACCGTTGGTCGAGGCGATAATCCGCGACCACATGGAGAAGCAGCACATGCCAGGACTTGCGTACGGTGTGCTCCTGGACGGCAAGCTTATCTACTCGGGGGGAATCGGATACGCAAACCTTGAGAAGAAATACCCGGCAGATGCGTCCTCGGTGTTTCGCATTGCATCGATGAGCAAGAGCTTTACCGCACTCGCAATTCTTCAGCTCCGCGATGCGGGAAAACTGGACCTGGACGATCCGGCGTCGAAATACATTCCGGAAATGAAGAACATGAAATATCTTTCGGCTGATGCACCCGAGATCACCATCCGGCATTTATTGACGCACGGTGGGGGATTTCCTGAGGATAATCCGTGGGGAGACCGCCAGCTCGGGGACACCGACGCCGAGCTTCGAAAGCTGATGGCGGATGGTCCCTCCTTCTCGAACGTTCCAGGTGTGGCGTATGAATACAGCAACGTTGGGTTCGCGCTTCTAGGGCAGATCGTTCAGACCGTCTCCGGCATGAATTTCGAGGAATACACACAGAAGAATATCTTCACCCCGCTAGGCATGAACAGCACGGTATGGGAATTCGAGAAAGCCCCGGAGAAAAAGCTTGCGCTCGGGTACAACTGGGCGCACGAAGCGCATGAGATCGTTCCGCTCGTACACCACGGCTCGTACGGTGCGATGGGGGGATTAATCACCTCGATCGAAGATCTCGCCCGGTATGTTGCGATGCATCTTGCCGCCTGGCCACCCCGAAGCGATGAAGAGACGGGTCCACTGAAACGCAGCTCATTGCGTGAAATGCACCACCCGTGGCGGTACGACGGCATGAACGTGCGCTTCACATACCCGAGCGGCCGCGAATGCGCGCGGGCATCGGCTTACTGCTATGGTCTCGGCTGGAGCCAGGATTGCCAGGGGAGAGTCACCGTGGGGCACAGCGGCGGCCTTCCGGGGTTCGGCAGCAACTGGACAATGATGCCGCAGTATGGACTTGCCATCATGTCGTTCAGCAATAGAACGTATGGCGGCACAAGTGGACTCAATGTAGGCGTACTCGACACAATCCTCGCGATCACGAGACTTCGGCCAATGGCGCTCCCCCCTTCCAACATCCTGAAACAGCGTCAGGCAGAACTCGCGAGGTTGTTACCAGAACTAAAGGGTGCTGAATCGTCCGGTCTGTTTGCGGAGAATTTTTTTATGGACAATCCGATCGCAGATTTTCGCGAATGGACGAAACTTCCGTTCGAAAAAGCGGGGAAGATCCTCGGCATGAAAGAGATCGTGCCGGAGAATCAACTGCGAGGGACGTTCATTTTGGAAGGTGAGAAGATGAACATCGCCATCTTCTTTACGCTTACGCCGGAGCCGAATCCGCTGATTCAAATGGTGAGGTTGAGGAACGTGGAAAAGAAGTGACCCGGATCATCACGAACGTACCGGGCGATATCTATGTTTACGAGAACGACTATCTGATGTCGCAGGCCTATAACATGGGATATTCTCGCATTCCGTTTCTTGTGCTGTTGATCTTCTTGTGCGTCGCACTTGCACCAACCAATGCGGCTGTTCAATCCGCAGGCTCAAGCGATTCGACGACCCGCATCGTTTTTGTCAACAGTATGACCGGCCGATCAGTCGGGGGTGCATTCATCAGTCTTCGCGAGGAAAGCGGAGGGAAACCCGGCTTGAGCCGTCGGCTTGCAGCCGGCGAGCGATTGGACCTGCGGCACGGCGTTTACGACGTGCAGATTCAGGCTCCCGGGTATGCCGCCGCTTCGGCCCGCGTGACCGCGGGACCATCAGTGCGTACCATTGAGATCAATCTTGACCCGATTGAACCTCCGCGCCAATTGAGCCCCGAATATGTTCGCTCCTTGCACCGGAGAAATGCGACAGTGGTCGTGGGTTGTGTTGTTGACGAAGAAACCCGGCTTCCGTTGGCAGGCGTGCGCATACTGTCGGTTCGGGACGGACGAAGCGTGAGGACGGACCGGGATGGATTCTTTGCAGTTCATGTCAACGTGTCCGGAGACAGCTCGTTCCTTCGTCAGCCGGCCGCGATCCTGTTTGAGAGGGACGGATACCAGGCCCAACTGCGCAATTACCTTGAAATCTGGCCGAACGGTGATCTTAACTACAGGATCCGACTTGGCGCCGGAACCGGCGTCGACGTCATCGATGAACGAATGAACCGGCGCAGGGACGGAGAACTGGAAAAGACGTCACCGGACACATGCACCACCTGCGGCAGCTCAGGGGCCGACTCCCCTGCTTCCGCCCTCCCGGACATGATCTCTTATCCGTCGTCACCAAATAGGACAACGGCGGTAACGACTGTTATTCCTTCCATGATCCGAGTCGGGCGAAATTGTACGGGCACGTCGTGCACTACGGTGGAGTACTATTCAGTTGAGACGTACTGTAAACATGTCGTCGCTGCGGAGGTCTATGCGTGCTGGGGTAGTCTTACTGGTGGAATGAATTCTCTCCAGGCTTTTTCAGTCCCTGTCCGCTCGTATGGACTCTGGTACGTGTATCATCCCATTTCCATCTATTATGACATTTGCACCACGACTTCTTGCCAGGCGTTTAACGACGTCACATCGACAAATTCCGACGCTGCTGTGAATGCCACCGCGGGTTATCTACTTGTGGACGGCAACGGGGCTGCTGTCAGGTCCGAATACTCGGCGGAGAACAACAATGCCGGATGTGGGGATGGTTACGCAGGAACAGGTACATCTTCGCCCTGCATTGCAGACCCCGTATGTGCCGGGAAGGCTACGTACGGTCACGGCAGGGGGATGTGCCAATGGGGATCGATACGATGGGCGACAGGAACCGTCGTGGCAAAAGCATCCGACGGGGGCGCGGGTGCATGTGTTCTGGGACCTTCACACGGCTACGGAACAAAGGACTGGCTGCAAATCGTCGCGCATTATTATCCGAACTATCAAATGGCTCAGGCTATCATGGTATCTCTCTACTGGGCTCAATTCTCTCCTGCAACAGCCGGTCCGGGAAATTCGATCTATGTCGTGGATTCTGTCCTGAGCTCCGGCGCCACCAGTTTGCTGCTCGGCGCAGCCATCGCTCCAACCGGAACAACGAGTTGGGCATGGGATCCGATGAACGACGTGAGCATCAGCCTGACTTCTGGAAAGCAGATCATGGCTCGCCAGTACAAGGTTCCTTCTTCGACGGGCGGGGGTTCATACGACCTTCAGGTTGTACTGTGGTACGACGATAACGGAAATTATCAGATCGACCCGCAGGGACCGACGGGCGACGTGTTGATCAGCTCGCTCATCGTGCCGCAGGCCCTGACGGTATCGGGTCCAGCCGGCGTAGACCAGACCGACCCATCGGTCCCGCGAGATGCGTATCTGGCGCAGAATTTTCCGAATCCGTTCAATCCAGAAACCTCCATTGAATATCATGTTGCGAGATCGGGTCATGTGAAGCTGACAGTTCACACGCTGCTTGGCGACGTGGCGGCCGTTCTCGTGAACGAACATGAAACTGCTGGGATGTACAAGGTCGTTTGGAACGCAGCTTCTCTCACGAGCGGAGTGTACTTTGTCCGGATGGAAGCTGCTACGAATGATGGACGTCCGTTCACCGCGACTCGAAAGGTAGTGCTGATGAAATAGCCGGATAATCCGTCGATCACCAACGCAAAAGGCGCCCTCTCGAGCGCCCTTGTGTGTGATTGTAGCCTTTTCGCAGCAATGCGTTTTCTTTGCCCCTACATCCTCCATCCTACCACCATCCTACGCCCAACTTCCCACCTCTTACTTCTTCTCAACCTCCAGCAATTTCTTTATCTCCATCCTCGAGTCCTCCAAATGCGCTCGTGTTTCCCGGTTCGCAGCCTTCGGAATTGCCCTCGCGATCGCACCATCAAGGTCTTTCAACTCTAATCGCAAGAGCGCCCGTGCCTCGCCCGGCAACGGCGTGGGAGGCGGGAAGGAGAATCCCGGGGGCAATCCAACCGGAGGACTGAACGGTGGCGGATTCAGCTTCGCCCCGATCATTTCGATATGCATGCGCTGCAATCCGCGACGATACACGTCCGGCGACACGCGCGCTGCAGTGAGCTCCGTCCAAACCGCATCACGAAGGTCCGACAACATTTCCGAAAGCATATACGGCTGCGGCCGTACTTCCACTGCCGCCGTGTTTACCAGCCTTGCCATTCTGTCGGTGTTTAACAGAATGTTCAGCAACGCGCGATGTCCGGCGGCCACACGGTCGACCGACCCGTTCGGCTCAATGAGTGCGAGGATCTCGGGTTTGAGGAATTCCACAGGCGTCTTGAATCCCTCCTTTTTCAAGTACGCTATCGCTTCCTTCTGCTTTGCGCGGGCGACAGGCGTGTGCACGCGTCCCGATTGACCTGCTACGCGGTCCGACCGTATAACGCCTCCGACATACGAGGCAACGTGTCCCAATTCGCGGTTCCTTTGGCCGAACACCTGGTCGTACATTTCCTTCAACGTGCTGTAATCTTTCCCCTCACTTGTCGTTGCGGAGAGGAGCATGTTGGTGACTTCGACGAGGTTCTTCATGCCATACGTCGTCGACTTGATCGCATCGTTGCCGAGGTCCTCGGTCTGCACCGTCGGGTCGTTCGGGTCTCCCACGCCAAACCTCAGGTACGGTTCGGTCTCCTGCCGGGCGGCAATCCGATCGAGTTCCGCCTTTTCCTCATCCGGGGTTCGGGCGCCGAAGATCGGGCGGTATCCCCATTCGGTGGCGAACTTATCGTACGGCCCGATCATCGGAAGAAGATGCGCGCCGTCCCCGGGCTGTGCGACGTAATTGAACCGGCCGTAATCCATGATCGACGCTTCGTCGCCGTTCCGCTCAGTGAACGCTGTGCTCCTCAGACTGTCGACCGGAAACGAGGAACTCGCTTTGTGATTGTGTGGGAAACCGAGCGTGTGTCCCACTTCATGCGCGGCGACATACCGCAGTAATTCACCCATGAGGTCGTCCGGCAGCGGCAGCTTCTTTGCGCGGGGATCGATGTTGCCCACCTGCACGAAATACCAGTTCCGGCACAGGTTCATGACGTTGTGGAAGAACCCGATGTCGGAATCGAGGATCTCACCTGTCCGCGGGTCGGCGATGTGTGGACCATACGCGTTTTGAATCTCCGACGGCAACCATCGAATCGTTGAATAGCGCGCATCCTCCGAGCTCCAGTCGGGGTCTTCTTTTTCCGACGGGGCGTACTTGCCCACGATGGCGTTCTTAAATCCTGCCTTCTCGAACGCAACCTGCCAGTCTTCCACGCCTTGTTTCAAGTACGGTTTCCACTTGTCCGGCACTCCCCGGTCGATGTAATACACGATCGGCTTCACGGGCTCGCTCAGACCTCCCTGCTTGATCGCATCGGGGTCCTTTGGCTCGAGCCGCCAACGGGCAATATACTTCCTCTGTTCCGCTCTTTGCGCATCGTACCCATAATCGTACTGCGCAATACCGAAGAATCCGACGCGGCTGTCATCCAGTCGAGGCATCATGGGCATTTCGGGCAGCCGCACCATTGAATGATGGAACGTCATCGTCACCGTCGAAAGAGAAGCATCCTGAGGTACTTGTCCCGCATCATAGGTGACCGTGGCTTCCGTCTCGATGTTCTCCGGATACGACCTGCTGAACTCAATGAAGGACCGCTTCGGGTCAAGGCGCCGGACTTTCAGATTGTCCCGTTGGAATCTGCTGAGCCCCAACTCGGCGACATCGCTCGTGAAAAGTTCCGTGACGTCGACAACGGCCGACGAAGAATCCTTGCTGAACGACTGGATCTCGAACGCCATGAGGATCGGCTGATTCATCGCCTTCGCCACCGAATAGTACACGGGGAGGGTATCGCTGGCAACGGCAAAGTACGAACGGGCCCGAAGAAGTACCCGGTCGCCCACCCGAATCCACGTCACGACCCTGCGCGCGATCCCATCGCCGCCGTAGCCAAGGCCCGGCTGTGTCCGCGCCTGCGTTGTGACAAGGAGCAGTTCTTTCCCGAATTCCTTGAACGGCACTTCGAAGTAGAGCTTTTCCTTGATGCGATGGACGATGAACATCCCGGAATCGCTTTTCGCCTCCTTCGTGATCAGTTCGGCATACGGCTTGAATGCCGGTTTGGGCGGAGTCTGACCTGAAGGTGGCGTGCCCTGGGATAACAACAGCGGAACAGCGGAGATCATGAGAAGAAACGCGGTCGTAACGCGGCGCATGGAAAAGTCTCCTGAAATTGTTCTGGTTAGCGGCGTTCACTGTACGGGGAAAGAGCGGAAGATGCAATTCACCTTTTTTTGGAAGGGCTTCGTATATTGCGCCCCTATGGACACTACGGCATTGGAAAACATCCGCTCGGAGTTTCCCCACATACGGGAAGGGCTCATCTATCTGAATCACGCCGCAACAAGCCCGTTATCAGCGCGCGTACTTCGCGCCATGCAACGGCATCTCGACCGCCGCAGCATCGGACCGATTGATTCCTACGAAGATGACATGAAGACGGTCAATGCGCTTCGGAGCACCGTCCAGCGGTTGATCAATGCCCCGTCACCCGACCGGATCGCTTTCTCCATGAATACATCCGATGCTCTCAATATCATGGCATCCGGATTGTCATGGAAGTCGGGCGATCGGATCTTGTTGAATGATATGGAGTTTCCTGCGAACGTCTACCCGTATCTGAACCTCAGGAGGTTCGGCGTCGAAGTCGATACCATTGCATGCAATGATGGACAACTGACTCCGGAGAGAATAGAACAAGCGATGACTCCCCGAACGCGTGTTGTCGCCGTCAGCGCAGTGCAATTTCTTTCGGGATTTCGCGCGGACCTCGAAGCCATCGGATCGTTGTGCCGGTCGAAAGGGGCGTTGCTGATCGTCGACGGTATCCAGGCCGTTGGCGCCGCGCGCATCGATGTGCAGAAGATGAACATTGACGGGCTTGCCTGCGGCGCACAAAAATGGCTGATGTCGCCTCACGGTACCGGCTTCGTATTTGTCACCGAGCGCCTGCAACACATGATCCAACAGCAGTATCTCGGCTGGCTCTCGCTCGATGTGCCGTGGAATTTTCGGGACTACGGACAACCGCTTGCCCCCTCTGCCCGACGGTACGAAGGTGGAACTTTGAACTTTCCTGGATTGATGGGAATGAACGGAGCGTTGGAGTTTATGGAAGAGATTGGATGGGAAACGATCGAAAAGCGGGTGGCCGCACTTGTCGACTCACTGATCGCGAGCTTAGAGCGCATTGATGGCTGCACCATCGAGTCGCCCCGCGACCGCCGACATCGCGCCGGCATTGTCACAATTCGCTGCGCGCCTGCCGACAAAGCCAAGCATGTTTTCGCCCGGCTGATGGCATCACACGTGGTAATCTCTCTGAGGGAAGGACTACTCCGAATTTCTCCCCATTTCTACAATTCGGAGAACGAGGTGGATACGTTTGTAGGGAAATTAAGGGATGAAATGAAACGGGGTTAATGTGATGGAGGAAGTATGAAGCGCCGAGAATTTGTCCGTCATGCCGCCGCCGCCGCCGGCGCGCTGACGATACGTCCCATCTCCGAAATTCTCTCACAAGTTTCCAGGAAAAACGCTTCCGATCGGGTCACATTGGGAAAGACCGGCATTGTTGCATCCCGACTGGCAATGGGAACCGGAACGCACGGCATCGGCAGGCGTTCGAACCAGACCGAGAAGCTAGGCATCAAAGGCGTCGCACTGCTCCTGAGCGAAGCGTATGAAGAAGGGGTCAATTTCTGGGATTCGGCCGACCAGTACGGAACGCATCCTCACCTGAAGGAAGCGTTGAAGACTGTCCCGCGTGACAAGGTCGTGATCCTGACGAAAACGCATGCTTCTACGGCTGAAGAGATGAAAGCCGACCTCGATCGATTCCGAAAAGAACTCGGCACCGACTATCTGGATATCGTTCTGCTGCACCTGATGACGGAGGCGGATTGGCCGCGTCGGAGGGAAGGAGCGATGGAGGCGCTGGAACGAGCGCGTGAAGCGGGGATCGTGCGCGCGCACGGTGTCTCGTGCCACACGTTTCACGCGCTGAAGGCTGCCGCACGATCGGACTGGGTTCAGGTCGATCTTGCACGCATCAATCCGGAGGGCGTGTCCATGGATGCGGATGTGGCTGATGTGACGAAGGTATTGACAGACATGCACAAGGCAGGAAAAGGGGTCATCGGCATGAAGATCTTTGGCGCCGGAAGACTTCGCAATCGCGTCGACGAGTGTCTTCAGTTTGTTCTTGGGCTTGACTGCGTCGATGCATTCACGATCGGGCAGGAACACACGAGGGAAACTCAGGATCTGCTGATGAGAATACCGGAAGCCAGCGTTCGGAGTTGACGCAGCTCAGGCATACATGTCCGGACGACGGTCCTTCAACAGATCGTTCCGGGCATTGATAGATTTCTTTTCCGCTTCGTCCAGGTCGACATCCACGACGCCGACCGACGCTGTGTCTGTCGACGCACGATACAGCACTTCCCCTTTCGTCGACGTGATCTGACTGAGGCCGATATACGTCAGCGGACGTTCGCCGCGATCTTCGGTGCCGATCCGATTTGCTGTCGCGGCAAAGACTCGGTTTTCCAAACATCGGGTACGGATCCCCTCTGGACAATTGGGCAATACGA
>Ga0155285_1030_pt3 | contig 10821 bp, 10 predicted proteins | sample RifCSPhighO2_02_FD_106253 | JGI IMG/M metagenome (GOLD analysis project Ga0155285, IMG submission 106253) | Ignavibacteria bacterium RIFCSPHIGHO2_02_FULL_56_12
CGTTGTTCTGAAAAGCGAACGACGCGACAAGGTCATCCTGGTCCTTGCGGACACGGATGAAGGCATTACGATCGACCAGTGCGCGGAGCTCAGTCGCGGCATTGGCGAAGCCCTGGAAGGGGCCCGCGTTCCCGAAGGTCCGTACCGGCTTGAGGTATCCTCGCCCGGCATTGACCGCCCGCTTCGTCTCCTGCGTCAATACCGCAAGAATATCGGCCGTCATTACCGTCTGCGCTACCGGTCGGGGGAACAGGAGCATGAACTACAGGGGACGCTCGCAGGCGTGGAAGGGTCGCGCGTGACAATTACGCAGGAACACAGCGAAGCAGTCACGGTCGCCTATGAAGACATACTTGAATGCAAGGAAATTCTGCCGTGGTAATTGCGCATGACAGCAGTATTTGGAGGAGTCAATGAATCACGAGATCGTTGAATCGTTCGCGTCGATGGCCCGCGAAAAAGGGATCGACCGGGACATTCTGATCGGCATTATCGAAGATATCTTCGGCATGATGGTCAAGAAGAAGTACGGCCTCACCGCGAAGTACGATATCGTCGTCAACATGGACAAAGGGGACATCGAGATCTACCTGGAAAAGGACGTCGTCGATGAGGTGACCGACCCGATCACGCAGATCTCCGTAAAAGACGCCAAGTCCCGCTCCGGCGAGACCATGAGTGCGGGCGAAGAATACGTCGAGATCGTTCCGATGGTTGAATTCGGCCGCCGGCTGGTCATCAGCGCCAAGCAAAACCTGAACCAGCGCATCAAGGAGATCGAGCGGGAGACGATCTACAACGAATACTCGACCGCCGTCGGCGAGATTGTTGTCGGAGAGATCTACCAGATCCGCAAGGGACGCGGGGAGATCCTCGTTATGCACAACAAGAACGAGCTCATCCTGCCCCGCAGCGAGCAGATCTATAAGGAACGGTACAAGAAAGGGGACACCATCCGCGCCGTGGTCAAAGAGGTCCGCAAGGGCTCCGGCAACCCGACCGTGATCATATCACGTACCGACCCGCAATTCCTGATGCGATTGTTCGAGATCGAGATCCCCGAGATCTATGACGGCATCATCGAGATCAAGCGGATCGCACGCGAACCGGGTGACCGTGCGAAGGTCGCAGTGCAATCGCACGACGAACGGATTGATGCCGTCGGCGCGTGCGTCGGAAAAAGGCGTTCGAATCCATGCGATCGTGCGCGAGCTGAACAACGAAAATATCGACGTCATCAATTTCTCCGACGATATCTCCGTCTTCATTCAGCGGGCCATGGCGCCCGCAAAAGTGAAGGAGATCAACGTTGAAGCGGAAGCAAAGAAGGCTGCCGTGCTCTTCGCCCAGGACCAGGTGTCGCTTGCCATCGGCCGGGGGGGACAAAATGTGCGCCTTGCATCGAAGCTCACCGGGTTCGACATTCAAGTCCTGAAGGAGGGCGGAGAGGAAGAAGAGTACGACATGGACCTGTCCGAATTCCGCGAGGAGCTCGGCGACGTTCTCTTCCACAAGTTCTTCGACGAGGGGTACGAATCGGTCCGCGACGTCATCGAGACTTCAAAGGAAGAACTTGTCGCCACGCTTGGCGTGGAAACGCAGAAAATCGAAGAGATCCTCGAAATGTTAAAGAAGGGATTGGAAGAAGCGGAAGTCGAGAATGAGGAGGAGAATTCAGGGGTCCCTTCGGCGACGACCGCTGCACCAGCCCGTTTGGTGGAGTCGGCTGCGACAGCTGTCACTGTCGAAGCATCTCCGGCGGAACCGTCTGCTGAAACACCAGAATCATCTCCGGAAGTTCCTGCTGCGCCCCAACCGGAAGTTTCCGGTCAGGACGCATCCACCGACGATGAAGGACAAAAGGAACGCGAATAAACGATCGACCACCACGGCCGGCTGACAAAAACACACGCAATGGCTGAAAAGAAGGTCAAGATCTACAATCTGGCCAAAGAGCTCAACCTGGCCAGCGAGACCATCCTGGAATTCCTTCATAAGAAGGGATTCGATGCGAAGAACCATATGAGTGTCGCCACCGACGACATGATTCATGCGGTCATGGCGCATTTCAAAAAGGAGCGGGACGTCGCAGAACGGCATCAGCGCAAGGTTCAGGAATTCCGCACGTCGCGCAAAAAAGAGCCGTCCGACAAATCCGAGAAAAAGGCGGCAAAGGACGAGGCGCCGGCAAAACCCGAAGAAGCGGCGACAGAGCTTCCCGCGGAGGCAGAAGTCACGGTCGCTGAACCTGTCGTCGAAGTCCCGACGGAAAGCCTTCCTGAAACTGCGACAGAAGAACACGTTGCGCCAGCGGAAGTACCCGCGGAAATCGCGGCCGCTGCAACCTTACCGACCGAAGAACCCGTTCCGCCCTCAGCAACAGCGCCCGCCTCCCCAGACCTCAATCGAGTCCGGTCACCACTCGAAACGTTGCAGGCCCGTTCCGGCAGAGGATTGACGATCAAGGGCAAGATGGACCTTGTCAAACCGAAACCGGCCGCCCCGGTTGAATCCGAAGAAGACAAGAAAAAGAAGAAGAAAAAGAAGAAGGTTCGTGCAGAGGTTGTCAAAGCGAAGCCGACCGCGCTCGCCGACGAAGAGGAGGGAGCCAAGGGAAAGAAGCGGAAGAAAGGTCGACGCGCAGAGGTCAGCGAGATCGCCGTGGACAAGGCCATTCGCGAGACCCTCTCGGAGATGACCGACGATACCGCAACGTCGCGCGCGGCCATCAAGAAGCGAAAGAAGGAGAAACGGGAAGAAGAAGAGCGACAGATCCTGGAACAGATCGAACGGGACAAGTCCCAGCTTCGGATGACGGAATTTGTCACCGTGGGCGAGCTTGCAAATATGATGCGAGTGACCGTGGCAGAGGTTATCCAGAAAGTCATGTCACTCGGCATCATGGTGTCAATCAACCAGCGTTTGGACAAGGATACGATCACGCTCGTCGCAGATGAGTTCGGGTTCCACATCGATTTCCAGCATGAATTCGCTTCCGACGAATTGCGCGATGAAGCCGATGAACCGGAGGACCTGAAGCCGCGCGCCCCTGTTGTGACCATTATGGGGCACGTCGATCACGGCAAAACGTCGTTGCTCGACTACATTCGACGCGCGAACGTTGTGGCCGGAGAATCGGGAGGCATCACTCAGCACATTGGAGCATACGAAGTCTCGCTTCCGAACGGAAAGCAGATCACCTTCCTCGATACGCCGGGTCACGAGGCCTTCACGGCCATGCGCGCCCGCGGCGCACAGGTCACCGATATCGTCGTCCTCGTCGTTGCCGCGGACGACAGCGTGATGCCACAGACGATCGAAGCCATCAGCCATGCGCAAGCTGCGAATGTGCCGATGATCGTTGCCATCAACAAGATCGATAAGCCGGACGCGAACCCCGACCGCATCAAACAACAACTGGCCGACCGTGGTTTGCTAGTTGAAGATTACGGTGGTAAGCACCAAGTGGTTGCTCTCTCGGCCCGTTCTGGAAAGAACGTTGAGTTGCTGCTTGAGAAGATCCTCCTTGAGGCTGAAGTGCTCGAGCTGAAGGCCAACCCTGACCGATTGGGACGTGGCGCCGTGGTCGAAGCGGAGTTGGACAAGGGAAAAGGGATCACGGCGACCGTACTGGTGCAAAAGGGTACGCTCAATGTCGGCGATGCGTTTGTCTGCGGTATTTGGAGCGGACGCATTCGCGCCATGTTTGACGAACGTGGCGGGAGAGTCGAACATGCCAAGCCGTCGCAGCCGGTCCAGCTCATCGGATTCGAAGGAATTCCTCAGGCCGGTGATCCTCTCATCGTCATGAACGACGAGCGGGAAGCGCGCGAGATCAGCAATCGTCGCCAGCAGCTCAAGCGGGAACAGGATTTTCGTCAAAACCGGCGCGTCACGCTGGACGATATCTCGCAGCAGATTAAGACAGGACAGGTCCGCGATCTTCCCATCATCGTCAAGGCGGACGTGGACGGTTCGGCGGAAGCCCTGTCCGACTCCCTCATGAAGCTGTCAACCGGTGAAGTAAACGTGCAGGTCATCCATAAGGCCGTGGGTGGCATTTCCGAATCCGACGTGTTATTGGCCGTTGCCTCTCAGGCGATCATTATCGGCTTCCATGTGAGGCCGAATCTCAAAGCCCGACAGCTTGCGGAGCAGGAAGACATCGACATCCGCCTGTACAGCATCATTTACGATGCCATCAATGACGTGAAAAACGCTCTCGAGGGCATGCTGGCGCCAACCGTCAGCGAAGAGGTGACGTCGACCGTCGAAGTCCGGGACATTTTCAAGATCTCCAAGGTCGGAACTATCGCAGGATGCTTCGTCCGGGAGGGGAAGATCAACCGCAACAGCCGTGTTCGGCTTGTCCGCGATGCCATACAGATCTTCGACGGAACGCTCGCGTCCCTGAAGCGATTCAAAGATGATGTGCGAGAAGTCGAGCAAGGCTTTGAGTGCGGCATCAGCCTCGAGAACTTCAACGACGTCAAGGTCGGTGATGTGATCGAGTCATACCGTACCGTAGAAACGAAACGGAAATTGGATTAACGGGTGTGCCGTGTCACTTCGATCGGAACGCGTTGCCTCCGTTATCAAGGAGGAGGTCGGGCAATTGTTTCAACGCCGCTTCAGCATGGAAGAATTCGGGTTCATGACCGTCACCGAAGTGCGGATGACACCGGACCTTCGGCAGGCGCGCATCTTTGTGAGCGTATTTGGCGATGACGCACGCAAGAAAAAGTCGTTGACCCTGCTCGAAGAACAGAAACAGGTCGTTCGTTCCACGATCGGCCGCGCCGTCCGTCTGAGGTTCACGCCCGAGATCATGTTCGTCCTGGACGATACCATGGACCGCGCCATGAACCTGGAGGCGATCTTCAAGAAGATCCACGACGAAGAGCGCTCCCGATCAGAGGACGATGATTCAACGTCATGACGCAGAGCTGGGATTTTAACGTGCTTGGAGAAGTGCTGCAGGTTGACAAGCCTCAGGCCTGGACGTCGTTCGATGTGGTTCGCAAGGTCCGCAATCTGTTCCACATCCGGAAGATCGGCCATGCCGGTACGCTTGACCCTCTTGCAACGGGGCTGCTCGTGCTCTGCACGGGCCCCAAGACAAAGCTGATTACGACGTATGTCGGATACGACAAAGAGTATATCGGGACGTTTCGACTGGGCATACGAACCGCATCGTTTGACATGGAGACTCCCGTTGAGGAAGAACGACCTTGGAGTCACATTTCGTCCGCGGTCGTAGAGGAGGCGGTGAAAGCTTTCCTGGGACCTCAGGACCAAATGCCGCCCATGTATTCGGCGGCGAAATATAAAGGTCGGGCGCTCTACAAATACGCCCGTCAGGGGAAGTCGATAGAAAGAGTCCCCCGGCAGGTCGACATCTCAGCCATTGAAACCACACACGTTTCTCTGCCCGACGTGCACTTCCGGCTTGTGTGTTCGAAAGGTACGTACGTCCGGTCGCTTGTTCATGATATCGGGGAGCGGCTCGGTTGCGGTGCAACTCTAACGTCATTACGGCGCACTCGCGTGGGTCCTTGGAGCGTCGGCGATGCCTGGACGATGGAACGACTCGAAGAAGCGCGGCAATTGTTGCATGCAGAAACGTATGAAGTTCGCCCGACGTCTTGAAGAGGTTGGCTACGACCGGAATTCCGTTGTCACGGTCGGTTCGTTTGACGGCGTCCACCTGGCCCACCGGGAGATCCTGAAGGACGTCATCGAACGTGCGCGAGACAGGAAGGGAAGAAGCATCCTGGTGACGTTCGACCCGCATCCACGCGAGATCGTCCGGCCGGAAAAGCCGGTGCTGTGTCTGACCTCGACGGAAGAGCGTCGCGCGCTTTGTGAGGACCTTGGGATCGACGTCATGCTCGTCGTTCCGTTCACGTATGAATTCTCGCGTCTTTCATCGCGCGACTTCATCCTAAACTATCTTGTTCGTGGTACGGGGGTCAGCGAAATGGTGGAAGGGTACGATCACCATTTTGGAAGAGACCGTGAGGGCAGCATCGAAGCCGTACTTGCGCTGGGAAGGGAATTCACGTTCACCATCACGGCGGTGCAACAGGTAAACGTGGATGATGTTCCCGTCAGCAGTTCAGTCATCCGCGAACAGCTTCTCGAAGGAGATGTGACGCGGGCGGCGCGGTTCCTGGGACGTCCTTATGCCGTGACCGGGACTGTGGTGGAAGGGGACAAACGGGGACGTTCGCTGGGATATCCCACGGCGAACATCTCGCCGGAGTTCGCAAAGAAATTGATCCCGCACGACGGCATTTACTTCGTCAGCGTGGATCTCGGAGACGGAAAGTCCAGGTTCGGTCTCGCGAGCATTGGAACCCGGCCGACGTTTCGACCCACAGGCGCCCGAACCGTCGAAGTCTACATTCTTGATTTTGAGGGAGCACTCTACGGAAAGCGGCTGACGATGACGTTTCTTCAGCGCCTCCGGGATGAACGGCGATTTGACGGTGCAGATGAGTTGATCAAACAGATGGATCTCGACCGCGAACAGGCGAAAGTGCTGGTGCGTCAGTTTGTAGTGTGATCAACGGCTTAGAATTGACCTTCACTTTTGCATTCTTGCCAATAGGCACAAGAGTCACAGTTTAAGGTATCGTGCATTTCCATAGCCAATTATTTATACGGAGTAGTTATGCCAATCACGAAAGAGCAAAAGACGGAATTGATCACGAAGTACGGGAAGAAACCCGGAGATACCGGCACTCCCGAGGTCCAGATCGCCGTCATCACCGCTCATATTAACAGCCTTTCTCCGCACCTCGGAGGCCACGGTCACGATCATCATTCGCGACTTGGACTGCTGAAGCTTGTCGGCAAGCGCCGCCGGCTTCTCGATTATCTCATGAAAAAAGACATCACCCGGTACCGCAAGATCATCCAGGAACTGGATATCCGCAAGTAAGCGGTGCCCCGCGGACGTAACGACGTCCGTGCGTACATAGGAAGGATCCATGAAACACGCGCAGGAACTTACACTCAACGGAAAGACCTTCACGTTTGAGACAGGCCGGTTCGCCAAGCAGGCGGACGGCGCAGTGATGGTGCAATATGCGGACACGATGGTCCTCGCGGCCGTCGTGTGCGCACGTGAACCCAGGGAAGGCGTAGATTTCTTCCCGCTCCAGGTGGAGTATCGGGAAAAGACGGCCGCTGCCGGAAAGATTCCGGGGGGCTTCTTCAAACGCGAGGGACGTCCGTCTGAACGGGAGATCCTCTCGGCTCGGCTTATTGACAGACCCATCCGCCCGATGTTCCCGAAGGATTTCCGGAACGAAACGCAGGTTATCGTCACCGTCTACTCCTCCGACCGCCAGCACGACGGCGATGTCCTCGGCGCCTGCGCGGCGTCAGCTGCATTGATGGTCTCGGATGTTCCGTTCGACGGACCAGTCGCCGAAGTACGAGTGGGACGCGTCGACGGACAATATGTCATTAATCCGACATACGAGGAACTCGATCGTAGCGATATGGACGTTACCGTTGCCGGTACGGACGATTCCATCGTCATGGTCGAGGGAGAGGCGAAAGAAATATCCGAAGCCGACATGATTGCCGCCATCAACGTCGCCCACTCCGCCATCCGGGAGCTGTGCCGGGCTCAAGTCGAGCTCGCCAAGGCGATCCGCAAGGCGAAGCGGGAGATCGTGCTCCCGTCGATTCCTGACGGCCTGGTCAACGATGTCAAAGCTCTGTGCGAGGGCAAACTGAAGGAGCTCAGCAAAACGGTCCTTGCCAAAGAAGAGCGCTCCAAACGCACGGAGACGGTCTATACGGAGGTCACAACCGCACTTGCAGAGAAATACCCGGAACAGGATACCGCAATCAACGGCGTCATTCACGACATCGAAAAAGAATCGATGCGTTGGACGATCCTGGACGAAGGAAAGCGTCTGGACGGCCGGGGTCTGACGGATATTCGCCCGATCACCATCGAGGTCGGCTTGTTGCCGCGGACCCATGGTTCGGCCCTGTTTACGCGTGGCGAAACACAAAGCCTGACCACCGCCACGCTAGGAACAAAAATGGACGAGCAGATCCTGGACGGATTGCAGCCCGAGACGTCCAAGCGCTTCATGCTGCATTACAATTTTCCGCCGTTTAGCGTTGGCGAAACCGGACGCCTTGGTTCCACCAGCAGGCGCGAAATCGGACACGGAAATCTCGCCGAGCGCGCGCTGAGAGTGATCGTTCCCGACGAAAAGACATTCCCCTACACTCTTCGCATTGTCTCCGATATCCTCGAATCGAACGGATCGTCATCGATGGCGACGGTATGCGCCGGCAGTCTTGCGCTGTTCGATTCCGGAGTTCCGATGCCGCGCGCCGTTGCTGGCATCGCCATGGGTCTTGTCAAAGAGAAGGACAAGGTCGCTATTCTGAGCGACATCCTCGGAAATGAGGACCATCTTGGCGACATGGATTTCAAGGTCGCCGGAACCGAAGCGGGTATCACAGCCTTCCAGATGGACATCAAAATCAAGGGCATTTCCTTTGCCATCATGGAAAAAGCGCTCGCCCAGGCAAAGGCCGGACGGTTGCACATCCTCAAAGTCATGTCGGAGGCGATCGGTACGCCGCGTGCAGAACTTTCGAAGTATGCTCCACGGCTCCAAACGATCAAGATACCTGTCGATATGATTGGCGCGGTCATCGGACCGGGCGGCAAGATCATTCGGCATATCACCGCGGAAAGCGGAGCCGAGATCAACATTGAGGATGACGGTACGATCACGATTGCGGCCGTCGAAGGAGAGGCAGCGGAAATGGCCATTCGCATGATCAATGACATCACCCAGCTGCCGGAAGTTGGCAAGGTGTACACGGCTACGGTGAAGAAGATCATGGACTTCGGCGCATTCGTCGAGATCCTGCCGGGTAGGGAAGGGCTCGTGCACGTTTCCCAGCTAGACGTCAAACGGGTGGAAAAAGTTGAAGACATGTTGAAGGTCGGCGACGAGATCCAGGTGAAGTTGATGCTGATCGACGATGCCGGCAAGATGAGCTTGAGCAGGAAAGCGTTGCTTCCTGGCGGTGAGAACGCCATGGAAGAGATCAACAAGCAACGGGAACGCCGTCAGGGTGACCGGGGAAGAAGCTCGGGACATGGACGGCCATTCAGGAAGTGACTAGAGCCGGTCTCAAAATTACTCTCGCGACGCCTGCAACGTTTTGAAATATTGTGTTTGCTGCACAAATATCCATAAAAGATTTCGTTACGAGCGTTGCGTCGTTGCGAGAGTCTGTTCTTGAGACGGCTACGTACGTCTCCAGAGTCACATTACCGAAGATCCTCTTCCGCCGGTTCGCCGGCAGGAAGAGGATTTGTCGTTTATGAGCGGACATGCCATTGAACCTGCGCGCCGGCTGACCGGTGAGGTTATGCTCCCGGGGGACAAATCCGTCTCCCATCGGGCGCTTCTCTTCTCGGCACTCGCCACTGGAAAAAGCGTCATCCATGGACTGTCTGCTGCTCAAGATCCAAAGAGCACGGTCCATTGTCTCCGTGCCCTAGGCATTGAGGTACATGAGGAAAGGAACACAACTGAAGTGATCGGCCGAGGAACCAGGGGATTTTCGGCTCCAGCAGCCGCCTTGGATTGCGGCAATTCCGGTACGACAATGCGACTTCTCTGTGGAATACTTTCCGGACAGACTTTTGAAAGCACGTTGACAGGGGACGGTTCGCTGATGAAGCGGCCGATGAAACGCGTACTTGGGCCGCTGGCGAAGATGGGCGCTTCCATTTCAGGAACACCGGGAGGCACAGCCCCGATCGCAGTGAAAGGCAATCCTTACCTGCGACCGCTTCGGTTCATTGCGGACGTTCCAAGCGCCCAGGTCAAGTCGGCGATTCTGCTTGCGGGAATGTATGCAGCGGGAGAGACGACGGTCGTCGAGCCGATACCGACGCGAGATCATACGGAACGAATGCTCGGATTGAAGAGCTTCGATGTGCCTGAGGGAAGAGCTGTGACCACGCAGGGTGGAATGTCTATCCCTGCAAGAGAATACAGCGTCCCTGGCGACACTTCGGCGGCCGTTTTTCTCATTGCCGCAGCGTCGCTCCTTCCGGGCTCTGACATTCTCCTGAAACGTGTGAGCGTCAATCCGACGCGTGCGCAAGTGTTCGAGCGCTTCCGCCGTCTCGGTGTTTCGCTGGAAGTTGTGGAACGTGTCACTGTCGCCGGCGAGGAGATTGCGGATGTGCGCGTTCGCGCGAGCGGGCTCTCAGGCGCACTCGACATTTCTGCCCCCGAGACCGCATCTGTGATCGATGAGATTCCGATGCTCGCGGTCGCCGCCGCAGTTGCGGGATGCAGCTTCAGACTTCGAGGGGCACAGGAGCTACGGGTCAAAGAATCCGACAGGATCGAGCTACTTGTCAAGAATCTCCGGAGCATGGAAGTCGAAGTGGAAGAGTATGCCGATGGGTTTGCTTTTGGGCCCAATAACGCCGTAATTGGCGGTCGCATCGGTACCGCGGGTGATCACAGGATAGCCATGGCGTTCGGCGTCGCCGGCCTTGTGGTCCCTGGAGTCATCCTCGACGACGCCTCGTGTGTTGAAGTCTCATTTCCGGGATTCTGGAATACCATCGACCGGCTTAGATCTCATTAATGGAAGAATATTTGCCACTAGATCACCGCGCCCGACCGCTTTACAGACACTTCATTCGGGCGGGCAAGACACAAAGAGAGCAATACAATAATTGATCTTTGTCGTGACTTTGCGTCTTTGTGGCATAGTCTTCTGAGTTGCTCAACAATCTGAAAGCTA
>Ga0155285_1038_pt1 | contig 10533 bp, 5 predicted proteins | sample RifCSPhighO2_02_FD_106253 | JGI IMG/M metagenome (GOLD analysis project Ga0155285, IMG submission 106253) | Ignavibacteria bacterium RIFCSPHIGHO2_02_FULL_56_12
CTCTTTGATGGAACCGTCACCGGCAACCGCGCAGTATATCTCGGGGGATCAGGACAAGGGATCGTACCTCAGCTACGCGGGCCGGAACTACGAGAACTACAGCACGGGCTTGCTCCGGCGCAAGTTCTACGATGGTTTCGGAAATTTTTTGGTCGACGGCGTCACGGTCTTCGGCCTCGATGAAGAGCAGCGTCCGACAACGTCCTTCCTGGACGTCCCAACGAGCTCGATCAGCAAAACGCGGTTTTACAGCTCGTATTTTTCCAATCTTGTCATCCTCAACGACAGTTACAGCGGGCTCACGAGCCGCCTCATGGTCGGCGACGGCATTCGAACGAAATTCACGTCCCTCACCCTTGACAAAGCCCGGTTCAATGGCATTCGGTGGGATGCGGCAACATCAAAATATCGCGCAACGATCCTGTCATCGCGCGTCTCAGACCCGATCCGCATGGACCCTGACAATGTCTTGCCTGGATCGCGTCAGCAGGTCTTGCGCATCAGGGAATGGACGACCTATCTGTTGGGCGGGCATTTTGAGACCGATCTTGGCGACGTTTTGACGGTTGGACTCACGTATGTCAACCAACACCAGCGAAAATCGACTGCGGGCAACAACAATTCCGATCTGCGCGGTATTCCCGCGTCCGCCATTCCACGCACGATCTTTGTGACCATCCGTGACGATTCTCCGGGAGACAATTCGGGGCCGCTCATCTTCGGCGCACCGCAGGTGTACATAAACGGCGAGGCCCCGCCGATGACGGATATCAGGAATCAGGTTCCCAACCCGACGCGTACTACGATCAGACACCCGATCCAATATTGGGTATTCCAGAATTATGCGCCGATCTATGTTGCGACATTCCCCGAGGCGGATACCGTGAGTCAGACCGATTACGTCTACTACAAGGTCCGTTCCGGCGGGATCAACATTTCGTATCCGTATCAGATCCCGAGCAATCGCAAAGATATCGACTACAGCATTACGTACGCCTACGTTATGCCGTTCGAAGTGAAATCGGTGGAGTTTTCCGCGGTGCTTGCCAACGACTACAAGATCGACGTGAGCCAGGACTGGATCAACAATTCCGACGAGTACGTAACCCGCTTCGGCTCTCCCGTGCTGTCTCATGCAGACAGCATAGCGAGCAGCGACTACCCACCGTACATCACTCCGTTCAAAACGATCCTTCAAGCCGAAGGCAATATCAAGGACGGTTCGAACAAGCGTGTCGTGCGTTTTGCATACGGCATGACGACCGGAATGTCTACCTACAGCCTGAATTTCAAATTTGGCTGGCAGGGATTTGACATAGAAGGTGAATTCGCACGATCGCTGGAGTACAACAAATACCCCCTCCTCCCCGGAGCCAGGTTTGAGAACGTAAGCGATGCGTTCTTCGTGCGGGGCACGAAACGTGTCGGTCGGGTCACCTTCGGCGGCGAGCGATATAAATTGACTCCGGGCTTCACCGGCCGCCTGAACATGTACACGTTGGACAATTCATACTTCGGTACCCAGAACATCCCGGTGCGACCGGACCAAACGACATTCGACGCGGATGTCGCCTCGACACCGATCCCCGGAAACTACACCCCCGGTCAAGGCGGCGGGGCCATTTATGCCCTGGTCGACGACAACGACGATAATGACCGGTGGGAGGACGGATTCTATCATTACAACGTCCGGCCGTTCCCCGACCCAAGAAACGGCGATGTTATCAACTGGAATTACCGGGGGAGCAACAGCGGAGGTGATCCCGGGTTCGGAGATCCATTCCTTCTCGGCTACCGGCAGCACGCGAATGAACTGATCGGGCTCGCCGACATTATCCGACGTCCGGACGCCGGCATCTTTCCGGGCCGTGACCTGGACCGCGACGGCGTCCCCGATTATCAGCAAGACTTCCTCACATTCTACATCGACCCTCCCTTCTTCATCTACGGCGACGATTGGAATAACAACGGCGTCATTGACGTCCAGGAAAACGATATATACCCGGACTTCCCCTACAACCCCGATCTGGACGGATCGCATGTGTTTGCGAATGTCGAGCTCATGCGGTTCATGGACATGCGTATCGGCAGAATTCGCGAACGCGCGATCGCCGGGGGCGGCAAGAACTTCGCCGACTACATCAAGTGGACGTACATGTCCGGCACTCCGCGTTTTGGTTCGATCAATCTCTTTATCGTCCGAAAACGGGTGGAAGACAACATTCCCAACAATGGATACCAGTTTACGGCCGCGCTGACGATCAACTCTGCCGTGCCCCGCTATACTTTCGATCCCCTCGAATACAGGAACAGTCTCGTCAATCAGGTCTATGTGGGGACCGCCTATACCCAGATCCCGGGCCTCCGCATAGAGAACAACATCCGATTCGAAAACAACGAACAATTCAGTGTCGGAACAGGGCTGCGGGACCCGCTTGGTGTGTTCTACAATCCGAATGACCAAAAGGACGGGCGCATCACCAAGCTCGGTCTTGTCAACAAGATCGACTACACGTTCAAGTTTCTCAACGACCGGCTTCTTCTCATTCCCCAGGTCAAAGTGCGGACCCAGAAGATCGTGAATGAACTTGAGCTTCCTACCGGTGTCCGGACAAGCACGGTCACCACACACATCCAAGAGATCATGCCAATCTTAAGGCTCGATTATTCCATAACGGACCGAACGTTCATCCGACTCGGTTTCCAGGGAATGGTCGTTCCTTGGCTGGGAGAATCTTTCGCCTACCAGATCAAGAATTTGCGGGACCCGGCATTTGACGAGTCTCGGAAGACGACTGCCTTGACCCTCACAAACAAGTCATCATACGGAGGGTACAACGTGGTCATCGACATGGGCTACAAGTATACGAGCCGCCTCTTCCCGAGGTATTTCGATCCAAAGTATCGCCACCGGGACGAGTCGTTGATCTTCGTGACGCTGTACGCAGGATTCTAGCGGGGACATGGACTTTAAGACCATCATCGTTGTCGTGCTGGGGATCGCCGTCGTGTCGTGGTTCACGCCGACCCCCATGGAGCTTCAGGATCGCTTCAAAAGCGGACAGGATTACTATGCATCGCGCGATTATCATCGGGCGATCGAGCAATTCGACGTGATCATCGATTCCGAAAGCGGCTTGCTGGAGGAAGACAGCATTCGCGTCTCATTGCTCAACAACGAGATCAATGTCGGCGTGCGTTCCGCCGCGTATTATCAAAAGGGGAACGCATTTCGAAGCCTGGGAATGACCGACAGTGCGATCACGTATTACCGTATTGTGGAACGACGGGAAGATTCGCCAAAGCTCTCCGCCTTGTCACAATACCAGATCTACGAGATCTTTTACGCCGGGAAGGACTACGCAAGTGCGATCACCGAAGCGCGCACGCTCTTTGCCAACCATCCGGCGAGCGAGAAGGTGCCGCAGGCGCTGTATGATATAGGGTGGTGCTTCCGGGAATTGAAGATGCTCGACAGCTCCGACACGGCGTTCGAGGATCTTATCAAGCGGTTTCCGCAACATGAGCTCGATCCGCGGGCGAGGTATCAGGTCGGCGAGAACTACTTCGAGGAGAAGAAGTGGGAACACGCGATCGAAGAATTCCGGGAACTCATCGATAAGTATCGACCCGAATCCTTTGCCAAATCCGAATGGGAGAACGTTGAGCTCAAAGCGTTGCGCGATAAGAAACTCTTCGAGGCCGCCTCGAGCCACGACGTCGACCTCTCGACGCTCGAATTGACGGCCAAAGCTCAAGTGCGTATTGGCGACGTGTTTCGAGAGCGCGGCATGTTTGACAGCGCGATCATTAATTATCACAAGGTCATTGGATCGTTCTCGTTGATGCCGTCCCTCGTCGAGGCCACATACATCAAGATGGCTGAATACACGACTCAGCATTCGGGCATTGACGAGGGCATCGCCGTATATCAGGACGCGATCGACGAAAGTTTCAGCAACAAACCGCTACAGGCGAAACTTCAATACAAGATCGCGCGCACGTATCAGGAACAGAAGCTCTTTAGCAAGGCTGCCGCGGCCTATTTGTTCTACGCCCGAACGTATCCGGGCGAGGCGGACGCCATCAAGTTCCCCGTCGAACAGGCGATGTTCCTCGCCGTTAGCTGTCATTTCAACGCCCGGGAGTACGTGCAGACCATTACCTTCGCCGACTCGACGCTTGTGATGGTTCCCGAGACCGAGCTTCGACCGAAGCTTCTCCTGTACAAGGGCCTCTCGCAGTCGGCGCTGTTCAGGTACGCCGACGCTCGGGCAACGTATCAAGCGGTCATCGTTTCCGGATCCGAGTCCGATGAGTCGGTCATCGCGAAGACGCAGCTCGGAAAGACATATCTGGACGAAAAATCATACACGCTGGCGGTCAAAGAATTCGAGGGCCTACTTTCCGGGGACAGATCGCGGCTTGACGTGAGTGAAGTCGAGTATTTTCTCGGCCTCAGTTATTACGGATTGAACGAGCATGCTTCTGCTATTCAACACCTCGGACAGGTGGAGTCGTCGTCATCCTACTATCCATACACGTTTGCCCGGATCACCAGGGCCTATGCGTCGCAAAAGGACTTCACGGGCGCAACCGCATACCTCCGCCGGGCCGATAGTACAGCGATCGCGGATTCATCCTCGCATCGTCCGTTCATCCGCCTCGCCCATGCAGAGCTGCTGTCTGCCCAACAGGAGTATCCGGCTGCCGTCGAACAATTCAACTCCGTCCTCAGCGATTCTTCGCTGACGGAGAACACACGGATGCAGGCATTGTACGGCAGGGGCACGCTGTATGTGGAGATGACGAAGCATCAGCAGGCTGTTACCGATCTCAAGACCTGCCTCTCCTCTGCCGTGTTTACGCAGGTCTTTCCCGCCCTGGTGCCCCAGGCGAAGGAAAAGATGGCATTCTCGCTCGTCCAGGTCGGAAAGAAGAAAGAGGCGACCGATGTCGTTAACGAACTTGTGGCTCACTCTACATCGGACCAGGAGCAGGGTCGGTTTCTGGCGACGCTGACGGAGTTGTATTTCCGCGCGGGCGACGAGCCGCAGACGATCGCCACCGCACAGCGCGTTATTGCGCTGAAGGATGCCGACGAGCAATCGCTCGTCCGCGCCTACGTCACCCTGGGGAATTGTTACGGCAACCAGCAGCAACACGCGAAGGCAATTGCCACGCTCAACGAGGCAACGGATCGCTTCCCACGCAATGATTTCCTGGAGGACACGTACTACCACCTCGGCCTGCTGTACTACAACGGAGGAGACTACGGGAATGCCGCCGAGGTCTTGAACACGTTTCTGCAGAAGTACGATTCGAGCGCCTCGCGGCAGGAAGCCGAGTTTTTCCATGCCATGTCGGTGTATCACACGGGTCAAGCAGACGAATCGATCCGACTCCTTCGTCGCTTTCTCCGGCAATATCCTGCGTCGAACCGAGCGCCCGAGGCACAACTGCAGATCGCCGAAGCGTACTTCAATACGAACCGGTTCGACGATGCTGCGCGAGACTACCAGGTTGTGTACCAACGGTATTCCAACAACGAGAACGCCCCCCTGGCAATGCTCAACGAAGGATGGAGCTTCTTCCAGGCGGGCAAACCAGATCGCATGATCGAGCTCTTCCGAAGATTGGCGGAGAAGTACCCTCAGGCTCCCGTTGCGGCGGACGCGGCCTTTTCCATCGGCGACTACTACTACAACAACAAGGTGTACGACTCCGCTCTCGTTGCGTACACCTATTTCGCCGACCGGTTTGCAGACAATGCACGCGTCGAAGAGGCGCGCGGGCTCATACATGAGCTTGGCCAGGTGGAGGCTTATCGGGAATACGAGGCAGCCATGGCGTATTTCGACGCCAAGAACTGGCGCATCGCGGCAGAAGAGCTCACGAAAGTGATGGAAAAGTATCCCGAGACTGACGTTGTCTACGGATGCAAGGCGAACGTGGCCTCTTCGTATGCCCAGCTGGGCGACCGGCAGCGCGCGTTGCAGATGTTCAATGAAATCATCGAGCAATGGAAAGACGTCGAGCCTGCGAAACCGGCCGTATTCTTCGCGGAGCTCCATAAACGGTGGATTGAAGCAGGAAAATAGCGCCCTGTATTCCGGGCGCGTGGCGTCCGACTCCTTGTCGGACAAGGACTGAGATGACCGAAGCCGTGGTTTCCATGGGTTCGAGGTTGCAGCTCGGCCAGTGGAAAAAAACATATCAGAAGTTCTTTGCGCTCGCTTTCCTGATCGCCGCCGGGATTCACGTCATCGCGACGCTCTCGTGGCATGTCGCAACGACGGAGCGTGTGCGCGATGTCGGCGTCCAGGTCGAGACGGAGGGCTATGACCTGGTCGAGCCTCCGGTGCGGTTCGAATTGCGCGCCCCCCGGCTTGCCAAATCATTCTCGGTCTCAAAGACGCCGACGTATGCGCAAACATTCACGCCGCGGGAGATCAAGTTCACGCCGACGGAAGTGACGCGGGTTCAGCAGACAACGACCGCGGACGCCAGTACCCGTGCAGCGGGCCGGGGCAGCAGAACCGAAGGAAGTATATTCTATGGAGCGCTCACGGGCGGTGCAGGAGCTGAAGCCTCTTGGGGAATTCCAGGCGGAGCCGTTGCCTTTGGACGCAGTCTTACATCTGGCGGCCGGCTTGGATGGGGCGAGGGACAAACGGGCGGAACCGATTTCCAGCCGGAGATCGCCGAGGATGTTGAAAATGTGCGCGCCGGCGGAACCGGATTGCAGACCATGCGCGATGATCTGGTCGATTACACGAATTTCTCGGACAGGTTCGAGGGATTCATCGTCCAGGACAAGAAGAACAAGAAGAAGATCACCGGAAATCTGAATTTTTATCAGATGCGATGGAGATCGAACAAGTCAGAACCGAACGGCGAGGACGGGTGGAATGTGTATGCGCGGGCACTCCCTGCGCTCGTCGATTATGCCATGGACAGCACGGAGATCCACATCAACCTTGCGGGCAACGTTCGCCTCGACGATCAAGCGTTGATGACGATCCCGATCCTGGTCATGATGGGTATGACGGGCTCGGTGCAGTATACGCCGCAGGAGGCGAAAAATCTTGCCAAGTGGTTGCGCCAGGGCGGATTTCTTTTCATCGATGACGGATTTGCACAAATCACGGGTGCTTTCAACAAGAGCGCAAGACAGTTACTGAAAGACGCCCTTGGATACGATGCGGAATTCGAGCGGATACCCCCCGGCCATTCCTTGTACCATTCTTGGGAGGATTTTGCCGGCCCGCCCCCGGGCCTCGACAACACAAACGTCGCACTTGGTCCCTCCGGACAGGCAAATACGCCGGTGAGGTTCAACGAGCGGTATCCGTATCTTGAGGGCATTTTCCTCAACGGCCGTTTGGCGGTCCTTTTTTCGAGTAAAGGTTACACTCACGCATGGAGTGAGTGGCGCTTCGTACCGACCTCGCAAGGAGGTCCTCTCGACAACGCCCGTCAGCTGCATTTCGGGATTAACATCATAGTGTACGCCAGTACCGCCAAGGGAGGTCTCCTCGACCAGATCCGGGCGAAAGTGGCATCGGAATACCAAAGGAAATGAGACCACCTGCCAGTGTACGGGTTCTTTCGTTCGCTCTGCTCGCGTTTGCCGGAGGTTGCGATGACGCCTTCAAATACCTGTTCTACCCGCCCGAGTCGGTTGAATATGCGCTGATACCCGACGTTGACCTGCTCATGGCGGCAAAGGACTCTTCCTACAGCCTGAGCCGAGACAGTCTGGCCGTAGTCTACAATCGGGGGACATGGAAAATTGAAGTGAAGTACATGCCCGATTTTCAGCTGAACAACGTTGAATTCCCGGAGGAATCGCAGGACGGAGAATCTTCGTCGAATCCTTTTACATTTGCCAACTGGATCGACCCTCAAACGGGGATCACACCGAACCGTTTTTCCGTGTTCAAAATTAGCATCTTCAATTATTCCGCTTCAAAGCTGAATTTTGATCCCGAGCGGTCTTTTCTTGTGACAGATCGTGGTGACCTTCTCAGCGGGTACGGCCGAGAGGAAAAGACGAGTAAGAATCAGAGCCTCGAAGGGTATTTCAAGCGGCGAAAAGGAGCCAGCGGCGTTGAGGATGAGATCTTTGAGCGAAGGATGGGGATCATCCGGACGACGGTACTGTATCTCGGACGACCCATCTATGCCGGAGACAATCGCGAAGGATTCGTGATCTACGACCCCCTGCCCGAATCGGTGGAAAAGGTCAAGCTTGTGTTCCGTGAATTTATTCTCGGCTATGACGAGAACAATGAGCCCAGCCAGTTCACGGACCTGACCTTTTACTTCGAGCGAACGGCTCTCTCCAAACAGGCGATCGTCGGGCTCAAGCCAAGGGCCGATTCCGCCGTCGCCACAGGAAGTTTCCGGGAGATTGAAATCCACCAACTTCGTTACCGTCCGCCAGAAGGAGAAGAGGTCGCGGTGGGAACAGAGGAATGGAATGTGCAGCCGAACGCTCTCCCTGTGTTCGCCGAATTTCTTGAGGACAGCCTCCGCATAAGGGCGACGATCAAGCAGGTGTCCGGCGAATCATCCGACTTGCAGTCGGCCTCCGTGGTCTTTCTCCTTGCCGGACCAACCGATCCCATCTTTACGGAGAACGAAATCAGCGGCATTGCAAATGCGATCAAAGGCGGGGCCCTCCTCGTCCTCGACAACTCTGCGTTTGCCACCCAATATCAGTATCCGCAACGAGCCGAACAGTTGCTCGAGGTCATCGGGTCAAAGCTCGGCGACATCAAGATCACTGCACTCTCGCCGGACAATCCGATTTACCGGTCCTGGAAGAAACTCGATAAGATCCCCGAAGGCATGGACGACCGGGAAAACATGCCGAACAGGCGCGACTACTTGACCGGATTGATGTGGAGGAACAGAGTTGTCGCAGTGATGTCGACAAAAGGCTACTCAATGATGTGGGGACGCCGAAACGAACCCAACACTGAACAATTCATTCTCGGCGCTAATTTCGTGACGTATGCCATCTCAAAATGATCCGGGGTCCGCAGTGAACGACGAACATCAGACTCGTATATCGGCATCCTACGCCAACCGACGTTTCGTACCGCTCATCATCGTCGCTTTGACCGCGGTCCTGTGCAGCACTCCTGCGATCGCACAGTGGAAGGGTGACTCGACATTCTTTGGTTGGTCAGAACGAAAGCTGACGGCCGTTGTGCTCTCAACGATTATACCCGGAGCGGGTCAATCGTATCTCGGACATTCGACGAAGGGGGCAGTTTTGACGATTGGAGCGTTCGGTTGCGGACTGATGTCGGCGTTATCGGAGAACAATGTCATCGGTCGGAACGAGCGGCTCCATGAACTCGAATCATTGTACGACCAATCAAACGAATGGGAAATTTCCCACTCGCTCTGGAACCAGATGACGCAGACCAAGCAGATTCTTGACCGGGACGTAAAACGTCGAGATTTGTATCTGAAACTCACGGCAGTGTTTTGGGCCGTCAGCGTTATGGACATAGTCCTCCTCTCCGAAGACCTGGGACAGGAAGTCTTCGGGGACACAGGCGCCCCGCCAAGAGCCAGCGTCGCCCTCCGAACCGTGCAAAATGGCGGAATTGAAGCGACTTTCACGTATCGATTTTGAGACTCTTACTTATGAGACATCCTGAAAAAGAAACGACACCCCAAAGTTTGGTTTCCCTTCTTGCTTGCGTTGTAGGATTATTCTTGTATCTTGGTGTGGGAGGTTGTACGGAACCAGAGGGCCTGATAACTCCCACCCACCTGACGAGCGTACCGAACGTACAGGACCTGCAAGCCGCTACGGGGGTTTCCCGGACCGGCAAACGGTATGTCCTGCTCACTTGGCGTTACGATACACTCAACACGAACATCAGAAGTTGGGACGTTGAGCGGCTTGAGAACGATTCCGCGACCGTCAAACTTGAGTTCTTCGACCTTGTTCGAAAACCGACCTGGGGATTCCCTTGGTATGCTGATTCCTCCGCACGACTTCAGAGCTTCGAAGAAGACAGTATCGAATTCTACTATCGCATCATCCCCACCGGGTTGAACAATAATTTCGTTGGTGAACCATCGAAGATCGTCCATGTACTTGTTCGTCGTTAGCTTATCAAATCACTTACCGTTCATTTGCCATTGTTGAAAGGAGGTCACTTATGACCAGATTGCGACTGTGGCTCGCCTTCCTTCTGACAGCCGCCGTGATTGCGCCCGCATCGGCGCAGGTCACGTCGACAAAGAGCACTGTCGGATTGGGAAGCATTCGAGTCTACACGACTAAGACCGACTCATTCAGGATCAAGAACAGTTACGCCAGCACTGCCGTGAATATCACGGCGGTCACCAACAATTCCTCGCGGTTTACTGTGACAACGGCAGCAGGACCGCTCACAACATCGCTGGCGGCGCTCGACAGTATAACGTATTACGTCACATTCGCCCCCGATTCCGTGGGCACAGTCCTCGATACGGTCGTCGTAACGCATGACAGCGGAACGG
>Ga0155285_1174_pt1 | contig 10210 bp, 8 predicted proteins | sample RifCSPhighO2_02_FD_106253 | JGI IMG/M metagenome (GOLD analysis project Ga0155285, IMG submission 106253) | Ignavibacteria bacterium RIFCSPHIGHO2_02_FULL_56_12
GGGGTTCCTGACGGCATTCGCGATCCTCGAGGGAGAGCCCACCCATGACGAAGATGAATTCCACTTTAACATCCCGTCCATCACTCATACGGTATTCGAAGAGCTTCTGAGGTATGACGTGAGTATATGTCCCCTCGAAATCAAATCCCTGGCTGCCATCCTTGGCTTCTATACGCGAGAGAAACTTGCCCCCTATCGAAATCCAGTTTCCTTATCCCCCCGAAATCGCCCCCAACACGATCAACGGCTCCTTGCCGGCGGCGACCTCTTCCGGCACAAGTGAAGAAAGCTGTTCGTGCGACAAGTCTCGCCCGCACGCAAAATACCGGACATACGCCCGTCGCTTGCCGGTGTGGTGTTCGCGGATCGTTCCCGTCAGCATTGGATATCGGGCTTCGACCGCGTCGATGACCGATGCAATGGTCGCCGGTCCGTCGACGGATATTTCTACTTCGCCGTCAATGCGGGCAAGCGTGCGGAGAGGGGAAGGAAGTTGTACGCGGATCATGTAATTCATTTTCAGGAGCAGGCTAGTCCATTTCATAGTTCAGCGTTAGAGGGTGTTCGGTTCCGTGACCAACAGCCGACGTTCCCTCGCCGCGCAATCCACGAAGCTCTCCCGTGCCGGAGCCGGGGACGACGACAAAAGACTCCTTCGCCACACCATTCTCAAACACGCCTGTGCGTTGGAGGACGAAGCTGCCCGCCTTTCCTGCAACGTGCCCGATGATCCGTTCGAGGCCGACGAACGTGGCCGATCCGTCGGCGCCGTACATCATCAGGTATTCGACCTCCCCCTCGCCCGAGATATCCCCCGTGAATTTCTTTTTGACGGCGGCCCGTGTCATCTTTGGCAGGTCCTGTCCCTCACTATAAGCTTTCTCGTCCCAGCTCATAATGGTGAATTGGGAATTCGCAACGTTCTTCATGTTCTTGCCTTCGCCAGCAGAAAAGTTCTCGTTCGTATGGATAGCGACGCCATCAAGGTTGATGCATTACACGGTAGTGCAGTTGCACCAGGCCGTCCGCGAAGCGCTCAGTGGAGTGCAGATCCAAGGGCACGTGACGGTGACGCCGAGCTATCAATGGAATGCCGTCTCCAATAAACACCGGGACAACGCTGACGACGAACTCATCGATCGCCTGCTCGTCAAGAAAAGAGGCGATGAGATCGCCCCCACCCATCAACCAGAGATCCTTCCCGGGGAATTCTCGTAGACGGCTCACAAATGCTCCGATCGGACCGTTCACGAATTCCACGCCTGGCGGTGCGTCGGCGGGGGGAGGCTGCCGTGAGAAGACGATGCTCCGAATCTTCGAGTCGAACTTTTCCCCCATGCGCAGACTCACCTCGTAAGTCTTCCGGCCAAGCAATATCGTGTCGATCGTCTTCATGAAGGCGTTCATGCCATAGAAACCTTTGGGAGCGGGGCGGGAGGTCAGCCATTCGAGATCGCCGTCAGGTCGTGCGATATAGCCGTCCGCACTGGCTGCGATATGTACGATGACATTCCGGCGCTTCTTCATGATAGCCGATCCCCGTACGCGATCTGTAACGTCACCTGCGGTTGTTATTTCAACGCTTGCACTTCCACCGACAGCACCGGCGGCAGATCGCGGACGATCGCTTCCCAGCTGTCTCCGGCATTGGCAGAGCCATAGACCTGCCCTCCCGTCGTGCCGAAGTAGATGCCGCACGGATCGAGCGTGTCGACGGACATCGCGTCACGAAGGACATTCACATAGCAGTCCTTCTGCGGGAGTCCCTTCGTGAGCGGCTTCCATTCATTTCCCCCCTTCTTGCTGCGGAACACTTGGAGCTTGCCGTCCAACGGATAGTGCTCGGCATCGCTCTTGATCGGAACCACGTAGACCGTGTCCGGCTCGTGCGTGTGGACATCTATCGCAAAACCGAAATCGGTCGGAAGGTTGCCGCTGATCTCATGCCACGACTCGCCGGCGTTGTCGCTGCGCATGACGTCCCAGTGCTTCTGCATGTAGAGCACGTTGGGACGCGACCCGTTCATCGCGATCCGGTGCACGCAGTGTCCGACTTCGGCTTCTGGGTCCGGGATGTACAGCGACTTGAGCCCCTTCGTGATCGTCCGCCACGTCGTGCCGCCATCGTCGGAGCGGAACGCTCCGGCCGAGGAGATTGCAGTGTAGATGCGCTTGGGATTGCTTGGGTCGATCAGGATCGTGTGAAGACACAGGCCGCCGGCCCCCGGGGCCCACTGCGAGCCGGTGCCGTGGCCGCGCAGCCCGGACAATTCCTTCCACGTCTTCCCGCCGTCGACGGTCTGGAACAGCGCCGCATCTTCAGCGCCGGCGTACACCACGTCGGGATCGGAGAGTGAAGGCTCCAGATGCCACACGCGTTTGAATTCCCACGGGTGCGGCGTTCCGTCGTAGAACTGATGCGTCGTCAGCGGTTTCCCGGTTGGGGGAGACGTATCGTAGACGAACTTGTTGCTTTCTCCCTTCGGCGTGCCGTCCGGACCCTTTGTCGGCTCTCCGGGCGGAGTTCCCGGCTGAAACCAGGTCTTGCCTCCGTCGTCGGAACGTTGGATGATCTGGCCGAACCAGTCGCTATGCTGCGAAGCGTAGATGCGTTTCGTATCGGCAGGGGAACCCTTCGCATGATAGATCTGCCATCCAGCGAAATGCGGTCCGTCCACTTTCCATTTCTTCCGCTTTCCGTCGGACGTCAGTACGAATGCCCCTTTTCGTGTGCCTGCGAGAATCCGAACTTTGCTCATTGGTGCAGTCCTCTCATTTGTGAAAGTGTAATCCATTTTTTGGGAAAGAACAAATCATCCTCCTTACGCTTCGTATTTCTTCAATGTCGCTCAAATCGCGCTCGGTCAAATGATTACATTCTGCCCATTCGTGACTATTCATGTCCAAGTCATACTTCGCATTCGTGTTCATTCGTGGATGAATCTTTCACACCGCACCTCACTCATTGGGCTTCGTAAGACTACTTTCGGCAAACAACATTAGTTGGTCGAATCCAGGAATGTCAGCGCGGTGCTTACCAGCTCCGGAGCAGAGAAAATATCGTAATGTGTGCGACCGGGGAGAATGGCCAGTTGCGACTTGGACTTGCCGGACCCGTCCCACCGTCCGTCCTTTTTCCCGCCCCCTAAAAGTCCGACCAACTCCGGGTGCCGGCTCGCCACCGAAAGGGCCGTCCCCGCGCCAAGGGAATAGCCGATGATGTCGCATTTCTCGATCCGGAGGTGGCGAAGAAGACCGGCGATGTCCACCGCGAATGCATCGTAGCTCAGGGGCCGATCGATGTCCGTCGTGCGCCCGTGGCCCTGAAAGTCGACAGCGATAACCATTCGTTTTTCCGCGAGCGCCGTCAGCGCCGGTCCGAACATTTCGATGGCCCCAAGACCCCCGTGAAGGAGCACAAGCGGTTTCCCGGTGCCGTGGACCTCATAATAGAGTTGCAGTCCGTTCACCGGAACATAGCCGGAATCCACTTTCGTCGATTGCGGGAAAGCGGACACGGTCAAGATCAAGTGCGCCGCGAAAACAATTGTCAGATGTCGGGGTTTCATGCTTCTTCCTTCCATAGTGAGTAGAACTCTTCTCAAACTGTTCTCGCAGCCTGCCCGCCGATCACTAAGACCCATGAGGTCAGGCGGGCGACCGCAACGTTAGATAAAACGTATAGAACGGTGTAAATAACCCTCAATACCATCGCCGCGATCGCTGCGTCGCTGCGATATCATGTTTTTGAGACCGCTTCAAGGTTCGGAGCGGATAGCGAGCCGCCGTCATTACGTAGTCGAACACGAAAGCCCCAAATCGACAACTGGAGCAAGACTTCCTCATGCGGAAAATGGGGGAAACATGAGGAATATTGCTCCCACAGAACTCGTTCGAACATGTGCCGGAGGGTCCGGAGTTCCCCGTAACACGCCGTCCACCCCTGATGTTCCGCCCGGTTGTTCCAGGTATTCCAAACCCGCTATAGTCTGGCCCTAACGACGGTTTCGACTGTGATCTTCATGGGTGTTTCCGTTTAGAAAGAATCGCCCCTGGGGGTTTTTTCTTTTGTGCGGGAATATCGACGGGCAGTTACCTCATATAGAGAGGTTGTACGCGAGCTTATCATCACGGACTCTCGCGAATCCAAGTGCACCGGTGTCGATCCATCACGTGGTCATCCGGAGGTCGCGCCATACACAGAGCATCCGCAATTTGGAGATCATGTGATTGACGGAAAGATTGTCATCGAACGAAAAACACTAAGGCGAGTGTCGTGAAGAAGTACGTTGTGTATCAGAAATGAGAACGATGACTATGGTGCAACATGAGGATGTTGAGCACCCGACTCATTTCTGGGAAGCAAACGCTCTCGATCTGCAAAAACAGTTCGACAATTTTGCCTGCTCGCCACAACGAGAGTGCAGGCGTACTCGTATCGAAGTTCGCACTTTCGGGAACGGACTTAATTCTCAATTCTTCAACTTGCGGATTGTTCACTCAGTGTTGTGAATGTCCACAGATAATTGTTGTGACTCTTCTGCATTTGAAATACATTGGTGCCGTGTATGATTGTGGTGTGTTGATTTTCGCATCGGAGTATCAGTAATGATGAGTCTTCTCAAGATCCTGTTTCACCACGCTGTGATCATCTCCCCTACGTTTCACACAAGCGCCCTTCCTTACAAGATTTCGAACAGCACCTTCGCACGGCGTCAGTTCCGATTCCAGCTTCGAAGTTGTCTTGCCTCTGATGTGAACACAATCTCCGGAAGAATTGTCCATCTCCACAATTGGTTAGCGAAAGTTACACGCGTTGAAACGGTACACACAACACTACAGGAGGGCAGCATGAAGAACTTTACAGGATTGTTCGCATCTGTGTTGCTGTTGGTGGTGGGCACTACCCTCACCGCATTTTCTCAGACGGTCATCTTCTCGGAGGATTTTGAGACGGGCACGGCGTCGAGCCAGTGGGGAGTGTATTACCGTCAACCGGGCACGACGCTCGCTGAAGACTCGGTAAAAGCTGTTCCGATGGCTCAAGCCCCGGCAGCACTTGCAGGCGGCGGAAACTACGTGGGCTGGCTGCAGGATCTGGACGGCACGTACACGGGTTCCGCGGTGGCGGTGGCGGGCTTCACCGGTCTGCAGGATTATTCCATTGAGGCCGATGTGTATGTGTATGTCGGAGCGTCGGCATCCTCATACACGGGATTGGTGGTCTATGCGGACAGTTCGAAGAAGGAGTTCTACAAGCTTCGTGCGGATCTTGACGCGAGCAACCGCGTCAACTTGTCCAACCTGAAGTCGAACCCGTCGACGTTCGCGCCGTATTTTAACAAGGATTTCACGGTTGCGCAGAATCCCGGGTTGTTCCCGACAGTCAGCGGCTGGCACAAGATGAAACTTGAGGTGCGCACGACGAGCGTTGACTCGATAACGATCTGGAGCTACTTCGACGGAACGCTGATCGCCAACAACCCGGTCAAGGACACGGCCCGAATGACGTCGGGGCAGTTCGGATTGTACAGCTTCAAGCAATCCGCGACGGGTCTCGCCGCATACTTCGATAATATCGTCGTGAAAACGCTCGTGGTGACGGGCGTCGGCGACGTGACGGAGGATCAGGATGCCCCGCGTGATTTTGGTCTTGCACAGAACTATCCCAATCCGTTCAATCCGGCGACGGTGATCCAGTATCGGTTGTCGACGGCCAGTGTAGTTGACCTGCGCGTGTTCGACCTCCTTGGCCGCGAGGTTGCGGTGCTGGCGACCGGCGAGCGCTCCGCGGGCACACACAACGTCGAGTTCGACGCATCGCGACTCCCGAGCGGTATGTATCTCTACCGGCTGTCGACCGGCGAATTCACGCAAACGAAGAAGATGCTGTTGACCAAGTAACGGCGGTGTTGTTGGTGCAGCTGTCACATCACTCGCGTGCAGCGCGGATCGGAGCCCCCGTGTTTCGGTCCGCGCTGCGCATATTTTTCCCCCCGTCCATTCTGGATCGCGCTTGACGAAGGTGTTTAGAGGACTCCCTGCCATGACCAAGAACGGTGTTCGGTCGCTTGTCCTTTCACTCTTCATTCCTCTTCTGTTGTTCGGCGGCACCACAGGAAAGATTTCGGGTGTGGTGAGGGATGCCGTGAACGGCGAGCCGCTCGTCGGGTGCAATGTCATGATCGAAGGAACCGCCTTGGGTGCGGCGACGGATGTGAACGGAGAGTATTTCATCATCAACATCCGGCCGGGTCGCTACACTGTTCGCGCGACGATGTTGGGCTACAAGACCTATCGAACGACCAATATTCAGGTCGCGGTCGACCTCACCACGAAGGTCGAATTTCGGATGGAGCAATCGGCTGTGGAGATGTCAGAGGTCGTGGTCATGGCAGAGCGTCCGTTGATCGAAAAAGACGTCACATCGAAACTGTCGACCGTCACTTCCGAGGAGATCCTCAACATGCCGGTGACGAGCGTGCAGGATGTGCTGATGACGAAGGCGGGCTTCACGTCCGATGCGGAAGGCAATATTCATGTCCGTGGCGGCCGGACCGGAGAGATCGCGTACTTAGTGGACGGGATGTATGTCGAGGATCCGTTGTACGGCGGCTATGATGCCACTGTCAACAGGGATGCCATCGAAGAAATGATGGTGCTCAGCGGAACATTCAATGCCGAATACGGCAATGCAATGTCGAGCATCGTGAACATCGTTACGAAAGAGGGAGGGGAGTCATTTCACGGGAAATTGGAATACACGTCCCCGATGCTCAATAGCTCCCTCTACCGAAAGGCGAACGCGTTCGCTGGAGTGTCGGATACCTATCCCTACGCCCCACGGAGCGTGATCGACCGAATGGGATTCAGACCGATGGACCTGGAGCTTCCGATCGCGGGGGCGCTGAGCGCGTCGTTGAACGGTCCGGTTCCGCTGGTTCCTGGCCTGACGTTCCTCCTTACCGGGCGGTACAAGAATGAGGACAGCTATCTCCCGCACGGCTACTCGCTCGAACGAGAAGGATTCGTCAAGCTGACTTACCGGTTCACGCCAATGATCAAGCTGGCGCTCTCAGACCAGGTCACCCAGAACGAGGTCCAGGGATACCGTCATGCCTGGAAGTACTTGAGCGACCATCAGACGCGCACCGTCAGGGATGTGAATCGATTCGGAATGATGTTCACGCACACGTTGAGCAACAGCCTGTTCTACACAGCACAGTTCAATCGATTTGACAACGTCATCAAGGTGCAGGTGGACAACAAGCTTCCGTCGCAGTACGTCCGCGGTCAGACCGGCGAGTCGGTCTATTTCTACGTCGCCGGAGACGATGCCAACTACTCCGACGACCGGACGGTAACGTACAGCGGCAAAGCGGATGTGATGTATCAGGCGGACATTGCGCATCAATTCAAGAGCGGGTGTGAGGTGCGGACACATCGCATCCGGGTGTACGGGGAATCGGAACCGTGGCCGTCGGGTGCGAATTTCAGAGAGCAGTACGTGCGAACTCCCGTCGAAGGTTCGGCGTACGTGCAGGACAAGATCGAATACGACTATCTCATCATCAACCTCGGTTTCCGGTTCGACTATGTCGATCCACGAGCAACGATGTGGCCGGACATCCGTCGCTTCGGGTCGTTCGACAGTAGCAACACATGGATCCCTTCGGAAGAGAAGGCCGTCGCGGCCAAAACGCAGTGGAGCCCCCGCGTTGGCATCGCTCACCCCATTACGGATCGGGCCGTTCTGCATTTCTCCTACGGCCACTTCTTCCAGAATCCCGATTACAATGCGCTGTACTACAACCATCATAAGGACCTGACGACCTCGCTCCCCCTTGTCGGCAATCCCGGAGTAAGAGCGCAGCGAACGGTCGCGTATGAGACGGGGATCAAATACAAACTCACCGAAGACTGGGCGTTCGACATGTCGGCATGGTACAAGGATATTACCGACCTCCTGTCGACGCTGCAGGTGTCCTATCTGTCGCAGGATTACATCGCGTACTACAATTCCGATTATGCGAGTGTGAAGGGAATGGACCTCACCTTGCGGAAACGGTACAGCAACTACTTCTCCGGTTCGATCGACTACACGTATTCAGTGGCAAAAGGGAACAACTCCCAGCCGTTGGGGGGATATGTCAGCGCATATTCGAAGGAAGAGATCCCGCACCAGGAATACTATCTGGACTTCGATCAACGGCATGATTTCGCCGTGAGCGTGAATTTCAGTATTCCTCGCGATCAGGGGCCGGAGCTTTTGGGCGTCAAACCGCTCTCAGACGTCAATCTGAACATTCTCGTGCAGGCGGGAAGCGGTCTGCCATATACGCCCTATGTTGATCCCACTGTCCGGATCGACGTCAACTCGGCCCGGAAGACGTGGACCTCAACGGTCGATGTGCGGTTGGTAAAGAAGTTCTGGATCGGGGATATCGCATCAGCATTCTTTATCGAGGCGACGAATCTCCTTGATGCAGAGAACGTGCGGTATGTGTACTCGAGAACGGGAAAGCCGTTCGACACCGGACTGAGTGGACTCGTCGGGTCATCTCCGGACGCCGACCATAATCCGGCAAATATCGGCCCGCCACGAATGATCACCTCGGGTATTCAGTTTATCTGGTAGCCGGAGAGCATCCATGCCTACTCCTCTGTTTCGAACATCACTCGTTCTCGTTCTTGGTCTCGGTCTGACCGTCGCGCACTCCCCGGCACAGGTGCAGGATTGCAGCGGATGTCACAGAGACCTGAAGCCGGAACAACTTCAACGGCTCCTCAAATCGCAGTCTGCCGCAGAGCGAGGATTGGGTTTGATGGACAAAGGACAGGTCTCCAACTATCTGGGGAACTACGGAGTGCTCTCGAGTTACCATGAGTACTTCAATAATTCTGCCCACTGGCCCAATGGTGCGAATGCGTCCACACAGTATTCTTTCGGTCTGGGATTGATCGCCGCGACGAAGGGGAATGTCATCACCTCCGTCATCGGCGGACCGACGGACAAGACCGACTGGTCGCCGAAGGTCGGATCCCGCGGAAGGATCTATTCCGGCGACGTTAAAGCGCCTCCGCCGGATGAAACGCCCTTTCTTGCTTCCAGCGACAATCCGGAGACCTGGCCGCTCGGATATTTTGACGCCTCGGGAAATTGGGTGGGCACCCCCGGCAAGAGACATTGGCCGGGCCATTTCCGGATTGACATCGATCAGGGATCTGCAACTTATGGTAGGGAAGTGCCGGGAGAATTCGTGTCCGACCGCGACATCTTCTGCGTGTTCGACGACGAGAGCAATTCCAATCCACAAGGGAAAGTGGGCTTCGAAGTGGAACAGAGCGCGTACACGTACGGACGTCCATACGCGGAAGACATGCTCTTCTGGAACTTCGCCGTCATGAACAAGAGCGGGCGGCAGCTCGACAGCGTCTATGTCGGCTATTATGCCATCTTTCGCGTGGACTACGACAACAAAGACCTTCTGAACATCGTCGACGGCAGTCCGAACGATGGGCACACGAACGGGGATTTTGTCTACGTGTGGGATTCAAACAACACCAAGGACGGAGCCTGGGCGGGTGACCTGACACCCCTCGGCATCATCGGTCTGAACGTTCTTGAAACGCCGAAGAATCTCGGCATCACCGATTTCCACTACTTCAACCGTGAAGTCGCGCCGAAAGTCGACGAGGAAATGTGGCCGGTCATATCCAGCAACCCCAACGATGCGAATCTGAGGAACGTCCCAAGTTTCTTCCACGGCTCGAACCGCAGAATGGATACGACACACCCGGACAGTCTGAAGAAATACTACACCGACGGCGCGAATATCAATTACTTCATTATGACTGGTCCCTTTGTCATGGCGCCGGGTGAAACGGTGAAGACATCGGTAGCTTTGATCATGGGGAATTCGGGGACCATTCCGAATCAAGCGGACACGGTTGACCTGATGAAGAATCTCCGGATAACGCAGCAAATGTATCAACGGAAATTCCAGGGTTCCGGTGCGCCGGCGACGCCGAAAGTGACCGCGACTGCGCGTGACAAGTCTGTTCGACTGGCATGGGATGCGGAGGCGGAACGGTCAAAGGATGTGTTGACGGGTTTGCCGAACTTCGAAGGATACAAGATCTACCGCAGCGACGACCTTGGCAGGACGTGGGGCACCCCTCTTACCGATTCCTACGGAAACGTTGTCGG